>Ga0164305_10000281_pt1 | contig 18262 bp, 20 predicted proteins | sample Whisoiple_237_MG_FD_110215 | JGI IMG/M metagenome (GOLD analysis project Ga0164305, IMG submission 110215) | Soil microbial communities amended with pyrogenic organic matter from upstate New York, USA - Whitman soil sample_237_MG | ecosystem: Environmental > Terrestrial > Soil > Agricultural...
CTCGATCGCACCTGCAACACCTTCAACCCCCGAAACTGCAACACTCTCAGCCCAAAAAACTGCACCCCTTACATCGCCCGCAACACCCGTACCAGTTACCGTTGGCATTGATGAAGAGCCACCTATCCGAGGCGACGGACGCGGGCGGGTGCAGCCAGCCAAAAAGCTGATGCTCTCGCTGGTTGCCGTTAAGCGCATCAGTTCGGATATTCCCGCCAGCAACTTCGATCAGTTTGAGCTAGAGGTCGCGGGCGAGCTCAGTTTGGCGATCGGTGGATTCATCATTCCCCCGGTGCTGGTGCGAGATTCTGGCGGGTACAGAGTAGTCAGCGGGCATTTTCAGTTTCACGCCGCAGTTCTGGCCCGACAGTTAAATCCGAGGGCCGGCGAGACAATTCCGGCGATCGTACTAGAAAGTGAAAATCAAGCGACAGCCTCAGCCATGCTCAAGATGCTGAAGTTCGCGGCTTAAACTTCGATCGCGCCCCATCTCCTAAAAATCGGGATGGGGCCCCTTTTTGACCTAGTGTTATCGGAAATTACGATTATCAATACCGTAAAATGAATAAAATTACAGTTTCGATCGCTCCCCTTGAATCTTCCCTAAGTGCCAAAATTGAGAGGCACTTTGCCCCACTACTGGATGAAGACCCCGACGTGCTCCAACAACTTTTGGCAGATAAACGCTCGCCGAATACCAAGCGGGCTTACGAAAAAGACGTTAACGACTTTTTTAGAACTATGACGGGCAAGCCTCCGAGCCCTGACAGCGTTCTCGAATTTTTGCACCTCGAAGGGTCGCAGGCTGTGGCGGTGGTACTCAAGTACAAAGCTTTGCTGGTCAACGGTGACGGACAGAAGGCAGCGCTTTCCGAAGCCACAGTTAATAGGAGGCTGGCGGCTATCAAATCTCTGGTGCAGATGGGGCGGAAACTGGGAACCTGCTGTTTCACCTTAGAAGACATTAAGGGGGAGAAAACCCAGAAATATCGCGACACGACGGGCATTGATGCGGCGACTTTTTCTCAAATTTTGCAACAGTGCGATCGGGCGACATTGGCGGGCAAGCGAGATTATGCCTTGCTTCGGCTGCTGTGGGGCAATGCTCTGCGACGCAACGAAGTTAGCCAGCTCAATCTTGCCGACTTCGATCGGGTACAGGGGACGCTGCGAATTTTGGGCAAGGGGCGGGGGACGCAAGCGGAAACAATAGAGCTAGGGGCTGCGACGGTGGCGGCTATCTGCGACTGGGTGGAAGCTAGGGGCGGCAGTAACTCACGGGAGGTTCCGCTTTTTACCGCACTTGACTTTGCTAACGCAGGGCATCGCTTGACTGGCGACGGTATCCGCAAAATCGTGGTCAAACTCTGCGAAAAAGCTGGCATCAGCAAACAGATGTCACCTCACCGAATCAGGCACTCTGCGATTACAGCGGCGCTTGACGCAACTGATGGTAACGTGCGGAAGGTGCAGAAGTTAAGCAGACACCGGAAGCTAGACACCTTAATGATCTATGACGACAACCGCGGCAAAGATCAACGGGATATTACCAACCTACTAGACGGAATAATTTAAATTTTTAGATTGGAGCGCACACCATGACTACCGAGCAACGATTAACAACTGTCGAGAACGACCTGGAATCTGTCAAAACCCTGCTAGCCTCTGCTGCCCGCTACGCAGAATCAGCAAACCGAGGGCTCGATCAGTTGACTGTGACTCAAACTCAGACTCAGGCGCAGCTAGACCGACTGGGGGGTAGGGTTGACCAGTTAGTTGAGTCCCAGGCTCAGGCTAATTCTCGCCTCGATCGGATTGAGCGGGTTCTCGACACCTTAGTATCAAACCAGGCGACAGAACGGGAAGCGCGCTTAGCCCTAAGAGAGGACTTGGAGATTCTCTACCAAACCGTGCAGAGATCGGGAGAAAACACCGATCGGGCAATCTCTCAATTAACCGAGCGGGTTGGGCAACTCACCCAAGACTTGAACGCCAACATAGAAGACTTGGTGGGTATGATAGGTCAACTCGCGCAAGAGGCCGCGCAAGACAAAGCCGAAATTCGCCGCATCTGGCAATACTTACTTCGTCAAGCGGGCAACGGGAGCCAACCATCTTGACAGGCAAGGGTCTTGTATATGAAGCGAAACAGCACCTGGTTTTGGTCGATCGCCAATTAATACATTTAATACAGTCGCGAATCACCCCATTTCAGCGATCAGTGTATTTAATGACAAGGGTGAAGTCTTTGATAAGTAAAGGTTTCAGCCTACCTTGCCCTGGTAACAGCTTCGCTGTATCTACCCCTTGATGGGATGCTTTGAGCGATCGGCGGTTGACCGTTCTCTGCTGCGGAGGAGAGGAAAGCAGACTCGAAATCATCCTAATAAAAATGCTTCCACTTTTAAAACCGAGAACAAGCGTACTGCAAGATTGCCGCTGCTACCGTGTCTTTTATGGGCACGGTTGCCTCTTTGTAGGCGCTCTCTAAAGGAAGTCGCCGAACAAAAGCACCGCGAGCGGTTACTACTTCGGCACTTTGTAACGCCAGAGTTCCTTGAAAACAATCAGCTTGATACCGCGCTCCCCTCAGCGATACTCCCTGAGAAGAAGTGGTCACGGTGCGGAAGCTGTTCTTTTTGACTCCGGTGTCAAACACTTGCATTTGAGATGAGACATCAAAGTAAATTTGCTCGCCCTCTTCATTTGTCGCTATTTTTACCCACTGTTCCGGCTGCCTTTGAGCTTGAACCGCAGTCGCAGCGGTAAAGCTTAATATTGACGCTGCAATTACTTTGATTGACTTGTGCATATTGTTCGCCTTGGCTTGCTGAACGTAGACTTGAACACTCTAAAAGTCTACGCCTAGGCTAAGACTTTTTATGCGATCGCGGGAGGAATTGCTGGGGCGATCGCTCAACCCCACAACAAAAAAGCAGCGCTCGGTTAACAAGTAGATACAAGCAAAATACAAATAAAGTTAAGCGCACTTAAGTTGACTTAAATAAAGTAAAGTTCAGTAAAGCGAAGTAAAGCCAAATCAAATAACCGAAAATAAACGAAAATAACCTCCGGCTGCCATGCCACGCCCGATCGCCCACAACTTCAGTTCGATCGGGTATGCCAAAAATATGTAAATTTATGCAAAAAATATGTCATTACCCGGCGATCGGGCATTAGAAAATATCAGAAAATATCAGAAAATATCAGAAAATATTAGTTTTTAGGTGGCCCCATCACATCGAGGTAAAGCGATATTTCTGCCGGAGCTCATCCTCTGGAATGTTGACTGGGGTTAGGTTTCGGCGAATATCCTTGATTCTTACGAGGCGGCTGTATCCTTCGGGTTTTGATAAAACTTGAAACAGCGTCCCAGTGGTTTTTTCGGTAATTTTCAACCCTGGCACAATTGCTATATTTTGCTGGGCCAGGATTTCCGCCGTGGCGCGATCCATTCGATCGCCAATCGGAGCAATCACAAAATCCTGGCCCCCGGCGCTAATGATTGTGGCCTCAAGCTGTTGCCCGCGAAAGCTGATAAATTCCATATTTTTAGTACCAATATTTACCTCTAATTCTACCACAAAAAAGCGCTAAAAGCTAGCCACGGCGCGGGTTGCGAGTGTTGGGAGGGGCGATCGGTACAGTCTAAAATCTAAAATCCGGTTTTGTTGATTGCCTCGATGCCACTTACAAAGGGGTAGGTAAATTGCCCGCCCCTTGCGAGGATTTCCCTGGTTGTCGAGGCTTTAAAATCGGGGATGTCTATATTAATGACACCCTTTGTCTAAAGCCTCGGTTTGCAGCTTCTCAAAACCACTGCGGGCAACGGGCCACCAACTCACGAAACTGGAGGAAATTACGATCGCCCAAAACAGCCACCAACTCCGCCTCGTCAAATTCCCCACGGTCGATCGCCCTCTGCAAGTCACAATCAATCCCCGCAGCTACACCGGGAGAATCGTACCCCACTGCCTCAAGAATATGGCGGGCAAAGTCTTGGACGATCGGCGACGGTGCGAGTAATTCGCGGTATTGGTTTTGTTCGGTTGGGGATAGATCGGCCCAGATGGCGGCGCGATCGAGATGTCCACGCTGGCAGACTTCGCCCAGTACATTTTTGATGTCGCGGGCCGTCTGGGGGCAACCTTCCGCAATAGCGGCGCGAATGAACTCTAGGCACTCGGCGTGGGTTGCGGGGTCGAGTTTGGAGGGCGATCGAACAGCAACTAAATTATTTAGCATCATCCACCTCCGGCCTGGCTATCAATTCAATCTCAGAAGCGGAAAATAATTCAGCAAGGTCTTTTTTCCGGCGTTTATCCTTATCAAAAACGATTGTGTAAATTACATTTGCTTCACGAGAGGAGATTTTGTGAATCCTTCCATACTTGCCACGAAAATCACTTTTTGTTTTGATCACCCGCACCCGATCGCCAACCTTGAATTCCGGCGCTGGCACGGGTTCTAATGTCGGTGCTGGTGTTGGTTCGGCTTCAGGTTCCAGTGCTGGTGTCACTTCTGGCGCGGATTCCGTAGCGGGTGCAACTTCTGTCACTGACTCTAATGTCGGTGTTGTCTCGGATTCCGTCGCAGCTTCTGGCACTGGTGCAGCTTCCGGTTCTGGTTCCGGTGTTGATTCTGTCGCAGCAGTCTCCGTCGCGGGTTCTAAGGCGGGTTCTGGGGCAATCTCCGACGCGGGTTTTGGTGTCGGTGCAGTTTCCGTTACAGCTTCGGCGCTTTCCGGTGCGGGGGAATTGTCGGTGAGTGCGATCGGTTCGGGGGATGCCTCTACGGTTGCCGGTTGCTGTTGTTTGTGGCTGGCCAACAAAACTCTGCAAGCTTCCTTCTCCGCGTCATTCAAACAAGCCTTAACTGCTAAGAGAAGGGAACCTGTACTGTTATCCGCTTGCTGTACTTTGGCGAATTCCTTCTTAATAGCCCCCGTGTCATTTTCTGCGATCGCTTTCCGCAATCTGGCAGCTCTCTGGCTTACAAATTCGCCTACAAGTTCGGCGGTAGATTTTGGCTCTGGGGGCGCTGTTGGCGGTGTTGGTGCTGTTGGTGCTGTTTCCGGTTCCGGTTCCGGGGGCGCGATCAAAACTTGCTCGAATGGTTGAGTTTCGTTACAGATGGAATCGCATTTTACCCCCCTCCCCCCCCCTGTTAGTAGTTGGGTGTTGACTATCGGGTTAACGCTTTGATTTGTAAGGGTTTCAGCGATTTGTGAGTTGATAACAGCGTCTTGGGTGTTGACTATCTGTTGACTATTATGTTGACTATTCTCAAAAGCATACGGTGTAACAGTTTCAGAGTAATAGTCAACATCTGGCACTGTGAGTGGAGGGGGGGGAGGGGGTAGTGAAATTTTTTGATTAACTGTCACAGTGTCAGATATCTCGGTTGCCTTAAAGTTTGGGAGTGAGAAAAGAATGCAGCGCTTATCGCGAGTAGATGGTTTGCTGCTGATAAGCCGTTTATTCTCCATCCGCCCTAGCACTGTGTAAATGCCTTTCTCTTTGATTTCCATCAGTTCCATGAGTTCGCGGCCGGATAAGCTTCTACGATTCTCTTGCAGCACCTTTAGTATCCGCTCCTGGTAGGTCATTTGCTGGGAAGTTTCCTCTTCATCTAGTCCCACTTCGGAAATAAAATCAAATGAGTTATTTTCGGGATTGAATTCGATGTTTAGGCTCAATCCTTCAGAGTCCCGTGAGGTTGCCGTAAATATTCTCTTAGGGCATTTGGGGTCGGCAATCATTTTCTTCTTATTATTCGGATCAGGCTTGGGGATGCGCTCCAAATCCCAAACTCCCCAACAAGCACCGACAATCGCTGTACTTCCCCGCGCCTTGGCCACGCCGACAGCTTCATTTGATTTATTGGAGTGATGGATTAGTACACCGCTTGCGCGATAGCGACCGAAGGTATCATTCATGGCAATGATATTGTCTGCAAATTCGGCGCTATTCTCGCTAATTTCCTTGCCAGCGGTGATTTTTTTGAGGGAGTCAATGATTACTAAATCAGGCCGAAAATCTTCTAATTCCTTTTCTAGCACCGACATCTGATCAATACTCCAACGGGGGATGATGCGGATATTTTTGCTATCGCTGGAGCGAAAGCCGCGCTTCAGCATCTCATGCTTTAATGACTGTTTTGAGGCATCGGGGCAGATTAAAAGCACCTTGCCCTGCTTGACTTCACGCCCTAAAAACCGACTTTCCCCAGTCGCGATACAGAAAGCTAAATCCACGGCTGCCTTGCTTTTCCCCACCTTCGGCAAAGCAACAAACAGTACAGTCTCACCAACTGGCAGAAGCTCTTGCACAGTCCATTCAAGGGCTTCGCTTTCTGATTCAAGTAAATCATCAAAGCTAAGCACCTGAACCTCGGCAGTTTGCGTGCGGCTCTTTATGGCGGCCATTGCTTCCTTGATTGCCCCCGTAGGCATACTGTACCTAGAGGCCATTAGGCTACTTTGGCGAAGGCGTTCCACCGGGTCATCCGTTTGAATCAAGGCAAGAAGTTCGAGCTTAAATCGCTCTCCGTTCATCCCTCGCTTGAGAGGCTTGATAATTTTATCCTCCCAAACATTGTTGTTTACTCCTGCCGCCTGCCGTAGTTCTTCAAGCTTGATGTTAGTGGTGAGCTCATCAAGGTCCGATCGCAAAATTTCCCGTGCTTCGTTAGCCGCTTCCTCCAGCATAGAAATATTGGTATTGGTTGGCGATTTGTCGATCGGATCCTCTTCAATATCCTCAAGCTCGATCGCCCGCGCTGACTCAGCAGCTTGTCTGTGAATCTCTTCCTCTAACCGCCGAATGAATTCGTCTGCGTCCATATTGTCCAAAATTTCCTTAATATCTCCTTTATCTGGGATATCGGGATAGATGGCAACTGGGTCAATCACGATGCAGGGGAATTGCAGGCGATCGCACACTGACTGAATTTGACTGCCTTTTTTGACCCCCGTAGAGTCGTTATCCCGTAGCTTCGCGAGCGTGATGTTTTTGCCCGTTGCCCGCAGCGCTTCAACAGTTCTGGTTATTTCGGCATCGCTCCAGCTAGACCCCTGTAAGGTTAAGGCTGCAATAGCGTGAAATCGTGCAAGTTCTACATTGGGTTCGCCTTCAAGCATCAGGACTGCAATAGGTTCATCGTCTGGTACACCGTTCAAAGTCTCTATTACTTCGTCAATCCGGTAAGCAGACCAAGGCTTATCGCCCTTTTTCCATACCTGTTTGCCGTGTGCGTCTGTGTGAGTCTGCCGGCAGGTTTTGTTCCGTCCCTTCGGCTCAGTCGGATCTGGCCACTCAAACCGCAAAACTTCTTGAGTACGGCTGTAACTATAGGTGATTAGTACGGCGCTAGCAGGTACACCCTCTGGAATGTATGTGGGTTTCTGAGGTTCGGGCCCACGTTGCGGCGCTGGTAGTCTGAGAAGTTTTGAGCCCGCTGGAATTGGGGCGGGTTTTGGCTTGCTTATGCGCTTAGTCGGACGGCGGCCGCTGACTTGTTTCTGAAAAGTGTCACCAGTTTCTAGCTTGTAAATCCCGTGTCCGTCTACCGTATCCTTTATGCGCTTCCATCCCGTCGGTGCGGTGTCGGTGCGCGAACACATCACAACTGTATTATCTGGGGAGGTTTTGCACCAATTTGGTTTGTCGCAAAGAGGGCAAGGGTTTTCTTTGCTGACTTTGATAAATTCGGAGGATGTTTCTGTGGTGTACATTACGCCAAACCCCCGATCGCCGTTCCAAACCCAACAGCAGAAAATCCCCGGTTTGCTTGCGCGGATACCGTGGATTGTGGACTTATTGCTGCAAAGCTAGTTTCCAATAAACCACGGTTATGTTGCGTATTTAGAGGGGTTTGTGGTAGAATAGGCTGATAACAAGGCTTTGCAGGCTCTTGAAAATTATGAGTAGCTCTATTGGTAGTGCTAGAATTCAGAATTTGCTCGATCGCACCGCTACAGATGGCGGGAACGTTGCTACAGACATCTGGGGTACTATTAGAAGCCCCAAAAACAGCGCAATTTTTGCGCTTTATTCTTTTTTCGATGTATGGCATGATAGTTACAGGCAATCCTCTTAAGATGCCGATTAGTAAAAGGGGCTAACTTTTGTAGAAATCCGCCAAGATTTGAGCTACAAAAGTTAAGTTACAGAAATACAAAAGACCGCAGAAAAGCTCACGCTGCCTGCGGTTCTTCGTTGGCGGGTGTAATTTTGTGAGCTTGTGCGCGAAAGTATTTAAGATAGGTTGCCAGCGCTTCTCTGATAAACTCTGATCTGTTTACTCGGTTTTCGTAGCAAATCGTATCTATTTCGGTCAGCAACTCGGCGCTAAGGTGACACGTCATGCGGGGATAGATTTTTGGGTTTTCTTGCGGCATACGAACTTAAGAAAAGAGCGTCATCTCCCCATATCTTACAACACAAACTCTTAATATGATCGACATCCTGCCGCCAAGTTTTGCTAAATTGGCTCAAATTTTAGCTATCGCAGTAGAGACTCACCCAAAATTCTGTAGCCTTTGTGCTGTACGATCGGAAACCTCCCCCGCCTCCCCGCCTTCCCCCGAAAAGAAGTTTTACCTTGGAAATGTATCGGGATAGATACTATCAGCTTGGATTTTGAGTCCCTTTGATTTCAGGTGTTGTAAAATCAAAAGGAAAAATCATGAAAGAATCAAAATTCGCAAAGCCTTTTATCATGGAATGCCCCGCAATGTAACGGTGGAATAAATAGATTTTGGCATAGGCAAAATCTATCTCAGATAGCAAGGATATCGCTGCAAATTCTTAATAAGAAGCCGATCGCCCGCCACAACTCCCCAAGGGCGATCGCAAATTCCTCACCACCATTTACTCATCGCCCGCCCCCGGAACGCCCCAAGGGTCAATACCGTTTTCCCTAAGCAAGCGTTCATAGTGGTCGCGTTCGATTCTGGCTTCATCGTCAACCCAGAAGGCTTCTCTGATATCCTGTTCTAGTTCTTGAACTCGCTGGCTCAGGAGTTCGTTTCGTTCAGCCTCACTGCGGATAACGCCGAAAGCACTGTCAAAGCGACGTTCGAGGGTTTCAGTTAGCAGAGCCATGACCAGGCTTAATGCTGTCTTGTTTCCCCGCGCCGCTTGCCACAGCCAATAAGCTCCGACAACTTCCAACGGCAAAGCTCGAATCCGACTACCTCCGCGCACTTGCCCAGCATCGGGTTCTATTTCAGAAGTCGCGGGCGTATAACCTTCTCCTAGTAAAGTTTTCAGTGCTTTTGACTGCAAAAATTCGCGGGCGTTTCTTTCTGATAACCCCACACATTCCGCCGCCTGTGTCTGGCTCATCCGATAACTGCCATCTGGCAACATGAACCCATCGACTGTAAGGGAACCTATTTGCACTGAAGCCCGAACGGCTCTTACTGATTCGGTCACTAACTTCTACTCCTTTGCTAGACATCTGCTAGACATTAACTAGCTTCTTTACTTGCCTTGCCCCGCTTGGCTTTTGTTGCTGATGCGGGTTTTGCTTCTGTTGGTTGTGGGTCGGTGGCGTGATCGGCGCTATAGGGGAGCGTTCCATATTCGGCTACATATTTTTTTACAAAGTCCGTTACTACTTCGCTCATATTTCTCCCTTGCCTTGCACAGACGGCTTTAAATTCGTTTCTAAGCAATTCAGGCATAAATATTCGCAGTGAGATTATTTTGTCTTCAGTTTCTGACATTGGCAGTAAATACATAACTAGCATTAGTGTCATCATCTCACTTTGCCATGATGTAAGCTACTGCCTAAACAGTCACTGCTTGCACTACTATCACTCTATGCTATACTAACACTCATAGACGCAGCAAAGCCAGTTCTAGGCGTAAAACAGTTATCTGTACCAGCCCGCGAGGTTGCCCCGAAACAGGCTCGAAAATCGTCTCAAACCCATACGCCACAAGGCAAACCCGAACCATGCAAACTGAATACAGGCAAACCACGCTTGGCTCTATGCAGCCACACAGAGCCACTGTGCGGACACAACTGGCGGTAGACCCCGGAAATCGTTTTACAAAATGGATCGACTGTCAGACAGCAGTGCGGTCAATCCCGTCTTACGTCAAGGAATTGTCCGACTGGGAAGAGGGCGGAAGCGACGGCCAGAGCTACGAAATCGCCCTCGATGGCAAGCGCTATCTAGTCGGACGCTTGGCACAGTTGATGGGCGGTCTACCTGCTTTCGAGAGCGGTAAAGCTGACTTGGCACACTTGCTAATTCTCCCAGCCCTTGCCAGCGATAGCCCGCAGCGAATCGAACGGCTCGTCATCCCGACACCCGACAGCCGGAACCAGGCAACCATTGCCAAGTTGAAAGAGTTGGAAACGACGATCGAATTCTCGGTCAACGGTCACGACTGTTTAACGACAATCCGATCGGTATCTGCTGTTGACGAATGCCGGGGTGCTTACGACTTGGCACTCGGTCGGCAGATGTGGCGGTATCCCAACAACCCCAACGGTGTCTTAGACATTGGGGGCGGAACTGCAATTGCCCGACTGTTTGCACCCGGTGGCGCTTTGCTCCGGGATGCTGACATAGTTCTCCCAGGCACATCGCACCTTGCCCAAAGGTTAGCAGCGGCGATACTTCCCAAAGTTGGAACGACTGCGGACGCTGGCTCACTGATGGACTCGATCGCCGCCAACAACTTTATATATGGCAACACTGAAATTGATTTCAGCCGCGAGTTCGTAGCAGTTCGGGACGCCTGGACTGCCGACATCCGCGCCAAGCTAAAAGCCAATTGGGCAAAATATTTGCCGTCCCTCGGAGAACTGGTAGTCATCGGCGGTTCGGCCAGCTTGCTACAGCCCATGTGCGAAGCCTCAAAGGGCCGCTTTAAGGTCGCACCCCGGCCCCAATTTTTCAATCTGTACGGACTCAATAAGGAGATCAACTAATGGCCCAAACCCGCGCCGTGATGCCTAGCAAATTTGTACCGCTGGCAGATGAGTTACTAGCTACCACTGGGGCCAGCGACTACAGCACCCTGATCGGAATTCTCTTGAGTCGCTACGGTAAGCACCTGCTGAACACTTGGGAAATCGCCAATTGCCCGCAGGCCGCAGCAATGCAGCAGCCGATCGCGCAACAGTCGATCGCACAACCAGAAACATTTACACCAATGGAGTTTTGACATGAATGACGATGACAAAGTATTTGAGAAAGCCATGAGCCGGATCATGATTGGCGGGGGAATTCTAGCAAGCACTCTCATCCTCGCAGGCACTTACGATGCAGGCTATCAGGCAGGGGCAAAGGAGAATATAAAGCCCACAATCGTGCACGGCGATTACACCATCAACAACAGCATCAATCTGAATTCTAGTGATGCTGGCAGCATAGCCAAATAGGAGAAATTGACAATGATCACCGACGAAGAATTGACCCCGATCGACCTTTCCGATTTCTGGGAAGACGAAGAAGACAGCACCGAGGCCCCTGAACCGACCGTGAGAAGTGGGGGTGTTGATCCGGACTACATCCAGCGCCACATTGACCGCATCCCGCACTATGGCGATGATTCCCGGTATCGGCTGGCATCACATTTAGATATGTTTGAGCACTTGAATCCCAACGGAACCCTTACCCCGGAACAGCGGGAAGCTGTAGACAATTTTGCGATCGGCTATCAAGCTCTACCAGAGGAAGAATCCGAAGGTGGCGAGATGGATTTTCCTGAGTGCCAGTATGCAATGCTTGGGCTGGATTTAGGAAGCGCGATCGAGCTTGGCGACAGTTGGCGGCGGGGCGAATACTTGCCGGCGATCGGACACGCCGAAGCCGACAACTTAAGCAACAGACTGAACCAAATGCAAAACCGACGGGATGCCCTGAGAAAGTAACCCCGCCGGCCCTGTAATTCATCCCCTGGCACGAGCTAGGGGATTTCATTCAGTACACCGTACTAAGCAGAATTTTATCATGATGCAAAAAATCCGAGTAGCCCAAACACCGGGCGCTGCAACGATAAAGCGCGAATTCGACTATGAATCCGGGCCCCTCACGCCGGAGATGGTCAACGCCAAAGGCAGGCAAGCAAAAATCTTGGAGCTACAGAAACAGCTCAGAACCGCTTACAACCGCCATGATGCCAAAGCCCGCAGCAATGAAGTAGAAATCGAGCGGTTAACCCTTGAGGCGGTTGAGTTCGGGTTGACTGATGCTTTGCAGATTAAGAAGTATGTCGCCAAAGCAATTGCAGCGGGTGCAAAGTACGACCAAAACATCATCAATCTAACTCAGAAATTGCAGCATGAATTGGGCTTAATCAAGGTCGAGGGAGCCTCTACCCAAACCCTGCAAAACATGGATTTCCGCCAGCGATTGCTACTCATAAAGGCAAACCATCAAGCCAAAGGACAGATTCAGCAGAACGGTTTTCAGCAGAGCCTTAAAGCAATCCAAGCGAGTCCTCAGCAAGCGATAGCAATGCAGGCTAAACGCTCGGCTTTCAACAATTACATTAATGCCAAAGACTTTGACCCAGTTCCCGCTGTACCAGGCGCGTCCGGCGCGGGCAACTCTGGCATGGGTAACAACTCTAAAGGCTTATTAGACGGGCTTTTAGGCTTCTTCTCTGGTCGCAACTAATACACGGTAGCAGCGGGTCAGAACGGCCCGCTTTTTTTTGTATGTACCAACAAGAATTTGACGCTTCAGAATTTGGTTCAGACTTTGATTATTTAAATGCAGGAACTCCCGAACAGTTCAAGCCAACTCAAACCCAGAAAGTTGACGAAATTAGTGGCATAGAACGCTTCTGGAACCTAACAGGAAACTTGGGAGAGTTTGGCGCTTATTTTAGTGGTGGGTTGGCTGCAAGCCTTATCATTCGCGGGATTCCGGCGCTAATTCCTGCTGCTGTAATCCTTGTCCCTGGTATTGGCTTGGGGCTGGCAATATTTACTGCTTCTTCTAAAGGCTCCGCCCAAGTCCGCGCACTGCTAATCCTAATTGCCATCGGCACGGCGCTGATTGCAGGGAACTGGGATGCGTGGCTGGCTTGGATAATTGCCAATTCTCAAATGCTGATTTTTAGCGGTGCGCTAATCGTGATTACTTTCGGTTTTGTAGGTACGCAGATTTGGAGCAAGTTAAGCAATGTTAAGTAATATAAATCAGCCAATTGTTGCAGGTTTGTTAGGGGTAAGTTTCGCCGGAATTGTTGGAGCTACCGCGCTCCCATTCAATGACCGAATCGAGTACAGAATCGGCAACAGGATTGAATCTCAGCCAGCTTGGTTAGTCCCGCCTAAAGCTGAATTTAGGGCGATCGAACGCGGGTATGGTGGCATTAAAATCTTGCTCTCTTTGCTGGCTACTGGGGGGATGATTACAACGATGTTAATCGCCCGCAAAGAAGGGGAACAGGAGCCAGTTCGACAACGAATCAAACAGTACAAAAACAAAGCCTATGAGTTCGATTTTGCCGCTGAAAGTGCGTACCAGATGGCAGCTACCCAACAACGCTATAAAACCCTTTTAGAGGCGGATGACGTAGCTTTTCAAGGGGAGATTGAGTCTGCCTACTGCGAGTCTCTTGGGATTGACCCCAGACAGCAGCAACCCGCATTAACGGGAACCACAACGCTGGACAGCGTGGCTAATCCCGGTGACAAAGTAGAAGCAACGACATCGGCGGCGATCGAACCGCAACAGACAGCCAGCCCCAACATTGAGATAGCCCGACAGATAGCAACCAAAATCCTGAACTCGCTAGCTGGTATCAATACCTCAATTTTCTTAGCAGCCCCTACCCGCTGTGGCAAAACCCACACTCTGCACAAGTGGCTGGCTGATTTGACGACGCGGTTTCCGCAGGCTGATATCTACGTGATTTCCCAAAAATACGAGGACTTCCCCGGCGTTGCCCGCGATCGGCTAACGGTTTTTGACCCGTTACAAATTGAACAGTCAATGAGATTCCTTGATGAAGTTTACGAGAAATTGCTTCAGAGAAAATCAAAACCTGCAACAGAGGAAACCTACCGCGATCGCCCAATCAAATTAATACTTGAGGATTGGTTCGCGACACACCAGTGCTTAGTGCAGAAAAAGAATTCCCAGCTCTGGGAATCAGTCGCGGCAAAACTGGGAATGATTGCGACTGTTGGCGGTCAGTATAACGTCGGATATTTCATCTGCACTCAATCTTTTAACATTGCCTCTAGCGGTGTTGCTGACTCCAATATTCGGCTCAATCTGGCGCTGATAGCTCAGGGATTGGTTCGCACCACAAAGAACGATGAAGAGCAGGGTTCTTACGGCGTAATTGAGCAAATGCTAAACAACTCCAACGTCATCGCCAGCAAGGAAACCAGGGACAGATTAGCAGCAGATTTAAAGCTACTAATTCAACCTTCAATGACTGAGCAGACCCCTGTAATCCTCTCGACTATTGGCAATCCTGTACTGGGGTTAATGCCAAAAATCGAGGTAAATAAAGCACCAGTTTTTGATGCTTCCGATGCTAAAACCGACACTTCCGACAATTCATCTGGGAAGGATTGCACCCTGCCAGAGCAAGACAGCGGAAACCTCCCAAAACCTTATGGGAAGGGGACGGAAGGCTCGGAAGGGACGGAAGGCTCGGAGGACTCGGAAGCCCTAGACCAGAGCTTAAATGGCTTTTTAGCTGAAGTATTAGCAGAAAACCTTCCGCCCATATTTGCTGATGATTTCCCCTTGAAAAAACACAAACGGCGGGTGCAACTGGCTAGGCTGGTAATTGCTAAGAATTTAGGCAAGCAAAAAACAATTTGGCTACTCTGGGGTGTGAAGGATGGGGGGAGAAATAATCAGCGCTACATAGATGCCAGAGCAATGCTAGAAAGATTGATGGGAGGGGATGAAGATGCAAACTAATACTTACCTAATCTCAGTCCGTCCTAATTGGGCATCTGCCTTTTTTCTTGACCGCAATCCCAAGTCGATCGAACTCAGAAAAGGAAGTTTTGGAGCTTGCCTAAAACCGGGCGATAGGATTGCAATCTATGCCACCTTGCCCACTGCTGAAGTATTGGGAATAGTCAAGGTTGTAAAGCGTGAATCATTGGCAGTCGATCGACTGTGGCGGGCATCGGAGCAAGGGCAACTGGCTAAGGTATCGCGGGTTCAATTTGACGCCTACTACAACAATCAGGAATTGGGTATTGGGGTTTGGGTTACGGCTCCCGAACTCTTGCCCAGCCCGATCGCCCTTTCCCGAATTCGGCAAAACTTTGGTCAGCGCTGGCAGCCACCGCAACAGATTATGCAGCTAACTGATGCTCAGATAATGGCACTGAACATCGATCGCTGAACATTGTCAACACAACCGAACGCTACCTTGTCACAGATGAACCGAGCCGGACTGTGTTATTGACGGTTTGACAGAAGGAAACCAACTACCAATAGGAGCCAGAATGGAAACTTTGCAAGAAGTATTGATACGGGTACTGGTGGAGTATCTAGAGCGAAAAGCGCAACGAGAACGCGACGCCGATCGCAACACCAACCAGCCAGCCAACCCCATCAAGCCAGCACCATGAAAAAATACAAGCTCAGTCACTTTTTCATCTATCGCAATTACCTTGCGGGTGTTTTTATGGATGGCTCTTGGGAGATTATGTGCTCGAAATATCATGTTAGTACCAATGGGCAAGCCTCCACTCCCGCATTAGCAGCAGTCTCTGCTAAGACAAAAATTGATGAATGGGTTGACTACAAATCCGAAAAGCAGTAAAGCCAAGATGAAGAAACACAAATTCAGCCATCTTTTCATCTACTACGATTACATTGCGGTTGTGTTTGCTGATAGCGCTTGGGAGATAATTTGCTCAAAATACTATTTCAGAGCTGATGGGATGGCCGCCGATCGCGCAGCAGCCGAAACAGCAGCCAAGACAATGATTGAGGAGTTAGTTGCCGAGGCGTCCGAAAAATAAAGCAAAGCAAAAGCCCTCTGGTACATACACCGGGGGGGCTTTGACTTTGGAATGTGTCGCCGCTGCGTTAACGACAAGCTTATTGTACCGATCGCTACGTTGTTGTGGATGATTTTGCTTAATTTAAGTCTGACAATTTAATTGCCTCTACACTACTAAAACCTTGTGTTTTTTTGAATTTCATTCGATGAACAAAATTACTCATTGAATCTGATGGATCGAGAGATGAAAATTTTAATGTTTCAATGGTACTTTTAGGAATTGCAACTGAAACAACAATTTTTTCCTCCGAATTACCAGTCTGGGTATTCAAAAATTTACCTACAGCAGTAACTATTACTAATTCAATGGGTAATAAAGCAAAGAGTTCTCTAGCAGTCCGCAACACGCAGCCACACACATAATCCTGATAAATTTCATAAAACTGCTGTTTCGGCATTTTCTTTTCAGAAAGTTGACCGTTTTTTAACAAACTTTTAATTTTTGATGGTATTACATTTTCACTATTAACTTGGATTCTAGCCTCTATCGTTGATTTATCAGGTACTTTAAATTCAAAAGACGAACCTAAATCACAAATATCTTCAAAAGGATCTATATGTTTAATTGCCTCTAAATAAGCCTCAGAAGAACCTGTACTTATTTTTTCGGCAATGTCAATAGTTGCTGTCCAATCTTGGTAGTCTTCAGTATATGTTTGAATTTCAATCTGATATTCTATTTCATCAATTTCTTTAGCTCGTTCTAATGCCTGCTGTAAAGAATTTCGCTTAGAGTCTACTCGTCTGAATAATTTATCACACAAGCTGGGCTTAAACTCATTTAACTTAGCTTGAGCGTCTTTTTGATATGTATTTAGTCTTTGAGGCTCAGTAGGTGGGGGAGATAATTTAATTGTTTCCCAGTCCCATATATCACCACATTCCTTATGGATAGAAAGCAGGCAGTCAATGCGGTTTTTATAAACTTTGACTTTGTATTGAGCACGTTCTAGCTCTTGCATTTTCGCAGCTTCTTTCTGTTGACTTGCAAGTTCGCGCCTAGCACGTTCAGCTTCACGCACGCTACGAGCTAAATCCGCTTCTTTTCGACGGTTATCCGTCTCTTTTCGACGTTTATCAGCCTCAATACGTCTACGCGCAGCAGCATAACGACGAATAGCAGCCGCAGTTTCCCTCTCATTTTTCAATCTAAGACGAGCTTGGTAGTCTGTCTCAAAAAAAGTTTGTCCTTTATATCTTCGTAGAGCTGCCATATACAAACTATACTCCAGCTATTATTTTTTATCGAAGTTTTTTTTGTGGCTGACTGATCAACAAGGGAATTGGGAAGTTTTCTGCACGACATATTGATACAGCATAACAGGCACTGGAAGCCAGAAAGCTGCCAAAGAAAAAGTAGATTATTGTCTCGACTTGTGGGTCACGAAGAAAGCCGATCGCCCGATCGCCCAGCGGCTATACTGCAACTAATGGGCAACCTATTGCCAATTACCAATTACGAATTACCCATCGTGCAAAAAAGCTCCCTTGACATTTTCGGTCGGGGAGCTTTTTTTGTTTTGGACGATCTCATCACTCAGGCCGTGGCACGGGGCAATGAGATTTATCGTCATCCGCAGCCATCTTTTTCATCCGCTCCAATACCGCTAAACAATCATCCAGAGCGCGATGCCCGCCACAAAGAGGATGCCATCGGTAGCCTTCGTGATAGTCGCTCCAGTCCCCCGCCCATTGCGCGTGCCAGTTCATCACGCACTCATAGCGCCTGCTTAAATTGAAGCTTTCTAGATTGTGCAATCTCCGGCAGTAATCTAGAATTGTTATGTCGAAAAAAGCATTGTAAATCAATACTCGTTTGTCTTTCAGCGCCTCTACAATCTGCGGATAAATATCAAAAAAAGAGGGCGAATCTGCCACCATCTCGTCACTAATCCCATGAACTGCCGTTACGTCAGCCGGGATGGAGATTGTAGGCTTTACAAGGGTATTTAGTAGCGCTTCTCCTGTCGGGTTAATAATCGCAATCTCCACAATTTCAGCATTGTGCAGCCCGGTTGTCTCGGTATCCAGAATTACCCAGTCATCCCTGCTTAATTCGTCACGGGCCCAGCGTATAGCCCCAACTCTATCCTGCTCAATCAGTCGTTCCCGGCTGTTGTACCAGTCGTTATATTCGCGCTTGATTCGAGCTTTCTCACGGTTAGCAGCCAGTGTTTCGAGTTGCTTTTCTGTCGGTTTTCTTTTAGGCCGGCAGGATTCTGGGTTATCGGGGTCAAATA
>Ga0164305_10000283_pt1 | contig 18233 bp, 18 predicted proteins | sample Whisoiple_237_MG_FD_110215 | JGI IMG/M metagenome (GOLD analysis project Ga0164305, IMG submission 110215) | Soil microbial communities amended with pyrogenic organic matter from upstate New York, USA - Whitman soil sample_237_MG | ecosystem: Environmental > Terrestrial > Soil > Agricultural...
TTGAGCTCGGGCTCGTCCATCCCGCCATAGAGGTGGTTGAGGAACATCTCTTTGGTGAGCGTCGTGCCTTTGCGCAGCGAGAGCAGCTCCAGCATCTGATATTCTTTGCCGGTGAGATGCACGCGGGCGCCGCCGACCTCGACGGTCTTCTGGTCGAGATTGACGGTGAGGTCGCCGGTGGTGATCACCGATTGGGCGTGGCCCTTCGAGCGCCGCACGATGGCGTGGATGCGGGCGACGAGCTCGTCCTTGTGGAAGGGTTTTGTCAGGTAGTCGTCGGCGCCGAAGCCGAGGCCCTTCACCTTGTCCTCGATGCCGGCGAGGCCGGACAGGATCAGGATCGGCGTCTTGACCTTGGCAACGCGCAGCGTGCGCAGGACCTCGTAGCCCGACATGTCTGGGAGGTTGAGGTCGAGGAGGATGATGTCGTAGTCGTAGAGCTTGCCGAGATCGATGCCCTCCTCACCGAGATCGGTGGTGTAGACGTTGAAATTCTCGGACTTGAGCATCAGCTCGATGCTCTGCGCGGTCGCGCGGTCGTCTTCGATCAGTAAAACGCGCATGTGAGGTCCCCACCCTTGCCCCGCAATTTCCCAAGGCGGCTCTGCGCCGTTCTTCGGGTCCTGGCCGGGCGGCCCACGTCTTGAGGCAAACGCGACGGAATTCGATTTCGTAACGTTACCGAGAATTGGTTAACAATTTCTGTTACCTGCGCCCGACTCCTCGGCCAAACATTTATCAAAAGGGCACAGGACATCGGGATCAGACTTGCCTTCAGAGGCTTCGGTGCGAAGCACCTCTGCCCAAATTGTTAACGCTGAATCTTAACCGAAGCTTACGCTTTACTTCGGCGGGTCACCGCGGCGGAGCCAAGCCGGCTTACTTCTGCCTTTTTCCGCGCCGTGTGGCCCGCGCGTAAGGAAGCAGCAACTTCCCTTCCTCATCCTCCTCAACGTCTCGCGGTTGGTTCGGTGTGGTTGGTGTCCTGGAGTGGAGTGAAATGAAGTCGCGGGATACTCTTATTCGGCTGAAGCGCTTCCAGGTCGACGAGAAGCGCCGGCGCGTCGCCCAGATCGAGGCGATGATCGCCGAGTTCGTGCGGATGGCGGCCGATCTCGACCGCGAAATTCTCGCGGAGGAACAGCGGGCCGGCATTTGCGACCCGAGCCATTTCGCCTACCCGACCTATGCCCGCGCCGCCCGCACAAGGCGCGACAACCTGAAAAACTCGACGGCGGAACTGCGCGGCCAGCTCGAAGAGGCGAAAGTCCGCCTCGAAGAAGCCATCGCCGAGCATGCCAAGGTGCAAACCCTGGATGGACGCGAGAAGGGCTCCTTAGTCGAGTCGGTGCGCGAACCCTTTCAGATGAGTTCGCTCGGGATCGCCCGCGCCTGAGGGCGACCTGCCGCGGCCGCAATTGGCTGCGGCCCATAAAAGTTCCTAAGATCGCGCCGGGTGCCGCTTCAATGCGGCAAACCGGGAGCGATCATCATGGACGGATCTGCAGAAGCCGCGATAGCGCCGCTTTCCCGGCCGGCGAATCCAGGCAGCGAAGCCGAGCTCCTGCTCGAAGCCCAGAAGCGCGCCTTCGCCGAGGCGGGCGCGCCGGGCGCCACGAAGCGCCGCGCCTTGCTGGACAAGCTCGAAAGGGCGCTGCTCTCGAATCGCGCCGAGATGGCTCGCGCCATTTCCGAGGATTTCGGACATCGCTCGAGCGACGAGACCGAGCTGCTCGAGCTCGTCCCTTCGATCAAGGCGATCCGCCACGCCAAGAGCCATCTCGTGCGCTGGATGCGGCCAGAGAAACGCCGCGTCGCTTTCACGATGCAGCCGGCAAAAGCCTGGGTCGAATACCAGCCGGTTGGCGTCATCGGCATCATCTCGCCATGGAACTATCCACTGTTTCTCGCGGCCTCGCCGCTTGCCGATGCGCTCGCCGCCGGCAACCGCGTCATGATCAAGCCGTCGGAGCTGACGCCGCGCTTTTCCGAGTTGCTGCAGCGGATCATCGGCGAAGCATTTGATCCGAGCGAAGTCGCCGTCGTCACCGGCGGCCCGGATGTCGGGCAGGCGTTCAGCGCCTTGCCCTTCGATCATTTGCTTTTCACCGGCTCGACCTCGATCGGCCGCAAGGTGATGCAGGCTGCGGCACCGAACCTCACCCCGGTGACGCTCGAACTCGGCGGCAAGTCGCCGGTCGTCGTCTGCTCCGATTATCCGACGGACAAAGCCGCGCGTGCCATCGCCTTCGGCAAATTCGTCAACGCCGGGCAAACCTGCATTGCGCCGGATTACGTGCTCGCACCTGCCGCGCGCGCGATGGAGCTGGCCGAGGCGATTCTGGCCGAGGCGAAGCGGCTTTATCCTGATATCGCGGATAATCCCGATTACAGCTCGATCATCAGCGACCGGCATTATCAGCGCTTGACGAATGCAGTCGAGGAAGCGCGCGGCGCCGGCGCGAAAATCTTGTCGATGGCGGAAGACACAGCGAGCAACAGCCGGAAGATTCCGCCGACGATCGTTATTGATCCGCCGCGTAACTCGCTCTTGATGCGCGAAGAGATTTTCGGCCCGGTTCTGCCGATCGTCTCCTCGGATTCGATTGATGAGGCGCTACGCATCATCAACGAAAAAGACCGCCCGCTGGCACTCTATGTGCTGACCAACAGCGAGAGGAACCGCCGGAAAATTTTGGGCCGGACGATTTCAGGCGGCGTCACGCTCAACGGCACGATCCTGCATGTCGCGCAAAACGATCTGCCGTTCGGTGGCGTCGGCCCGAGCGGCATGGGTGCGTATCATGGCTTCGACGGTTTCAAGCGCTTCAGTCATGCCCGCGCGATTCACAAGGTCGGCTTCATGAACGGGTTCGAGCGCCTCGCCCCGCCTTACGGCAAGCTGCAAAAAATGGCGGTGCAGTTCTTGCTCGGGCGGTGAGGTCCACATTCCCGGCCGAGCGAAGCGAGAGCCGGGACCCAGAGCAAACGCCGCAAGGTAAAACAGCTCTGCCCCTGGACCCCGGATCGCCTGCGGCGTCCGGGGAAGTGGAGGCGTTGCATGTGCTCTCTTAACTAACTCTCGACGATTGCGACGACCTGCCCCTCTTCGACCAACTCGTCCGGCTTCACCAGAATCGATTTGACGGTGCCGCCGCGTTCAGACGACGCGCCGATTTCCATCTTCATCGCTTCCACGAGCACGACGTCCTCGCCCGCGCCGACCTTCGCGCCGGCCTCGACGGCAACCGCGCAAACTCGACCGGCAACTTCGGTCACGACCTTCTCTTCCGCCATTCTCTGCCCCGGCTTTCGACATCGCGCTTCGCTGCTATAAGGCAGAAAACGCCAAAGGCGTCGAGGAGAAGAGCATGAACTGGCAGCCCGAACTCGACGAGCTCAGGCGCCGCGAGGCGCTCGCCCGCGAGATGGGCGGGCCCGACAAGGTCAAGCGCCAGCACGAGGGCGGCCGGCTCACCGTGCGCGAGCGCATCGACCGCCTCGTCGACAAGGATTCCTTCGGCGAGATCGGCGCGATTGCCGGCGTCGCCGAATATGATGCGACGAACGAGCTCACAAGCCTCACGCCGGCGAATTGCGTGTTTGGCCGCGCGCAAGTCGACGGCCGAACGGTCGTCGTGGTTGGCGACGATTTTACCGTGCGCGGCGGCTCGGCCGATGCGGCAATCTACGCAAAGCCGCTGATGGCCGAGGACATGGCGCACGAGTTCCGCCTGCCGATCATTCGTATCATCGAAGGTTCGGGCGGCGGCGGCTCGGTGAAAACGATCGAGACGACAGGACGCGCCAATCTGCCGGGCCAAGTCGGCCAGACGCAGGGCTTTTATATGATGACGGCCAATCTGCCGGTCGTGCCGGTCGTCGGATTGGGCTTAGGCTCGGTTGCCGGACTTGGCGCCGCGCGTCTCGCATCGACGCATTATTCCGTCATGACGAAAAACTCCGCGATGTTCGTCGCCGGACCGCCGGTCGTCGCGCGACTCGGACAGTATTTGGGGAAACAGGAACTCGGCGGCTGGCAGATCCAGACGCGCAGCGGCGCGATCGATCATGCCGTCGACACGGAAGACGAAGCTTTCGCCGCGGCGCGACGTTTTCTCTCCTACATGGCGTCATCGATTTACGAGCTGCCGCCGTCGGCGCCGAGCAATGACGATCCGAACCGGCGCGAAGAAAGCCTGATGAACGCCGTGCCGCGCGACCGCCGAAAAGTCTATAAGATGCGGCCGATCATTGAGGCGATCGTCGACAAGGGCTCGTTCTTCGAAATGGGCCAGATGTTCGGGCGCTCGATCATAACCGGGTTTGCGCGCTTCGGTGGGCGCGCGGTCGCGCTCTTGGCGAGCGATCCCTTCCACTATGGCGGCGCGTGGTCGGCGGAGGCGTGCCAGAAGATTGTGCGCTTCGTCGACCTTGCCGAGACCTTCCATTTCCCGGTCGTCTACCTCGCCGATTGTCCAGGCTTCATGATCGGGCTCGAAGCGGAAAAATCCGCCACGATCCGGCACGGCGTCCGCGCGATGGCGGCGCTGAACCAGACGAAGGCGCCGTGGTGCACGGTAATTGTCCGCAACGCCTATGGCGTTGCCGGCGCCGCGCATCAGCCGGCCGGACGCTTATCGCTGCGCTATGCGTGGCTATCGGCAAGCTGGGGCTCGCTGCCGCTCGAGGGCGGCATCGAAGCGGCGTATCGCGCCGACATCGACGCGGCGGACGACCCGCAGGCAAAGCTCGCCGAGATCGAGGAGCGCTTGAACAAATTGCGCTCGCCGTTCCGCACCGCGGAAAAATTCTGGGTCGAGGAGATCATCGATCCGCGCGAGACGCGGCCGCTTCTTTGTGACTTTGCGCGATTGGCCGAGCCGGTGCTGACTCCCGGCCCCGTGCATTTTTCGATGCGGCCGTGAAGGCGCCGTCATTGCGAGCATAGCGAAGCAATCCAGTGGCACACACTGGATGATTGCAGAACTTGCCTCTGGATTGCTTCGTCGCTTACGCTCCTCGCAATGACGCCCTTCGAGACGCGTGCTGCGCACGCTCCTCAGGGTGAGGGCTGTCACACCTTCGCGATGCCCCACTCGTCTTTCGCCTGCGCGGCGGTGCGGTTGAGATGCACTGATGTGTCGACCGACGCGATACTGTCGAAATGAATGAAACGATGATCGTCCGGCGCCGCCGGATCGCTCTTCGTCAATTTGATGCGCTGGCCCTCGACCTTATCGACGGTGCCGACGTGCTGCCCGTCCGAGCCCAACACTTCCATATGTTCCCTGATCTTTGCCGTATCGGCCATCTGCGCATCTCCTTTGCGCGCGCTCGTTCGATGCGTGAGCTGAGCCGCGCGACTGCTTCACATAGGTTAGATCGTGACGATTGCGATTATGGCTCCATATGCTAGCGCGCCACAGCGCGAAGGAAAGACGATGAACAAGCCGAAGCCGCCGTTTCCCGAACAGAAGCAGCCGATGCCCGGCAGCGAAGAGGCGATGGACCCGAAGCCCGATTACGGCGAGGACTCGTACAAAGGAAGCGGCAAGCTCAAGGACAAAAAGGCTGTCATTACCGGCGGCGACAGCGGCATCGGCCGCGCCGTCGCGCTCGCCTTTGCGCGCGAGGGCGCCGACGTGCTCATCAGCTATTACAACGAGCACGAAGATGCGGAGAGAACGAAGCGGGCGGTCGAGGACGCCGGACGTAAAGCGATTCTCATGCCGGGCGACATCAAGGACGCAAAGCATTGCCGCGCCATAATCGACAAAGCGGTAAAGGAATTGGGCCGTATCGATATTCTCGTCAACAACGCCGCGCATCAGGCAAGTTTTAAAGATGTCGAGGAGATCAGCGACGAAGAATGGGACGTGACGTTCCGCACCAATATCTATGCGATGTTCTATCTGACAAAAGCCGCCGTACCGCACATGAAAAAGGGCAGCTCGATCATCAACACCGCGTCGATCAATGCCGATACGCCGAGCCCGCAGCTTCTCGCTTATGCGACGACCAAGGGTGCCATCCAGAATTATACCGGCGGCTTGGCGCAGCTGCTCGCCGAGAAGGGCATCCGCGTCAATTGCGTCGCGCCGGGACCGATCTGGACGCCACTGATCCCGTCGACCATGCCGGAAGAGAAAGTGAAAAACTTCGGCAAGCAGGTGCCGATGCAGCGGCCGGGCCAGCCGAAGGAAGTCGCGCCGGCTTATGTCCTGCTCGCGAGCTCCGAGGCAAGCTATATTTCCGGCGCGACGGTCGCGGTCACCGGCGGCAAGCCGCTGATCTGATCCTAATCCTTCGAGACGCCGCTTCGCGGCTCCTCAGGACGAGGTGGTTGGGACTAAGCCGCCCGCGCCAGCTCGTGCAGCTTGTCCCAGGTCGTCGCCATCATACTCGGGCGCGCATTCATGCGCTCGATCCATGACCTGATATTCGGATGAGGCTGCAGCATCGCCGCGCCCTCAGGAACCTCCGCGAACATCGTCAGCTGCGGCGCGAGCAAGAGGTCGGCGATCGACACTTCGTCCCCCGCCATGAATGGTTGATCCCCCATGAGGCGGCTGATCTCCGCGACGCAAACCTGCGCCCGCGGGATCGCATCTGCAATTCTGGCTTCGTCGACAGGCCGGCCGATTTTCGGTGCGACGATACGCTGGAAGGTGATCGGCGCAGACACCTGCGGCATGAAATACCAATCGGTGATGCCGCAAATCTGATTCATGCGCGCCTCGGCCCGCGCATCGCGCGGCGTGAGACTCGGCTCGGGAACGATGCGATCGAGATAGCGCAGGATCGCTTGCACTTCATAGAGACGAAAGTCGCCGTGATCCATCACCGGAATGCGGCCGAAGGGATGGCGCGTCAGATGCTCCGGAGCCTTAAAGGCGCCGAAAGGCATCGCGTGGAGGTGCCATTCGCAGCCCTTTTCTTCAAGCCCGAGCAGGGCGGCACGCACATAAGGGCTGCCCGGAACGCCGTAAATCGTGAATTCGCTCATGGGGCCTCTCCCTGCCGCAAGGGCTCAGTCCGAGGCTAAATGACGCTCCTGTCAAGCGCGATCAGCCCGACAAGAGCGAGCGCCGGGCGCGCCTTTTCGTCGCTCTGCGCCGAAAAATTCCGACGATCTCGACATGCGGCGATTGGCGGAACTGATCGACGGGCGTGATGCGCTCCGGCTGGTAACCGCCGGCAATGAGGATCGCGGCGTCCCGAGCAAAGCTTTGCGCGTTGCAGGAGACGGCGATCGCCAGCGGCACCTGCGATTTTGCCAGCGCATGCGCCTGCGCTTCGGCACCGGCACGCGGCGGATCGAACACGACCGCGTCGAACGAAGCGAGCTCTTCCGGCGCGAACGGCCGCCGCATCAGGTCGCGGCGCTCTATCGTGACCGGGCGTAGGCCTGCGGTTGCGCGGGCAGCTTGCGACAGCGCATCGAGCGCCGGTTTGTCGCCATCGACTGCGAGAATGTCGGCGCGCTCGGCGAGCCGCAGCGCAAATGTGCCGATGCCGCAGAACAGATCCGCGATACTCTTTGCATTCGCGACGGCTTGCGTGACGAGCTCGGCGAGTGTCGTCTCGCCCTTTTCCGTCGCTTGCAAGAAGGCGCCGGGCGGCAGATGCAAAATTGCGCGGCCGACGCGCAACTGCGCCGGCTTGCACTCGACAAGCAAATGCCCGTGATTGGTGAGGCGCGCGAGATCGAGGCGCTCGGCCGCCGCGATCAGCTTTTGTGTGTCGCGCTCGGCAAGACGTCCGGTGCCGCGAATGTCGCTATCAAGCCCGGACAGAGTTGCGGTGACCAGAGTGTCGAGCGGCTTGCCTAAAGCGGCGAGCCCTTCCGCGATCGTGCGCGCCGCAGCGATGGCGCCCCCGAGCGATGGCGCAAATAGCGGACAGAAATCGATCGCGACGACGTCGTGGCTGCGCGCCTGCATGAAGCCGACGTGCGTTTTTCCTGCCTCGACACGCGCGTGAAAAGTCGCGCGGCGGCGGCCTTCGCCACGGGCATCGATGAGCGGATCGATGTCGGCCTGAATGCCGGCATGCGCGAGTGCATCGACGACGAGTCCGCGCTTCCATGCACGATACGCGTCTTCGCGATAACCCTGGATCGCGCAGCCGCCGCAGGTCCCGTAATAGGGACAGAACGGCGCCTCGCGATCCGGCGACGGCGTGATGATGTCGATGATCCGGCCGGATTGGCCGTTGATCTCGGCGGAGACGGTGTCGCCTGGCATTGTATAGGGAATGAAGACGTTGCCGCTGATCGTGTGCGCGACGCCCTCGCCGCGTGTGCCAAGCCGCTCGATCGTCAACACCCGCGGCTTGGTCACGCGCGCCGCGCTCCGATCAGAAACTCGCGATTGCCGTCGCCGCCGAGAATTGGCGACGCCTCAATGCCGAGCACTTGCCATCCGAGCGATTGAATGAGCTCCAAGATACGATCGCAGATTTGCCGATGCAGGCCCGCATCTTTGATGACGCCCCGCTTGCGTCGTCCGACACCCGCCTCGAATTGCGGCTTGATCAATGCGACAAGCTCGCTGCCGGGCGTTGCGAGTGCGAGAACCGGCGGCAGGATTTTGTCCAAGGCGATGAAGCTCACATCGCAGGCGATGAGCCTCGGCGCGTTCGCATCGATGCCGGCCCCGCGCGTGGCACCTTCAATCATCTCATGAGTCAGCATTCGCGCGTCCGTTTTCTCCAGCGAAACGACTCGTGGATCACTGGCTACACTCGGATGCAGCTGCCCCTGCCCCACATCGACGGCGATCACCAGCGCCGCGCCGCGCGTGAGCAGCACCTGCGTGAAGCCGCCGGTCGACGCGCCGATATCGAGACAGAGCCGGCCTGCCGGATCGAACCCGAAAACATCGAGCGCATGCACGAGCTTGACGCCGCCCCGCGACACCCAGGGATGCGGCGCGCTCGCTTCCACTTGCGCATCCGCCGCAAGCGCCTCCGATGCTTTCGCCACGCGCACCCCGTCCGCCATAACAAGCCCGGCCTCGATCGCGGCGCGCGCCTTGGCGCGGCTCTCAAACAGGCCGCGCTCGACAAGGGCGATATCGGCCCGGATGCTGGATGCCATTGCCGATCTCCACCCGTGGTCCTAGGCTCGTCAACGGTTGGAGCTTGCGCTCCAACACGAGGAGGCAGACATGACGCTCCCGAACGATCCTTCTTATCGCAGCATGCCACCTGGTTCGGAGCCGCTCGGCGGCATGGCCGAGCGCTTGCGCCATCGCTGGGGCTGGTTCGTCGGTTTCGGCGCCCTTGCCGCCATTCTCGGGCTTGCGGCGCTGGTGCTCGTCGTCTCGGCGACGATTGCCTCGGTTTTAACGGTCGCTATTTTTATGATTATTACCGGCGGCACCGAGATCGTCATGGGCTTCGGCAGCCAGACCTGGGGCCGGTTCTTCCTCTTCATCCTGCTCGGGCTGCTTTACATCATCGCCGGGGCGTTTGCGCTGGCGCAGCCGTTGCTGGCGGCCGCCGTCCTGACCCTGATGCTCGGCTGGGCGTTGATCGCGACGGGCGCGGTGCGCATCTGGCTCGGCACGCACCTGCCGCCGGGCTCCAAATCGATGATGATCCTGGCCGGCATCGCCACCCTGCTTTTCGGCCTGGTCATCGTGATCGGCTGGCCGGGCAACTCGTTCTTCGTGCTCGGCATCATCCTCGGGCTCGACCTCTTATTCTATGGCGCCAGCATGATCGCCTTTGGCATGCGACTAAGGAACGCCTGAACCCGCTCGAACTCGGCCGTTGATCAGGACGGCCGTTTCGGCCAATAGAGCGCCACGACGAGAGAAGCCGCCGCTATCGGCGGCTTCTTCGCTCAATGGAACGGGTTCATATGCCAAAGTGGGTCTACAGGTTCGGCGGCGGCAGCGCCGAAGGCAAGAGCGAGATGCGTAATCTCCTCGGCGGCAAGGGCGCCAATCTCGCGGAGATGGCCAAACTCGGCCTGCCGGTGCCGCCGGGCTTCACCATCACGACCGAGGTCTGCACCTACTTTTATGCGCACGGCAAGAAGTATCCGGATGAGCTTGCAGGCGAGATCGATGCCGCGCTCGCCCATGTCGGCAAGCTGACCGGCCGCTCATTCGGCGACAATGAAAATCCGCTGCTCGTCTCCGTCCGCTCCGGCGCACGCGCTTCCATGCCCGGCATGATGGACACGGTCCTCAATCTCGGCCTCAACGACACGACAGTGAAGGCGCTCGCCAAGAACGCGGAGGACGAACGCTTCGCCTACGATTCGTACCGCCGGTTTATTCAGATGTATTCGGGCGTCGTGCTCGGCGTCGAGCACCACAATTTCGAAGAGGTGCTCGATCTCCATAAAAGCAACAAAGGCCACGAGCTCGACACCGATTTGAGCGCGCAGGAATGGCGCGACGTGATCACAGACTACAAAGCGCTCGTCGAGCGCGAGACCGGCAAGCCGTTTCCGCAGGACCCTCGCGAGCAGCTGTGGGGCGCGATCGGCGCGGTGTTCGGCTCGTGGATGAACCAGCGGGCGATCACCTATCGGCGCCTGCACAATATTCCGGAAAGCTGGGGCACCGCGGTCAACGTGCAGGCGATGGTGTTTGGCAATATGGGTGAGACCTCGGCGACGGGCGTTGCCTTCACGCGCAATCCTTCGACAGGCGACAGGGAGCTGTACGGCGAGTTCCTGGTCAATGCGCAGGGCGAGGACGTCGTTGCCGGTATCCGCACGCCGCAGAACATCACCGAAGCAGCGCGTATCGCCGCTGGGTCCGACAAGCCGTCGATGGAAACGGTGATGCCGGACGTCTTCAAGCAATTCGTCGAGACGACGCAGACGCTGGAACGTCACTACCGCGACATGCAGGACATGGAGTTCACCGTCGAGCGCGGCAAGCTGTGGATGCTGCAGACGCGCAGCGGCAAGCGCACCACAAAAGCCGCTTTGCGCGTCGCCGTCGACATGGCGAAAGAGGAGCTGATTACCCGCGACGAGGCGCTCTTGCGGATCGAGCCTGCCGGGCTCGATCAATTGCTCCACCCGACGATCGATCCGAGCGCCGAGCGCAATGTGCTCGCGACGGGATTGCCCGCCTCGCCGGGCGCGGCATCAGGCGAGATCGTGTTCAATTCGGACGAGGCCGAGACGCTGAAAAGCTCCGGGCACAAGATCATTCTGGTACGCGTCGAGACAAGTCCCGAAGACATTCATGGCATGCATGCGGCGGAAGGAATTTTGACCACACGCGGCGGCATGACTTCGCATGCGGCGGTCGTCGCGCGCGGCATGGGCAAGCCTTGCGTCTCCGGCGCCGGCAGCATTCGCGTGGACTACGCCAAGCAGACGATGACCGTCGGAGGCAAGACCTTCAAGAAAGGCGCGACGGTCACGATCGACGGCTCGACCGGTCAGGTGATCGAAGGCTCCGTCGCGATGCTGCAGCCGGAACTCTCGGGCGAGTTCGCAACGATCATGGAATGGGCGGACAAGGCGCGCTCCCTTGGCGTGCGCGCTAATGCCGACACGCCAACCGACGCCCGCGTCGCGCGCAAATTCGGCGCGGAGGGAATCGGCCTCTGCCGCACCGAGCATATGTTCTTCGAAGGCGATCGCATTGTCGCGGTGCGCGAGATGATTTTGGCCGATGATGAGAAGGGCCGCCGCGCCGCGCTGGCAAAATTGTTGCCGATCCAGCGCGGCGACTTCGCCGATTTGTTCGAGATCATGTCGGGACTGCCGGTCACGATCCGGCTGCTCGATCCGCCGCTGCACGAGTTCCTGCCGCATACCGACGAGGAGATCGCCGAGGTCGCCAAAGCAATGGGCGCCGATCCCGATAAGCTGAAACGGCGTTCGCAGGAGCTGCAGGAATTCAATCCGATGCTCGGCTTCCGCGGCTGCCGCATCGCCATCGCTTATCCCGAAGTCGCGGAGATGCAGGCGCGGGCGATTTTCGAAGGCGCTGTCGCAGCCTCGAAGAAGACCGGCAAGCCGGTGACCGCGGAAGTGATGGTGCCGCTCGTCTTCACCCGGGCCGAGTTTGATCTCATCAAAGCACGCATCGACGCCATGCATGCGGCCGTCGAGAAAGAGACGGGGGTCAACGTGCCCTATCAGGTCGGCACAATGATCGAGTTGCCGCGTGCGTGCCTCGTTGCCGCGGAGATAGCCGTGACGGCGGAGTTCTTCTCCTTCGGCACCAACGACCTGACGCAGACGGCACTCGGCATTTCGCGCGACGACGCGGCGTCCTTCTTGGGCTCATACATGTCGCGGCACATACTCGCCGCCGATCCGTTCATCACGATCGACCAGGAGGGGGTTGGCGAGCTTGTCGAGATCGGTGTCGAGCGCGGCCGCCGCACAAGACCGGACATCAAGCTCGGCATCTGCGGCGAGCACGGCGGCGACCCCGCCTCGATCGGGTTCTGCGAAAAGGTGGGGCTCGACTACGTCTCGTGCTCGCCATTCCGGGTGCCGATCGCCCGGCTCGCGGCAGCGCAGGCGGCGCTCGGCAAGCAGGTTGCCAGCACGGCGTAGCACCGGCGCAACAGTTCCGCTGTCGCAGCCCCGTCATATTGCCGCGCCGCAACAGCGCTGGTAAGACGCCCGCGGCGAGCTTGGCTGCGGAGCTGGAATGAAAATCCTGGCGGGAAATTCCAATCGCGCCCTGACCGAGGCGATCGCCGCCTATCTCGGCCTGCCGCTGACAAACTGTCAGGTCCGGCGCTTCGCCGACATGGAGATTTTCGTCGAGATCCAGGAAAACGTGCGCGGCGAGGACACGTTTGTCGTCCAGTCGACCTCGTTCCCGGCCAACGACCACCTGATGGAATTGTTGATCATGGCCGATGCGCTGCGGCGCTCCTCGGCCAAGCGCATCACGGCGGTCATTCCCTACTTCGGCTACGCCCGGCAGGATCGGAAATCCGGTTCGCGCACGCCGATCTCCGCCAAGCTCGTCGCCAATCTGATCACCCGCGCGGGCGCCGACCGCGTGCTGACGGTCGATCTCCACGCGGGCCAAATCCAAGGCTTTTTTGACATCCCGACCGATAATCTTTTCGCCGCGCCGGTGATGGTGCGCGACATCAAGGAGCGGCTCGACGTCAAGAACGTCGTCGTCGTCTCGCCCGACGTCGGCGGCGTCGTGCGCGCCCGCGCGCTCGCAAAACGCATCGATGCGTCGCTCGCCATCGTCGACAAACGCCGCGAGCGCGCCGGTGAATCCGAAGTCATGAACATCATCGGCGAAGTCTCGGGACGCAGCTGCATCCTTGTCGACGACATCGTCGATTCCGGCGGTACGCTCTGCAATGCCGCCGACGCGCTATTGAAGGAAGGCGCGACCGAGGTCCGCGCCTACATCACGCACGGCGTGCTCTCGGGCGGTGCGGTCGCGCGCATCTCCGCCTCGCATCTGAAGGAGCTCGTCGTGACCGATACCATCCATCCGACGGAAGCGGTGCGCGTGGCGAAGAACATCCGCACGCTATCGATCGGGCCGCTCATCGGCGAGGCGATCGCGCGTACGGCCAAAGAAGAGAGCGTCTCGAGCCTGTTTGACTAGGCGCGGCGCCGGCTTTTCCGGGAAGCGAGGATCGGCAGGGCGTTGAGCATCAAAGCCCAGAGCGCCTGTTGCGGCGCGAAGACGGCAATGATGGCGGCAACCACGCAAGAGATTATCAGAACCGTGACGCCGCCGCGCCGCTCTGCGCTGGCTTGATGTGCTTCGCGCATGGACGTCACCATGGCGAGCGCGGTCACGCCGTTCAGTCCGAGATTGCCGACATAAATCCAGATCGCGAGCGGCACATCGGCATAGCGCCCGACCAGCATGGTCGAGAACGGCACGCAGGTGACAAGCAGCAGGTTTAGGAGCCAGAAGATCGCATAGGTGCGGGTCACATGTTCGCCCGCCATTGCGGACGCGGATTTTCGACAGCCAGCTGTTGCCGAGGACGAGAAAGCTCAGGAGATAGGGGAAGAATTTCGGCCACAGGTCCTTCAGCGCCTGCCAGAGTGCGGCGCTGTCGGGCACCGGCTGATCTGGGACACGCAGCTCGAGCACGAGCAGCGTCATCGCGACGGCAAAAATGCCGTCGGTCAGCGCATCAAGCCTGGCCTTTGGATACATTTGCAAAATCCGCTGCGGGTCCGCTATAAGCCGCGCGCGTCCGTTTCCGACACCCCTGGAGGCGAGGACGCAAATTCCCAAGAAGGACATCGCAATGGCCGAGGCAAAGCAACTCGCGGCCGCGGTGCGTAGCGGGAGCGGCAAGGGGGCCGCCCGCAGCGTTCGCCGTGAAGGTCGTATTCCGGGCGTAATCTACGGCGGGGGTGAAGCTCCGCAGCCGATCTCGCTCGATCACAAGACGCTCAACCAGCTGATTTATCAGGGCAAATTCCTGACGACGATCTTCGAGATCGAGGTCGAGGGCAAAAAGCAGCGGGCGATCCCACGCGACTACCAGCTCGACGTTGTCAAGGACACGCCGCTGCACGTGGATTTCCTGCGGCTGAAACCCGGCACCCGCATCCGCGTCGATGTTCCCGTCCGCTTCATCAACCACGAGGCGGCGCCCGGCCTGAAACGCGGCGGCTCGCTCAACGTCGTGCGGCACACGGTCGAGATGCAGGTTCCGGCCGACAACATCCCAGCCTCGCTTACCGCGGACCTGACCGGTCTCGATTTCAACGATTCGCTGCACATCTCGGCAATCAAGCTGCCGGAGGGCTGCACGCCGACGATCCGCGACCGCGACTTCACCGTGGTGACGCTCGCCCCACCGAGCGCGCGTGCCGAGGAAGCAGCGCCTGCGGCAGCGACGACCGCCGCGGCCGCGCCCGGGGCGGCTGCACCGGCGGCTGCCGGAGCAACGCCCGCCGCCGCAGCGCCCGCTTCGGACGCGAAGGCTGCGCCCGCCAAGGACGAGAAGAAGAAGAAGTAATCGCTTTCGGCATCAGCGGATGCGTAATCGCTCCGGCGTTTGCGCATCGCGCGATCGCGACAGGTGCACCGGATCGCCATGCTGCTCTTCGTCGGCCTCGGCAATCCCGGTGCGCGCCATGCGCGCAATCGCCACAATATCGGCTTCATGGCGGTCGAGGCGATCGCGCGGCGCTATGCTTTTGCGCCGTTCCGCGCGCGCTTCCAATCGCGTAGCAGCGAAGGCCAGATCGCCGGCAAGCGCATCATCTTGATCGAGCCGCAAACTTTCATGAACGATTCCGGCCGCGCCGTGCACGAGGCGGCGCGGTTCTACAAGATCGAGCTCGACGACATCATCGTGTTCCACGACGAGCTCGACCTCGCGCCGGGAAAGTTGCGTGTGAAGGTCGGCGGCGGCAATGCCGGACACAACGGTTTGCGCTCGATCACCGCGCATATGGGCAATGATTATAGACGCGTGCGCCTCGGCATCGGCCACCCCGGCGACAAGGCGCTCGTCTATTCCTACGTACTCAGCGATTTCGCCAAGAGCGAGGAGCCGTGGGTGGAAGGTTTGTGCAAAGCGACAGCCGATGAAATCCCGCTCCTCGTCAAAGGCGATGACGTGCATTTCCAGAGCAAGGTGCATCTCGCGATGGAGGCTGCCGGCTTTAAGGATGTAAATCGCGTGGGCGCGCGCGAATGAGATCTATCCGCCGGGAATTCTCGACCTTCGTCATCGTCGGCTTCATCGCCGCCGGCGTGCATTACGGCACGTTGTTCATTCTGGTCGAAGGCGCGCATTGGCGTCCCGTCCCGGCGACTCTGGTCGGCTTCGTTTGCGGCGGCTTTGTTTCCTACATCCTGAACCGCCGTCACACATTCGCGAGCGATCGCCCGCATGAAGAGGCCACCTGGCGTTTCGCCACCGTCTCCAGCATCGGCTTCATGCTGACCTGGATCATCATGCATGTCCTCGTCGACCGGATAGGCGCGCCGTATTTGCCGGCGCAGGTCTTGACGACCGGCATCGTCATGTTCTGGAATTTTCTTGCCAACAAGCTCTGGACGTTCGGCGGCGGCGCGCCGGCTTGATTCTTTCGAGGTTCGCAATGACGCTTGAAGACGACCTGCGCGCTGCGATCCGCACGATCCCGGATCATCCGAAGCCCGGCATATTGTTCCGCGACATCACCACTTTGCTCGGCAATGCGCGTGCGTTCCGCCGCGCCGTCGATGAGCTCGTGCACCCTTTCGCCGGCACGAAGATCGACAAAGTCGCGGGCATCGAGGCGCGTGGCTTCATTCTCGGGGGCGCCATCGCGCACCAGCTTTACACCGGTTTCGTGCCGATCCGCAAGAAGGGCAAGCTGCCGCACGCCAAAGTGTCGATCGGCTATTCGCTCGAATACGGCATCGACGAGATGGAAATGCATGCCGACGCGGTCACGCCGGGCGAGCGCGTCGTGCTCATCGACGATCTCGTCGCCACCGGCGGCACGGCGGAGGCGGCAGTGAAATTATTGAAGCAGCTCGGCGCCGAATTGGTCGTCGCCTGCTTTGTCATCGACCTGCCCGATCTCGGCGGCCGGAAGAAGATCGAGGCGCTCGGTGTGCCGGTGCGAACGCTGATCGCGTTCGCCGGCCACTAGCACTCGCTAATCCGCGTTGGCGAGGCTCGCGGGAATTTCCTGCTTCACCGGGCGCGTTGCCGCGACACTGGTCGAGTTCTTCGCCGGGTCTTTCCGCTGCGCCTGACGGTCGAACTGCTGCAAATCGCGCCAGGTGTTGGACTGCGCGATCATCTTGCGGATCGAGGCGACATTGGCCGCCGCGTCGATCGGCGCCAAATCGCGGCGCGACCAGTTCTCGGCTTCGCCAAACTTGCCCTCGAGCGCCAGCACAAGCGCGAGATTCTGGCGGATGCGCATGTCGGCTTTGGGGTTGTTGGCCGCGTCGCGCAGCGTCTCTTCGGCCTGCGGCAATTGCTTGTTCAGCGCGTAAGACAGGCCGAGATTGGACATGACGCTCGGCTCGTCCGGCCGCATGCGTATCGCGGCCTCGTAATAATTCTGCGCCTGCTTGTGATCGCCGAGCTGATCGGCGACGGAACCCTGGGCCGATAGAATCGACCAGTTCGGCCGCTCCGGCGTCTGCGCATTGGCGAGCACCGTCGAGGCTTCTTTCAGACGCCCCGCGTCGGCAAGCGCCTTGCCATAGGCGCCGAGCACCTCGCGATCCCGGGTTGCGGGCGGCGAGGCCCTGCAGCACGGCAACGGCCTGCGCATGCTGGCCGAGCGCGCGCAGCGCGTTCGCATAGGTCATCGCCGTCTTCTTATCCTTCGGATTACGGTCGTAGCGCTGGCCCCAATCCTCGGCGAAGCGATTGAGCGCGCCCTCATTCTTTGGCAGCTCGGTGCTCTCGGTGAGGCCGCTCGTCATCTCGCGGATGCTGTTGCATCCGGCGAGGGTGAGCGAGCCCGCAAGCACGGCGGCGCGGGGTACGAGAGAGCGAAAGATGCGAGGAAGCGTACCTGGGGTCACGGGGTACGGCCGGGGCTTTGCAATGCGGGCGCTCAGCAATAAAGCGTTAACCCTAACTCGCGGTTAACGCCGCCCGGAGCGCCGATGCCCCCGACCTTTGCCGATCCCACGCCCGACGCCGTTCCGATTCATTTCGTGACGCGCGAGAGCTGGCCGAGGGACGAGGCTGCACTTTCCGCGCGGGCGCGTGCCTTTGCGAAGGCGGCCGGCTTCGAATCGAAGCCCGGACGACTGTTGCTGGTGCCGGATGAGGACGGCGCGATCGCTCGTGTGCTGTTCGCGCTCGATAGCGCCGGCGCGCCTACGGCCGATCCGTTCCTGCCGGGCGAACTCGCGACGCGTCTGCCGGCCGGCACCTATCGCTTTGCCAACGCGCCGCATGAGAGCGGGCTCGCAGCGCTCGCCTTTCTGCTCGCAAGCTATCGCTTCGGCAAATACAAGGCAGCGAAGAACGAGAGTCCACGGCTTATCGCGCCGGACGGCGTCGATCGCGTGCAATTCGAGCGGACCGCCGAAGCGGTGGCGCTCGGGCGCGACCTCATCAACACGCCGACAAACGATCTCGGGCCGCAGGCGCTGGAAGAGGCGATCGTCGCACTTGCTGAGAAACACGGCAGCCGCTGCAGCGTCGTCCGTGGCGACGATTTGCTCGCCAAAAATTTTCCGCTGATTCACGCCGTCGGGCGCGCGTCCGCCGAGCCGCCGCGCATCGTCGATTTCACTTTCGGCCCGGAAGATGCGCCGAAA
>Ga0164305_10000284_pt1 | contig 18231 bp, 12 predicted proteins | sample Whisoiple_237_MG_FD_110215 | JGI IMG/M metagenome (GOLD analysis project Ga0164305, IMG submission 110215) | Soil microbial communities amended with pyrogenic organic matter from upstate New York, USA - Whitman soil sample_237_MG | ecosystem: Environmental > Terrestrial > Soil > Agricultural...
AACTACTACCAAGATGGTTGACGTTTTACTAGCTACTGCGCTTGATTTGGTTAATATTAAGCACTTTAAAAATTGGTTTAGAAGCTGCTGCTACTGTACTTCATAAACCTGGAATCCGCTGTAGCATACTAAGTACGGAAGACCCCGGGTTTTTGAGATTGTCAATTATTGGCAGATATTTTTCGTGAGGGGAACCCCTACCGTATTAGGGGTAATTGACCGGACATAATATTACATCGCAAGAAAGCGAATCCGTTGCCGAACTTCCTTCTTCTATAAAAAATGGGGCGAGCCCGAAGCCCGCCCCACCAAAAATTATGCTGCTGCTATTAACCCAACAGTGCCTGAGCCTTAGCTACCACATTATCAACGGTGTAGCCAAACTTTTCTAAAGCAACGGGGCCCGGTGCAGAAGCGCCGAATCTGTCAATACTGACGCTATCGCCTTCGGAACCCAAATAACGTCCCCAGCCGAAGCTACAAGCTGCTTCAACGGCCAACCGCTTAGTAACAGCTTTCGGCAGTACAGATTCGCGGTAAGTGGCATCTTGTAAGTCGAACAATTCCCAGCAAGGCATCGAAACTACGCGCACTTTATTACCTGCAGCGCGCAATTTTTCAGCGGCATCAACGCAGAGGTAGGTTTCGCCGCCGGTGCCGATTAAAATGATGTCGGGAGTGCCGCCGTCGTCAGACAAAATGTAAGCGCCTTTGGCGGTTCCTTCGATCGAACTTCCAGCCAAATTGGGCAGATTTTGGCGCGACAAAGCCATTAAAGTTGGGCGAGTGCGGCTTTCAACTGCCACTTTGTAAGCGCCGGATGTTTCGTTACCATCCGCAGGGCGTATTACCAACAAATCGGGAATTACGCGCAGAGAAGCTAAAGTTTCAACTGGTTGGTGAGTCGGGCCGTCTTCGCCCAAGGCTACGGAGTCGTGAGTCATTACATAAATAACTCCAGCTTCCGAGAGTGCAGAGAGGCGAATTGCTCCCCGCATATAGTCAGCAAATACCAAGAAAGTGGCGCAGTAAGGAATTAAACCGCCGTGCAATAGCATACCGTTGGCGATCGCACCCATGCCGTGCTCCCGCACGCCAAACCGCAGGTTGCGTCCTTCGTACTGACCTTTTTGGAAGTCTTTTTCACCCTTGAGCAAAGTCATGTTAGAAGATGCCAAGTCAGCGGAACCGCCGATCAATTCAGGTAGAACACCTGCCAAAGCATTCAAACATTTTCCAGAATGATTCCGAGTCGAATCTGCTTTATCTTCCGGCTTGTATGTCGGCAAAACTTTATCCCAACCTTCAGGAAGTTTGCCGGCAACTGTGCGCTCGTATTCTGCAGCTTCTGCAGGATATGCTGCTTTATAAGCATCAAAAGCTTTCTGCCATTCTTGTTCAGCTTGAGCACCGCGATCGACTGCTTTGCGGAAGTGAGCCAAAGCATCATCAGGAATCTCAAATGGTGCGTGTTCCCACTTCAAGAAATCGCGAGTTGCTTTCACTTCATCGGTACCCAAAGCAGCACCGTGAGCGCTGTAAGAATTGCGCTTGTTGGGAGAACCGTAACCAATGATGGTGCGGACTTTAATCATGGACGGTTTGTCCGTGACTTTTTTGGCTTCTTCAATAGCTTTGTGAACTGCTTCTAGGTTAGTATCTTCGTCTAGAGCGGTATTGTCTACTGTAATAACGTGCCAGTTGTAAGCTTCAAAACGCTTGCCCACATCTTCAGTAAAGGCCAAGCTTGTGTCGCCTTCAATAGAAATGTGATTGTCATCGTACAAGGCAATTAATTTGCCCAGTCCCAGGTGTCCGGCCAAAGAACAAGCTTCGCCAGAAACACCTTCCATTTGGCAGCCGTCACCCAAAATTACATAGGTGTAGTGGTCAACAATTGTGTGGTCGGGCTTGTTAAACTTAGCAGCGAGGTGAGCTTCTGCCATTGCCAAACCGACGGCATTAGCAATTCCTTGTCCCAGGGGGCCAGTGGTAACTTCTACGCCTTCGGTGACGAAGTTTTCGGGGTGTCCGGGGGTTTTGGATTCCCACTGGCGAAATTGCTTGATGTCGTCGAGGGTGACGCTATCGTAGCCGGTCAAGTACAGGAGGGCGTACTGTAGCATACAGCCGTGGCCGGCGGAGAGGACGAAGCGATCGCGGTTAAACCACTTGGGGTTTTTGGGGTTGAACCGCATGAACCGATCCCACAGCACAAAGGCCATAGGGGCAGCGCCCATCGGCAGTCCCGGGTGTCCTGATTTTGCTTTTTCTACCGCATCGATGGCCAAAAAGCGAATAGAGTTGATGCAGAGTTCTTCGAGTGATTGGGTTGCAACAGCCATAATTCTGGTTTTTATATGTTAAGAGAGAGTGTGTGTGGTCGATTCTGACAGAGGTGCGATGAGCCGAGTTCGATCGCTCGCGTTTCTGCTGTTCAGTTTCTATGGAACTGCCGTGAGGCTGCACTACATATCATCTCACCAGTTGCGATCGACAGACAACTTAATTTTTTAATGTTTCGGTCGCTTTGTGCAGTCGATCGCAAATTGTTATCGGAGATATTTCTGGGGCGAGTGCGGGTCTGTGCGATCGGGCTACGAGAGGGTGTAACTTAATTATTTGGCAAATTGGCTCTCAAAACCACCCTGTTATGATAAAGTTTGGTGTTTCTGACATCTTGCAGCTTTGTCACGAACAGGCAAGATGCCTGTGAAGCGAAGAGTGAATTTTCTTGTGGGGCGTTGCTTTGAGCAACGCCCGATCGCACGATCGCCAGAATAGTGCAAGATGTCAGATATTTGTAATTTTAATCAGGCAATAACTAATGACTCTGAGTGAAGCCGAAGTCCGCAGTCAAAAAGTAGACGAACTGCGATCGCAAGGCATAGAACCGTATCCCAGTGAATCCTACGCGCGATCGCACACAGCCAAGCAAGTTCGCCAAATATTTAGTCAGCCGGGAAAAGAACTCGAAAACGGACAAAGTGACCCCGAAGAAATTCCCCTGCGATTAGCCGGCCGCATCACTTCCAAGCGAGACAGCGGCAAAATTGGTTTTATCGATTTAAAAGACGCCACAGACAAAATTCAACTCAAAATCGAGAAAGCAATCGTCACCGGCGAAGTTGGTTTGAGCTTTGAACAAATTAAAAAATTGCTCGATGTCGGCGATTTTGTCGGCGTCGAAGGTATCGGCTGCCGCACCCCCAGGGGAGAACTTTCTATTTTAGTCAGGGAATTAAAGCTGTTATCAAAAGCTACCATTCAATTTCCCGATGCTTATTACGGAATTAACGACCCCGAAGTTTGCCGCCGTCACCGCGAAATGGATTTGGCAAGCAACCAAGATGCGCTCAACCGTTTTATGCTGCGAAGCCGCATCGTTCAAAGCATCCGTTCCTATCTCTGGCAAGCAAATTTTTACGAAATAGAAACCCCGACACTGCAAGCTATTTACGGCGGTGCTGCTGCTAAGCCATTCATCACTCACCACAATGCTTTAGAGGTAGATTTGTATTTGCGAGTGGCTCCAGAATTATTCTTAAAAAGAGCAATTTGCGGCGGTTTCGAGCGAGTATTTGAACTAGGGAAAGCATTTAGAAATGAGGGCATTGACAGCACCCACAATCCAGAGTTTACCTCTTTAGAAGTTTACCAAGCTTATGCTGATGTCTTCGACATTTTAACAGTTGTCGAAGATGTGATATGTTTCGCAGCGGCGGCTGTATTTGGGGATGTCAAAGAAATTGAAAATCAGGGGGAAACGATTAGTTTAGAACGCAAGTTCGACTACAGCGAAAAGTATCCCGGTTTCAAGGGCAAACACTGGCAAGTGAAAACGATGGTAGAAGCTGTCAGAGACGAATTTGGGCTGGATTTTGACAGTTTGGACTTGGAAAGTGCGATCGCCTCTGCAAGCAAACTAGAAATGCACCTGTCTAAGTTAGAACAACAGAGTCTAGGCTATGTGCTGTATGCAGTTTTTGACAAATTAGTTGTTCCCAAACTAATTCAACCTACATTTATCATCGACTATCCTGTTGAAGTCAGTCCCTTAGCAAAAGGACATCGCAGCAAGCCGGGATTTGTAGAACGTTTCGAGCTATTTATCAACGGTACAGAATACTCAAACGGATTTTCCGAATTGAACGATCCGAAAGAGCAAAGAAAGCGGTTTGAGGAACAGTTGGCGCAGAAAAATGCCGGCGATGACGAAGCGCATCCAATGGATGAAGACTTTATTCAAGCGCTATCTTTGGGAATGCCTAATTGTGCGGGCATGGGCATCGGCGTAGACAGATTGGTGATGCTTTTAACTAATACTCAAAGCATCCGAGATGCCGTCATGTTCCCGACAATGCGGCCGGTCAAAGATTGATTGGAGTAGCTTTTTTGCAGATGTCTAATAAGTACATGGGGCTTTTTTAACCGCAGATATCAGCGGATTAACACAGATAAACGCAGATGGAATTTTATCTGCGTTTATCTGCGTTTATCTGCGGTTAAAAAAACATTTTTAAGATCACCGCATAAACGAACCGACAACACCGTTCAAATCTTCAGCCAAAGGATTTCCTAAAGCCTTAAACTTCCACTCGCCGCCTTCTCGATAAACTTCTCCCATCAACATATTTAATTTTCCTTCATAAGATGGGTCATTTGACAAGCGATAGCGAGCTATTTCTTTCCCCGCGGCATCTACAGCTCTCACGAAAGCATTTTCTACCATGCCAAAATGCTGTTTTCTCTCTTTCCCATCGTAAATATTCACGCCCAAAATTATTTTGTGATATTGTGCTGGCAAAGAACTCAATTTCACCAATATTTGTTCGTCGTCTCCCTCTCCCTCGCCCGTGAGATTGTCCCCTGAGTGAACAACTGTTTTGTCTTTTGACTCCAAATGAGAGTAATAAATTACATCTTCTTTGTAGTTCTTTATTTTGCCATTTTCTCCCAGCAGCAGAGCGTAGGAATCTAAGTCAAAATTTGCACCGCTGCTTCGGCCGAAAAGACCTTTTTTAGCTTGTGCAACATCCCAGCCCAAAGCCATTGTCAGTCTGGACAAGTCGTATTCGCTTTTGCTGAGAACGATCGATTGTCCTTTTGTCAAGTTGATAGCCATAGTTTTGTAATTTTGTAAGGTTTATAGTGAACGGGACTAAGGCAAAGTGTCACACGCGCGATCGACTTTTAGGGTGCGTCAGGCGAAGTTCTAGACTGATTATCGAGAATTTGGGTGTCTGACGCACCTTACTAATAGTGCCAGTTGCGTAAATCCTAGTGAAGTAGAATGATTGCCCTAAGCTAGCATTTTGTTTGGCTGCAAAAGCTGTTTCTAGGGTAAGAGATTTTTGATTCGTGCTGATTTTACCCAATGCGGATATTCGGCGGTCAACAAATCGTATAATTCCTCATCTGCAATATGTTCCGGGTCTTCTAAACTGAAGAAATCGGCGTTGTCTAGGTAGCGATCGCCCATTTGGTCAAGCTGTTCTAAAAAGCTAAAATCGCTCGCTACGGATCTTGCTAACCACCCGCGAACTCCCTTACTTTTGACATCCTTCTGCGACTTGCCGATCGCCATAAACTGCCAAAATATCGGCTCGCGGGACGACCATTTTAGCTGCTGCTTGCTTTCCGATTCGTCCGCAGGTTCTCCATCAGTTACAAACATCACGTAGACAGGTCGATCGGCTTTAATAGGTGCGTAGCGCCTGCTACCGCGACCGTCAGGAAAATAGAAGTTTCTAATTTCCTTCATCACTTTACCGTAGTAAGTACCTCCTTCTAAAGGATACTGTTGCAGTATATGGTGGATGAAGTTTGAGAAATTGTCGATCGACATTTCACCGGGATTGTGGGGGTTGACTCCAAACAGAAATATGTCGATCGCTGCGTTGTCATCAAACCGACATCCCAAAGCCAAAATCTTCTCTGCCAAACGCTGAATTTTTCCTGAACTGTATAGGGAAGACATGGAAGCCGAAATATCCAGGCAAAGCGCTACTTGAGCATTGTGATTTGTGAGATTTGCCTTTTTTAGCGAGATATCGGCTTTCTTGGCGAGATTGAAAATGTGCGGCGCTTTCTCCTCAAGCTTTTTGTCTAATGCTATAGTTTTCTGACTTTTGTGGCTATCTTCAATAACTGGTAATTTTGGCAGTTCTACTGTACGTTTTGCTGGTTTTTCTGGCTGTTGAGTCTCTGAATGATATTTGTCAACAAAACTCTGCAACCCTGCTTTATATCCTTGTCCTACGGCCTGAAATCTCCAAGCTGCATCTTTTTTATACAACCGTCCAAACTCGACTGCTGTTTCTTCAGAAAAACCTTCTGTTAAATCATACCGGGCTAGTTCGCTGTCGGTTTCGCGATCGTACAATCTGATAAAAGCATTTCTGATTTGGCTGAAATTTTGATGTTTAGCCTGTGCGTCGTGAATCGTGACCACAAAAACCAGTTCTTCAACAGCAGCCGTTATTTTTTCTAAGTCTACATAAATTGTCTCGTCATCCCCTTGAGTGTGACCTGTTTGATTATCTCCCGAATGAGCGATCGCTCCGTCCGGCGACTGCGAGTTATTGTAAAATACAAAGTATCTTTCATCGGGGATTTTTCCGTCCGAACCTAACGCAAAAACCGAGGCATCGATATCGCAGCTTTGCGGGTTTGAGTCGGATAAATTTAGTTGATTTGCTATTTCCCAACCCAGGGCGATCGCAACTTTTGTTAAACTTGGAGATGTTTTAGAAAGATTAAATCTTTCGCCCTTCTTTAATTGAATTCCCATCTGGTTTGTCACCTCATGAGTCTGATTGCTTAAAATCGAGGGAAACATTCCTGCTTCCGAATTTCCCCTCGATTTATTTAGCTGCGAGCGATCGACCTTCGATCAGGCATACTTATCTACAAAGCTTTGCAAGCCGGAATTGTAACCTTGTCCTACAGCTTGGAACCTCCACTCGCCGTCTTTCTTGTAAAGTCTGCCAAACTCTACCGCTGTCTCTCTCGAAAAATCTTCGTCCAAATCGTACTTCGTTACCTCTGTGTTCGTAGTAGTGTCGTAAATCCTGATAAAAGCATTCCGCACTTGACCGAAGTTTTGCCTTCTCGATTCTGCTTCGTGGATAGTTACCACAAACACAATTTCTTGCACCGCCGGATCGACTTTGGTTAAATCGACTGTAACGGTTTCATCATCGCCAAATCCTTCTCCGGTTCTGCTATCTCCCAGATGTATTACAGAACTGTCCGGCGACTGGTTGTTGTTGTAGAAAACAAAGTATTTTTCGCCGGGGATTTTTCCAGTAGCCCCCAACATAAACACGGAAGCATCTAAGTCAAATGCTGCGCCTGTGTCTGTAATATTGGTATCCCATCCCAAACCAATCCCGGCATTTTTTAGCCCCGGTGCTTCTTTAGAGAGATTGATTCTCCCGCCTTTTTCCAAATTGATAGACATTCGCCCTCCTATTCACAACATCACTGGCGTTACCGATCGCAATTATATCAATTATTAGAGGAGCTTGACAAATTGCTGCTGGTACTCATCCTCAGTCATGAGTTCTTGGGTATTTTCCACCCTGTCTAAAAACACGATTCCATCTAAATGGTCGTGTTCGTGTTGAAAAATTCGGGCCACAAAGTCTGTCAATTCTTGTCGGTGGAGTTTGCCGTCTCTACTGGTGTATTCTATCTCGATCGCCCTATTTCTGGGCACCAAGCCCCGAATTCCGGGAATGCTCAAACAGCCTTCCCAGTCTTTGACTGTCTCTGTTGATGCAGCCACAATCCGGGGATTAATCATCGCTGTGGGCTCCATGTGGGGTGCTTGGGGATACCGCAGGTTGGGGCGGGATGCGACGATGAACAGGCGATCGGACTGAGCCGCTTGAGGGGCGGCAATCCCTACTCCGTTTGCCTGCTGTACTGTACAGATTAAGCTGTCAATCAACTCTTGAATGCGATCGTCCTTAATATTCTCGACAACTTGCGATCGGCGGCGCAGCACAGGATTTCCTAATTGTGAGATTTGTAAGATTTCTGCCATAGTTATTGATTATCTGTTATTGGTTATTTGTTGTTACAGTTTTGTCGGTTGAATGGAGGAACAAAATATAACTTACTCACTCAATAATTAATCCGTGTATCCGTGTCCATATCCGTGTCGTGCTTTCCTTCTTATCCAACTTTTTGAACCGGCAAACTCCCCGTTTTAACAGTCAAATTAACTATTTGCCCGTTGCGGTTGATTTCCATTTGCAACAGACCGCCCACCTTAGCATTTTGCACGAAATCCTGAACAGCTTCCGACTGAATAATCGGCTGATTATTAATTTTTTGAATCACATCTCCAGCCCGCAAACCGGCTGCTGCTGCGGGAGAATTAGGAACAACGCTAACAATAGCCACACCCCGATCGACTGCAACTCGCAGACTGCTGTTAGCATTGCTGTTAATTTGCTGCTTAACCTCTGGATTCAGGGTCGCCATTTCAATGCCTAAATAAGCGTGTTCGACTTTCCCCGTCGAAATCAGTTCCTTCGCCACCTGTTGCGCCGCCTGAATGGGAATCGCAAACCCCAATCCTTGAGCACCTTGAATAATCGCCGTATTCATGCCAATAACTTGGCCCGAAGCATTCAGCAGCGGGCCGCCGGAATTCCCCGGATTAATTGCAGCGTCTGTTTGAATAAAACCGATCCGCTTGTCAGGTACGCCCACATCAGAGCTCGATCGCCCCGTAGCGCTAATAATCCCCGCAGTTACGGAATTGTCCAAACCCAAAGGATTGCCGATCGCGATCGCCCATTCCCCAGACAACAGCTTATCCGAATTGCCGATCGCCACCACAGGCAGATGATTCGCGTCAATCTTCACCACAGCCACATCCGTCACCTTGTCCGCCCCCAACACCCGCCCCTGAAAGCTGCGGCCGTCCTTGAGAGTTACATTTACCGTATCGGCTCCCTCTACAACGTGAGCGTTAGTGAGAATCACGCCGTCGGCACCGATGACAAAACCCGAACCAGTACCCCGTTCGATCCCGCCCCGGCCGCCCGAATTCGGTTCTATGCCAAAAAAATCTTCCGGCGACAGCCCTCTATTTTCCGGTTTCACCCGGCGCGAAGCATCTATCCGAACCACTGCCGGGCCAACTTTTGCCACGGCAGCCACAATAAAATTCACATTAGCCGCGTCGCCCGACAAGGGAACCGGCGGCAAGACTTTCCTAGCTTGATCCTTTGTATTAGGAGGTAGTTGCAATTTCGGTTCCAGCGCCCTTTGTCCCGAATCGCCGGAATTTGCACGAAATTGAGAAACCGTCAGACGATCGCCCAACATGGCGGCCCCGGCTCCCGTTACCAGCAGCAATATGTAAATTGCCGGTTGCTTCCAAAATTTGCCAGTAGAACTCTTCATGGCCACGTTTTTAGGCTTTCCTGCCAAATCTAAATATTTGCCGAGCAGCTCCCCGATACCTGGTTTGGGCTGCCGAGCCGCAAAAATTTTGGCGATGGCGTCCCGCCCCGCAAGCTACGGCAGACTACCTTAAACTTTAGCATCTGAGGACTAAACTCTCTAGACTGTAGAATTAATATCTTGAATGCCGATCGGCAGAGGTGAGCAGTGGACATTCCCCTCGAAAGTCTGTGGAATCAGATACTTGAACGTCTCCAGGTACAACTGAGCAGACCTAGCTTTGAGACGTGGATCAAAACTGCCCGCGCCGAACAACTCGAAAATAACTGTTTGATTGTCAGCGCCCCCAACCCCTTTGCTCGCAATTGGTTGCAAAAATATTACGTCAAAACCATTGCCGATGCAGTCGCAGAAATTCTCGGCTATCCCGTAGACATTTACTTGACAATTGCCGGGGGAAACGAAACAGGCGGCAGCAGCGACTCGGCCATAATTTGGCCCTCCCCCATCGCCGATGTCCCGGAAAGCCACTCGCTTCACCCCCCCAAACCCGCCAATTTAAACCCGAAATACGTATTTTCCCGCTTTGTCGTCGGTTCCAACAACCGCATGGCTCACGCAGCTTCCCTCGCGGTAGCCGAGTCTCCGGGCAGAGAATTCAATCCCCTATTTTTGTGCGGTGGCGTCGGTTTGGGCAAAACTCATTTGATGCAGGCGATCGGTCATTATCGCTTGGAAATTGACCCCAACGCCAAGATTTTTTACGTTTCTACGGAGAAATTTACTAACGATTTAATCGCCGCCATTCGCAAAGACAGTATGCAAACTTTCCGCGACCATTATCGCGCCGCCGATGTTTTATTAATAGATGACATCCAATTTATTGAAGGCAAAGAATACACTCAAGAAGAATTTTTTCACACTTTTAATACTTTGCACGAATCCGGAAACCAAGTAGTTTTAGCTTCTGACCGTCCGCCGCAGCAAATCCCCCGCCTGCAAGAGCGTTTGTGTTCTCGATTTTCCATGGGATTAATTGCCGACATTCAATTGCCAGACTTGGAAACTCGGATGGCAATTTTGCAGAAAAAAGCCGAGTATGAAAATATGCGGCTGCCGCGAGATGTGATTGAATACATTGCTTCTAGTTACACTTCCAACGTTCGGGAATTGGAAGGTGCTTTGATTCGGGCGGTAGCATATCTTTCAATTACCGGTTTGCCGATGACTGTGGAGAATATCACCCCGGTTTTGAACCCGCAAACTGAAAGCGTAGAGGCGACTCCCGATGCAGTAATTGCAGTTGTGGCCGAGGCGTTTGATGTTTCTGTTGAAGATTTGAAAGGTATTTCCCGCAGGCGAGAAATTAGTCTGGCACGTCAAATAGGGATGTATTTAATTCGGCAGCATACTGGTTTGAGTTTGCCGAAAGTTGGCGAAGTGTTCGGCGGCAAAGATCACACGACTGTGCTTTACAGTTGCGACAAAATTGCTCAGTTGCGGAACACTGACCCGAATTTGGCTCAAACTTTGCGTCAGTTGAGCGATCGAATTAATGTTGTCAGCCGCAAAAATTGAGAAAAAGTCATTAGTCAGTAGTCAGTAGTCAGTAGTCATCACTCAACCCCGTCAACAGTCAACGCCGTCAACAGTCAACAGTCAACAGTCAACAGTCAACAATTCCCATTCCCAATTCCCAATGCCCCATAATAGACAATCTTGCCTGTGGAAAAACCTGTGGAAAATGGGCCCTCTGTTTGTGGAAAACTTTACTCGATCGCCAGAAACAGGTTTTGCACAAAAATGGGCGATCGACCGCACCAGCTTTTCCACAAGTTTTCCACAGGTATTTATTACCTATAAGTGACGCCCAGCAAGCAGTTAGCTTTTTTTTCCACAGTTTCCACAGGGCGATCGATACAAAAATAATTCAATAAATTACAAAAAACAGGCGATCCCTACACACCCTACACACCTAGTTCGCGACGCCCGCTGACCTCAGAAACCCGGTTTCTACGAAGATTTCTCGTTTTTACAGGCAAAATTTTGCCTAGAAACCCGGTTTCTAGTCCCATGCTTCAGCCCTACACACAGAAAAACAGACCCGCCGGCTTTCTGTGATACGATTTGTTTCTGTTTCAAATCCGGTTAATTAACCTTCCTACCATGAAATTGGTTTGCACCCAAAGTGACCTCAACGCCAACCTCTCGTTGGTAAGTCGGGCCGTTCCCTCCCGCCCGACACATCCGGTACTCGCCAACGTGCTCTTAGTAGCGGATGAGGAAAATCAGCGGGTTAGCTTGACAGCTTTCGATCTCAGTTTAGGCATTCGTACCAGCTTCGCAGCAGAAGTGACTGGCGGCGGCAGTTTTACCATACCCGCTAAATTGCTTAACGATATTGTTTCGAGACTCCCAGATGGAGAGATTACTTTAGAAGACGAAGCGGGGGACACCGTAGCATATCTCACTTGCAGTTCTGGCAGCTACCAAGTTAGAGGCATGGGCCCGGAAGAATTCCCAGAATTGCCTGCAATCGAAGCCGGAACAATCCTCAAATTGCCACCGGAAGCCTTGATAGAAGGACTCAAAGGAACTTTATTTGCGACTAGCCCCGACGAGGCAAAACAGGTACTTGCAGGCGTGCATTTAAAGGTATTGCAAGATTGCCTGGAATTTGCAGCTACAGACGGCCACAGATTGGCAGTAGTTCAAACTGCCAATGAAAAAGCTGAAGGCGAAGAAACCCAAGAAGAATTTGAGGTGACAGTCCCCGCTAAAGCATTGCGGGAAGTAGAAAGAATGCTGGTGATGCGGCAGTGGACTGAACCTGTCACCCTGCATTTTGAACAAGGTCAGGTAGTGTTTGAATGGGCCGACCAGCGGCTGACAACCCGCACTTTGGAAGGGCAATATCCCGCATACCGGCAGTTGATTCCGCCGTCTTTTGAGCGGCAAATTACCTTAGAAAGGCGATCGTTCTTAGCAGCAGTAGAAAGAATTGCCGTTTTTGCAGACCAAAAAAATAATATTCTCAAATGCAGCATCGACGAGGAGAATCAGGAAATTACTTTGTCTGTAGATGCTAAAGATGTCGGCTGTGGCAAAGAGTCAATGCCCGCACAGATTTCGGGAGATAGCATAGATATTGCTTTCAACGTGAAATACTTAATTGACATTTTGAAAACTGCTCAATCCCCCGAAATTCAACTGCAATTAAACGGTGCTCTTGCGCCTGTAATTTTCCAGCCTTTGGGCGGAGTCAATGCTACATTCTTGGTGATGCCAGTTCAGCTAAGAGCTTAAAAAGAGTCAGTAGTCAGTAGTCATCAATCAACAGTCAACAGTCACCGATGCTGCAACCGGAATATATCTAATTCATCTGCGTTAATCGGTGTTAATCTGCCCTCATCTGCGGTAAAAAAGAGAGAACTTCTGAACCGCAGATGACAAGGGATTGACGCTGATTCACGCAGAGGTCGATCGGAGAGATAGGAATAATTTCGATGCTAATAGATTTGATATGACTTATTGCTTCAAATCAATGGCAACAAAATTTCAAATTCAGTGCCTGTACCGGGCGTAGAATGCAAATTTAACTTGCCTTTATGCTTGTCCGTAACAATTTGATGGGTAATTGCCAATCCCAAACCGGTACCTTTCCCCGCAGGTTTAGTGGTGAAAAATGTCTCAAAAATCCGCCGCTGAATTTCGGGCGGAATTCCCGGCCCGTTATCGGCAATTCGGATGGCTATCCAAGCGTTATTTTGATTTTTTTCCGCTGCTTCTGGGCAGAAGTCGCCGTTTTGGCTGGCGGATGATAGCTGTTTGGCATTTTGTCGTAGCTTGCGGGGCGGGACGCCATCGCCCCTAACATAATTTTGAATTAATTCCGAATTCACGCAGTCTCCGTCAGAACTGTCTATTACCTCGGTTTCAATAGTAATCACAGGCACAAAACCTTTTTCTGCTTGTTCATCTTCTAAAGCGTCGATCGCATTGCTGATGATATTCATAAATACCTGGCTCAACTGACCAGAGTAACACTTGAATAAAGGCAAATCACCATAGCTTTTAACTACTTTAATCCCGTACTTCAGACGGTTTTTCATAATTAGCAGCGTACTGTCAATACATTCATGGATGTTAGCTTGCTTCAAGTGGGTTTCGTCCATGTGAGAAAAGGTGTGCAGGCTGGTGACGAGTTCGGTCAGCCTCTGTGATGAAACTTTCATACTTTTGAGAATTTCCACCCAATCTTCTTGCAAAAAATCAAATTCTATGTTTTTTTTGAGTTGGTCAATTTTTTCGCTATCACCCACAATGTGTTCGTAAGCAGAGAGCAACTCCATGATATCTTTCGAGTAGTTGGACAAAAAGCCGAGATTTCCGCTGATGCAGGTGAGGGGATTTCTAATTTCGTGGGCGACTCCAGCTACCATCTGCCCCAAACTCGCTAGTTTTTCGGTTTGAATTAGTTGAGATTGAGTTTGCTGCCTCAGCAATTTGGTCGCTAGTTCATGAATGTTGGATTGGGCTACTAACAGTTCGTGCACGTCTAGCAAACTATAAGTTTGAGGCGACACTTGAACTACAATCGGTTCGTAAAGCAGTTCTTTAGATCGCAACAGCGACTTCCTGGCTGCATCCACGATTAAAGTATTGCTGGGAAAAATTAAACTCTCAGTTTCGGCAAAGCGGTACAAAGCCCTCACAGGTCGCTTTAAAAATAATTCTCGCCCAAAAGGACGGCTGATAAATTCTAAAAATCTCCGCCGGGAAATCATACCGGCAAATTCACCTTGATGGGTCACAATGACTCCCGGTAACAGCGGATTAGCTTCTAACATCTGAGAAATTCGCATTCCCCAATCCGTAGCTTCTACCTGAAAATCGTACAGCGACAATTGTTGGAGAGTAGAGTCTAAACAAAGTTCTCCGAGGGAAGCCTGGGACATAGCTTGGGCTGGTCTTTCTACGCAGGAGGTATTTAGCATAAATTCATCATCACGCTTTTTTGGGGTTCTATTTGCCAGCAGACATTCAGCTACCAAAGGTCAGCGGGTAAGTTGCTGAGTGCTTTGACCGGCATCCCCCTGGCAAGCTGCATTTTAAATTACACAAAAAACTGATTGTAGTAAGTAAAATTTTACCACTTAAAGAATTGGGCAAGGTTGAGGATCACCGAGATAAATGCGCCCTGGTAATTATACCTGACTTTATTTTATACTGACTTGAGCGGTATTAACGCTTAGTTCGACTATTTAACTATTTATTAACCTTAAGTTATCGTTTTAACCTTTTGTTAATAAATTATTGTACTGAGAAATATAATTGATTGACAATAGAGAAAAATCGGAATTGCCCGATCGCCTACGCGATGCACCCGTCAGCAGACAAGTTAAAAGCAGAAATTCGGGGGGTCGCTTCCCTGAGTTTTAGCTAGGTAAACGCGATGGCTGGGAGTCCCGCAAGCTAAGGCATTTGAGGCCATGTCATCCCATCTCCCCGATCCGGTACTCGCAACCCCCGTAACGGTCAGCCAGCGGCACGCCTGCCAGTGCGTCATAGGTTTGTAGTGAGGACTAAAGTCATCGCTACAAACCTATTTTGTAGCGATCGTTATATAAAAAAGTTAGCCTAGTCGGCAATCTGCAAAATCTGCCTTGGCAGTTGTTTTACACTCAACCATTGTTAACGGAAAATCCATCAACTCGGCTACGGTTGTCAGAGTCAATTATTGATTGGCAGTAGGAGAGTATCAATAAAAATTCAGTCAAAATTAAACAAGTTTAACCAGTTCAAATCCTTCAAGGAATCAGCATTGATTAAATTAGAATGTCTACAAATTCCAGCAAAATAAAGAAAAAAAAATTAACTGGCTCTTAACTTAGTGCTATGTTTTGGTATGATCTACACGGAGTTCTACCAAAGACGTATATAGCAATCCTAAGTGATTTTCTCGATCCGTAAAATCTAAAAGTCTTGCTATACAACAAGTCTAGGAAGACAAGAGGGCGTTGTGCTGTGAGACTCAGATCGGATTGCTATAACTAAATAGCAATCTACCAGTAGGCGATCGATGCAACCCGGCCTAACGAATCAGTTAAACAATGCTTTTACCCTTTTTCTCAGCTTGTTAGTAGAAGCAATACCTTTTCTGCTGCTCGGAGTTTTATTTTCAGGTTTGCTGCTGGGGTTTGTAGACGAACGCCAACTCCTATCCCGCATCCCGCGAAACCCGCTGCTGGGGGCTTTGATGGGCAGTTCGATCGGCTTTTTGTTTCCCGTGTGCGAGTGCGGTAACGTGCCCGTAGCCCGCAGGTTACTGATGCAGGGAGTGCCCGCACCGAGCCCTCAAAGATGTCAAAAGGGTTCTATAAACCTGTATTTAACCCAACCTACAATCTGGAAATGGAGATTTTTCGAGGTCAGCATGTGGAATATCTAGTTTCGGATCTGCTTCTTTTGGTAACAATTGCCCCGCTTAGAAAACTTTTAAGTGAATGGGCTCGTAGCTAGCTGGGGCGCTTTCAACTTTCCTAGCGCGGAAAAAAGCTCGAACAGTGCTGTTCGGGTTTTTCTTCTAATAGACATTTCCAACAACTATTGTAGGGCAGGCATCCTGTCTGCCTTGGACCTTATTTTTAGGAGATGTCTAATGATTATGTTGCTGATATTTCCATCCAGGGTTTCAAACGCGATTCACTATTGGGGTCATACCCATAAGCCCAACTCTGAAACTCTTCAAAAGCGACCCGTTCTCGCGCCGCTTTTTCTGGGTCTTGTGTTCCTATGTCCGTTACATAGAAGCGCTGTTCGGTCAAAGCACTTCGGGCTTGGATCGCTTGGGTACGCGGGATGCGTCGGTTCTCATAGGTGGTCAAGGCTTCTGCGATGCTCGACGACTGGGAAAGACATTGAGCCAGTTCGTAGGCATCTTCAAAAGTGCTATTAGCTCCCTGTGCCACCGAAGGAGCCATTGGATGGGCGGCATCGCCTAGAAGCGTCACCCGTCCTTGACTCCAACTTTTCAAAGGCAGGCGGTCGCAGATAGGCGAAAATAAAATCTGCTCCGGATCCGTAGCTTCAATGATCCCCCTGAGCGGTTCCCAGCAGCCGGAAAATCGATCGACGACGCGAGACTTGATTTCTGCTGCACTCTCAGGCACAGGAGATTTTGGCATCAACGCCCGTACCGTCCAACATCTATAGCCGCCACCCACATCGAAGAAGTAAATTACTTTTTGCTCTCCCTTCATAAAAATCAGTTCATTGGGATTGAGCAGTTCGTGGTTATATTCGATCACTGCCCGCCAAGACATACTGCCCAAATAACGAGGTTCCCCATCACCGATCAGGGTTTTTCGCACTGGGGAGTTAATCCCATCTGCACCGATGAGCAGGTCTGCCCGTACTGATTTATCCCCATCAAAATAGGCTGTCACCCCGTTTTCATCTTGTTCAAAGCCGATGCAGCGATAATCCAAGTGGATCGCTTCCGGGGGGAGTGCACAGGCCAAGACTTGCTGCAAGCGCCACCACCAGAAAAGCAACGTTGGCTGCCCGTATTTCTCCTGGTGGGTAGCTGTGTTTTGTGTGATTGTCTCTCCTGTATGTTTTTTGAAAACACTCTGATTTAGTGGGCAGCTTGCACTTTTGAGATTCTCGACGATACCTGGAGAGATGGCATCAAGGGATTTTAAGCCGTTGGAAAATAGAGCCAAACCCGCTCCCACTGCGCGAAATTCTTTGGCTCGTTCATAGACATGGGCATCTATGCCTTGTTTTCGCAGCGCGATCGCCGTTGCCAGACCTCCAAGCCCACCACCAATAACTGCGACTTTGTGAACTACAGGACGGCTAACTTGTTTGATTTCCATGTTCTGTACCCGATCGATTGATGATTCTTGATGCCTATTTGGCAAGTCTTAATTAGAGGCTCCACTGGTCGAGCAGGCTCCCAGATGCTATGACAGTTCAGATACTTTTTGCAATGGCTGGTGAAGGCTGATTGGAGCGTGGCTAGCGATCGCCAGTTTACACTATTTTTGCTGATGATTGGCTACCGCTGGCGATCGCAATTAACGCATTTTGGTGATTGAGCGTGTTATTGCGAGGTAATAAACTTGGTTTGTGACCGATCGCAATTTTAACCAGCATCAGATGTAACTGGTACTCGAACGTCTATTTTCAAGAATGGACAACTGGGTGATGCAGAGTTACCGAGATTCTTGAGTATGTCTTACTCATTATTGTCTCGAATGATTCACTCTCTCGCCACTCAACCCGTGTACGCTGCCCGTTGGGGGTGCGGAATGTGGGCTAGAATATGGCTAAAAGATGTCAAATGGGTTCTCTAATAAATATAAAGTATAAGCAAGATAGATGCGCCCAGGCAATTAGGGCTGATTTTATTTGAGCTTGAGTTTTTGGTATTAACGATTAGTTACTGACTGTAGCTGCTAGTCAAGCTGATTTTAAAGTTTCAACCTATTGTTAACACTAATTGAAATTGGTAAGTAGTCGGTATTATTTACACAATTCCTTAATTCAAGCAAGAATTGGACAGCGAGGGATTTTTTAACGGAATCTTAACTTAGCGCTGTCATGAGCTATTATTGACAAGAGGTATGCCCAAGATAGCACAGTAATTTACGAGTAGGTGATGGATGCAACCCGCCCTGACAAATCAGTTAAATAATGCTTTCACCCTGTTTCTCAGCTTGTTAGTAGAAGCAATACCTTTTCTGCTGCTCGGAGTTTTATTTTCAGGTTTGCTGCTGGGGTTTGTAGACGAACGCA
>Ga0164305_10000285_pt1 | contig 18213 bp, 17 predicted proteins | sample Whisoiple_237_MG_FD_110215 | JGI IMG/M metagenome (GOLD analysis project Ga0164305, IMG submission 110215) | Soil microbial communities amended with pyrogenic organic matter from upstate New York, USA - Whitman soil sample_237_MG | ecosystem: Environmental > Terrestrial > Soil > Agricultural...
ACCCGCCGCGCCCTAGCTGCCTCGGAGAGATCTGATCGCACGCTGCGTGGCAAGTCCGCCGCGCACAATGCGAGCGCCAGTTAATCAGGCTGCGATCAGTATGATCGTGGTGGAGAATTCTATCATGAAAACATTTTTGAAGCTGACTGCGGTGTTGGGACTCGCAGCGTTGATGATCCCGTTGAGCGTCAATGCGCAGGAACAGAAACACGAACAGGGCAAGGGAGCGCCGGCGGGGCATCCAGCCCCGGCAGCGCGCGCCGCGCCGCCGCCGCAGCAGGCTGCGCCACAACGGCAGGCCGCGCCGCAAAGTCAAGCCGCACCGCAACGACAGGCGGCGCCACAACGACAGGCCGCGCCGCAACGGCAGGCCGCACCGCAACGAGAGGCTGCACCGCAACGGCAGGCCGCGCCGCAACGACAGGCCACACCGCAACGACAGGCTCCGCAAAGGGCTACAGTTCCAACGCGTCAGGCCACGCCACGCACCATCGATCATCCGCGGGCCAATACATCTGCCCGAACAGCGACACCACCGGCCCGCAACACCCCGGCGACGGCCGCCGTATCCACGGCGCCAACGCGCGAGCAGCTGCGCAGCCAACAACGTGAGGAGCGCACGCTACGCCAGCAGGAAACCAGTCAATTGCGAACACTGCCGACTTCGCAGCGGGCGCAAAAGCAGCAGGAGATCAATCAGCAGCGTGAGCAGCGCGCGCAACAGCGGCTGCAACCCAACGGGCGGGCTCAGCCGAATGCATTGGTTCAACCCAATGCGCAAGCGCAGCGCGGCGAGCGCCGTAACGGTGTCGCGCGTGTTACACCGCAGGCGGCACAGCAAGGCCGCTTCGCCGCGCGTTTCGCCGCACGGGCGCAAGGTGCCAATTTCCGCGCCGGCACAGTTGCGCTCGCCCCACGCCGGGCCTGGAGCGTCGGCCTGCGCGCGGCCTTCGTGCCGTGGTACGGGCCGGTGTTCTGGCCCTATGCCTATGCGGACGTTTTCGATTACGCATTCTGGCCCTCTGGCTATGACGACGGTTACTTTGCCTATGCCTATGATGATTTCTTCGACGGCGTGTTCTGGGGCCAAGCCGGCCCGCCGCCTGAATACAGCTATGCCTATGCACCGGCAGGCGCACGCGCGGCCCGCCCGACGGCGACCCGCTCGACGTCTGCCGCTATGGAAGAACTTTGCAACCAGCCCGGCACCGGCATCACTGCTTGGCCGCTCGCAGAAATCAGCAAAGTCGGCTTGAATGCCGACCAGAAGCAGCTCCTTGATCACGTGCGAAGCGCGGGCCAGAAAGCCGCCAGTGCGTTCAAGGCCTCTTGCCCGGCGAAAAACACTTTTGCGATGACGCCGCCTGGTCGCCTGCAGGCGATGACGTTGCGGCTCACAGCCACGCTCGAAGCGGTGCAGACAGTCCGACCGGCGATGGAGGCTTTCTATAACTCGCTGAGCGATGAGCAAAAGGAGCGCGTCAACAAAATTGGACCGAAGCCGTCCAAGGACAACGACGATGTCAGCCAGACGTCGGCGCAGGATGGCAAGAGCTGCAGCGGGCCGAAAGCCGGACTTGCAAATCTGCCGATCGAGCGGATCGAAGACGCAGTGAAGCCGACCGATGCGCAAGAACGCGGTCTGAAGCAGCTTCAGAATGCAACCGCCAAGGCCGTCTCGATCATGCAAACTGCCTGCCCAGAGGACACGCCAATCACTCCGCCCGGGCGGCTAGAGGCCATGGAGAAGCGCCTGCAGGCCATGATTGATGCAGCTGATACGGTGAAGCCTGCGCTCAACGACTTTTTTGGATCGCTGAGCAGCGAGCAAAAGGCGCGCTTCAACCGCATCCGCGGCGAACTTGCGCAATCCGGCAACTAGTTGTGCCCTCACGTTGAGCTGAAAATAAGAGGCGGCCCTTGTGGCCGGCTTTTGCGCAGATCGGCTGGCGAACACATTCTCACCATCAATTGCCGGGCCCGGTCGCAATTTGCGAATTCAGAGTGCCGCCGCCGCTAAATATCTCCGCTCCGGGCCAAAATGCGCAAGTTTCATACCGGACAAATGTCTTCCGTCTTGCCTTCGATCCGGACATTGGCACGGCGCGGGGACTCGATTATAAGCAGGGCCATGAGGGCAGGATTTCATCGAGCTTGTGGCAGGCTTGCGCCGATTGCTGCCAGTCGCTTGTCGCTGCGCCGGTACAATCGAATGCTGGCCGCTTCGATCGTGGCATCGTCGCTGATTGTGCCCCTGGCGGTCCTCAAGCCCGCCTGGCCGAAAGAAATAGAGCAGGCTCGGAAGCAGCCCAAACCTTCGAAATGCGATCGCTCGCAATTCCGCGTCATCCTGGACGTCGGACATACGGCGGAATCGGAGGGTGCGATCAGCGCCAGGAATGTGCCGGAATTCAACTTCAATCTTCGGCTGGCCACGCAGATGCAGCGGGACCTGATCGAGGACGGCTTCGGCAAAACCGTGCTTCTGGTCACGGCCGGCCGCGCCAGGCCGAGCCTGTTTGACCGTGTTGCCAAGGCCAACGGATTATCGGCAAACCTGCTGGTTTCAATTCATCACGATTCGGTGCCGGACTCCCTGCTCGAGAAGTGGGAATTCGAGGGCAAGGAAAGTTACTTTAGCGACCGATTCAGCGGCCACTCGATTTTCGTCTCGTACGAGAATCCCCAGCTGGAGAGAAGCTTGCTATTTGGCCGCCTGCTCGGAAATGAGCTGAAGGACAGGGGCCTGCAATATGCCCGACAATACACGCTGCCGATCATGGGTCGACGCCAGCGCGAACTGATCGATCGCGAGGCCGGCGTTTACCGGTACGACCAGCTTATCGTCCTTAGAAAAACGCAAATGCCGGCGGTGTTGTTCGAGGCGGGATCGATCATCCATCGCGACGAAGAGCTCCAAATGAGCTCTGCCGAACGGCTTGATCCGATCCGCACCTCGCTGAGGGGAGCGGTCAAAAAGTACTGCGATCTGTTGCCGCCGGCCTCGGCTCAAGCTGGCAAGTCGGCCACGCGCTGATCTGCGCGCTGGTTATTGCGCCGCGTCCCGCGGGCGAAAATCCTCGATCAGCCGCAGCAACACGCGCGCTCCCGCCTCGACATCGGCCAACTCGACATGCTCGGCGGGATGATGGCTGATGCCGCCACGGCAGCGCACGAACAGCATGGCGACGTCGGCAATGTCGATCATCGCCATGCCGTCATGCCCCGCCCCGCTCGGCAGTTCGAACACGCGACAGCCCTCGCCGGCAATGGCCTCGGACAGCTGGTCCTTGAGCCACGGCGCGCACGGCACAGTGCGATTCTCGTGGGTGACATCGACTTGCAGCTCCAGCTTGCGGCGCCCGGCGATATCTTCGAGTTGGCGGACGATCTCGGCGACCGCGCGCTTGCGTTGTGCATCGGATGGTGCGCGGATATCGATTGTGAACGATACCTGCCCCGGAATGACGTTGGTCGCGCCGGGCATCGCGTTGATGGATCCGACGGTCCCGACCAGCCCGCTTTGGCCGCTCCGGCAGAATTCCTCGATCGCGACAATGCATTCCGCCGCGCCCGCCAGCGCATCGCGCCGCAGCGGCATCGGCACGGTGCCGGCATGGCCGGCCATGCCGGTCAGGCGTGCCGCGAGCCGCGTGGCTCCCGATATCGCCGTGACGACGCCGACCGGCAGATTCAGGCCTTCCAGCACTGGCCCCTGCTCGATGTGGAGTTCGAGGTAGGCAAGCAGTTCGGCGCGGGTCCTCGCGGCCGCCCCGATACGATCGGGGTCGAGGCCGAATTGCGAAAGCGCGTCGCGCAGCGAAATTCCCTTGCTGTCCTTTACGCCGAGCACGCTCTCGTCGAACGTTCCGGCGACCGCGCGGCTTCCCAACAGCGTGGACGCGAACCGGACTCCTTCCTCGTCGGCGAACCCGGTGACTTCGATCGCGAACGGCAATCGCTTTCCTGTTCGGTGCAACTCGCCGACGCAGGAAATCGCCGTGATCAATCCGAGCGGACCGTCCCATTTTCCGGCGTCGCGAACGGTGTCGTAGTGCGAGCCCAGCGTCAGGCACGGCGAGCCCGCGACCTCGCTTTCGTAGCGGCCGCAGACATTTCCGATGGAGTCGAGATGCGCGCGCATTCCGGCATCGCGCATCCAGCCCAGGATAAGGTCGGCCGCCGCGCGATGCTCCTTGGTGAGGAAGATGCGCGTAAGATGCTCCGGCGTTTCGGAGATCGCCGCCAGTTCGTCGATGCGGCCGACGATCTCATCGCCGAGCGACGATTGTTGTGGTCCGCCTGGCTGCTTCATTTCACTCACGCTTTTCCAATGACCAAAACCACGCCGACCCGCGCACGCTTGTCGGCGGATCCGGAATCCCCCAGACCGATACAGCCTAGGCCCGCTCGGCCGGCCGGCAAGCAAAAGTTTCAACCGAAACCCGCCGGCGTAAATAATTCATGCGCTTCAACCTATTGACCGGTAGTGCGCCTTGCCTGCGGCATGTGCCGTCTGCATCATCGAGCAAGCAACCCCGTCGAAACGAAAATGGCGCCGCGGGCTAATCGCGGCGCCATCGCCTTGCACTTGGAGGTTTATCAGGCGGTCAGAACTTCACGGTGATGCCGGAATAGAGCGACGATTCGGTACAGCTGTGGGTGCTTTGACCCGTTGCCGCGAGGGTGCAAACGCCGGGCATCGCGTTGTGGTCGAGGCCGAACTTGTTTTGCCAGTAGCGGTAGGCCACCCAGAGATCAACGAAGTGAGAGTATTTCGCGCCCCACACGGCCTTGCTGGCATCGAATGTCAGGCGGATCGGTTCACCGTTGAACTCGGTCTTGGAGGCGGTGCTGAAACGACCCGGGCCCGAAAGGAAGGGAAGGCTGTTCGAGTCACCCTTCGGTCCATACCAGGCAGCGCGGCCGCTGATCGAGAAGAACTGGATGCTCTCAGGCAGGAAGCCCAGATCCATGTAGTAGTTGGTCTCGACCGCCCATGTCGCATCGAACCTGGCATTGCCGTCCGCATTGCAGGTGACGCCGGGAATGTTGGGCCCGGGGAAAAGACCGCATTGGGAGAAGGCGTTGTGGTTGGAGAATTCCCAGTAGACCAAGGGTGCCACGTTGAAGTAGCCCTTGTAAGGCAAGTCGAATTGGAATTGCAGGCCACCGACGACGTCGCGCTTGGCCGCGGCGAAGAACCTGTTTTCGGTATTGGCGTCCATGCCGACTTCGAACGAGATGTTACGCAGCGGCCCGATGCTGAAGGCCTTGGTGTTGAAAATCTCGTTCCAGCCGAACGTTGAGCGGAACAGGCCGTAGATTTCCGTTGCACCGGCGCAGTCTGCCGGGGCGCCGAAGATGGTGCCGGCATTGGTGCAGGGCGAGGCGGGATCGTTATGGTCCGACTTGAACAACGAGATGGTGAAGAAGTTGGTGCCGTACGCCCAGGCGTCGAAATGGGTGAAGGAATACACCGATTTGGCGGTCTTGCCGTTGACCGTGCCGTCCGGGTTGACCGTATACGCACCCGGTTGGGCTGCAGTGAAGATGTAGGAATAGGTTACCCGGTCATCGATGACGAAGAAGAACGGTACGTCGGGGGCCGGCTTTGCGGCCTTGGCCGGCAAGTCTGCAGCGCCGGCGAAGCCGGTTGATGCAAGCACGGCAAGTGACAGCGCCGCGGCTGCAATTGCCCGGTGACCATAAGACATCTGACTACCCCCAAAGTTGACGATCCGATGATCGGGCCCGTTGACGGAACCCTTGCGCCGATCGCTTGGCGTGAAAAGCCTCAACTTTCCCCACCGCTTGCTGCGGGTTTGATCAAGAATGGTTCCGCAGATCAGCGCCTTACACGCGAGTCGGCGCCGGCCGCTGCCTCGCAGTGGCAACGACGGCCGGTAGAATTATGCCCATTTTTATTGGCTTTTACAGTGATGCGGCGTCGCGCCAGCTCAAGCGCGGCCCACGCAAGCTGAATTCCGCCGCGCCATGATCCGATTGAATGACGTTGCTCATCTTCCCGGCAGGCGTAACTGCGATTTGTCTCGACCGTCACAATTTTGCAACAGACAGCTCGCCGATCCCCTCACTGCCCGATATCGAACGCGTTGGCGGCGAGGTGAGAAAGATTGGCGTGCCAGTGCTGAGCGATCTGAAGGCGCGTCGGCACCCAGACCTTTTCATGATTTGTGATGTAATCGAGGAACCGCATCAACGAGGCCGCGCGTCCCGGCCGGCCCATCACGCGGCAATGCAGGGCCAACCGACATCATCTTCGGCGAGGTTTCGCCTTCGGCATAAAGAACGTCGAAGCTGTCCTTGAGGTAGCCAAAGAACTGTTCGCCGTTGCCGAAGCCCTGTGGAGTGACGAAGCGCATGTCGTTGGCATCGAGGCTGTAGGGAATGATCAGGTGCGGTCCCGCCGGTCCCTTGATCCAGTACGGCAGGTCGTCGGCGTAGGAGTCGCAGGAATACAGGAAGCCGCCGGCTTCCATCACCAGCTTCACCGTATTGATCGACGACCTCCCGGTGTACCAGCCGAGCGGACGCTGTCCGGTGACCTCGGTATGGATGCGGATGGCGTCGGCGATCTCGGCGCGCTCCTCGGCCTCCGACATGTCCTTGTGCTCGACCCACCTCAGGCTATGGCTCGCGATATCCCAGCCGGCTTCCTTCATGGCAGCGACAATCTGCGGATTGCGTTGCAACGCGGTCGCGACACCAAAAACGGTTGTCGGCAGCTTGCGCCCGGTGAAAATCCGCCATAGCCGCCAGAAGCCGGCACGCGAGCCATATTCGAACATCGACTCGATATTGGGGTGACGCTGCCCGGGCCATGGCCTTGCACCCAATACGTCCGACAAAAACGCTTCCGATGCGGCGTCACCATGCAAGATGTTGTTTTCGCCGCCCTCTTCGAAATTGACCACGAACTGCACGGCGATACGCGCGCCACCGGGCCAGCCCGGATCGGGCGGATTGCGGCCGTAGCCGTGGAGGTCCCGCGGATATCTGGCTTCAGGCATTCAGGCGGCCTCGAAGCGGACTCTCTGCGCACCCTTCCACAGCACGGTCTTGCCGAGCTCAGGCAAATTCTCAAGGCCCGAGGTCAGGGTGATGAAATGATTGCCGGCGAGCTGCCCCATCTTGCTGGCGAAGTGCACACCGCCATAGGCCAGCAAAATCTCGGTTTCGCTGATGCCGCCGGGATAAAGGATGATCTGGCCCGGCGCTGGATAGCTGGTGTGGTTCTCGTAGGAGACGCCGAAATCGAGATCGCCAAGCGGCATCCAGACCCCCTCGCCGCTCCAGCGCACATGGATGGCCTGGCTCTCGAACGGCATCACCTTGCGAAAGGCCGCGCAGGTCTTTGGCGCCAACTGCTCCTCAAAACGAGCGTGGAAGACGAAGTCGCCGGCGTGGATAATGAGTTGGCTCATTCATGATACCCGGGATGCCTGACGAAGGGAGCTTCGGCGAAATAGATTGCAGCCGAAGCGACCGGAAGCAAGGACCGTTCCTATGCGGTGACAATTTTAGGTCTTTTGCGGCCCCCGGCAAAGGCCAATCGCGCGCGGACGTTTGGTAAAGCGCATGCGTGCTTGGAAGGGCCTGGCCTATTCGCCCGGTCTCTTTCGCTCATAGGACCAGCCGAAAATCCCGCTGCGCTGCACCTCCGGCTCCGGAGCCGGCACCTCCCTGGTTTCAGCCTGTGGCGGCGCCGGCGGCGGGACCGGCAAATTCTCGCACTTCATCGAATAGACCAGCTTGCCGTCTTCGGTCCGGCCGATCGGCGCACAATGGTCCGTTCGCGCGGCCGCGCCCTTGGGCAACGGTTTTGTTTGCGCCCAGGCCGGAGATGAGATCAGGAGAATTGCAAGTAAAAACTTTTTCATCATTTTTGCTCGCGGGCGTCATTGCCTACCCCATTGAACCGGATCAGCTAACAGAAGTCCATCAGAGCTGGCCGGCTTCGGCCGGCAAGACTTCGCTTCGCCTGCCGAACATTCAAGCCGGAAGATTTCCTTGACCAGCAATTTGGCTCGCCGCTTCGTGATTGGCGGGATCGTGATAATTCGCATCAGCCATCGCTACTTGGAGGACAAGGCGCCGAGGCGCGGGACGTCTTTTGTCTCGCAGCGGCACGCTTGAGGAGATTTACGGTGCGAAAGATAATCCTGACGGTTCTCGGCTCGGCGTTGCTCGCTGCGTCCACCGTCCAGATCGCCGGGGCTGCCGAGCATAACAAGGCCCGAAGGATCGACCGCGCCCCGGCGCCCGTGACTGGAGGCTTCCGCAACTCCAACGCCTATTGGCCGGCGCCCTCCGCGGAACCCGACTCGTCGCGTTACCAGAACGGCGCAGAGTCGGCGCCCGCCGGTCACTGAACGGGAAAACTGAATCCGGAAAGCCGGCTAGCCAACGGCTGACTGTTGGTTGCCAGGACACGGTCACATCGCCAGCGTCCCGCATTTCGCGTTCAGAGATAGCCCGCGCCCGCCTCCGCGGCAAAGCGGCCGGGATCACCCTCCCATATGATCCGCGCATGTTCCAGCACATACACCCGGTCAGCATGCGGGAGCGCGAACGTCACGTTTTGCTCGCCCAGCACTACCGTGATCGATGTGGTCTGGCGCAATTTTTCCAGTGCCTTCGACAATTGTTCGAGAATAACCGGAGCCAGTCCCAGCGTGGGTTCGTCGAGGATCAGAATTTTCGGCTGCATCATCAGCGCGCGGCCGATTGCTAGCATCTGCTGTTCACCCCCGGAGAGCGTCTGCGCCATCTGGTTCTGGCGCTCCTTCAGAATCGGGAACAACTCGAACAGCCATCCCAACTGCCTGTCCTTCTCTTCATCGGATAGATGCTGGCCGCCGAGATCTAGATTTTCACGCACGCTCATCTCGCCGAACAGTTCCCGAGATTCGGGGCACTGCACGATGCCGCTTCGGGCGATACGTGCAGGACTGGTGCCGCGCAGTTTTTCGCCGCCGCGGAGAATTTCGCCTGTATAGGGGAGGAAGCCTGAAATCGTGTTGAACAGCGTGGTCTTGCCGGCGCCATTCAGGCCGACGACCGAGACGAATTCGCCTTCATGGACATGGATCGAAACATTTTCCAGCGCCTGCGCCTTGCCATAGTGCACGCTGATGTTCTCGACCTGCAGCAGCGGAGTCTTGTCACGGAAGCTGGTCTCGGGCCGAGCCGAGGTCTCGATGGCTCCGCCGAGATAAACCCGGCGCACCGTCTCGTTGCGCATCACCTCGTCGGCACGGCCGGTGACGACTTCCTCGCCGAGATACATCGCAAGCACCCGGTCGACCAGCGCAGCGACGCTTTTGACGTTATGGTCCACTAGCAGCACCGCGCGGCCTTCCTCGCGAAAGCTGCTTATCAGTGCGGAAAAGGTGCCAACTTCAGCCAGCGTCAGTCCGGCGAACGGTTCGTCGACCAGCACTACCTTGGGGTCTCTGGCGATGGCCTTGGCCAGTTCAAGCCGGCGGAGGTCGGCGAACGGCAATGTCGGCGGCCGCCGGTGCATCACGGTGCCGAGGCCGACGCGGTTGGCGATCCACTTCGCTCGTTCGGTCAGGCTGCTGTCGGCAAACAGCATGAAGAGGCTATCCGGCAGCAGCGCAACCATGATGTTCTCAAGCACGGTTTGCCGGTTCAGCGGCCGGGAGTGTTGAAACACCATGCCGAAACCCTTTCGCGCGATCTTGTGCGCGGGCATGCCGGCGATGTTTTCGCCCTGGAAAAGGACCTCGCCGGCCGTCGGGCGCTCGATGCCCATGATTGCCTTCATCGCGGTCGATTTGCCGGAGCCGTTCGGGCCTATCAGGCCGAATATTTCGCCGCCACGCAGATCCAGGTTCAGATTTCTGACTGCGGTCAGACCAGCGAAACGCTTGGTGAGGCCACGGACCTCGAGGATGGGCGCGTTGTTGATCGTGGCATCCATCACGAGCGCGCCTCACGCGACAGGACCGCTCCGAGAAAACCGCCAGGGAAGAACAAGACCACGAGCAGTGCCACGGCCGAGACGATAAGCGTCGCCAGTTCACCGGTTGGCCGCAGGAATTCGCCGGCAACGATCAGGAAGATCGCGCCGAGCGCTGCGCCCAGCACGGTGCGGCGGCCGCCGAGCACCGCGGCAACGATGACATTTACCCCGACAGCCACGTCAACGACCGTTCCGACTGATGCCGTACCAAAATAAAACACCAGCAGTGCGCCAGAGAGACCCGAGAAAAACGCGCTGACGACAAAAGCCGCGAGCTTGTGTTTGACGATGTTGAAACCGAGCGCGCCCGCCTGGACGGGATCTTGCCCGCTGGCCTGCAGCACGAGACCGATCGGCGAGCGCGAAAGTCCATACAGGATGATCGCGCTGGTCGTCATGAACCCGAGTGCAATCCAGTAATTCACACCGGCGTTGACCGAAATCACGTCGGGAATCGTGAGGCCGATCTCGCCGCCGGTGAGATCGGCGAACACCACTATGAAATTCTGCAGCATCAGCACGGCGACAAGGGTGGTTAGCCCGAAATACGGGCCACGCACGCGTAACGCAGGGAGCGCAAGCACAAATCCGGCAATCACAGACGCCATGGCGCCCAGAACGATGCACAGATACACCGACCATCCATACTGGTTGTTGAGGATGCCTGCGGTGTAGGCGCCAACGCCGATCAGAAACGTTGGACCAAAATTCACTTCGCCCGCGAAGCCGAATAGCAGGTCCCAAGCCATCGCGAATACGCCGAAGTAATAGGCGACCGTGAGCAGGCCGAGAATATAGCCGGAGACATAGAGCGGCAGTGTCGAGGCGACGATGACGACGCCAAGCGAGATAAGGAACAACCGCGGTTTGAAGAAATCGGCCACGCTCACCGCCTCCCGAGCAGGCCTTGCGGCCGGATGTACATTACGAAAACCAGCAGCAGCAGTGCCGGAATGGTCCGGTACGCGGGGGAGACCAGATACGCCGTGAGGGTCTCGAGGTAACCGACCACGAAAGCAGCGATCAGTGAACCGGAGACGCTGCCGAGGCCACCCAATACCACGATCGAGAACGCGCTCGCGGTGAGCGGGCCTACGCTATAGGAGCTGACGCCGAGGAACATTCCGAGCAGTACGCCGGCGATTCCGGCCAGCACGCCATAGACGGCCCAGACCACGACATAGATGCTCGTCAGCTCAAGCCCGAGCAGGGTAACGCCGCGCGGATTCATCGACGCCGCCAGCACCGCCTTGCCGGTTCGGGTGCGATTGACGAGCAGCCAGAGCAGGCCAATGACCAAACAGCAGACTACGGCTGTGAAAATTTCATTTCTCGGCGTGCGTACCCCGAAAATGTCGATCACGCCCTCGAAGCGTTGTTGGTAAAGAAATACGCGATCAATTCTTGAATCATGATCCCCCACAGCAATGTGCCGGTGAGAACGAAGATTTCTTTCTCCTCGTTGGGAATTCGGGTCGATTTCTGGATCGGCTGTACCACCGCGAAGTAGGTGGCGAACGCAGCGACCAGCGCGGCAGCCACCCCGACCAGCGCGCCGGCGTAGGTGTTCATATGCAGCACACTGGCGGCGGCCCATGCCGCTACCGCTGCCAACACCATAATCGCGCCATGCGAAAGATTGAGCACGCCGGAGACGCCGAAGATCAGCGTGAAGCCGGTCGCCCCAAGGGCATACAACGCACTGATGGCAAAGCCGTCGATCAGGATCTGGAAAGCAAGCATTTATTGTGGCCGCGGCAGCACCGCTGCCTCACTCTTGAAAAAACCGCATATGCGAAAATGCTCCCGGGCAACAAGCCCGGGAGCATGATTATCCAAGATTCAGTTCGAGGTGAGCTTGATGAAGCTCGGGAACTTCAACTGACCTTTGGCAACTTCCTTCGGCCAGACGCTAACCTGCTTGCCATCCTGCCACTGCAGCATCAAGCCCGTGATCAGGCCCTTGCCGTATTTGAGCGAATGGGTGAATTGATCGTCCTTGCCGTAGAACTGGATGCGACCGATGGTGCCTTCCCAGTCGGTCTTCTCCAGCGCGTCAACCAGCTTGTCCGCATCGGTCGACCCCGCCCGCTTCACAGCGTCGGCGATGTAGTAGACTTCGTCATACGAAGTGTAGCCGGCATACGACGGATAATTGCCGAACTTCGCCTTGAAGCCTTCCGCGAACGGGATCGACTTCGGCGTCACCGCGACATCCGGACCGGAGACGCCCTGATAGAGCACGCCGTTGGAGGCATCGTTGGTATCCTTGCCGAAGGTGCTGTTGGTGGCCTGCGAGCTGATCCCGAGCATCGGGATTGGAACCTGCTGGTTCTTCCATTGCACCGTCGGCTGCACGCCGACGTGTGAAATCCCGGTGATGATAACGTCGGGTTTCGCGGCTTCGATCTTGTTGAAGATCGGCGTGAAATCGGTCGTATCAGGCGAGAATCGGATGTGGTCGAGCACCTTCAAACCGATCTTGGGCAGACATTCCTCGTAACCGACATCGAGCGGCTTGGTCCAGGCGGCATCTTTCGCTCATGATGACGGCGGACTTCATGTGCTTCTGGTCCACCAGCAATTCCCGGGCGGCGTCGCACACCGACAGCGCAAGCGCGGCCGAGGTCAGGTAACCGTGGAAGGTGTATTTGTTTTTGTCATAGTCGGAATGGACGCTCTTGCTGATCTCGTTCGACGCGGCGCCGGGAGTAATGAAGGGCGTCTTGAGACGCGATGCCCAAGGTTCCAGCGCCAGCACGACTTCGCTGATGTAGCTGGCGATGACGACGTTAACCTTGTCTTCGTTGACCGCGCGCTGGAACGCGCGAACCGAATCCGCGGAGGAAGAATGGTTGTCGTAGGGGACGATCTCGATCTTGCGCCCGTCGACGCCGCCCTTGGCATTGATTTCGTCAGCCGCCATCTGGGCTGCCTGCGGGATCGACGCACCGGCGATGGCCTGCGCTTCGGCAATGACACCGATCTTGATCGGCTCCGCTGCGAAAGACGGACCGGAAGCGGTCGCCAAAAGGCCGAGCGCGGTAGCTCCAAGCAAGCTGCGCCGTGACCAAAAAACGGATGATTGGCTTGTTTTTTTCATATCGTTTCTCTCCAATTCAAAAGCTTGTTACTCAGCCTTCAATTGATCTTAGCCCCGCGTGCCCTCTCAGCAAGTGAAACTCCTGTTAAATTGGTTTTTCGATGATGAACTAAAGTAGGTGGAACCCCACATTGTGTTCTGCTCAAAAAACTCCTACAGGGAACTCTTGATTTTGGCGCCGCGCCAGACTGCGAGCGGCGCGCTCCACATCGCTAAACGGCAAGCGGAGCAGCAGCTTCGGCGCCTTGCCGTCGCTGATGGTTCCCTCCAGGAGTTGATTTGGTCGGCCCGCTCAGCCTCACCCGTCGATGATGGCCACCGCCCGAGTCCAGCCTGCCGAGGCGCGTTCGATCTTCACCGGAAAGCATGACACGGTGAAACCGGTCGAGGGCAATTGCTCGAGGTTGTGCAGCTTTTCGATGTGGCAGTAGCCGATGTGGCGTCCGGCCTTGTGGCCTTCCCAGATCAGGCTGGCATCCCCGGTTTCGGCGTATTTCTTCGCGGTGTAGACGAAGGGTGCATCCCAGCTCCAGCCGTCAATGCCGGTCAAGCGCACCCCGCGCTCGAGCAGATACATCGTCGCCTCATAGCCCATGCCGCAGCCGGAATTGACGTAATCCTGCCGGCCGTATTTGGCTCCGGCGCTGGTGTTGACGACGACGATCTCGAGCGGCGCAAGCGTGTGGCCCATACGCTTGAGCTCGTTGTCGACATCCCTTGCGGTCGCCACATAGCCATCCGGCAGATGCCGAAAATCCAGTTTCACGCCCGGCTGCAAGCACCATTCCAGCGGCACCTCGTCGATGGTCCATGAGCGCTCGCCGCGGTTCATGGTGGGATGAAAGTGCCAGGGCGCATCGAGATGGGTGCCGTTGTGGGTGGAGAGCTGCACCTGCTCGACCGCCCAGCCCTGCCCGTCCGGCAAATCCTCCGCCTTCAATCCTTCGAAGAACTGCAGCATGCGCGGCAGGCCTTGCTGGTGGTCGATATACTGGATCGTGGGATGACCTCCCGGCGGATCGGCCGGCACGTCGTTTTGCAGCGGCACCGAAATGTCGATCAGTCGTCTGGCCATATGCGTTTCCCTGGAAAGCTTCTGTTGTTTTCTGTCGACCTCCCGAACGCTGCGGCGTCCTGACGCTCGACCTTGTTCTTCAGATTTTTCGACGTCAAGCTCGATCGTATCCTGTCATGTCTGTTATAGTTTAAGAACATTATTACCCATTGGGCAGCAGCCTCGATGGCAAATATCTGGGCGCGCAAATCCACCGCTATACTGTTGAACGAGGCCGCTCAAGGCGACGACGCGGACGGGCCGCGGCCTTTGCGGCGAACCTTATCCGCGCTCAACCTGGTCGCACTCGGGATCGGCGGCATCATCGGCGCGGGAATTTTCATCCTCACCGGCCATGCGGCTGCGGAATATGCGGGGCCTGCAGTCACCCTGTCATTTGGCCTTGGCGCCATCGCCTGCGCTTTCGCCGGACTGTGCTACGCGGAAATGGCATCGACGGTCCCGATCAGCGGCAGCGCTTATACCTACGCCTATGCCACCCTTGGCGAGCTGGTTGCCTGGATCATCGGCTGGGACCTGATCCTCGAATACGCTGTCGGCGCGATCACGGTCGCGATCGGCTGGTCCGGCTACATCGTCAGCTTTGCAAAAGATTTTGGATTGAACCTTCCGGCGCGATTTGTCTCCTCGCCTTTGACCTATGATGCTGCCCAGCATCAATGGTCGCTCACCGAAGCCGTCCTCAACGTACCGGCGGCATTGGTCGTTGTCGTCATCACCGCGTTGTTGGTAGTCGGCATACGAGAGACGGCGCGGTTCAATAATTTTATTGTCGCGGTCAAGCTGGTGGTGATCGCCCTTTTTATCCTGTGCGCCGCACCGGCCTTCAGCACGGCGAACTGGATCGCACCTGCAAATCCCGGAGGGGCTTTCATCCCGCCCAACCAAGGTTTCGGGATTTACGGCTGGTCAGGCGTGGTGCGCGGGGCCGCTGTTGTGTTCTTTGCCTATATCGGGTTCGATGCCGTCTCGACCGCCGCACAGGAAGCCAAAAATCCGATGCGGGATATGCCGATCGGCATTCTCGGCTCGTTGTTGATCTGCACGGTTTTGTACGTGGTGGTCGGCTTCGTGCTCACCGCGATCGTGCCATTCGACAGATTGAATGTGCCTGATCCGATCGCGGTCGGCATCGATGCGGCCGGCGTCGGCTGGCTCGCGCCGATCATCAAGCTCGGAATCATCTTCGGCCTGACCTCGGTCATTCTCGTCATGTTGCTTGCGCAACCCAGAATTTTCCGGGCGATGGCGCATGACGGCTTGCTCCCGCCGATGGCTGCACAAATACATCCGCGCTTTCGCACGCCCTATGTCTCGACGATCGCGACGGGGACAGTGGTGGCGGTCCTCGCTGCGATGCTGCCGATCGGCCTCGTCGGCGAGCTCGTCAGCATCGGGACGTTGTTTGCGTTTGCCGTCGTATGCCTCGGAGTCCTGGCGTTGCGCGTTACCCAACCCGAGCTCAACCGTCCTTTCAAGGCGCCAGCGGTCTGGATCGTCGCACCGGCTGGCGCTGCCACCTCGACATTCCTGATGTTCGGCTTGCCTCCCGACACCTGGCTCAGGCTGGCGGTCTGGCTCGCGATCGGGTTGGTGATTTACTTTGCCTATGGAGCGCGACACAGCCGGATCACACCGCCGTCATAGGCCGGGCTGGTGTCGCAGGCCGCGGCTCTACCGGGGCTTATCCTTGCCGAGCCGAGGGCTTGCGCTCGATCGGATGAATCTCGACGGCACGCAGCCGGCCCATGCGCAGCACATCCATCTCGAGCGTGCGATCGATCCGGTCGCGATCGAGCGCACGGATCAGATCGTCGACGCCGTTGACGTCGACGCCGTCCAGCCTGATCACGACATCGCCAGGCAACAGCCCGGCCCGCGCCGCCGGCCCGTCCGACTCGATTTGCGCCACCAGCGCGCCCATCTTGTTTTCGACACCGGCGAGGACCGCATGCCTTCTCGGGATGGGCGCGGTCTGGCCCGACACGCCGATATAGGCACGCCGGACATAGCCGTGGCGGATGATTTCGGACAACACGAATTGCGCGGTATTGCTGGCAACCGCAAAGCAGATGCCCTGCGCGCCGCTGATGATCGCGGTGTTGATGCCGATCACCTCGGCCGCGGACGACACCAGCGCCCCGCCGGAGTTGCCGGGATTGAGCGCAGCGTCGGTCTGAATCACGTCTTCGATGGTCCGGCCGCTTACTGAGCGGATCGAGCGGCCCAGCGCCGACACCACGCCGGCGGTCACGGTCGATTCAAATCCTAGCGGATTGCCGATCGCGACCACCAGCTGGCCGCGGCGCAAATTTTTGGAATTGCCGAGCGCGGCGTAGCGCAAATCCCGCACGCCATCGGCGCGCAGTAGCGCCAGATCGGTGTCGGGATCAACGCCAAGCACGCGTGCATCGGTGACAATGCCCTCGATGTCGCGCAGCCTGATCTGTTTGGATGAACCGACCACGTGGCTGTTGGTCAGCACCAGTCCGTCCGGCGAGATCACGATCCCGGAGCCGAGACCGCCGCGCTCGCGCGCGTTCCGAACCTTCGGCCCGGTTTCGACGCGGACCACCGCGGGCCCGACCCGTTCGGTCACGCTGATCACGGCATTGGAGTAGGCGTCCAGCAAGGCGTCATCGCCGCCGGCGGCCTTACTGACCTCTTGCGATGACGCGTCCTGATCTGTGGTACTGTGGGTAAGATCCAACATGGCGGATTCCTCGGCCTGTCAGATGGTGACGCTATTTTACCCTCGCAAGGGGAGCAAAGTCCGGCCGGCCCTGTGGTGGTTGATGGAATATCGAAGCCGACGGCGCGGGCCGCGTAACGGTCAGATCGCCGTAACATCCTTGACACGCTGCACGCCGGCAGCATCCATTGCAGTCCAGGCGGCATCGAGCGAGCCCGCCAGATCGATGGCCCGGCATCCGGCCTCGACAACCACGGCCTCGAAGCCGAGCCGGCGCGCGTCTACGGCGGAGTAATGAACGCAAAAATCGGTCGCGAGACCCGCGAGGAAGATTCGCCGCAAGCCGCGCTCGCGCAGATAACCCGCGAGGCCCGTGGGAGTGCGCCGATCGTTTTCATGGAACGCGGAGTAGGAATCGATTTCCGGGCGAAACCCTTTCCGGATCACGAGCGCCGCTCGTTCCGTCACCAGCTGTGGGTGAAAGTTTGCACCCGGCGTACCCTGCACGCAATGATCGGGCCACAGCGTTTGCCGGCCGTAGGGCATGCTGACAGTTTCAAACGGCGCCGAGCCCGGATGAGATGTGGCAAAGGAGCTGTGGCCTGAGGGATGCCAATCCTGGGTCAGCGCGATGTGAGCAAAGCGTTCTGTGAGGCGATTGATGACGGGCACCACGGCATCGCCGTCGGCAACCGCGAGCGCGCCGCCGGGGCAGAAATCGTTTTGCACATCGATGATCAGCAGTAGATCATGTTGGCCGGGCCGCATCTGCATGATGGACCTGCGCTACAGGGACCTCCAACTTTAGCGCATGCCAAAAGCCCTCGCAGCAGAGAATTACGGGCCGGCCGATACTGGCGGCTCCCTCCCCGCTTGTTTAGCGTTCCGCAAATGCCTTCTCGACCACGAACTGGCCCGGCTCGCCGTGATTGCCCTCGACAAAACCCTTGGCCGATAGCAGCGCCCGCGTGTCGTGGACCAGCGCCGGGCTGCCGCAGATCATGACGCGGTCGTGTTCGCCCGCAAGCGGAGCAAGGCCTACATCGCTGAACAGTTTTCCCGAAGTCATCAGGTCGGTGATGCGGCCGCGATTGCGGAACGGGTCGCGCGTCACGGTCGGATAATAGATCAGCTGGTCGCGCACGAGGTGGCCGATCAGATCGTCTTGCGGCAATTTTTCGGTGATCATCTCGCCATAGGCGAGTTCTGCGACGCGGCGGCAGCCGTGCAGCAGCACCACCTTTTCGAAGCGCTCGTAAGTCTCCGGGTCCTTGATGACGCTGAGGAACGGCGCAAGCCCGGTGCCGGTGCCGATCAGGTAGAGATTGCGG
>Ga0164305_10000286_pt1 | contig 18204 bp, 15 predicted proteins | sample Whisoiple_237_MG_FD_110215 | JGI IMG/M metagenome (GOLD analysis project Ga0164305, IMG submission 110215) | Soil microbial communities amended with pyrogenic organic matter from upstate New York, USA - Whitman soil sample_237_MG | ecosystem: Environmental > Terrestrial > Soil > Agricultural...
TCCGGGGAGATCGCGACCTGCAGCTCGCCCCCTTCCAGCTCGACCACCAACTCGCCGGGGGCGCCCTGGCGGAAGGCGGTGACCGCTGCGCCGGTGGCGCCGGTGCCGGAAGAGAGCGTCTCCCCCACGCCGCGCTCGAAGATCCGCGCTCGCACCCGGTCGCCCTCGACCGCGAGGAAGGAGACGTTGGTCCGGTTGGGGAACAGCTCGTGCGCTTCGATCCCCGGCCCGATCTCACCGAGATCGAGCTCGTCGAGCTCGTCGGCGCCGACGAGGATCGCGCACTGCGGGTTGCCGATCGAGACGTGCTGGAACTCCCAGCTGCGGCCGCCGCTCTGCAGCGTGCCGCGCCCGTCCTCCGGCCCCGAGGGGAAGTCCTTGGAGGTGGTCGCGGCGCGCCCCATGTCGACCGAACAGGTCAGCTCGCCGGTGATCGTCGGCCGGATCGGCCCGGCGACGGTGCCGATCGCGAACTCCTCGGCGTCGGTCCAGCCGTTGCGCCGCAGGTAGAGGATCGCCTCGCGGGCGCCGTTGCCGGAAAGCTCGGCTTCGGAGCCGTCGGGGTTGAAGATCCGCAGCATCGCGACGAAATCGGGGTCGTTGCTCTTCGAGAGCAGCAGAATCCCGTCGGCGCCGACGCCAAAGTGCTGGTCGCAGAGCCACTCGATCCGGGTCGCGGTCAGCTCCCAGGGCAGCCGCTCCTGCTCGAAGATCAGGTAGTCGTTGCCCAGCGCCTGCCACTTCTCGAATTTCACGCGCCGGACCCTATTTGCTGCGCCACCGCTGCGTCGCTCATGCCGGTGCGGTCGATCCAGACGAGGTTCGGGATTTTCCGCATCCAGGTCAGCTGGCGGCGGGCGTAGTTGCGCGAGCGGCGCTTCATCGTCTCGAGGTCGCCGGCGAGGACCTCGTCGAAGCCGAGGGCTTTGCGGGCGGTGCGTCCCGGGCCCAGCGCGTCTGCGCGCCTCGCCTCCTCGACGGCGCCGCCGGCGACGATCGCCTCGGTGCGGGCGTCGATCCGCTCGTAGAGCTGATCGCGGTCCATGTCGAGGCCGAAGATCGTCGTCGGGCGACGGGTCTCGGGCGACCACAGCTCGGAGTTCTCGGAATCGGCCGGCGCTTTGACCAGCGAGAGCTCAGCCACCGCGGCCCGCAGATAGAGGCCGGTGCCGCCGACCACGATCGGGCGCCGGCCCGCATCGAGGGCGGCGTCGATCTCACGGTGGGCGAGCGGCATGTAGTCGCCGATCGAGAAGTCCTCGGTGACCGGGACGACACCCAGCAGCCGATGCTCCAGCCGCTCCTGCTCCTCCGCGCTCGCCGTCCCGGTCAGCACCTCGAGCCCCTCGTAGACCTGCAGCGCGTCGCAGTTGATCGCCACCGGGTCCTCCCCCCGTTCGCGCAGCAGCTCGGCGAGGGCGATAGCGACTCCGGTCTTGCCGACCCCGGTGGGGCCGAAGATGCCGATTACGTTCAAAGCAGGGGCGTCAGAGGGCGCGCCAGGACTCCGCTCAGGGTCTGCGAGGTCGCCGCTTCGATCTCGACCTCGACCATCTCCCCGGCAGCGGCGATCCCCTCGAAGTTGACCGCCTTGCCGTGGCGGGTGCGGCCACGCAGCCTGGTCTCGTCAGTGCGGCTGGTGCCCTCGACCAGGACCTCCATCGTGCGGCCGACGAAGCGCTGGGCGCGCTCGGCGGCGCGGCGCTGGACCACCTCGACCAGCCGTTCCAGCCGCTCGACCTTGACCGGGTGCGGCAGCTGGCCCTCCATCGTCGCCGCCTCGGTTTCGCGCCGGGGGGAGAAGATGAAGGTGAAGGCGCCGTCGTAGCCGACCTCCTCCGCCACTTCCAGCGTTTCCTCGAAGTCCGCCTCGGTCTCGCCCGGGAAGCCGACGATGACGTCGGTGGTGATCGCGCAGTCGGGGACGTGCTCGCGGATCAGCGCCACCCGGTCCATGTAGCGGCCGCGGTCGTAGGTGCGGCGCATCCGTTTGAGGACGGCGCCGGAGCCCGACTGCAGCGGCAGGTGGATCTGCTCGCAGAGCGCCGGCAGCTCGGCGTGGGCGCGGATCACGTCCTCTTTCATGTCCTTGGGGTGCGGGCTGGTGTAGCGGATGCGGTCGATCCCCTCGATCGCGTCGACCCGCCGCAGCAGCTCGGAGAACCCGATCCGCCGGTCGAGCGGCAGGTCGCGGCCGTAGCTGTTGACGTTCTGGCCCAGCAGCGTCACCTCACGCACCCCGTCCGCCGCCAGCCGCTCGGCCTCGACGATCAGCTCACCGGGGTCGCGGCTGACCTCGCGCCCCCTGGTCGAGGGGACGATGCAGTAGGAGCAGACGCAGTTGCAGCCCTGGGAGATCTGCAGCCAGCCCTGAAACTCCCGCTCGCGGGCGGTCGGCAGGTGGCCGCTGAAGTCCTCGAACTCGAAGTAGCCCTGGGCGGTGATCGAGTCGCTGTTGAGGAACTCGGCCAGCTTGTGGATCTGGCCCGGCCCGAAGGCGACGTCGACGAAGGGGAAGCGCTCGAAGACCTCCTCCTTGACCGACTGGGCCCAGCAGCCGCCGACCCCGACCACCCGCTCGGGGTCTTCGGACTTGAGCCGCTTGGCCTGGCCGAGATGGGCGATGAAGCGGCTGTCGGCCGACTCGCGGATCGAGCAGGTGTTGAAGAGGATCAGGTCGGCGTCCTCGCGCTCGGCGACCTCCTCGTAGCCGAGCGATGCCAGCATCCCCCGCATCCGCTCGGAGTCATGCACGTTCATCTGGCACCCGAAGGTGGTGACGTGGAACCTCTGCGCCATCGGTGGCAGGGTACCGCGGCGCTACTTGACGGTGAGGGTGCCTTCCATGCCTGCTTCCCGGTGCCCGGGAACAGAGCAGAAGAAGGTATACGTGCCGGCTTCCAGCTCCGCCGTCAGTTCTTCTTCGCCTTCGATGATCGGTTCGAATCCGGCCAGTTCTTTGCCGTCACCTTCGATCACGACGTTGTGTTCGAGCGGGGCGGGATTGTCGAAGTCGATCGCGACCTTGCCGGGCTTGGCGGTCAGGTCGGCTTTGTCGTAGGCCAGGGCCGTCGGGTCCGCGGACAGCTGCAGCGTCGTCTCAGCCCCACCGGCTTCACCGCCACCGCCACCTTCGGAGCCTTCGACTTCTCCGACCGGTTCTTCTTCCTCAGAGCCTTCTTCGGCACCAGCTTCGTCGGCACCGGCCTCTTCAACGCCGCCGCCCTCTCCCTCGTCGGCTTCGATCTCCTGGTTGACCTGGACCAGCTCGGCCTCCCTTTCTTCCTTCTCTTCGGCGGAGTAGCGCACCGCGAAGGTGGTCGCACCGACGACGAAGACCGCGAACCAGACGACGACCAGGGGAAGCGCCCGGCCGGGGAACTTCTCCGATTTGAGGCCGATCGCCGTTGCGACGATCGCGGAGACGGCAAGAACGCCGCCGCATATGTAGAAGAGAGTCTCGTTCTCCATCAGGCGGCGGCCATCCTATAGAGGTCCGTGCCCAGCTCGCCGTGAGGCGAAAGCAGCGCTAGGCCGCTTTCGCCTCGGCCGGCGGGGTCTCGACTGCGGTCTCGCTCGGCTCCGGCGCCTCGCCGTCGATTCCCAGCGCGGTGCGCACCTTGGTTTCGATCTCCAGTGCCAGCTCGGGGTTGTCGATCAGGAACTGCTTGGCGTTGTTGCGACCCTGACCGAGCCGCGTCTCCCCGTAGGAGAAGAAGGAGCCGGATTTCTGCACCAGGTCCTGCTCGATGCCGAAATCGAGCAGGCTGCCCTCGCGCGAGATGCCGACGCCGTACTCGATGTCGAACTCGGCCTGCCGGAAGGGGGCGGCGACCTTGTTCTTGACGACTTTGACCCGGACCCGGTTGCCGACCGCCTCGGTCCCTTCCTTCAGGGTCTCGATGCGGCGGATGTCGAGTCGCTGCGAGGAGTAGAACTTCAGCGCCCGACCGCCCGGCTGGGTCTCCGGCGAGCCGAACTGGACACCGATCTTTTCGCGGATCTGGTTGGTGAAGATGCAGACGGTCTTGGTCCGGTTGAGGCTGCCGGCGAGTTTCCGCAGCGCCTGCGACATCAACCGCGCCTGCAAGCCGACCGTGGTGTCGCCGATCTGGCCGTCGAGCTCGGCTTTCGGCGTCAGCGCCGCGACCGAGTCGATCGCGACGACGTCGACCGCCGCGGAGGCAATCAACCTGTCGGCGATCTGCAGCGCCTGCTCGCCGTAGTCGGGCTGAGAGACCAGCAGCTCGTCGGTGTCGACGCCGATCGCTCGCGAGTAAACCGGGTCGATCGCGTGCTCGGTGTCGATGAAGGCGCAGACGCCGCCCATCGCCTGAGCCTGGGCGATGATGTGGTTGACCAGCGTGGTCTTACCGGAGGACTCCGGGCCGAAGATCTCGACGATCCGGCCGCGCGGCACGCCGCCGATGCCGAGCGCCAGGTCGAGCGCCAGCGCCCCGGTCGGGATCGAGTCGACCTTGACCGTGCCTTTGTCTCCGAGGCGCATCAGGGAGCCCTGCCCGAAGTCCCGCTCGATCTGCGTCACCGCGGCCTCTAGCGCCGCGTCCTTTGCTTTTGCCTCTTTTGCCGAGGCCTCTCTCAAGTTCGCTTTCGCCATTTCAAATCACCTCACTGCCGCCCCCTCCGGGCAGCTCGACATGTGCCAACGGCGCGTAGTGCGCACCGGTCGGCTTGAGTTCAGAACGGTAGAGCGTCATCCGGCGGCAAACCCGTGCCTCCGAGAGCCGCTCCGGCAGCTTCCCCGGCGGCTCTGAAACCGCCGCCGGGCGCCGCGATCCCCGCGTCTCGGAACGAACCCGAGCCACGGTCACATGCGGCCAGAAAGGCCGCTTCTCGGGCCGGTAGAAGCCCGCAACCTCCAGCCCCTTCGAAAGGCCCTCCTGCAGCGCCTCCGCTCCCGGCGAAAGCACCGGCAGCGCGAACAGCCGGGCCCTCCCCCGCGGTGGCCTCGCAACCGGGTCGAGCATCTCGGCCCAGGGCGCGGGGCCGTCGTTCGCCGCCATCACGGCGGCGATGTCCTCGATCTCCCTCTCCGGCCTGTTGCCGAGGAAGGCGAGGGTGACGTGCAGGGACTCCGGCGCCACCGGCCGCAAGGCCGGATCTGCCAGTGCCTCACTCCCCCACGCCACGATCCCCTCCCGCAACTCGTCGGGAAGGTCGAGCGCGACGAACAGGCGCACGCGAGGGCTCTTCAGACGCTCCTTTGCCACGACCGCCACGCTAAGGGGCGGGGACATACGGAACAACGCCCAAAAGCCAAATCTCAGCTAATCCTTCGTGCCTTCTTCCTCACCGAGCAGCAGGCGCAGCAGGTGCATCCCCACCAGGGCCGAGCGTTCGCGGATGTCGAGCCTCCCGCCGGGGATCACCGGGTCGCGGGCGATGCTCGTCCCGTCGGCAAGCCGGGCGTTGAAGCAGACGTAGCCGACCGGCTTCTCCTCGCTGCCGCCTCCCGGGCCGGCGATGCCGGTGATCGAGACCGCGACGTCGGCGTCGAAGCGGCCCAGCGCCCCGATCGCCATCGCCTCAGCGACCTCGGGCGAAACCGCTCCCTTCTGCTCGATCAGCTTCGAGTCGACCCCCAGCATCTCTGCCTTGGCCTCGTTCGAGTAAGCGACGACGCCGCCGGCGAAGTACTCCGAGGCGCCCTCAAGGTCCGTCACCCGCGCCGCCATCAGGCCGCCGCTGCAGGACTCTGCCAGCGCCAGCCGGTGGCCGAGCAGCAGCGTCGCCACCTGGGCGTCGATCGTCTCGCCGTCGAGGCTGAAGGTCTCCTGCCGGTGCCGCCGCACGAGCCCCTCGCGGACCTCCTCGGCGACCCTCAGCGCCTCGTCGCGGTAGCGCACGTCGATCTCGATCTCCCCGCGCCGCAGGCAGGTGGTGATCTCGACCGTCTCCAGCTCCACTCCCTCGCCCTCCATCTCGCGCAGGCTCTTGGCGATCTCCGACTCGGGCACGCCGAACATCCGCATCGTGTAGCCGCGCAGCGGCGTCGCCCGATCCAGCACCTCGCGCACCGGCCCGGTCTCGACCGCTGCCTCCCACATCGGCTGCAGCTCGCGCGGCGGGCCGGGCAGGACGACCACGGCCCGCTCGCCGGCAGGCACGACCAGGCCCGGAGCGGTCCCGACCGGATCGAGCGGCAGCGCCCCCTCGGGGACCATTGCCTGCTTGCGGTTTGCCGCCATCAGCGCCTCCTCGTCAAGCTTGAAGCGCTGCGCGAAGCCGCTGAGGATCTCGGCGATCTTCGCTTCCATCCTCTCGTCGAGAACCATCTCCCGCCCGGCGAAGCGGGCGACCACCTCGGCGGTCAGGTCGTCGGCGGTCGGCCCCAGGCCGCCGGTAGTGACGATCAGGTCCATTCCCTCGGCCGCCATGAAGCGCAGCGTCGCCTCGAGGTCGCCGGGGCGGTCGGCGACAACGTGGATGTGGGCGACCTCGACCCCGCGCTCGGCGAGGCGCTCGGAGACCCAGGGGCCGTTGCTGTCCGTGATCCGGCCGGTGATCACCTCGGTCCCGGTTACGACGATGCCGGCGCGGATCACGACGGTGAAGCTACCGGAAGGAGATGCCGACGATCACCAGGGCGGCGAAGACGAGGATGGTGACGAGCGCGACGACCAGACCCGCGGGAATCCGAGGGGCTCGAGTCCGGCGCTTGCGCGTGACCCGCCGCGGGCGCGGATCGACTCGCGGCAGGCGCTCCCCCGGACGCGCCGCCCCCCGGGTGCGGCGCTGTTCCTCGGCCAGGCGCTCGCCGTCGAGCCCCAGCAGCGCTCCGTAGGTGCGGATGAAGGCCCGGGCGTAGGTGTCGCCTGGCAGCTGGTCCCAGTCTTCGGTCTCGATCGCCTGCAGGTAGCGGCCGCGGATCGTGGTCGCCGCTTCGGCCTCCTGCAGCGTCAGCTTGCGCCGGGTACGGGCCGTGCGCAGCCGTTTGCCCACTCCATCGTCCACATCCCGCATTTTGCGGCTCCAGGGCCGCGAGCGCAAAGAATTCGGCTAAGCGTCTGGCTCGGAGTCGACCGCGACCGGCTCGGGCGCGGAGTTGCCGCCGGCCAGGACCCGCGAGAGATCGGCCTGGGTGATCAGCACCTGGCGCGGTTTCGAGCCCTCGTAACCGGAGATGACGCCGCGCCGCTCGAGCATGTCGATCAGGCGACCGGCCCGCGTGTAGCCGACCCGCAGGCGGCGTTGGATCATCGAGACCGAGGCGGTCTCGGTCTGGACGACGAGCCGGATCGCCTCGTCGAGCAGATCGTCGCTGTCGGGGTCGAAGTCGTCGTCGCGATCCTCGCTCTCGGCCTCCTGCGGCGTCTCCAGCAGCTCCTCCTCGAATTCGGGTTCGCCCTGCTTGGCCCAGTGCCCGGTGATGCGGGCGATCTCGTCCTCGGTGATGAAGGCGCCCTGGACGCGGGCCAGCTTCGAGGTGCCGGCGCCGCGGAAGAGCATGTCGCCCTGGCCGAGCAGCGCCTCAGCCCCACCCTGGTCGAGGATCACCCGCGAGTCGGTCTGCGAGGAGACGGCGAAAGCGATCCGCGAGGGGATGTTGACCTTGATCGTGCCGGTGATGATGTCGGTCGAGGGCCGCTGGGTCGCCAGCACCAGGTGGATGCCGGTGGCGCGCGACTTCTGCGCCAGGCGGATGATCGAGTCCTCGACTTCGGCAGGGGCGACCATCATCAGGTCCGCGAGCTCGTCGATCACGCAGAGGATGTGGGGCAGCGGCGCTTGCCCTTTCTTCTTGCGGACCCGGTTCAGCTCGACCAGGTTGCGCGCCCGGGCCTCGCTCATGATCCCGTAGCGGCTCTCCATCTCGCCGATCAGGTTGGAGAGGACGTTGGCGGCGAGGCGCGGCGAGGTAACCACAGGGGTCAGCAGGTGCGGCACGTTCTCGTAGTGGTTGAGCTCGACCTGCTTGGGGTCGACCAGCACCAGACGGACTTCGTTCGGCGAGGCCTGCATCAGGATCGAGGAGAGGATCGCGTTGACGCAGCCGCTCTTGCCCGAGCCGGTGGTGCCGGCGACGAGGACGTGCGGCATCTTCGCGATGTCGGTCCAGACCGCATTGCCGTCGATCCCCTTGCCGAGCCAGGCGACCAGCGGCGAGGTCTTCTCCGGCCGGCCGGCGTAGATGTCGCCGAGGCGGACCATCTTCCGGGTCCGGTTGGGAACCTCGACGCCGACGGCCTGCTTGCCGGGAATCGGCGCGAGGATGCGGATATCGGTCGAGGCCAGCGCGTAGGCGATGTCGTTGGCGAGCTCGGTGACTTTCTTGACTTTGGTGCCCGGCGCGAGGCGCAGCTCGAAGCGGGAGACGTGCGGGCCGCTGACGACGCCGACGATCTTCGCCTCGACCCCGAAGTGGCCGAGGGTCTCGACCAGCTTGCGTCCGACGGCTTCCTGGTCGCGCGGGTCGGGGCCTTTGTCGCCTTTGCCGCGCTCGAGCAGCTTCCCCGGCGGCGGCCTGTAGTCGATCTCCTCCGACATCGTCACGCCGCGCTTGCTCCCCATCGGGGTCAGGCCGGCGTGGGCACGATCGCCCTCGTCGACCACCGCGACCGCGTCCTCGGATTCGTAGTTCTGCAGCTCGACCCCTGGCCCGTCCTCATCCGCGGTCTCCTCCGCCTCGTCCTCGGCGGGGATCACGTGGGTCTCGGTCTCGGCGTCGGCCTGCGAGTCGAAGATCTGGGAGTCGAAGTCATCCTCCTCGGCCAGCGCCACGGTCGGTTCGAAGTCCTCGTTGTCCTCCGGATAGCTGCTCATCACGTCGGTCGGGCCGGCCTGGGTGGCAGCCTCGGCCCTGGCCTCGCGGTGCTCGCGCCAGTCGGCGTGGGTCTTGGCGACGGTGCGGGCGGCCGCGTCGCCACCGGCGAAGACACCGCGGAAGATCGAGCGCAGGCCGCGGCCGATGCCCCGCGCCAGGGCCGAGACCGAGGTCCCGGTCAGCAGCATGCCGCCGACCAGCAGCAGCAGGACGGTGAAGATCCGCGCCCCGACGGTGCCGAACAGATAGGTGAGCCCGGTTTCCACCCCATAGCCGACCTTGCCGCCTTCCCAGCCGAGGAAGAGGACGAAGACGAGGTAGACGCCGAAGGCGACAAGGAAGAGGGCGATCAGGTCGATGTGGCGCTGCTCAAGACCGGCGGGCATCCGCAGGCCGGCTTTCGCCTTCGCTTTCGGCTTGCGTTTCGCGGCTGCTTTACCCCGTCGCGCCGAGCCGGCGCGCTTGTTACGCACGAACATGGTCCCCCGTTCGACACGGGCAGCCGGTCCCCTGCGGCTAAATTCGCACTAAAAGTCGCGAGGAGCGGCGATTTAGCCGGCTACCATCGGTTTCGTGCTCTCCGAAGTCGATCAAGCAGGCGGCCGCGTCCTCATCGTCGAGGACGACGTCGACATCGCCGATGTCCTGCGGCGCTCCCTCCGCAACGAGGGCTACGAAGTCAAAACCTCGGCCGACGGGGTCGAGGCGCTCGACATCGCCGCCGGCTTCGTCCCCGACCTGGTTGTGCTCGACCTGGGACTGCCCGGCATGGACGGGGTCGAGGTCTGTCGTCGCCTGCGCAGCGACGGCGACGTGCCGATCCTGATGCTGACCGCGCGGGCCGAGACCGAGGACCGCGTCACCGGCCTCGACAGCGGCGCCGACGACTACCTGGTCAAGCCCTTCGAGCGCCAGGAGCTGCTGGCGCGAATCCGGGCGCTGCTGCGCCGCCGCCCGCCGCGCGGCTCGGCCTCGCTCGAGGTCGGCGACCTGGTCCTCAACCCGGACACGCGCGAAGTGCGGCGCGGCGAGCGGGAGATCGAGCTGACCAACCGCGAGTTCGAGCTGCTCGAGTTCCTGATGCGGAACGAGCGCCTCGTCGTCTCCCGTGAGCGACTGCTCGACGAGGTCTGGGGCTACGACCCGATGGCGGCGACCAACACGATCGACGTCTTCATCTCCAACCTGCGGCGCAAGCTCGAGGACGGCGGCGAGAGCAGGCTGTTGCACACCAAGCGTGGAGCGGGCTACGTCCTCAAGACTTGACTCGGGCCTCCCCCGCCGCCTGGTCCGCCCCAAGTCCTGGCCGGTGCGCTGGCGGCTGGCGCTGGTCTCATCCGGGCTGACCCTGGCGATCCTGCTGCTGTTCGGTGGCCTGATCGGCAAGATCGCGACGGAACGGATCCGCGACGACTTCAACAGCGAGGTCTCCAGCGCGGTGAAGATCCTCGCCGGCCAGACCCAGATCGTCTATCCCGCCTTCGGCAAACCGGAAGCCCGCGAAGTCCCGCAGCTGAACGCCTTCGTCCTCCCCGGCGACGCCTCGGCACGCATCTACGACATCGAAGGCAACCTGATCGCCCAGAACACCAAAGCCGCCTCCCTTGGCCCGGTGCAGAGGGGCCTGTCCAACTTCCACGGGATGCGGGTGGCGACCGAGGTGATCCTCAACGACAACCGGGCCGTGACCGGCTACGTCCAGTACGGCCGCAGCCTCGACCATGTCGACGCGACGATCGACCGGGTCTGGCTGCTGATCGCCGCCGGAATCTTCGGCGGCACCTTGCTGGCTGTCTTCGCCGGGGTGGCAATCGCGCGGCGGGCGATGCGGCCGATCGCCAACCTCACCGAGACCGCCCAGGAGATCGCCGCCACCCGCGACCCCTCGAAGCGGATGCCCGACCCGGTGGTCGACGACGAGGTCGGCAAGCTGGCGCGGACCCTGGAGCAGATGCTGCGCGCTCTCGACGCCGCCCGGGCCGAACGCGAGGGCGCGATGCAGAAGCAGCGCGAATTCGTCGCCGACGCCTCGCACGAGCTGCGGACGCCGCTGACCAGCGTCCTCGCCAACCTCGAACTGCTGCAGGCCTCGCTCGGGAGCGACGACCAGGCCGAAGACCGCGAGATCGTCGACTCGGCCCTGCGCTCCTCAAAGCGGATGGGACGCCTGGTCGGCGACCTGCTGCTGCTCGCCCGCGCCGACGCCGGGCGGCTGGACGCCCACCGGCGTGTCGACCTGGCCGAGATCGCCGGCGACGCCGCCGCCGAGGCGGCGCCGCTGATGGGCGACCGCCGCCTGGTGGTCGAGAACGAGCGACCGCTGCGGGTCGAAGGCAGCCGCGACGAGCTGCACCGGATGGTCCTCAACCTGCTCGACAACGCGATCCGCCACACGCCGCCGGGCTCCTGCGTCGAACTGACCCTGCACGAGGACGGCGACGAGGCGGTGGTCGAAGTCGGCGACGACGGGCCCGGCATCCCGGCCGACGCGCGGAGCGACGTCTTCGACCGCTTCGTCCGCGGCACCGGCCCCTCCGACACCGCTCGCGGCATCGGCACCGGGCTCGGCCTGGCGATCGTCAGCGCCGTCGCCGAGTCCCACGGCGGCAGCGTCGAGGCGGCCGAGTCCAAGTCCGGCGGCGCCCTCTTCGTCGCCCGCATCCCCCTCGCCGACCGGGCTGAGAAAACTGTCACCAAACCTTTAAAGGCGCTTTAGAGGCAGCCCCTAGATTCTGTTGCGGACGAGACACATTGCCCGCCGGAGCGTTCTCCCCAGATTGTGCTCCGGCGGGCTTTTCGTGGGAGCGAGGCAAAAGAAAGAGGCGCCCGCGTGAGCGAGCGCCTCTTGTAGTGCGTTTCTCTTGCTCTGGCCTAGAGCATCGGTCGGAGCGCTGCACCGATACCGAGGAACGTCCCCCCTTCGAGGATCGCCGCGTTGGTGCCGGCAGCGGACGGCACGCCGACGATCGAGTTGACAAAGGGGTCGATGAGGAAGGAGAAGATCCCTCCACAGCCACTTGCCCCTGGAGCTGCGAACGAGTTGTCAACGAGCTTATTTTTTTTGAAGAAGAGGATTTTTTCTTCAATGTTGCCCCCTTCTCCTGGACTTCCGGAGATGGGTCCGTTTGGAGGCGGCGGCGAGGTCGTGCCCGTGGTCAGGTTGAGGTTCACCGGGTTCGAATTCGAGCCGATGTAGCAGTTGCTACCCAGGAACGGGTTGCTCAACTTGACTTTGACCGGCATCGCAAAGGCAGGGCCCGCGCCAATCAGATAGTTGACCAAGCCGACTTTGATCGCCGAAGCCGATCCCGCGAGTTCAACCGTCGAGGTAACACCGGTGAAGCCGTTGTTGATCGTTTCGTTGAACAGGTCCTGGAGGAATTTCGGCCACGAGGTGGGAGCCGTGACGCCGAGGAGCCCCCCGGGGACGGGTTGAGGCGATTTCGAGATCACGACGCCATCCGTCGGGGCCACGAACGTAGCGGGGCCCAGAAGTCCTTCAGGCGCGACGAGGCCGCCCCTCAGCCTGACTTCGTTGACCAGCGGTACGACTTTTTTCCCGATCGTGAAGTTCCCCCCCGTGCTCTCTGCCGACAGGCAGAGGGTTACCGACGGATTACTCAGCGGGCAGCTCGAAAAACGGGCGTATTCCCCCGTCAGCGCGGCCGATGCAGACGATGCTGGCACCAAAATGGCGGCAGCTACGACTGCTGCTAGAAGCAGCCTTTTCATATCTAGTCCTTTCAACTGGTTTCTGCCGAACACCCTGTTCAGCAGCAGAACTTTTTGTTCCCATTACTTGATCTGCTTGTACCAAACAGGAACTTGTGTGACCCCCAGTTGACTCGAACTGCCCTCAAGTCCCACCGGCGGCAGGTTGGCGGATCCCAACTGAAAGTCGATAGAGCCGCCCTTTCCGGCGGGCAAGCGGCGACTGGTCTCTCGGCGAACGAAGCCGCTGGTCCCCGCCGCCACCTACCTGGGCCTAGCCGCCGAAGACTGCCGACACTTTCCCCTGGTAAACCGGTGCTTCCTGATCTATTCGCAGTCCCTGCCCGTCCCCTGGCCGGCACGTCGCGAGCAAGCATGAGAACTGCCGTCCGAGAGAGGGCAGGATCAGTTCATAACCACCAAGCGTAGGCGCCGCTTTGGCACCAACCCCCTCGCCGTCGGACGACAGATCTTCGCGGGCGCAATCTCGCGCTCATCTGGGTCCCACCCCGGTAAAGGCCCCACAGGGATTCTGGCGCGGACGAGACACATTGCCCGCCGGAGCGTTCTCCCAAGATTGTGCTCCGGCGGGCTTTTCAAACTGCTAGGCGATCTAAGGTTCGACGTAGAGCGGGGATGTCGTTACGTAGCTGCCTTCCCATTTTGCGCTCCCGCTGCCACAGAGGAAACTGCTGCCTGCCGCGATCGGGATTTTGGCTTCAATGTCAAGTGTCGCGTTGCTACCCCCTGTAAGGGTTCCAATTGTGGTGCCATTGGTTTCGTAGTTGCAGGTGACGCCGAACCGTGTGGTGGTCACATTGGCGCCGTTTGAGATCACATCGCCATTGTGTTCGCCGCTGTAGTCCACCGAAAGGGAACCGGTTGCATTGGTTGTCACATGCCAACTGTTTGTGCAGCCCGTGAACGCCAGCGTCGAAATTTTGCCGCTCACCTGTGCTCCGTCTTTTTCGGCTTTACCTTCGACTGTCGATTGGCATTCGATATTGGCAATCGAATTGGCGATGACGACATGGGTGCTCTCATTGACGGCGTGGATCGTCGGTTCAGCTGTTGCGCCCCCTGTCGTCGTGGCGACGTAGTCCGCCGAGGCGCTGGCGGCGAACGCCATCGAGACGGCCGCCGCGATGGCGAGCAGGCTGAGAATCTTGAAGTACTTCATGTCTGATCTCTCCCTTGTGGCCCAATCGGGCCTTGTTGTGTACGAGAGAGATCTTTCCTGGGCACAGCTCAGTACTCAAGCTCGGTAGAGCAAAACCCCCAATTTGAGGTAGATCTGTGCCTAGACCTCGATGACGACCGGCAGCACCATGGGCCTCCGGCGGAGGCGCTGCCAGACGAACTTGCCGATTGCGTCGTGGAGGTCTTCCTCGATCAGCTGCGGCTCGCGGTTGCCGTTCGAAGCCAGGTCTTCGAGCTGGTCTTCGACCAGGTCCTTGAGGTCATCGACCAAACCGTCGGCCTCCTCGAGGAAGGCGACGCCGCGGAAGATCACCTCGGGGTCGGCGACCACGGTGCCGTCGTCGCTGGAGAGGGTGCTGACGACGATGAAGATGCCGTCGGCGGAGATTTCGCGACGGTCGCGCAGGGCGGCGTCGTCGGGCTCGCCGATATTGACGCCGTCGACGTAGATGACGCCGGCGTGGATGTCCTCGCCGAACCCCGCACCGTTCTTGTCGACCTCCAGCGGCACCCCGTTGCGGCCCTGGAAGATGTTCTCGCTGTCGATCCCCACCGCTTCGGCCAGCTCGGCGTGGAGGCGCAGACGCTTGTGGTCGCCGTGGACCGGCAGCACGTACTTCGGCTTCGTCAGGTTGAGCATCAGCTTCAGCTCCTCCTGCCAGCCGTGACCGGAAGCGTGGATCGGCGCGTCTTTGGCGGTGATCACGGTGGCGCCGATCTCGTAGATGCGGTCGATCGTCTCGTTCACCGCCCGCTCGTTGCCGGGCACCGGCGTCGCCGAGAACACGACGGTGTCGCCGGAGTGCAGCTGCACGTCGCGGTGGTCGTTGTTGGCCATCCGCCGCAGCGCCGAGAGCGGCTCGCCCTGGCTGCCGGTCGAGATCACCACGACCTTCTCGTCGGGGAAGTCCCCGATCTCGCGCGGCTGGATGAAGATCCCCTGCGGCGCTTTGGCGATCCCCAGGTTGGAGGCGATGTTGTAGTTCTTGCGCATCGAGCGCCCGACCAGCGCCACCTTGCGGTCGAGCCGCTCGGCGGCGTCGATCACCTGCTGGACGCGGTGGATGTTCGAGGCAAACGAGGTGACGATGATCCGCCCCTTGCAGCGGGAGAACTGCTCGAGCAGGGCCGGCCCGACCGCCGACTCCGACGGGGCGATCCCCGGGCGGTCGGCGTTGGTCGAGTCGCCGCAGAGCAGCGTCAGCCCTTCCTTGCCGAGCTCGGCAAGGCGGGAGACGTCCGCCGGGCGGCCGTCGACCGGGGTCTGGTCGAACTTGTAGTCGCCGGTCATCAGCACCGAGCCGGCCTCGGTCTTCAGCAGCACGGCGCGCATGTCGGGGATCGAGTGGGCCAGGTGGATCAGCTCGATCTCGAACGGGCCGCGCTTGACCTTCTCGCCGGGCGGCAGCTCCTGCAGGGGCGTCGACTCGCCGAGCTTGTGCTCGTCGAGCTTCGAACGTACCATCCCGATCGTCAGCAGGCCGCCGTAGATGACCGGCGGCGTGCCGATCTCTCGCAGGACGTAGGGCAGCGCCCCGACGTGGTCCTCGTGGCCGTGGGTGAGGACGATCGCCTCGATGTCGTCGGCGCGGTCGCGCAGATAGGAAAAGTCGGGAAGGACCAGGTCGATCCCGTGCATCTCGGCGGTCGGGAACATCAGGCCCGTGTCGACGACGACGATGCGGCCGTCGTACTCGATCACGGTCATGTTCTTGCCGATCTCGCCGAGGCCGCCCAGGGGCAGCACTCGCAGTTTGCTTGGCACTAGTTACTCACTCTCTTCAAGGTTGGGTGTCTAACTGGCAACCGCGACGCCGGCTGCGTCGAGGCCGGCCTTGATGGCGGCCCGCTGCTCGGCGTCGGCAGATACCAGGGGAAGTCTCAGTCGATCCGCGCACAGCCCCAGCATCTCCAGGGCCGCCTTGAGCGGAATCGGGTTGGTGGTCACGGAGGTTGCCTCGTAGACGGGCGTGATCTCGGCATCGATCTGCCGGGCCCGCTCGAGGTCGCCGCTCTGGGCGGCCTCCCACATCTCGCGCATCCGGTCGCCGACGATGTGCGAGGCGACGGTGATGCCGCCCCCGCCGCCGAACTCGAGCACGCGTAGGAAGGTGTTGTCGTTGCCGGCGAGGACGGTCAGGCCTTCGATCGGGCCGAGCTCCTCGTCGTTGGCCTGCTTGACGGCGACGATGTTGTCGATCTGCCCCAGTTCGCCGAGCAGCTCGGGGTCGGCGTTGATGATCACCCGCGCCGGGATGTTGTACATCACCATCGGCAGCTCGGGGACGGCCGCGGCGACGGTCTCGAAATGAGCGCGGACGCCGGCCTCGTTGGGCTTGTTGTAGTAGGGCAGGACGACCAACGAGGCGTCGGCTCCGGCGTCGGCAGCCATCTTCGTCAGTTCCGAGGAGTGGCGGGTGTCGTTGGTCCCGGTGCCGCAGACCAGCAGCACCTCGTCCCCCACCTCGGCCCGCACCGCCTTCAAAATCTCGATCTCCTCGCCGTCGGTAAGCGTCGGGCACTCGCCGGTCGAGCCGGCGATCACTAGCCCATGCGAGCCGTGCTCGAGCAGGTACGCCGCCAGACGACGCACCCCGTCGAGGTCGACGGTCCCGTCCTCGGCGAACGGGGTCGCCATCGCGGTGAGTAGGCCCTTGATCTCCTTCATCGGTTCCAGGGTATCCCGTCGGGCGGCAGCTTCGCGAGCCAGGCAGCCATCTAAAGCAACTTCTCCAACCCGACCGTGAAGCGGTCGGGCAGGTCGGCGACCTTGCGGCAGGCGAGGACGACGCCGGGCATGAAGGAGCGGCGGTCGATCGAGTCGTGGCGGATCGAGAGGGTCTGGCCGACGCCGCCGAAGATCACTTCCTGGTGGGCGACGAGGCCGGGCAGGCGAACCGAGTGGATCGGCTGGTGGACGTTGCCGCCCGCCGCGTCGATCAGCTCCTGGGTGCGCTTGGCGGTCCCCGAAGGGGCGTCGAGCTTCTTGTCGTGGTGCAGCTCGACGATCTCGCACTCGGGCATGTGCTCGGCGATCGTCTGCGAGACCTCCATCAGCAGCACCGCGCCAATCGCGAAGTTGGGGGCAACGAAGAGGTTGGCCTGGGAGGCCTCGGCGGCTTGGCGTGCGGCCTCGAGGTCGAAACCGGTGGTGCCGACGACGGCGTGGACGCCCGCCTCCAGGCAGGCCTTGACGTTGGCCAGCGCAGTGTCGGGGACGGTGAAGTCGACGACGACGTCGGCGTCCGCCAGCACCTCGCTCAGCTCGGTCCCCAGGGACGGGTCGGCGCGGCCGCTCAGCTCCAGCCCGTCGGCCTCCTCGACCGCCTCGCAGACAGCCTGGCCCATTTTGCCGGCGGCGCCGGCGACCGCGACCCTGGTCATGCTGCGACCAGCGCCTCGCTGACCGGCGCCAGCGCCTTGCGGAAGCGATCCTCGTCGGCCCCCACGCAGGCGGCAGAGAGCCGGTCGGCGCCGTAGAGCTCCTGCGCCAGCTCGGTCAGGTCGTCGACGGCGATCGCGTCGACTTTGGCCAGCATCTCGTCGAGGCTTTCGATCGGCAGGTCGAACAGGGTGGCGCGGGAGATCCTGGTCATCCGCGCCGCGGTCGACTCGGAGCTGAGCACCAGCCGCCCCTTGACGCTCTCCTTGGCCCGGGTCAGCTCCTCTCCGGAGACCGGCTCGGACCGCAGGCGGGCCAGCTCGGCGCCGATGATCGAACAGGCCTCCTCAACGTTGTCCTCGCGGGTCCCGACGTAGGTGGCGACCAGGCCCTGGTCGGTGAACTGCTCGTTGTAGGAGCCGACCGAGTAGGCCAGCCCGCGCTTCTCGCGCACCTCGCGGAACAACCGCGAGGAAGTCGAGCCGCCGAAGATCGCGTCGAGCACGGCCAGCGGGAAGCGCCGCTGGTCGTCGCGCCGCAGCCCCGGCGCCCCGAAGCAGATGTGGTACTGCTCGGTTTCCTTGCTGAGGAAGCAGAGGCGCGACTCGCTCTCGAGGTCGGCTTCCGCCGCCCCTCCCCCGCCCTCGGGCGGGTTCACGAAACGCTTCGCCATCTCGACGATCCGCTCGTGGTCGAGGTGGCCCGCCGCGCCGACGACGATCTGCGGGGCGGTGTAGCGGGAGCTGCGGTAGCCCTCGATGTCGGGGACGGGGACCGAGGCGATCACCTCGGGTTCGCCCAGCACCCGGCGGCCCAGCGGATGGGCGCCGAAGACCGCCTCGGCGAGCACGTCGTGGACCCGGTCCTGGGGCTCGTCGTCGTACATCGCGATCTCCTCCAGCACCACCTGGCGCTCGGAGTCGATGTCCGGGTAGGTCGGAGCCAGCAGCATCTCCGCCAGCAGGTCGAAGACCTCCTCGGTGTGCTCGTCGAGGAAGCGGGCGTGCAGGTGCGTCGTCTCCTTGCCGGTGGCAGCGTTGACCGCCGCCCCTAGCCCGTCGAAGCGCTCGGAGATCTCGATCGCCGAGTAGCGCGCCGTCCCCTTGAACAGCAGGTGCTCGAGGAA
>Ga0164305_10000288_pt1 | contig 18181 bp, 11 predicted proteins | sample Whisoiple_237_MG_FD_110215 | JGI IMG/M metagenome (GOLD analysis project Ga0164305, IMG submission 110215) | Soil microbial communities amended with pyrogenic organic matter from upstate New York, USA - Whitman soil sample_237_MG | ecosystem: Environmental > Terrestrial > Soil > Agricultural...
AATGAGCGTGACCGACCAAATAGATTTTACCTGTATATATAGATGTCCGATCGCCACTTTCTCCTATATATATAGATGTAGCCTTGCTATTTTCTCCAACCTCCGAAACTTCCTTTCTTTTTCCTCCCTCTGCGCCCTCTGCGCCCTCTGCGGTTCCCTCATCTAAATCCCCAGAAAAAGATGTCAGAGCACCACTTTCTCCTATATATATAGATGTAGCATTGCCATTTTCTCCAACCTCCGAAACTTCCTCTCTTCTTCCTCCCTCTGCGCCCTCTGCGCCCTCTGCGGTTCCCTCATCTAAATCCCCATAAAAAGCCCGCAGATATCCCAGTAAATTGTGCCGCAAAACAGACAACGAGCGATCGAACTTTTCGCGATTGCACACCGCCGACCAATCGATCAAATTCATCGCCAAATCAATCTCAGATTGCAGCGTTTCCCCCTTGACAAATCTGGGGCGATTTGCTATTGTTTCAGTGGAGAGGTATTGGGAATTTACATTTTCTAAATTTTGACTTAGCGAATTTTGCAAAATCTCTAATTCGGCCGCCACAAAACCCGGATCGAAACAACAAGAGTCAGCAGCTTCGTACAAACAAATCGATCGCACTAAAGCACCGCTATCGTGACCCGGACTTACCAACCGCAAAATTACTAAAAATTCATCTCCGGGATTGGCCGACGAACTCAACAAAACTCGATCGGCAAAATCAAATAAATCTCCCTGTCCGACTAACTCACCGTTGACAAAAATTTGAGCATCTTCGGCCCACCAAGTCAAGCCCAGCAGCAACCGCAAACCAACCACAGGATAGCCGTGCAAATTGTCAGGAATTACCAATTGCTGGCCCAAATACAAAACTTGCTTCCCAGACGGCCAAGCAATATGTCCTTTGCCGTTAAGTTCGGCAACAGGCCTGTTACAAATATTTACCGAAGAGACCGCCGAGTCAGAATCGCAGTACCTCCAACCAGACTGAACCTCCACTTGGCTGAGGCGGCGCAACTTCTCGACAGTGGCAGAAATATTGTTGCTAGCAGGTGACACAGAAGCGCTCATATTTCGCTAAAATAAAACTTGTGTATTAATCAAAGATCGGATTGAACCGCCCCGACGCCAAGGACGCTAAGAAATAAAGGTTTCAGAGGGTTGGAAGCTGCGATTAAGATCTCGCTTTGATTTTACAGCAATATTCAGCAATTCCGGCGCGAATCAAAAATCTGAATTGAATAATTAAACTTATGTCCAACGGTTACTACGGCCCATACCAAAGCCGATTATTAAATTTTATATCGAAACAGTCCCGCCAAGTTGCCGACAATTGCGATCGAACTTGGCGTCAAATTAAAGAAGCAACTCTCACCGCTACGCAAATTCTGCTTTATCCAGCTTATTTGCTGGTGCAAAGTTCCCGAATGCTGGGCCGACAGTTGCGGGAATCAAGCCAAAAAGTAGATTTACCGGAACTGCAAGAATTTGGCGGCGACGAAAACCCCGATTTGCCGCAAAATTGGTATCAGGGGGAAGTTTCCGAGGAAAATTCGATCGCCGAAATTTTGCACCTCGCCGAAAATTTACTAAACTCGTCGCAAACTGCGAAAACTTTAGCCAGCTTCCCGCTGTTAATCGATCGGGGAAATACTGCTAACAATTTACATCCGGCAATCAATTTTAGCGGACAAACCGCACAACCTCAAATAACTTCCGTCTTAGAACACCCGCTTGCTAAAACTCAATTAAACACCACGCCCGCAATTGCCAGTCAACCGAAAGTTGAGGGAATTGCCAGTTTTATCCCAGCCCGCACTTTAGTATTGGTCGGAAGAGAAAATCAGATATTAGATATTTTGACACCCGAACAGCAAGAACTGCTCGAAGGTCGCATAACTTGGGAAGTAGCAAACTGCGGGCCCGAACGGCGGGAAATTACCCAAAAAGAATTAAAATTTAATCTCGGTTTGGAGTCGGCGGCCAAAAAAGCGCAGTTGCCGCCGGTGCGTCGTTTTTGGGAATTGATGGCATGGCTTCAGACGAGCCCGGTTGCTCTCAAAAGAAATCAGTTTGGAGAATCAATCCTCGCAGTTAAAAAATCGATCGACCGCAATGCCATCCTAGTTCAAAAAGCCCGCGCCCAGCTCGAAGCAAAAACCGCACAGCAGTCAATTGCGGCATCGAATTCGATCGACCGCAATACCCCAAAACTAGAAACTAATTTTAACAGCAAGTTCGATCGACCCGCTAATCCTCTCTCCTTTGTTACATTACTCGATCGCGCCGCCGTCAACCTCGAAGAATTTACCCTGCCGCCAGCGGCAAAAACCATCGCCCAACCCACAGAAAACCCCGGAGTAAAAATTAATACATCCGGCACCGAAACAAATTTAGAATTGTCCGCCCGCGACATCCTCGAAAAATACGCTCGAAACATCGAACAAATGATTTGGTCGTCAGTAGACCACCTTTTGGGCAAAGAAACGGCAGCCAGTGATAATACGGAGAAGTCAGTCGCTATTCAGTATTATTTGAAACATCGACAAGAACAAGAAAACACGCAAAACAGCCCAGAGGTCGATCGACCCTGGCTGAGCTGGCAAGACTTATTCGGGGAAGCAGCACCGCAGCATTTAATCGACGGAAGTTCCCAAACCGAGGCAGCAGCTCAAAGCCAAATATCACAATCTAGTCCAAAAGTCAAGCAGGAAATTGCAGAATTAGGAGAATTGCCAGAAGGTCGATCGACCGCAGTCTCAATCTCCCCTTACCCCGAAGCACTTCACCGGCTGCTCGGGCAGTTAAAACAGAGCTTGCTCGCAAAAAGCCCAAAAAGTCAACCCCAACCAGCATCAAATTTAGCAGTTACTCGAAAAAATAGCTCTGCACTCGCAGCAGAATCAACCCCAGGGCGCGCGCAGGAAACCGAAGTGCCAAAAAACACCAACCCGAACACCCGACAAAACAACCAATCCCCAGCAGCAATCACCGCGCCAACCCGCAGATACACCCCCGCAACCCGCGCAACCCGCGCTGCTGCTGAACCACAAAATCACAGCGCAGGCGTCCAACCCGAGGGCGAATACTTAGAAACAAAAGCAGAATCGATGGGATACATTAAGCACCCGCTAGAGCAAGTGCTCGAATGGCTCGATCGAGTCATGCTGCGGCTAGAAAACATCGCCGAGCAACTCTGGAATTGGGCAAAAATCAACTTGCCAAAAATCCTCAAAAGCAAAGATAAAATTGACTAATCTTTAGCTTATGATAAAAAAGTTGCCGCAACAGCAGCAAATCAGCTCAGTATTATGCCATCTTTGGAGACTCCCACAGTGCTAACCCTCAAAATCGTAGTTAATGTAGTTGTTTTATTTTTTGTTTCCCTGTTCATCTTTGGATTTTTGTCCAATGACCCAGCCCGGAACCCGAACCGCAGAGACATGGAATAAACAAGTTATCTCGCCCGCTAGCTGGGGGTTCCGCCACCGCAGCCCCCCAGCCAGCCCGCAAACCCCCAAAAATTAGTCGAACAAAACTTGACCTCGCCCAAAAAAGGATACAAGCCCTCGAATCCTGTCGTGGAGAGATCAAAATTTTAGACCCTTCGACCCAACGGCCGGTGAGCGGGCAAAGCCCTAGTTCCAGCTCCTAGATTGAAAGCTGCAAGTAAATCTAAAATCTAAAATCTAAAATCTAAAATCGAATGACCTCGCACCAGCAGCGAGGTTATCTTCTGGCGAAAGCAAGTTCTCAAATCAGCCATATTTCGGCGCGCCAAAGCCACTGCAAATTTTAGATGTCAGATTAATGTCTAAACAGTTGCCTTTTAGATGCAAAAATTTTCAATAATTTGCACCCTATAAAATCTAAAATCTAAAATCTAAAATCGGATGACTCACTTGGTGTAACTATGCCCTATCCGGTACCGCCGCCAGAACCCCCTGGCATCATCTACATCGCAAAGCCAAAAAAAGTCGCCCTCACTGTCGCGGCCGGCGATGGAGACACCCGCAGCAACCCCGCAGAAATACCGGAACCAAGCCCAGATATCGTTCAGCCAGAACCCACACCGACCCCAGCAGAACCCGCAGCCACCCTCCTCGGCAGCACCCCAGCCACCGACGGGCCTCCAGAAATGGCCGACCCCTTAGCGGAAGTGGAAAGTGGCGAGGCAGTGGTGGGATTTCAGCGTCGGCCTCCTGCGGGAAAACCCGAAACTGCGGAAACTCCGAAAGATTCCTCGTTTACTGCTTACCAATTGGGTTCGGTAGAAAATGCCGTTGCCATTCGCAATCGAAAACGAACCGCAGAGGCGCAGAAACAACAGGAGAGGAATGTTGCCGGAAAGCAGGAAACTTGGTATCAGGCCAAAGGTCAGCAGTTAAAAGATAACTCTCCCGAACCTGCGGAGATTACCGTTCCAGAACCCGCGCCCGAACAGACTCCCACCGAGCAGCAACAGTTCGAGATTCCAGCACCGGGAACCGCCCCCACACCCGGAACGCCAAGAGCGCCGAAACCGAAGCCGAAGCCAGCCGCGCCGGGAGTCCGCACCGCGCCTTCTCGGCGGACGGTTCCGTTTCCCGTAAGCCCGGCCGATACTATTGAAGTTAAGGCCGACAGCCAAGAATTTGACGACAAGCAGCAAATTGTGACGGCGGTTGGTAATGTCGTTGTGCGGTTCCGGCAAACTGTGATTGATGCCGATCGGGCGATCGTCAACTTAGTCACCCGCCAAGTGGTAGCATCCGGCAATGTCGCCTATACCCGCGGCCAACAAGTAGTGCGCGGCCAGCAGATGGAGTTCAATCTCGGGCTCAACAGCGGCGCAGTCGAACAAGCTAGGGGGGAAATATTCCTGCCCGCAGCAGGTAGCGAATTGACCCCCACACTGCCGACAGATATCAGTGCCGGGACGATTCTCGAACAGCCGCTGAGCGATCGAATTACCAGCCAGCAGCCCCTGCGCGGAGTCAAATCCCCCGGCGCTGCTACAGTGACTATCGGCGGCGGCGGACAGCTAGCAGCCCCCCAAGTGGTCGGTGCCGTCAACCGCGTCCGCTTTGAAGCAGAACGCATCGAACTGCTGCCAGACGGCGCGAGGGTAGCAACCAACATTCGGATTACTAACGACCCGTTTTCCCCGCCGGAATTTGAATACAGGGCCCGGAAGGCGACGATTAGAAGGATTTCGCCCACGGCAGAGGAATTGGTCACAAATTCGCCCCGCTTGGTGTTCGACAACCGGGTGAAAATACCCGTGTATCCCCGCAGGCAAGTGTTTGACAGCCGGCAGCAAAACGGCCCGTGTTTGAATTTTGGCTACGACGGAGGGGATCGCGGCGGTTTGTATGCCGAGTGCGGTTTTGAGGTGTTGCGAAACGGGCCGGTGCGGCTGACTCTGACGCCCCAAATTTACCTGCAGCGGGTTGTGGAAAAGCACGGCGGCAATCCGTTTTCTCCCGATAGCTACGGGCTGAAAGCGAGGTTGGGCGCTAGTCTCGGCCCGCGCACCAGCCTGGACGGATCGGCAATATTTCTGAGTTTGGAAGATTTCCCGAATTTGCCGGAAGACAGCTTTCGGGGCAATTTGCGCCTGCGACAGTCGATCGGCACTCACACTCTGGCAGCAGAATACAGTTATCGCGATCGCCTGTTCAACGGTTCTCTGGGCTATCAAACCGTGCAGAGCAGTCTCGGCGCAGTCCTCACTTCCCCAGTCATCCAACTCGGAGGCACGGGCATCAATCTCAGCTACCAAGCTGGGTATCAATTTATCAATGCTGACACCGATCGAGCAGACTTGCTCGAACCAGTGCGGGAAAACAACCGCGTCGATCTCGGCCGTTCCCAAGTCAGCTTCGCCTTAAGCCGCGGCTTCAACCTGTGGGAGGGCGAACCGCTGCCCCGCACTCCCACCCAGGGTTTGAAGTACACGCGGACGCCGGTGGTTCCTTTCTTGCAACTGGCCTTGGGACTCCGGGGAGTTGGAACTTATTACAGCAGTGGCGATCGACAAAATTCGCTCGCTGGCAGTGTCGGCATTCAAGGGCAGTTCGGTCATTTCTCCCGCCCTTTCCTCGATTACACTGGGTTTAACGTGACTTATACCCAGGTGGGGCGGGACGGTCTATCGCCGTTTTTATTCGATCGCTTAGTAGATTTGAGAGTCCTGTCTTTTGGGCTTGTCCAGCAAGTTTACGGAGGCTTTCGAGTTGGATTTCAAAGTGCTATTAATTTAGAAAGCGGGGAAGCAATCAGTACGAATTACACTCTAGAATACAGCCGCCGCAGCTACGCAATTATTTTGCGTTTTAATCCTGAGCGTCAAGTCGGCAGCCTGACTTTTAGAATTAGCGACTTCAACTGGAATGGGACTCCCCAACCTTTTTCCGGAGACGCGCGAACTGTAGAAGGAGGCGTGCGTTTATCCGATTAATTCAATTTGGTTATTAGTTATTGATTATTAGTTATTGGTTATTGCAACCAACAATTAACAATTAGCAATTAACAACGAACCAATAACAACGAACCAATAACAGCGAACCAATAACAGCGAACCAATAACAGCGAACCAATAACAAATGACAGAAGTGACCGCAATATCTGCACAAGCAGCGGCTCTGCTGGTTCACTACGGTTTTGACCTAGGTGGCAAAAAAGCCGAGAAATTGGCGGGTGAATGGCTAACCAAGTATCCCGGCTATTGGCTGCGTTTAGCAGTGGTTGAAGCGCTTTATCAAGGCCGCTACAAGGCTGTTTCTGTGGGACAGCTATTGAGTATGTGGCACCGGATAGGTGAACCTCTCTATCATTTCAATCGCGAGTTTGAACGCTTGGTCTGCAACAATTTTCCTCAAAATTTAACCGGGGAAAGTGGCGATCGACTGTCGCAGGACGATATACTTTTCTCCAACCCGGAATCGGAAGTTGGTGCCACAGAGTTAGATTTGCTATTGCCGCCAGAGACACAACTCGATCGGGCGCTTCATGCAGAAGTCCCGAACACAGACGCCCAGGAAACAGGAAAATTGCCCGCAGCCGACGATCGCACAAAAGAAAATACAGAATTTGTAGTATATGAAGATGTGGCTGTTACCGCCCTCGCCGATCGAGCCGAAGCCGAGCAAAAATTAGCGGACAAACCTGTGGCAAAATCATTCCCAGTTGTCAAACACACTGATTTTCATACCAAGTTAAAAGCGATTGCCCGAGAAGGCAGAAGAAAGAAGGGAGAAAGCAGAAATAGGGTGTAATACCCTTTTCGATTTTCGATTAAATAATTAGGAATGACGGATGAAGATCGTGATTTGGATCTGCCTAGAGTTGCATTTTTTTTGGGAATTGGTGTAATGTTTGGGAATTACATAGTTGTTTGTGAGAGTTAAGTTTTCGGACTTCCTCCCATCCGAATTTCCGAACAAAAAGAAGCTTGTTCGGTACCGTTAGCTTGCTTAACAACGCTAGTCCGCAGCCGCAGGTTTGGTATGAGATACCACAGTCTTTCTTCGGCATGGAGAGTGTCTGATTCTGTAATCAATGTCAGCACGTCGTCGCCCATCACGTAGCGGCTGTTACCCTTGTCTTGCAACACTTTGCCTTCGCTGGGATTGTCGGGATTTGGTACGATCGCTAGTATGGTAGAACCGATTTGTTTAGCTTTGTCGCGATCGGGAATACCGTCCCAACTAATCCGAACGCCCTTTAGCCCAGTTGCAGCCGGGTTAATCGAGTGTTGTTGGCAAAGTTTGACGACTGCTGCATCGCTAGCTGTCAGTATTTCTATTTTGAGTTCAGATTTACCGGCCTGCAATTCCCCAGAATTGAGATTGTGTACGGTACGCTGAGAAAACCATTTGCCTGCACTTAACTCGAAAAACTCGATAACATCCATGAAATTTGTCTCTAAAGTCAATACTGCTTTATTTGCGATCGTGACTTGCGCGCTATGGAGTCAGAAACCCGGTTTCTTCCTGCGTACTAGCGGCCAAACCAATGATTTTGTCTAAAAACCCGGTTTAAGAGTGCAAGTCCTTTTCTATATTTTAGAGGAAGGGGGCGCGCCTGCAAAGCTTTCTGAGAGCTTTGGGTGAAACAGATTGCAGATGCCGTGGAGGTACGAAACCCAACCAGGGGGACATCTGTCTCGCTGATGCGGCCGACTTGACAGAAAAGTTAAAGCATCCGCCATCATATTTCGTTATAAAAAGTCTTTTTCGCACTTTAAATAGGATTGCGATACCTAAAAATTATTAGCTTTGACAGTGTCGATCGATCGACCATCGTCGCCCACATACCAGCTATGTTAAGAAAAACAACGATATATGTAAGCTGTTGTCGATCTATCGGTAAATTGGGCGTTGCTGATTTGAATTATATTGGCGGCGATTTATTGTAATCGCACTGCTTAAAAATTCTCCAAGCAGACTTAGACTAAAAAACCAGCAATTCATCGAACCATCAGCAAACCGAGGACAGCAAGCCCGTAGCATATAGCATTCAAATATGTCATGCTAAGTCAAGAGAAAAGATTCTCGATCGGCTTTTCGGTAGGGTGCAGCTAGCGATCGCATACATTTAAAAAACACATCCGTAAATTTATGACCGAGTTTAAACAAGGGCTGGATAAAAAGCAGCCCGCAGAACAGACGCACTACCTGGAAATCATGCCAAGTCAGCTAGCCGCGACTTCAGACTCCGAAAAATTATACAGCTTACTAACAGATTACAATTTTATTGAAGCCAAGCTGTCAGCATCGGGAGTACAGGCGCTAATAGAAGATTACGATTTAGCAACAAGTCCCGATATTATCTCAGACCAAAAAGCCGACCAACTCAAATTAATCCAAGAAGCAATTCGGCTGTCTGCCCACATTCTAGCCACAGATAAAAGCCAACTAGCCACCCAACTAATAGCCCGCTTGATGTGCTTTGAAAGTCCAGAAATTCAAGCCCTGCTAGCACAGGCACAACATCAAACAACCCCCTGGCTGCGACCGCTAACGCCCAGCTTTACCCCTCCTGGCGGGAGATTGCTGCGTACCCTCACCGGGCATACAGACTGGGTACAAGCTGTAGCAATCACCCCCGACGGCAAGCGGGCAATTTCTGCCTCCTCTGACCACACTCTCAAAATTTGGCACTTAGAAACAGGAGAAGAACTTTCCACCCTCAAAGGTCATCTTACCTACGTAAATGCTGTAGCTGTCACGCCCGACGGCACTAAAGTAATTTCCGGTTCTTGGGACAATACGATTAAAATTTGGGATTTAAAAACTGGACAAGAAATATTTACTTTTGCCGGCGATACTTTTGCCGTAGAAGCAGTAGCAGTAACTCCCGACGGCAAGCGAGTAATTTCTGGTTCTTGGGATGGCAGTATTAAAGTTTGGGATTTGACAAGCAGAGAAGTAATTTTTAACTTCAAAGGTCACAGCAGTTTTGTCCAGTCCGTAGCGGTCACTCCTGATAGCAAACGGTTAATTTCCGGGTCGGGAGACAACAGCATTAAAGTCTGGAACCTAGAAACCGGAAAAGAACTTTTTACTCTCACCGGCCATGAAGACTGGGTAAAAACTGTAGCAGTTACTCCCGACGGCGAACAAATAATTTCCGGCAGTTACGACGGAACTGTTCAAGTCTGGAGTTTGTCAGAAAGAAAGCCACTTTTCACTTTAGGAAAACACGGCAGTTTCGTTCAAGCTGTGGCAGTCAGTCCCGACGGCAAACGGGTAATTTCGGCTTCCGGGGACAAAACGCTGAAAGTTTGGAATCTGGAAACAAAAGAAGAACTTTTCACTTTTACCAATCACATCGCCCCAGTGAATGCCGTGGCTGTTACCCCCGACGGCCAGCGGATAGTTTCTGGTTCCTCAGACAAAACTCTCAAAGTTTGGCACTTAGAAACAGGCAACGAAAATTTATCATTTGCAGGTCACGATGACTGGGTAAATGCTGTAGCAGTGACGGCGGACGGTACGAAAGCGATTTCCGGTTCAGGAGACAACAGCATTAAAGTCTGGAATCTCAAAAACGGACAGGAAATTTTCACTATTTCGGGACATCAAGATTGGGTAAAAGCGATCGCAATCACACCGGATAGCAAGCGAGTAGTTTCGGGTTCCGGCGACAAAACGGTGAAAGTTTGGGATCTAGAAACCGGCAAGGAAATCTTTACTTTCACTGGTCATACAGACTGGGTAAATTCTGTGGCAGTGACCGCAGACGGAACGATGGCGATTTCCGGTTCGGGAGACAAAACTATTAAAGTTTGGAGTTTAGAAACAGGAGACGAATTTTTTACTTTTTCCGGTCATGAGGACGGGATAAAAGCTGTGGCAGTTACTCCCGACAGCAAGCGGATTATTTCGGCTTCCGGCGACCAAACTCTGAAAGTTTGGAGTTTGGGGAAAGAAAAGAATATTTTGGCAAATTTATGGAATTTAGCCGTCAAAAATCTACTTTTCACTCTCAAAGGTCATGAGAGTTTTGTGAATGCTGTGGCAGTTACGGCGGATGGCAAATGGGCGATTTCAGGAGGGCGGGAACACAATTTGAAAGTTTGGGATTTGTCAAGTAGAAAAGAAGTTTTTACTTTGGCAGGTCATGCTGATGCGGTAACATCTGTGGCGACTATGGGAACAAAGGCAATTTCTGTTTCGGACGATAATACTCTCAAAGTTTGGGATTTGTTAAGTCGAGAAGTAATTGCTAGTTTCAGGGGAGATAGTGCTTTGAAAGCTTGCGCTATTGCCCCTGATGGGGTGACAATCGTAGTGGCGGAAGCTTCGGGACAGGTGCATTTTTTGAGGTTAGAAGAGGGGAAATAGTCATTAGCGATCGGTCATTGTGGCGATCGCATTTTTGCTAAAATTTAAAAGTGCGATCGCCCGTTAGCGAAGCCCTCGAAGAGGATCGGTCTTTTCCCCATCTAGTTTACCGAGCCATTGGGTCTAAAGCCCCGTCCTTCTAGGACGGCTTTAATTTAGGCAATTTGTAAACCATTGTTAAATAGAGAGAGTTTGTAAATAAAAACTCTAGTAAAAACGATAAACTATTCCCATGATAGTTTTAGAGTTCAAGTTAAAAGGCAAAGCGGAGCAATATCGGAGCATCGACGAGATGATCCAGACAGCTCAATTTGTCCGAAACAAAACTCTTAGACATTGGATTGACAATCAAGGAATTAAATTGGTTGACCTGTACAAACAATGCGCCGTAATGGCGAAAGAGTTTGAATGGGCAGGCAAGCTTAATTCGATGGCACGTCAAGCTTCGGCAGAACGTGCCATTTTTGCTATCCAGCGTTTCTTTGCCAATTGCCAAGCAAAGAAGCCAGGGAAAAAAGGGTTTCCACAGTTCAAGAAGCATACCCGATCGGTTGAATACAAAACTTCGGGTTGGGCGCTTTCTACAGACAAACGATGCTTGACGCTTAAGGACGGCTTTGCTGCTGGCAAGTTCAAATTAATCGGTAGTCGAGATTTACATTTCTATGCACCTGATGAGATTAAGCGGATTAGAATTGTGCGTCGTGCCGATGGATACTACGCTCAATTTTGCATCAATGTGGAACGGAAAGAGGAACCCGTTTCTACTGGCAAGGCTATTGGGATAGATGTCGGATTAAACCACTTTTATACCGATAGCGACGGCGAAACAGTTCCCAATCCTCGGCATCTCCGCCAAAGCGAAAAAGCTTTGAAGAGATTGCAGAAACGGGTTTCCCGGAAAAAGAAAGGTTCCAAAAACCGAAAGAAAGCGATTAATAAGTTAGGAAGGAAACACTTAAAGGTTAGTCGGCAGCGTAAAGACTTCGCTATAAAAACGGCGTTGTGCGCGGTGAAATCTAACGATTTTGTAGCCTACGAAGACCTGCAAGTGCGGAACATGGTTAAGAATCACAAGCTCGCTAAATCAATTAGTGATGCAGCGTGGTCGCAGTTTGCTCAATGGTTGGAATATTTGGGAAAAGTACACGGCAAAACAGTTATTGCTGTTTCTCCTCAGTACACCTCGCAAAATTGTTCAAACTGCGGCAATCTAGTTAAAAAAACCCTGTCAACTCGAACCCATACTTGCGGTTGTGGAACGACACTAGATCGCGACCACAACGCCGCGAAAAACATTCTGGCGAAAGGGTTGAAAGAAGCAGGGGTTAATTTCAATTTAAATACGGTGGGGCACACCGAAATTAAGGCTTGGGGACAGACCGATCTCTACTCTTTGATGGCAGCATCAACGAGCAAATTGACTGAGTGATCCAAGAATCCCTGCGCCTTCAGGCCAGGGAGTGTCAAAATTGTTCCGGGTCAATTCCCATCGATCGCAGTCTTTCTGCCAGTAAAGCAGCCCGCTGTTCGGCTTGTTCTGCCCGCAGTCGTTCTTGTTCCAAGCTGCGAGAAACCTCCTCATAACTTGTAAACAGTTCGCCGTCAGGGCGATAAATTTGCAACTCTTCACCCGATGCTCTTCTGTGGAACAGGCGCCCCGCCTGTGAATTCCTGCAATTCATTAAAAAAAAATCTCATTCACAAAAGAGCGCATCGAAAATAGGGCAGACACCGCCCGCCCTACAAAACTACTTCCTCAGCAACTTCACCCCGCGAATCGAATAATCCAAAAGCTCAATTGGGTGCATTAAAGTAACTGTTTTTCCCTGCAACTCCAAATGCTTCTTAATTTGCAAAGAACAACCCGGATTAGAAGAAGCAATCAACTCCGCGCCAGTATTCAGCAAATTCTCCACCTTTTGCACTCCCAATTCATCAGCCACCTCCGGCTGAAGCATATTGTAAACACCCGCACTCCCGCAGCACAAAGCCGCATCCACAGGTTCTTTTAACTTCACCCCAGGGATTTGTTGCAGCAACTGACGCGGCTGCAAACTAATCTTTTGCCCGTGCAACAAATGACAAGCATCCTGATAAACAATTGTCAAATCTCCATCAATCAAAGGATTGAGTTTTGCCGTAATTCCCGCACTTGCCAAAAACTCTTGCACGTCCTTAACATTAGCCGCAAATTTCTCAGCTTTCTCCCGATATTGCGGGTCATCAGCTAAAATATGACCGTATTCTTTCAAAGTATGGCCGCACCCAGCAGCGTTGATAATCACAAAATCAACGCCAGTATTTTCAAAGCTATCAATCATTTGTCTCGCCAAAGCTTTCGCCTGTTCCGCTTGGCCTTGGTGTTCCGGCAAAGCAGCACAGCATCCCTGACTTTTAGGAACCACAACCTCGCAACCGTTAGCCGTCAAAACTCGCACCGTAGCTTCATTTACGGGCGAAAATAACAGCCGCTGCACGCAGCCTAAAATCACGCCGACTCGATAGCGTTTCTCCCCTTGTGCCGGAATTACCTCTGGTAAATTATCCCGGAAAGAATCGACAGTAACTTTCGGCAAAATTGATTCCATCGCCGCCAAGCGGGGAAAGACTTTTTTCAACAAACCTGTTTTGCGGACAAGTTTTGGCAGTCCTAATTTTTGATAAATAAACAGGGGTACCAGCAAAGGCCGCAATCTGTGAGGATAAGGGAAGAGATTAAAAATCAGAGTGCGAATTACATTGTCGGAAAAAGTGCGTTCCTGATTTCTAGTAACTTGGTGGCGAGTTGCGGAAATTAACTTGTCGTATTGAACTCCAGACGGACAAGTTGTAACGCAGGCCAAACAGCCCAAACAAGTATCGAAATGCTGTGAGGTTGCTTCATTTAAAGGTGCGTCGCCTTCGTTAATTGCATCCATTAAATAAATCCGGCCCCTAGGCGAATCCATTTCTTTGCCAAGTACGCGATAACTCGGACAAGTTGACAAACAAAAGCCGCAGTGTACGCAAGTATCGATTAATTTCGGATCTGGCGGATTGTTGGCGTCGAAACCGGGGATTTCGAGGGTTTGTAAGTGGGGATTTTGTGCTAGGAAATTGCTTTCTTTAGCTGGTTTTAAATCGTCGCTGGGAACTTGAGATTTTTCTGAAGTTTGCATATATGGCAGAAAGAAGGAACAAGGAAGTTCGGCAACGAGCACTGTACGGGATGTAACGGATGGAAGTCCGATGAAAGTCGGAAGCAGGAAGAAGGAAGAAGAAAAAAGAATTTAGTTATCTAGGAGAGAAGTTAGAAGCAATCGACCGCTTAGGTTTCAGCAATTAAGAACCTCCTCAACGTCGGGCGCGGTTGCTATTCATAGCAAGCCTAAATCCGTCAAACAAACAAACACTTCTCTTCATTTCTATTCCTTCGCGGTCTTCGCGCCTTCGCGGTTCGTTAAAAAAAAATCTGGTACACCAATAATTCAGACTAGGAATAAAAAAAAACTGAAGTCCTGACTACAAAGTTTAAACTAAATACCGCTTATAAAACGATGGGGACTCAAAATATTTTCCGGGTCAAACTGCTGTTTAATCCGGCGCATTAAATCGATCGCACTTCCAGTATAGCCCCAAACATCTAACTGTTGCTTGATGTCGGTCGGCGCTGCTAAAACAGTCAGAAAACCGCCTTTCGCTTCGCACCCTTTGCGTACCTGCAACAGCGTTTGGGCCGTCGCATTCTCAAACCGCAAAACCCCCAAACCGCTGCCTGCATGAATCCAAGCGTCCTGTACCGGCAATTCGTTAATTGCCGTTACAGCTTCCGACGGTCTGATTCCTATTTTGCAAATAATTGCCGACTTTGTGCCAGAATCCCACATTGTTTCTGGCAATCTTTGCCATAACTTATGCTCATCATTTTCGCAGCAGCTAGTGCCTTGCAAACCCAACTTTTCGGCAACTTCCAGCAAACGGGCTGATTGTTGTTTAACACTTTCTGCGATACTTTGAAATCTAACGATTAATCCCGTGCCCTTTCCCAAGCCTAATTTTGCGACTAATTCAGGTGACAGAAAATCAACGGCTGTTGGTGTCAAAGCAGAGGATAATAAGATTTGAGCCGTTTTGGACAAAGCATTAATTTCCCCTGTCAGCACTACGGTTCCCGATGATTCAGGCAGCGGATAAACTCGAAAAGTTACTTGACTTACGATCCCCAATGTGCCGTAAGCACCAGTAAACAATTTCATCAAGTCGTAACCGGCGACATTTTTAACAACTCGACCTCCGGCTACCGCAATTTTACCGTCCGATCGCACAAAGGTAATTCCCAACAGCAAATCGCGCACCCCGCGATAGCGATGGCGCAAGGAACCCGCATCAGCAGTAGCGACAATGCCGCCCAAAGTTGCCTGTTGCGGATACGCCGGATCGATCGGCAAAAATTGACCTGCTGCCGCTAAAATTTGCTGCAAATCCGCAAACTTCATTCCGGCTTCCGCAGTCACGGTCAAATCGCCCACAGCGTGTTCTACAAGTCGATTGAGGCGCGCGGTACTCACGGCAATTTTGACTCCCTTGACTAAACCGCCCCAATCAAGTTTGCTGCCGCTGCCACAAGGCAAGACTGCACAGCGATTTTGCTGTGCCCAAGCAATGACAGCCGCCAGTTCTTCCTGAGTATTCGGGTAAACGGTACAATCTATTTTCGTGTCGGGGGCAACTGCTTTTTCTACCCGTTCTTGCCAAAATCGCTCTGTATCTTGCCAGCGACAGATGCCAGCAGTGCCGACAATACTTTCTAATTCTTGTATGCTTACGTAATTTTCGGTAGAAAAAGATTTCATGAAGGTTATCAGACGCCCGGTAAAAAAAATTATCAAAACAGTGCCTAAAACCATTAAATATTAATACGGGCCCGATATTCAAAACATGAACAAACAAATGTCTCAAAACCGAATTTCTCTGGGAATTACCGGTCTCAACGAAGTGATTGGCGGCGGCCTAATTTCTCAACGCTCTTATCTGGTGCGCGGCGGCCCGGGTACTGGCAAGACTACACTCGGCTTTCACTTTTTGGCAGCAGGTGTGGCTGTGGGAGAAACGCCCCTGTTTATTACTTTAGGAGAACCGGAAGCGCAATTGCGGGCCAATGCCACAAGTCTCGGTTTTGATATGGAAGCGATGGCGTTCCTGGATTTGAGCCCATCGTCAGAATTCTTTACAGAAGTTCAGACTTATGACATTTTCTCGCCCTCGGAGGTTGAGCGAGAACCGACTACACAAAAGATTATCGAGCGAGTCCAAGCTGTCAAGCCACAACGGGTGTTTTTGGACGCAATCACTCAATTTCGCTACTTAGCTGCCGATGAGTTTCAGTTTCGCAAGCAAGTTCTGTCTTTTCTGCGGTTTTTGGTGGAAGGGGGGGCGACGGTGGTGTTTACCTCCGAAGGCACATCAAGTGCTCCCGACGACGATTTGCAATTCATCAGCGACGGAGTAATTTATTTAGAACTATTGACAGAAGGACGCGCCCTATCTGTCACCAAGCTGCGAGGCTCTAACTTCCGCAGCGGCCGCCATTCGCTGCGCCTGACTCAGGCTGGTATGGAGGTATATCCGCGACTGCTGCCGGACAACTATCAACAGGATTTTGTGGCTGAAGCAATTTCTTCTGGGGTTCCAGAAATTGACGAACTACTGCACGGGGGACTGGAACGGGGGACTGTGACGGTGATTAGCGGGCCTAGCGGCGTGGGTAAAACGACGGTGGGCATTCAGTTTATGAAGGAAGCTGCAGGAAGGGGGGAGCGATCGGTAGTTTACATTTTTGAGGAGTCAAGTTCTACTCTGCTGCGCCGCTGCGAATCAGTTAACATCCCGGTTGGGGCGATGATGGGGCAAGGAAGTCTTTCGGTGATACCCGTCGAACCTTTGCTGTACTCGCCCGATCAGTTTGCCTGTATGGTACGCCAGGAGGTGGAGCAGGAAAAGACGCGGATTGTGATGATTGACAGTATTTCTGGCTATCAGCTTTCGATGCAGGGGCAAGATTTGGTGAACAATTTGCACGCTTTGTGCAAGTATCTGAAGAATATGGGAGTCACCGTTATCTTGATTAATGAGGTAGAAGCCATTAGCGGAGATTTTCGGCTGACCGAGATCGGGATTAGCTATTTGGCGGATAATCTTCTGTTTATACGCTATATGGAACGCCAACTGCATAATAGGACAGAAATCCGCAAGGCGATCGGAGTAATTAAAAAACGAGTCAGCAATTTCGAGAGAACTCTGCGAGAACTCGATATTACTCGCTACGGCATCAAAGTCAGCAAACCGATAGGGGGGCTGCGCGGCATTTTGAGTTCGGCACCGGTGTGGATTGAGGGGGGAGCGGATCAAGATTGAATCGGGATTTGTCCTACTGTTTTGGGGCAAGTGCAGCTAATTTTGGAGTCGTGAATCTACTAATAATCAGTAGGGGCGCACCGCGCACCTCACCACTAGCCTAAGTCCTGGAAAACTTAAATATATTGGTAAATTTGTTTATTTTTAGACTTTCATAGCTGTTTTCACTTGTATGAAATACAGTAGGTGCACAGGGCGCGGGGCCGCGCCCTGTGTCAGATCATCTGTAGTTCGCTCAACTGAAAACCAATGTAATCCCTCGCCGAAAAGTCAGCTAATACCCGATCAAAAAAGAATCCAACTTTAGGCAACCTCCCAAGCCATATATAATCAGTCACTCCACATTCTAAAATCTACAATCTACAATCTAAAATGGTATAACCCGTATTCAGAGGAAGCTGATAAATGACTGGCACTTCAATAATTTTAGCCGTAGACCGCAATCAGCGAAACTTGGAACTATTAGCACAATTTCTCAACAAAGAAGGATACCAGATGATTGCGGCTTATAACTTTGAAGATGTTGCACAAGCTATCAGTCAGCCTGCTAGGATCGGGATGGCTTTAGTAGATATTTCTGGTTTCGATCGCCGGATTTGGGAGTGCTGCGAACAACTGCGAAATCACCAAATCCCTTTTCTGATACTCTCGCCCAAACAAAGCGCTGCCATTCAGCACGAAAGCCTCTGCCACGGTGCTCGGAATATGTTGGTAAAACCTTTGATCGTTAGAGATTTGCTGGGAATTGTGCACAGCTTGCTAGGAGAACCTGCGTGAGTCAAATTTTATTGCTTGTCGAACAGAAAGAAAATCGCCGCCTGTTATTAGAATGGCTAGCTGTTTACTATGAGGTATTGCTGCCAAAATCAACAGAAAATAGTGAGGATTTTTTACCATTTAATCAATCTTTTGACCTGGCTATAATTGACGGTCTTGCCCTGAAACGCCACTGGCAATGGGT
>Ga0164305_10000289_pt1 | contig 18137 bp, 16 predicted proteins | sample Whisoiple_237_MG_FD_110215 | JGI IMG/M metagenome (GOLD analysis project Ga0164305, IMG submission 110215) | Soil microbial communities amended with pyrogenic organic matter from upstate New York, USA - Whitman soil sample_237_MG | ecosystem: Environmental > Terrestrial > Soil > Agricultural...
CCCACTGGCCTACTCGGGCGAACCGCGTGAAATTTTCTACCAAACTGGCCTTGGCCGGCATTGGCATTGCGCTCCTTGCTTCTGTGCCCTGGTGGGATTCCCCGGTTCTGGTGCAATTTGGCATCAATGTTCTAATTCTCGCAACGCTGGCGCAGAGCTGGAATATTATCGGTGGTTACACCGGCTACCCGTCATTTGGCAACTCCGTTTTTTATGGGTTGGGCGGTTATGGCGTCGCGATCGCAATGGTGCAATACGGACTGCCGTTCCCAGTCGGCCTAGCTATAGGAATCAGCCTCGCCGTGGGCTTTGCGATTCTTCTGGGCTTGCCGGTTTTGCGTTTGCGCGGCCACTACTTCGCTATCGCGACGCTGGGCTTGGCAGAGGTGATGACCGCGATTGTTTCCAATCTCGAAATCGCCGGTCGCAACGTCGGGCTCATCCTGCCGTTGGTGAAGGGAGATGCGTTGTTTTTCGAACTTTCCCTGATCCTGTTGGTTGTGACCACTCTTGCTGTCATGTGGATCTCGCGCAGCCGTTTCGGGTTTGGACTGATCGCGATCAGAGAAAACGAGCAGGCGGCAGCGGTGATGGGCGTGAATACGACTTTATATAAAATTCTCGCGTTTGCCCTCTGTAGCGTTTTCGCCGCGGTTGCAGGCGGAATCCATGCCTACTGGATCACCTATCTCGACCCAGGAAGCGCGTTCGATGTCGCGCTTAACGTGAAGATGATTATTATGGCGGTGTTTGGCGGTCCAGGAACCATTTTCGGGCCGGTGTTGGGTGCTTTCGTATTGTCGGCAATTTCAGAAATTCTCGCTGCCAAGGTAACTAGCCTAGCAAGCATCTTCTTCGGCATCGTCATTGTTGCGGCGATCGTTTTTATGCCGCGTGGCTTCGCAGTCTTGGTTCGGCGTTTTCGCCAATCGGGCTGGCGCTATTTTCAAGAAAATATTCGGACCTACCGAGTTTAGCATGGACGACATTCTGGAGGTACGCAGTCTTACAAAACGCTTTCAAGGGCTTTTAGCGATTGATCACGTCAGTTTCGCGCTTCAACGAAACGAGATCCTGGGTCTGATCGGTCCCAATGGGGCCGGTAAAACGACGATGATCAGCCTGATCAGCGGAACGCTCGAACCGAGCGAAGGTGAAGTGATCTTCGAGGGAGCATCGATTCGTCGACTTCCTGCGTATCGACGCGGCCGGCTTGGCATTGCCCGAACTTTCCAGGTTATGCGGCCCTTTCCGGACTTGACGGTGCTCGACAATGTCGCAGTCGGCGCGCTTTTCGGGGCAACGGGTCATTCCCAAGTGCTTCAAGATGCCCGGGAACGAGCCCAACGCTGGTTAGAGTTTGTGGGCCTTGATCGCCGGGCGCAACAGCGAGCCGAATCGCTCGGCGGACCGGACCGTAAGAGGCTCGAACTTGCCAAGGCGCTGGCGATGAGACCCAAGGTGCTCCTGCTCGACGAAGTCATGGCGGGGCTCAATCATGTCGAGATCGAGGAAGTTATCACAGTGATCAAAAAGGTTCGCGACCAAGGAATCAGCATTCTCGTCATCGAGCACGTGATGAAAGCGATTCAGAGCTTATCGGATCGGCTGCTGGTTTTGCGCAATGGTGAGAAAATTGCTGAAGGCCGACCTCAGGAAGTGCTCAGCAACGAGCAGGTCATTGCCGCTTATCTCGGCACAAAGCGCCATGAGTGAGTCGGTATTACGAGTCGAAGAATTGAGCGCAGGATACGGCGCAATGACCGTGCTGAGCGAGATCACGTTCGAAATCATGCGCGGCGAAATCGTTGCGCTGGTGGGGAGCAACGGTGCAGGAAAAACAACGACTTTGCGCGCCTTATCGCGCGTGATCTCGAGCCAAGGCAGAATCTTTTTTAATGGCCGTGACCTCGCTCGGCTGACATCGGACCAAGTGTTTAGTCTTGGCTTGGTCCAGGTCCCCGAAGGGCGGCAACTCTTTGATCAGATGACAGTGGAAGACAATCTCCTGATGGGCGCCTATTGCCGCAAGCAGCGCGAAGAAATCGCCGCTGACCTACAGCAAGTCTATCAATTTTTTCCCATCCTGAAGGAGCGACGCCTTCAAATAGCCGGCAGCCTCTCTGGAGGCGAGCAACAAATGTGCGCGATTGCACGGGGACTCATGGCGCGGCCGCAGCTTTTGATGATCGATGAAATGAGCTTGGGACTTGCGCCAATCGTCGTCGACCTGCTCATCGACAAGTTGGCGGAGGTGCGCAAAAACGGAGTGACGGTTCTCTTGGTCGAACAAGACATTTTCTCAGCATTTCATGTTGCTGATCGAGGCTACGTCTTGGAAACGGGTAGAATCGTCCGAACCGGCAGCGCGTCCGAGCTTGCTCAAGATCCCGAAGTGCGCCGCGCTTATCTTGGGATTTAACCATGCGGCTTACGCGGCTTCTGTATTTACGTTCCATTGCCCGAGCTAAGCGCCGGCATCGTGTGCTCTCATCGTAATCCACTGCTATCCGCCGTCGGTGCGTGTAATCTCAGATTTGACTTGGACGCATTGGGCGATTAGCCTAGCTGAGACCATGCAATTTCGAATGTGGCAGCAAGCGCGGGTTGGTGTCCAGTCCGCAAATCGCTGTTTGTCCGTACCAAATCTGGTCGTAGGGTGAACACATGAGAAAAAGGCTTTGGGAGCGCTGGAAGCGAATCGCAAAGGCAATTGGCGATTTCCAGGCCCGGCTTATTTTGAGTGTGTTTTACTTCATCATCGTTGGGCCATTCGCTCTGATTCTTCGTTGGGCAGGCGATCCACTCTCGTTGAAAAAGGGCGCGGAACAGGCATGGCGGGTAAAAACCGAGCCCAAAGATCCACCGCTGAAAAGGGCAATGAATCAGTTTTGAACACATGAATATTCTGGGAATCTCTTGTTATTTTCATGATGCATCGGCTGCTCTCCTAAGCGACGGGAAACTCATTGCGGCCGCTGAGGAAGAGCGTTTCACCCGGAAAAAACACGATTACGAATTTCCGCAGAACGCGATCGATTTTTGTCTCAAAGCCAGCGGGATCAGTGCCGCTGATCTCGATTATGTCGCCTTTTTTGAAAAGCCCTTCATCAAGTTTGAGCGATTGTTGCTTTCCAGCATGCAAACCTTTCCACGCTCGCACCGTGTTTTCCGGGAAGCTATGATTACCTGGCTTGGCGATAAGCTCTGGATCAAGACGCTGATTCAGAAGCGGCTCGGCGTACCGGCATCTAAGATTTTATTCAGTGAACATCACCTTTCCCACGCGGCAAGCGCGTTCTTATGCTCGCCTTTCGAAGAAGCGGGAATCCTTACCGTCGACGGTGTCGGAGAGTGGACCACCGCGAGTATGGGCATCGGCAAGGGTACCGACATTAAGCTCGTCAAAGAGATCCGCTTCCCCCATTCGTTAGGGCTTCTCTACAGTGCATTCACCGCATTTCTCGGGTTCGAGGTGAACGAAGGAGAATATAAAGTCATGGGGATGGCGCCTTTTGGCCAGCCCAAGTATGCCGACAAGGTGCACAAACTTATCCGAGTGGCGAACGACAGCAGCTTTGAACTGGATATGGATTATTTCTCGTTTCATCACTCGCCTGACCAAACCTTTAATAGGAAATTCGTCGATCTTTTCGGTCTCCCCCGTGATCCCAAAGCGCTGTTTTTTACTCCGGACACCGGTTATCCGTCGTACTTTGGGGACAAACCGACGAACTATCAGCAACTTGGAAAAGAAAACCAACACTACGCAGACATCGCGGCAAGCATTCAAACGGTCACCGAAGAGATTCTCCTCAAGATGGCTCGACAAGTTTATAAAGAGTTCGGTGTAAAACGGCTCTGCATGGCTGGTGGGGTTGCTCTCAATAGCGTTGCGAATGGAAGGATCGTGCGTGAAACGCCAATCGAGGAATTATATATTCAGCCATCTGCCGGCGATGGAGGCGGCGCAGTTGGAGCCGCGCTCTATGCTTACCACACGGTTTTGGGTAAGCCGCGGCAATTCGTCATGGAACACGCGTACTGGGGACAGGAGCATAACGCTGACGACATTCAAGCTTTCCTAAAAGCAAACGCGATACCTTACGAGCGATTTGATCAAGAGGAAAAGCTCCTCGAGCGCGTCGTCGATCATCTTCAAGACGGCAAGGTCGTGGGATGGTTGCAAGGGAAATTTGAATGGGGTCCGAGAGCATTGGGGAATCGGAGCATTCTAGCGGATCCACGCCGAGCGGACATGAAAGACATCGTCAATGTCAAAATCAAATTTCGCGAGCCGTTTCGTCCTTTCGCACCCTCCGTCCTATCCGAGCGAGCTCAGGACTATTTCGAGTTGGACAACGCGGCGACGCACTATCCGGCTCGTTTCATGCTCTATGTCGTGAACGTAAAGGGAAACAAGCGAGACGCAATTCCAGCGATTACGCACGTAGACGGCACGGGCCGACTGCAAACCGTCCGTAAGGAAAATAATGCGCGGTATTACCGGCTGATCGAGACTTTTGGCCAGGCCACCGGCGTGCCGCTCGTATTGAATACGTCTTTCAATTTGAAGGGAGAGCCGATCGTCAATAGTCCCGAAGAAGCTTTTCAAACTTTTACTCGAAGCGGAATGGATATGCTTGTTTTGGGGAATTACTTGGTAGATAAGTCAGCGTTGATGAATTAACAATTCAGGGGAGGACGACCCTATGCGGTTTTTTGACGAGCTAGTGAATCGTACCGGCATCTTAGGCGAACTCTTCGGCTTTTTTTGGAATAATAAGTGGTGGTGGTTAACGCCGATGCTGCTCGTTCTCTTTGTATTTGGCGGGCTAATCGTTTTCGCGCAAAGCTCTGCTATCGCTCCTTTTATATACACGCTCTTTTAGGGCGAAACAGGAAAACGATTTGCCGATCTACCGCTGCTGATCTTAGTCCCAAGGCCAAGCTCCGCGTCGCGAGCTGGAATAATCGGCCCGCGGCTAAGCCGGCGGAAAAGTCAGCGTAAATTTCCAATCCGCCAAGCTGGGCTTTTTCTGCGTCGCTCCTGTTCCCTGCGGTTAGATTGTTCGTAAACATCATTGTCCCACCCCTCCTTCAGGACGCCTATCGAGATCAATGAGTAGCCCGATTCTCAACCGTGTAATAGGCGGCACACGGAAACCCGCGCCCTAGTTACTTAAACGAGATAAACTCACCCACTCGCGTTTGACGAGAGGTTTGTAATCTCGATTGTCGTATCGCGATAAACAGCTAAGCCATGCTTAAATCACAGACCGGAAAGAAACTGCTGCTGCTTGCGGTTTCAACCGCCTTTTGTCTGCTGGGCATGGAATTCGTGTTGCGATTTGTTTTTCCGATACGCGTCACGACGATAGGCCTTCGAGATGCTCCCAAGGCGGCGCGCTACGGGTGGGCACTCAATCCGCACCAGTTAATTAAGATCCTCGACCCGGATACTGGCGTGGTCTATACCGATTACGCTAACTCCGAAGGATGGCGGGATCGCGAGCGCAGCCTACAAAGGCGACCCAACACGTTGCGCATCCTGGTGCTCGGGGACTCGGTGACGTATGGCGCGATTGTCGGTCAGGCCGACACTTACACGGCGATCCTTGAGCGTAAGCTGCGAGCCAACGGTGTGGATGCCGAGGTGATTAACATCTCCTACGGCGGGTGGGGAGCTGATCAGGAACTGGAGGCGTTGTCCCTGGAGGGGCTCGCTTACAAACCTGATCTCGTCATCCTGCAATTTTGTACCAACGATCCGTCCGATGTTGAGTACTTCACCGCGAATGACGAGGCTACACGCCGCATGAAACCATTTTATTATGAGCTTGACGCATCCGGCGCGCTGCAACGTCACGTAAACCCACTCTTCAATACCGATCCACCGGCGCTAACCTTATACGACCGGGTGAAAAATTTGGCCAAGCACATTGAGATTCTGAGAACGCCGATCATGCTTTACCGCGCATACCAGATGCGCGACAATGCAGAGTTAACCAAAGCGGATGCAGACGGCGTTCGCCCGCGACCACACTACGCGATCAAGGCGGGGCGCATCGAACATGTGAAGTTGGTACTCCACATTGACGAATCCGCACACCTGATCCAAGCGTTGCGCAAAGCGATTGATACCTCGCCGTCAGAAGAGACCCTGAGCGCATTGATTGATCGGGCTGGGCAATCTGCCAATCGGGAGGCAATCCTGCGCATGCTCGAGTCCACCTGGAACAACCTCTCTTTCCACCCGAAGCAGTACGCTGAGGCGCGGCATTTCGACCCGACATCTCCGGCGTGGCGCTTGCACGCAGCGGTGACAGCCCGCTTCATCCAGATCGCTCGGCAAAGCAGCGCGAAAGTGGCGCTGTTGAACGAGACTGAAGCCGGCTCTTACGCCTGGGAGGTCGCCTGGCACACGGTCGAGGATACACCCCGAAATCGAGAGCTCTATGTTTCGCACGTGAAGCTCCTGGCCGATATCGCTGAACGTGAGCACGCCTGGATCATTCCAAATCGCCGCATTTATGAACGAGCGCGCAATAATGGTCATCCGAACGCGCGGGGTTACCAAGCGATGGCGCATGATATCTATGACTTTCTTCGGCAGGACGCGAAGCTGATCCGGTGAGCGTGAACCTGAATTTCTCGCGGATTTGGCACCATTTGGAAAAGCTTTCGCCTTGTCATGATTTTCGGTGCGACATCGAGTTTTGGGTTCCAGGCAATTGCTATTGCGCAATTGACATCAAAAACGTCAACTAAACGCCGCCGCAAATCGAACTTTTTCGATGGAAAATCTAACGGGGCTGTTGCTTACCTAAATTAAGCGAAAAGCCTTTTTTACTGATATAAACCTGATGGCAATCCCTCTTTTTACTGAGCTGTTCGACTAGCTCGAGCAGCGTTCGCGTGCCGTTCACTTGCGATTTTGGCGCGCTGGCGCTCTTGAGCGCATCGACCGCTTGTGGACCGGCATAGACGCGCAAGAGCAGTTCTTCGTCCGAAACCGTAGCGCCGAGTTTCTGCCGCACTTGATCGAGACTCAGATCCGGCGGCGTCCAGCCGTGCCAATCCTTAGCGCGGCGGCGGTTCAATATTTTGTCTTTGACGTCAGGGTTCATAAGTGCAGGGGCTTCGCGGCCCCAGATCCCGAGCGCATATTGAATCACTTGGTCGGTGACTTCTTTGTAGCGTTCACCCACAATCACATTGATCGCCGCCTGACTGACGACGAATTGAGATAAAGGCGTCACCATGATCGGGTAACCGAAGTCGGCGCGCACCCGAGCTGCTTCTTCCAGTGTCTCTGACAGCTTAACTTCCTTTCCGATCACGCGCAGCTGATGGCGCAGGTTTGAGATGACGCCGCCAGGGACTTGATGTGAGTATTGCGAGACGTCATAGGCAAAAGGCTTCCCGATGGCCAAGCCGTCGCGCTTGGCGATCGCGGTGAAATGTTCTTCTACAGGTTTGACTTGGTCTTCATTGACGAGCGCTGTGTAGCCGAGAGCACGAAGATTTCGCGCCACATTTATAATTGACGGTTGCGATGACGCGTTGGCGAGAGGCGGCACGGCAGTGTGCAGGGAAGTGATGCCGTGCTGCACTGCCTCAAGATAGCAGAGGGTCGCCAGGCCGTTGTTGCAGTGCGCGTGATATTCGACCGGCGTAGCACCGGCGTTTTGCAAAATCGCGGGAATCAGCGTGCGCGCACGCTCCGGCATCAGAAGGCCGCCAACATCTTTGAAGCAGATGCGATATGGGTTTATGCCAGCGGCATCACGGGTTTTCTGTGCGTAGTAGGCATCGGTGTGACGCGGTGAAACCGTGTAGATTAGATTGACGATCGTTTCCATGCCGATGCTGCGCAGATCCCGCACTTCGTCACGAAGTTCGTCGAAATCATTCCAACAGTTCGAAGTACGGGTGAGCGTGACGCCGTAGGATACGAGCCTTTCGGCAAGAAGTTTCATCGCGGCATGTGGCAATTTTTCCATCGCGCCCGATCCGTGCAGGCCGCCGTGATTACGCAGGCGAGTGTGGCGAAAACGTTGCACACCTTCACGCACCCAAACCCAAGGATTTTCCTTGAGCTCCCGGACATATTTCTTGATCATGATGGAAACAAAAAATTCCATCGATTCGAAACCGATGCGATCCATCTGCGCCGCGGCGCCAAGCATGGCATCGGTTTTCATTCCCAAGGCCCAGAGACTTTGCTGTCCGTCGCGCAACGTCGTATCGATGAAAGAAATTTCGCTCATGGTGAAAAAAACGGAGTGATGGAGTCTTGGAATGATGGAGTACTGGGCTTGAGAAGCCCAATACTCCATCACTCCAGTACTCCGATTCATCTTTTCGTTCTGCTTTGCAGCAACTCTTTCAAGATCGAATAGTCGGCGAGTTTACTCCGGTCCAATGTCGCTGCTCGTTTGTCCACATAGGTCATCATTTTCAACAAATTCTCGACTGCAGCATCGGGCGGAAGCAAATCGACCGTCGCTCGCGTCCGCATTTCCTCGTAGGCGTGGTCGAGGGTTTCCTTGTCATCCGGCGGGATAATACGTTTGAGTACATCTAGGGATCCCTCTTTGTTGGTGGTCATGTAGTGGGTTGCTTCCAGATAGGCTTTGACAAACCGGACCCATTTGTTGCGATTGGCTTTGAGCGAAGCAAACGTGACCGTGATGGGACCATTCATGAAAGGAGTTTTTCTGCCCAGCACAAGGTGAAAGCCCATCTGCTTCATCTTGGGCTCGAATGCAAAGTCGACCGGTGCCGCGTCGATGCCGCCGCGAATCAGCGCGGCCAATCTTTCCTGAGAACCACCGAGTTGCAGCAAGGTCACGTCCTTTGTCGTGTTGAGGCCAGCATCTTCGAGCATCACGCGCAGCACGAGAGATGACTTGCCTCCGAGCCGGTTGATGCCGATTTTTTTGCCCTTCAACTGTGAAAGATCGTCGATTTTTTCGCGAGCGATCATCGTATAGGAGACGAAATTGTCCCAACTGCCGAGGGACACAACCGGAACGCCCTGAATATTCGATTGCACTAACCCCGTCGGTGCGCCCGAAGTTGCATCGATATCTCCCGAGATGAGCGCCTGATAGGTCGTCGGTTCGCTATTGATTCGAATGATTTCTCCTTTGAGACCGTTCTTTTCGAAAAAGCCGCGCTCCTGCGCAATGAAGACGGGGTATGAGACCGTCGGGAAAAGCGGAACGCCGATGCGGACTCTATCCTGGGCATAAGTCTGGAAATTCGACCCAAGTTGCCAGAGAAGCGCGAGTAACAAGAGTAAACGGCTAACGCTGCGCATGAGGCCTCCTAAATCGGCAATCTATGGATGAGCACAGGTGTCGGACATGAACAGAGCCCCTCAACCGTATTATTGTCGATCTGTCGAAGCAAGAGATTGCTGATCTGATGCGCAGCGGATCGAGCTTGTTGACATTGACAACACGGATGTTAGGATGATGCATCTTCTTCAGTATACGGCCTTCTGATAGAGGACAGAGAAAAAGTTGAAGGTCGCGTGTCAGTCTCTCTCCTTGTAAAACTGATATCTAAAGGACAATCCGATCAGCGTGCGGTTGAGCAGTTGAGCCCCATGTTCGGCTCCCATTAGCAGTTCATTTGTCAGGGTCGAAGACTATTAACATTCTCTTAGGAGGAGAACATGGGTAACAAGTTATACGTCGGTGGTTTGCCATTCGCAGTGACCGGTGACCGGTTGCATGAGATCTTTTCGGAGCACGGCACCGTGGAGTCGGCGAATGTAATTGCCGATAAATTTACCGGGCAATCGCGGGGCTTCGGCTTCGTCGAAATGAGCTCGAGCAGCGAAGCTCAGAAAGCGATCGACAGCCTCAACGGTACACAGCTCGATGGCCGGACATTGACGGTCAATGAAGCGAAGCCGATGGCCAAGCGCGACAACTTCGGCGGTAATCGTGATGGCGGACGAGGGAATCGGGACAGCGGACGCAACCGCTGGTAAGTTTTTCAAAGCATCGACTGCAAAAGGGCAACCCTGTGGTTGCCCTTTTTTTTGCCGCCGTCAGGGGCAGTACAACAACAATGGAGCAATTCTTCGCTACTTGTCCGCGCGGGCTCGAGATGGTTCTAGCCGAAGAGCTCAGAGCCTTTAACGCGCAACGAGTGCATGCGGTGGGTGGCGGTGTGCTGTTCAGCGGCGACTTTTTTCTCTGCTATCGCGTCAATCTCGAAAGTCGTATCGCCAGCAGGATTCTCTGGCGTATCACCGGCGGGCCCTACCGTCACGAACAGGACATCTATCGGATAGCTTTCGCGCCGCGTTGGACCGATTGGTTCGAGCCCACGCGCACGATTCGCGTTGACGTTTCGGCAATCAAAAGCCCACTCACGAGTCTCAACTTCATCACGCTGAAGATTAAAGACGCAGTTTGCGACAAAGTTCGCCTTCTCTCGATGCGTCGGCCCAACGTAGACACGCGCGCACCGGATATTCCAATTCAAGCGCATCTCACCGATCGAGAGTTCACAGTTTATCTGGACACCACCGGCGAGCCGCTGTTCAAGCGCGGACTACGTAAAAGAACTGGCGAGGCACCGCTGCGCGAGAATTTGGCTGCGGGTATTCTCCGGCTGGCCGGTTGGCATCCGGGCATTCCTCTTTTGGATCCCATGTGCGGCAGCGGCACGATTCTCGTTGAAGCGGCGCTGATCGCTCTCAATATTGCGCCGGGATTGGGACGGCAGTTTGCGTTCGAAAAATTAGCAAATTTTGACGCCCAGCGCTGGCGCGAGCTACGCCGGAAAACCGCGGCGCGTCAAAAACCTAAAAAGCTTCAGGCGATATATGGAAGCGATATCGATTCCGCGGCCGTGAAGGCGGCGCGTGCAAATATTGCCGCTGCAAGAGTAGCAGAATGCGTGACCCTGCAGTGCGCTAATGTTCTGGACATCACCCCACCGGCCAGCGAAGGCATCATCCTCAGCAATCCACCTTATGGCGTACGTCTAGGGGAACAACAGGTATTGGCGGAGTTTTATCCCAGGCTCGGCGACTTGTTCAAAAAACAATTCACGGGGTGGCGCGTGTTTTTGCTGAGCGCCGACATGCGGCTCCCCAAACTCATCCACCTGGCAGTATCCAGGCGCGTACCAATCTTCAACGGCGCTCTCGAATGCCGTCTATTCGAGTACAGAATGGTTGCGGGCAGGATGACGAGAGAAAACGCGTAAGGGCGAAGGTTAGTTCAGTCTTCACGGATTAAATGATCATGCCGTCAGAAATTGTTGCGTTCTTGATTACGACGACGATGCCGTTTTGTATGACGAAGCCAAGATTTTCTCGGTTACTCTCCACGATATGATCTCGATTGATGATCTGCACATTGCGACCGATGCGGGTATTTTTGTCGACGATGGCGCGCCGGATCGTTGAATTTGCGCCGACGCCGAGTGGGACTTTGCCGCTCTCCAGCGCCTGTTGGCGTTGTTCCGGCGATTCATAGAAATCACAGCCCATCAGTAATGCGTTATCGATCACGCATCCCGTTTCGATGCGCGAGCGAATCCCGATCACCGAGCGCGTTACGGTGCATTCTTTCAGTATACATCCTTCGCCCAACATCGATTCGGTCACGTGGCTGTCGAGGAGTTTGGTCGGTGGCAGATAGCGCGAGCGTGTATAGATCGGCGCTTTTTCGTCATAGAAGCTGAACGGCGGATCGGGCTGTTCGGTGAGCGCAAGATTAGCATTGTAAAAGGCCTCGATGGTGCCGATATCTTCCCAGTAGTCGTTGAATAGATAAGCCTGAACATTGTAGGCGGATAGAGAGTCGGGAAGGATTTCTCTCCCGAAATCGGCTCGATCGCGGTCGCAGTTCAATAGGTCATGGACCACTTGTTTTTCGAAAACGTAAATTCCCATCGAAGCGATGTAGGGCGTGCGCTCTGCTTCTTCGGGCGTCAAGCCAAGAACGGTGGTATCGACACGCATCGCTTTCAGGGCCTCGCCCTTCGGCTTTTCGCTGAAAGAGCGCACCCGTCCCGTGTCATCGATCTTCATCAAGCCGAAATCGGACGCCCGCGCTTCGTCCATCGGCACCACGCCGATGGTAATGTCCGCTTTTGTTTCGCGATGGCGCGCGATGAAATCGGCATAGTTCATACGGTACAGGTGATCCCCGGACAAAATCAGATACTGGTCGACGTCGCATTCGGCAAATAACCAGAGATATTTCCGCACCGCGTCCGCGGTGCCTTCGAACCAGCTCGGGCTTTCCGGTGTCTGCTGCGCTGCTAATACTTCTACGAAACCCTGGGAGAAACCCGCGCCGGCCAGATGGTAAGTTCGCGCAATGTGGCGGTTTAGCGAAGCGGAGTTGTATTGAGTGAGGACGTAGATCCGTTCGATCTCGGAATTGATGCAGTTGCTGATGGGGATGTCGATTAAACGATATTTGGCGCCGAGGGGGACCGCCGGCTTGGCTCGGAGTTTGGTCAACGGATAAAGCCGGGTTCCCGCGCCCCCTCCCAAAATGATCGCCAATACACGCTTCACATACAGACCTTAAGTTAGAAGTGTTGCTTTGCGCGGGCCTTGCCGTGGAAAGAACATACGCAACCATCGCCCGCTAAGTCAAACGAACATTCTCTATCGAGTGAGAGCTTTTCTGGCTTCGTCGAGAAAACTCGAATCGACGATATCCTCAGGCTTGGGCAAAGGCTTCTTGAGCATGCCTTCTTCGGCAATCAGGTTGAGAACAGTTTGCACGCCCTTCAGGTTGATTTCGCCGTTGCGTGGCCAGATCTGCGTCTGAGTGTAGGTCTCCCACGATTTTGTAATATATTTCGGATCGAGTTGGTTATTCCCGGTAACAGCTTGATCGCCTCATCTCGATTGTCATGCAGCCAGCGGTACGTCGATACCAGTGCCTTCAAATAACGGACGACCAAACCGCGATTTTTTTGTGCCCAGCCCTCACGAACGCCGATCGCCGATAATTGGTAATCGGGCATGAGCTTGTAGGCGTCGCCCAGATTGCTGAGACCTTGCTCCACCGCCATGATACTCAGCGGCTGCGCCAGCAGAGCGGCGTCCACCTGGCCGCTTTGCAACGCGGTGAACTGCGGCGTGGATCCGCCAATCGACAACAGACTGTAGTCTCTTGGATACAGAACTCCACGTTCCTTGAGCATTTGTTTCATCATGAGAGCAGCGGCCGAGGTGATGCCCGACATTGCCAAGCGGGTACCGCCCTTGAGATCTTCCATCCTTTTGTATTTGGCGAGGGCAATAAGGGAATAGGTGGTGCCGTTAAACGAACCGGCAATCAGTTTGATGTCACTGTTGCCCTGTTGGCGCAGAACGAATAGCAGATTGGGCGGAACGTTACCGAATTGCAGCGAGTCAGAAATCAATGCCTGAACGATTTGCTCGTTGCGACTGATGACAACGATCTCCGGATCGAGGCCTTCGCGTTTGAAGAATCCCTTCTCTTTGGCGACAAATACCGGCGCATAGCCGAAAGTGGTACTGATAATTCCAATCCGGATAACATCATTGGCGCTCACCGGTGGCGCGAAACTGGCCAACGAAAACAGCGCGATAACAAGCAGTTTGAAAGTTCCGGCCATGGTCAGATCGGGGTATCTGCTCGCCCCGCGTTTGTCAAGTTTCACGATAGATCGTCAATCTTGGTTAACTTAGCACAGCCAAAGTGTAAGCCGCATTTGGGTGTCCGTTGTTCAGAACGAGGAAAGAGTTAGACTGGGATGGCTATGGGTGGGGATTCGGAGTTATTGATCAATCGCGATCTTTCCTGGCTCGAGTTTAACCGGCGCGTTTTGGAGGAAGCCAAGTCTGCTGCAGTGCCGCTTCTCGAGCGGGTGAAATTTCTCGCGATTTTCAGTTCCAATCTTGATGAATTTTTCATGGTTCGTGTTGCGGGTCTGAAGCGCCAACTCGCGAACGACCCGATGTCTGATTCGAACGGGAGAGCGCCGGAAGCGATTCTACGCGCGATATCGCGCCGGGTGCATGAACTCACAGACGAACAGCATCGCTGTTTTCTCGAGACCGTGCTTCCACCGCTCACGGGGGAGGGGCTTCATCTGGTTCGCCCCGAAGAGCTTACCCGCGAGCAGGAGCAATTCCTAGAAGATTTTTTCCAACGCACGCTGTATCCGATTGTCACGCCTTTGGCGATCGATCCAGGGCATCCGTTTCCATATCTCACAAATCGATCGCTATCTTTGGTCGTATCGCTCCGGCCCGTGGTTCCCTCTCCGTTGCCGCACACCGAGCTCTCAATTGTCCATATTCCAGGTCAGGTCGTGCCGCGATTTATTCAGCTGCCCGCCAAGGAAGGACAGTACGCCTTCATTTTGCTGGAGCATGTGCTGCGACGATACTTGCCGCGTTTTTATCATGGGTTTGAGATCGTCTCGACACATGCGGTGCGGGTTACTCGCGATGCGGAGTTCGGTTTGGTGCGCCGGCGCGACCAGGATCTACTGATGACCATTGAACAGGGAATTCGAGAACGGCGCATGGGCGATGCCGTTCGCCTACAATACGATCTCGACCTGCCCAGCGAAGTTCTGCGGCAGCTGATCGAAGAACTCGAATTGACCCAAGACGATTTGTACGCCGGCCAGGGCTTTACCGCGTTCACCGATCTGTTTCAGCTTTATGCCGCAGCGAACATTCCCCGGCTCAAAGATAAGCCCCAGCCGCCATTGCCGGTGCCGTGCTTCGAGCGGGGTCCGGACATTTGGAACAGCATTCGCAGCAATGACGTTCTGGTTTTTCATCCGTATCACTCCTTTGATGCGGTAACTCACTTCGTCGAAGAAGCGGCCAAAGATCCCAAAGTTCTGGCCATTAAAATGACGCTCTATCGAGTGAGCGCCAATTCGCCCATTGCAACGGCCCTGGCGCGCGCTGCCGAAGCGGGCAAAGAAGTTTCGGTGTTGGTGGAGTTGCAGGCGCGCTTTGATGAAGAGGCGAATATTACCTGGGCGAGGGCACTCGAAGAGGTGGGAGCGCATGTCGTCTACGGGCTCGTCGGCTACAAAACGCACTGTAAAGTTTGCCTGGTGGTTCGACAGGACGTCGATGGCATCCGACGCTACTGTCATCTCGCGACCGGCAATTACAACGTGCGCACGAGCAGCGTCTACAGCGACTTTGGACTGTTTACTTGCCGGCCCACTTTCGGCGAGGATTTGACGGAATTATTCAATCTGCTAACGGGCTACACCCGGCCGCAGAGATTTCATCACCTGGTCCTGGCGCCCACCGGGCTACGTGAACATTTCGTCGATTTGATTCGCAACGAGGCGGAGGCGGCGCGCGCCGGCAAAGCGGCCCGAATTATCGCCAAGGTGAATAGCCTGATTGACGATTCGGTCATCGAAGAGCTCTACGCCGCAAGCCGAGCAGGAGTGCAAATCGATCTCATCGTGCGTGGGATGTGCAGTCTACGGCCGGGACTGCCGGGAGTCTCGGAGCGCATACGAGTGACCTCGATCGTCGATCGCTATCTCGAGCACGCCCGAGTGTTTTATTTTCACAACGGCGGCACTCCAACTTTTTGGCTCGGGTCCGCGGACTGGATGCCGCGCAATTTCAAACGGCGCATCGAAATCGCGTTTCCCGTGCTCGATCCGCAGTTGCAGGCGAAACTGAAGGAGATTTTAGAGCTTCAACTGATCGACTCGGTCAAAGCATGGCAGATGCAGCCTGACGGCTCCTACGAGCGAAAAATAAGCACAAATGGACCCGGCTTCCGTTTTCAAGAGCGCTTCTATGAAATGCTCCGCGCGGACGAGATCTCGAGGTCTTCAAGAGGCATAGCGATGGACGGGCCGGATTTTCCAAGCGGAGATGACGAAATCCCACTGACCCATGGAACGTAACAATATTATTCTATTGTCTGTGCTGTGGTGATGACTGCGGCTTGCGGCGATCAGTTCCCGATTAGTGCGTGGCGGCCACAAAACGGTTCAACGAAAATGGAAGAAGCTGGTGAGATCTCGTTTGAGAGTTCTCAGTCGCAGGCGAGAAAGCGCTTCCGATTGAAGCCGCCGGCATCCGAGGATTTCGGTGTTTTGATGCAGAGCGAGCCGACGGGGTCGTTAGTGAGTGTTCGGATGTTTGTCGCGCGATTCAGTAGATATCCCGATGCGCTCGCATCCAAAAACCCGCGAGAAACGCTGTCGCCCCAAGCGCTCCGAGCAGCCATTCAATACCATAGCCGTAGCGCGGCAGATAATAAGCTTCGCTCAGTCCGATGCTGTAAAGCGTTATTATGAATAGACCGCGCCGAAACCATCGTAAAGAGTTCATGTGATCTGTGGGGGGCATAAAGCATACCAGCATTAAAGGGAGTAAGAGGTACGAAAGCCCTGCGGTTTTGATGACAAAAGCTGACGTCGTCACTACCAAATTTGTACTGCAGTTGTCGCCATTGTACCTGCCCTTCGGGTGTTCATCTGTGCTAGCGGACAACCACTGATCAGACTTTGTTGGGGCGTTTAAGCTACCTAGAATAAAAAATGGCACGCGAACTCGAGTATCGAGCCAATCAAGACGCGAATAGAGTAAAATCAGGTAATCGCAAAACAGCTCTGGTCAAGCTGTCCGTGTGTTTTTTGCTGCTCGTTTCGGTGTCGCTCACGTGGCGATTGACTCCACTTAGAGAAACCATCAATTTTGAAACCATTGTCGGCTGGCAGGAATCGCTAAAGAATTATCCCGCCGCATTTTTTTGGGTGATCGGCATTTATGTAATCAGTAGTCTTGTTCTGTTTCCAGTGACGCTGCTCAATGTGGCGACGATAATGACGTTTGGTCCGGTCACGGGGAATCTATATGCTTTCGCTGGATGGCTTTGTAGCGCGAGCATCGGCTTCGGCATTGGACGGGTTTTAGGACGTGACTGGGTGGAAAAAATCGCCCGAACGGGACTCGAGAGAACCTTTGATCGCGCTACGCGCCACGGTTTTGTAACTGTTTTTAGCACGCGCATGGTCCCGATCGCGCCGTTTACGGTGGTTAATCTTTTCGTGGGTGGTTCGGGGATTGGCTTTACGGTTTTCCTTTTAGCAACGGCGGTCGGCAGAATTCCAGGTATTATCACGCTCACCTTATTCGGCGTGCAGCTGGAAATGTTTTTACGCCGACAGGATTTCGTGAATTGGGTCATTCTGGGAGTGACCGTGCTGATGGTTATCGCCGCATCGGCGTGGTGCAGCAAGCGTTTGGCAGTGCCAAGCGACAAGCGAAAAACTTCTGAAATCAGCGATGAAACACCTGGTTATCGCTAGTCGTGCTGCACTGATTTTCCAGGAAAAAACGGCTCGCGCGGTGCGGGGACTTGGGTTTGTCGCAGCGTTCATGCTCGGCATGAGCGCCTGCAGCGGGCGCACTGTCGATCTGGCGGATTGCACGACGTATGTAGTCGCCGGATTTCGAAAGATCGCCGATGAGCGCGCCCAGAGATTTCTGGGCAAAGTTCAAGACGATACGGCGCGCTGTCGCGGTGGCGACCGAGCGGTGACTTTTCACTCGATGCCGTGGGTCGACTGGCAACATTATTGGGCGGCGGGTGACAGCGATAGTAAAGCTCCGGGTCCGAGTGGAGACCACGTTCATCTGAGCCCGAATGGCCGCGGCATTGACGGGGCGCTGCTCGACCTCGAATACCAGCGCATCGAGTTGATCAAATTCAATCTCTTCGATAACAGCGGCACCTTCGAGCAGTATCTTCGGGGCCGCGACCATATCGACGGTGCAGCGCTAAAAACCTGGGAAGAAATGCGGCTGCCGAAAAACAGCCCTTTTTATGCAGCAGTAGGCGGCGATGGACCCCAGCTTTGCCGCGGCGAGCTCATCCGAGCGCGCATGCTTACCGGGATTTGCAATGATATTAAAAATCCTTTGATGGGCTCGACCGGGCAAATTTTCGCGCGCAACGTGGAATTCGATACAACCTTTCCCGACTCGGGAAGCAATGTGCTTGTCAAGAACCGGCACGGCGATCGTCTGGGATTACTCAAGCCCGATCCGCAGGTGATCAGCCGGAAATTATTGACACGGGTTCAATCCGATCCGGCAAACTGCAACAACG
>Ga0164305_10000291_pt1 | contig 18030 bp, 18 predicted proteins | sample Whisoiple_237_MG_FD_110215 | JGI IMG/M metagenome (GOLD analysis project Ga0164305, IMG submission 110215) | Soil microbial communities amended with pyrogenic organic matter from upstate New York, USA - Whitman soil sample_237_MG | ecosystem: Environmental > Terrestrial > Soil > Agricultural...
CTCGACCTTGCCGATCGACGACGGCGTGTCGCTGACCGCAACGGTCGACATCCTGCGCGCCATCGCCAAAGGGGCGGGACCGGACCGCGCCATCCTGGCGCTCGGCTATGCCGGCTGGGCCGCCGGCCAGCTCGAAACGGAAATCCAGCATAACGGCTGGCTGAATTGCCCGGCCGACCCGGCGCTGGTCTTCGACACGCCGATCGAACTCAAATACGAGCGGGCGCTGCGCCGGATCGGCATCGACCCCGGACATCTCTCGGCCGCCGCCGGCCATGCCTGAAGCCGGCACCGGGGTGGACCCCGACCGGCTGATCATCCGCGACCTCATCGAGAACTGGGCCATCTGGCGCGACGCGCTCATGTGGGATCGCTTCCGCACCGTCTGGCATGAGGACGGTCGGATGATGGCGACGTGGTTCCAGGGCACGGCCGACGAGTTCGTTGAAGTGAGCCGCGACGGCTACGGGCGGGGCGTGCGCATCCTTCATTTCCTGGGCGGCATGTCGATCGACATCGCTGGCCCGCGCGCGATTGCCCAGAGCAAGATGACGATCTCGCAACGGGCGCCGGTGGAGGGCATCGTCTGCGACGTGGTCTGCACCGGCCGCTTTTACGATTTGCTGGAAAAGCGGGACGGCCGCTGGGGCATGGTGTTGCGCCAGCCGATCTACGAGACGGACCTGCTCGATTCGGTCGATCCCGGCGTGCGGCTCGAACTCGATGAGATCCTGCTCAAGCAGTTTCCCGAGGGCTATCGGCATCTCGCCTATCTCCAGACAAAGATCGGCTACAAGGTGAAGCCGGATATGCCCGGTCTCGACGGGCCGGAGGTCGAGCGGCTTTACAATGACGGCGCCGCGTGGCTCGCCGGCGAGAGCCTGCGGCGCTGATCCGCGCCAAAAGCAGCTAGCGCCGCGACCGTCATGGCCGTGAGCCGCTCGCCGAGTCGATCGACAAAACTATCATCGACCTTCAAGCTGTAAGGCGGCCGCTCGAGACGATCGGGCCGGATGAAGGTTTCGATCTGCGACAACAGCCAGAAGATCGCGATCCACAGATCGTTTCGCTCGGTCGTGCCAGGCAAGAATTTCCGCACGATCAGCTCGGCGACCCCGAAGATTGGCAATTTCTCGCTCGCAAGAAACTCGGTGAAAACCTCGCTGCGCGACAGCGTCTCCCAGGTGAAAATGCGCAGGAAGCGGCCGAGCTGGTCGCGGCGGTTCAGCGCCTTGAGCTGCGTGCGGATGAAGGCTTCGACCGCCTGCGGCCCATCCATTTCGGCGAGCCGGCCCATATCGAGCGGACTTAGCTCGGCGAAGGCTTGGACGGATGCCTTCAGGACCTCGCGGTAAAGGCCTTCCTTGCCGCCGAAATGGTAGTTGATCGCCGCCTGGTTGGCCTTCGCCGCCTGGGTAATCTCGCGGACCGAGCCGCCCTCGAAACCCTTGGCCGAGAAAACGTCGATGGCGGCTTTGATCAGGCTGTCTCTTGTGCCCTCAACGGGACGAGACATGAATCAGGCCGCCGATCCTGTCCTTCATCGACGCAAACTTATCGATGACGGCCGCACCGGTCGGCACGAAGTGCGGCAACTCCAGGCCCCAGATTTTCGCGCCATGCGAAGCCGGGGGCGCCGGATTTGCCGCGACGATTACGGGGGCGGACGCCTGCGCCGCCGGCCGGCGCGGCGGAAGCACGTCAACCTGTGCCAGGGTCGTGGGCCGGATTGGCGGCATAACCTCGACCGCAGCGATGTGGCGCGGCTTCGCCGCATCGGACAGAGCGGCGATCCGCGTCGAGCGCAGCTCGGTTGCAAGCTCCGCCGTCCGTGTCGCCGAAACCGGATGGAAGCGCGCGAGACTGTCCAGGGTGGCAAGGTGCTCGGGATAATAGGCGAGCGTCTGCACGCCGATCACGCCGCCGCTGACGCGGGCCAGCGAAACCGAGGCGGCCGGCTCCGGCTGTGCCTGAAACGCGACACGCTCCGAGACGATGTGCCCGTAAATCGCGGTGGCGCAGACCGTCGCCGCCACCGATACCGTCACCTGGCCGGCAAACCTGCGCAGGCCACCTGCCAACGAGTCGAAAATCCCACTTCGCAGCGCCATGGGACCAATCCCTTTCAAACGAGCGTTTGAATTCAGCCCGGTCTTTGTGGCGGGATTCCGGCCGGCCAAGCTCGATGGCGAAAAATTAATGCAGGATTTGGCTCAGGAACAATTTTGTCCGCTCGTGTTGCGGATTGGCAAAGAAGCGGTCGGGCGAGTTGATCTCGATGATCTCGCCGCCATCCATGAAAATCACGCGATTGGCGACCTGCCGCGCAAAACCCATCTCGTGCGTCACGCAAAGCATGGTCATGCCGTCTTCGGCGAGCGACACCATCGTATCGAGCACCTCCTTCACCATCTCCGGATCGAGCGCCGAGGTCGGCTCGTCGAACAGCATGATTTTCGGATTCATGCAGAGCGCCCGCGCGATTGCGACGCGCTGCTGCTGACCGCCGGACATCTGGCCTGGATATTTGTTCGCCTGTTCCGGGATTTTCACCCGCTTCAGGTAATGCATTGCGAGGTCCTCGGCCTGCTTCTGTGGCATTTTGCGGACCCAGATCGGCGCCAGCGTACAGTTCTCGAGAATGGTCAGATGCGGGAACAGATTGAACTGCTGGAATACCATGCCGACCTCGCGGCGCACTTCCTCGATCCGCGTCACGTCGTTATTGAGCTCGATCCCGTCGACGGTGATGCGGCCGCTCTGATGCTCCTCGATGCGATTGATGCAGCGGATCATCGTCGATTTGCCCGAGCCCGAAGGCCCGCAGATCACGATGCGCTCGCCGCGGCGCACCGACAGCGTGATGTTCCGCAGAACATGAAAATTGCCGTACCATTTGTTGACGTCGACGAGCTCGACGATCGGCCCCGTATCCGTCTCTTTGCCGTTCGGCTGTTGGGCGGCTTCGACTGTCTGCATGTCACGTACTCGGCCCGTTCGGCCTGAACTCTAAGCGAAAAGCGTCAGACCGGACAATAAGAGCAGAACCGAGAGCACCCGCCGGAAGCGCCGGTCGTTCAGGTGACCGTAGACCCGCAGACCGAGCCACGCGCCGAGCGCCAACGCCGGAAGGGTCGACGCGAAGAGCAGAATGCCGGCGCGGTCGACCGTGATCGCGCCGATGAGCAACAGCGTCCCCACCTGGGCGAAGACGATGAACGGCTGGTAGACGCCGCGCGCCACCTCTTTCGGCCAGCCGCGTATCTGCGTCCAAATGGTCGGCAGCACGCCGGAATAGCCGCCGAGCCCGCCAAGGATACCGCCGGCAAACCCAACGAGCGCGTCGGCGGCTCGCCCGCCGCGACCGAAATAAGGCAGCTGCGGTGCGGTCAGAGCATAGAGTCCGTAAGCCACCAGGAAGCCGCCGATCGCGGTGCGAGTGATGTCGGGCCGCGTATGCGACAGCAGCGCGACGCCGAGCGGAATGCCGAATGCCGCACCGGCAATGAAAGGCCAGAGCCGCGCCATCTCGATCGAACGGCGGATCGGCCAGATCAGGATGCCGTGGAGAAGCGTGCCGGAGGCGACGACCATCGCCGTCGTGTGCAGCGGATCGAGCACGTGCAGCCAGACCGCCGAGGCGGCGAGCGCGAAGGCAAACCCGGCGCCGCCGGCGGCGAAGGCGCCGAGAAAAGCGCCGACCCAGAAGACAACCAGGTTTTGCAGCGGAATATCGGCGACCATCGCGGCTTACAAAGCTCGAAGCCGCGACTGCTTCAAGCCGCTATCAGCTTCCCGGCAAGTCGGCGACTTCAGGGAAGAACAAATCCTTCCAACTCGCGGGCTGCACCGAGAGCGCACCGACGCGGTGCATGAAATCGGCATAGGCCATGATGTTCTTCGGCACGATCGTCCATTCGTTTTCCGGCAAACGGATCATGCGCTCGACTTCGGCGACGTCTATTTTCGACTTGTCGAGCTTGACATAGATCGCCGCGGCCCGCGCCGGTTCGTCGCGCAATATCTTCTCCGCATCGCTCAGCGCGGCGATGAACGCGTGGACGAGCTTTGGATTTTCATCGTGGAATTCCGTCGTCGCCCAGACGACGTTGAACGTGTGCGGTCCTCCCATTACCTCATAAGAGTCGAAGATTTTGTGTGCACGCGGATCGTTGAGTTCCTGATACATGAAAGGCGCCGAGCCGAAATGCGCATTGATGCCGGATTTCTCCCCGAGCATCGCGGCTTGCGCGTCGGGATGGCCCATCGAGACGGTCAGCGCATCGAGCTTGTATTGCTGGCCCGCACCAAAAGCCTTCTCCGCCGCCATCTGTAAGGTCAAAGCCTGAATCGAAGTCTTAATCGCCGGCAGCGCGATCCTGTCGGCATCGCTCAGATCGGCGATCGACTTCACCTTCGGATTCACGCTGACGAGATAAAGCGGCATTGCATTGAGGGCGGCGATACCCTTGACTCCATAGGAGCCGCGGGTTTTGCCCCAGATCGTGATCATCGGACCGACGCCGCCGGAGGCCAAATCGAGATTGCCGGAAATGATCGCGTCGTTCATCGGCGCGCCGCTGGTGAACTGGATCCATTGCGGCTGCACGTCGAGCCCCGCGGCCTTGGCGTGTTTCTCCAGAAGCTTTTCGCTCTCCATGATGGTGATCGGCAGATAGGATATGCCGAACTGCTTGGCGATGCGGACGGTCTTCGTCTCCGCCGACGCGCCGAATACTCCAGCGATGTTCATGACAAGCGCCGCGCCGACCATTGCGGCACGCATCGGACTACGTGTCATGCCCGCTTCTTCTCCCAGCTGTCGTTCTCGGCCTTTGATATGCCGATTTCTCGTGCCAGAGCACATTCGGCTTCATCCATGAAGTCAAGCGAGGACGGCTTCTCCTTTCGGTGAGTGCTGGATTTCAAATTGCGAACGATCCTCATCGTCGATGACGAATGGGCGCTTGCGGAAGTGCTGAGCGCGATCCTGCGCGACGAGGGATATCGCACGCTTGTCGCCGGCAACGGCCGCGAAGCCGAAGCACTGCTGAAAAACGAGCGCGTCGATCTGGTCGTCGCCGATTTCCTGATGCCGATCATGGACGCGCCGGCGCTGATCGCCTGGATGAAACGCGAGCCGGAGCTTATCGGCATCCCGGTGATCATCATGACCTCGCTGCCGGAAACGACGGTACGCGCCCGCGCTGGAGCTTTCGCTGCCTACCTGCAAAAGCCCTTCATGATCGACGACATCGCCGAAGCGGTTGCCCGGCATTTGCTTCCAGAGCAGCCGGAAGTGCGGTGTTAAAGTCACACCACGAGCAAATTGGCTTACAGCCAAGCTTGCAGCGTAGATTCCGCCCAGATCGGGGGCTATTCGCGATTCGAGATCAGTAAAACGAGCTTGAACCGAGCCGTTACTGCCGTTCGCGAGGGGAACCGATGCGGAAGAACTTGCCCGATCCGAGTGCAGGCGATGCGAAGACACGCCGCGGCCCGGAGTTACAGGTCGTCAAGCGTCCGGCGGTTCAAAGCGACAGCAATCTCGACGAATCCGTGCAGCTGCGCGCCGAGCGCGACTCGCTTTTGTGGATTTTGCGGATCGTGCGGCGCGAAGTGAATTGGTCCGACGACAGCCCGACCTTGCGTATGATCGACGCGGCGCTCGCGCGCGGCTGATCGTTAACCGCGCTTGCGGCGCGGCGTCCTTGTCTTGCCCTTGCTCCGGAACCTGTGGCATCATCTGACTTGAGGCATTTGGCTCGCTTCTTGGGAGGGTCGCCCTTTTTCGCGGGTGCGCGGAAGCATGATCGAGCGCAAGTCGTCGCGGCGAATTTTTATGAGTCTGTCCTCTCCCGCCTTTCACCTGCGATGTTGGGATCGTGTCGGCCGGTTCGCGTCGCGTCTGCCATTTGCGACGCAGGCGCCCGCCGAAAAACAGCAGCCAGTGGCGGAAAGTGAGTCGCGCTACCGGCTGCTTGCGGATTCGCTGCCGCAGCTCGTCTGGACGATGGCGCCGGATGGGACCGTCAGCTACATCAATGCCACCCTCTCCGGTTATCTCGGCGGCTTCGGCGCGCTCGACGACGACGGGTTTCGCCACGTCCATCCCGACGATCGTGCGCTCTCCCGTAGCGCCTTCCGGGAGGGCCTGCGGCAAGGTGAGACGTTTACGTTCGAGGCGCGGCTTGCGCGTATGGATGGCGAATGGCGCCATCACCGCTTCACGCTCGTGCCGCGGAAATCAGCCGGTGCCGTTGTCGATTGGATCGGCACCGCGCTCGACATCGATGACCTGCATCGCGCACAGGCTGAGCTTCGCGACAAAGAAGAGCACCTGCGATTGGCGTTGGAAGGCGCGCGCTTAGCGACATGGCAGCGCGAGCTCGCATCTGGAATCGGCCGTTGGCACGGCGGTATCGCGGAAGGCCTGCCATCGGCACTAAGGACGCCGCATCACCGGCACGAGTTGCTCGGCCTCGTCCATCCCGACGATCGCGAGATGATTGCCGACAAATTGCGTGCGGTGCGCGAGGGATATCCCTATTACGACGCGGTGTTCCGACTGCAATCCGATACGGGCGAGTGGCGTTGGATTGCCTCACGCGCTCGCGTTTTCGATCGCGAGCAGCCGGAGGCGGCGCGCATGATCGGCGTCGCACAGGATATTACCGAGCAGCGTCGCGCCGAAATCGAGCTTAGTGAAAGCGAAGCGTTCTTACGCGGCATTCTCGAAAGCAGCGCCGACTGCATCAAGGTGCTCGATCTTTCCGGCCGGCTGATCTTCATGAACGGTCCTGGTCTCCGCGCGATGGAGATCGACGGTCTCGAACCGCTGCTCGGCCGCACCTGGACGGATTTCCTGCCGCGCGATGACCAGCCGGAATTCCGTCGCGCTGTCGAAGATGCACGCAAGGGAAAGCGTTCGCGGCTCACCGCTCTCCTGCCGACATTCAAGGGCACCAAGCGTTGGTGGGATATCCAGATCACGCCGGTTTTGGATACGCGCAGCAAGAAGCCGGAGCGCATCCTGGCGATCGCGCGCGACATCACCGAAGAGCGCCGCCAAGCCGAAATGCTGGAGCATCTCAACGACGAGCTCGAAGACAAGGTCGCCCGCCGCACACAGGCGTTGGCAGACGCCGCGCGTGAGCTCGCCGGCGAAATGCGCCGGCGCGAAGAGGCGCAAGCCGCACTCGTTCAGGCGCAGAAGATCGAGGCGCTCGGCCAATTCACCGGCGGCATCGCGCACGACTTCAACAACGTGCTTGCCGCGGTGCTCGGCACCTATCGGATGATCAAGCGGCGCACCTCCGACGAACAAGTTCTGGAATTCGTGCGGCACGGCGAGAGTGCCGCGGAGCGTGCCGCCGGCCTCGTGCGCCAGCTCATGGGATTTGCTCGGCGCGAAGAACTGAAGCCGGCGCGCGTCGAGCCGGCGGAGCTCATGAAAGACATGGCGCCGCTCGTGCGTCACGCCGTCGGCACCGACATTTCCTGCGAAATCGACATTGACGAGGCATGTTCGCCAATCGTCGTCGATCGGCAGCGGCTGGAAGTCTCGTTGCTGAATCTCGTTCTTAATGCGCGCGACGCAATGAAGGGCCACAAAGGCAGCGTGCGTGTCTCGGTTCGCAACGAGGAACGCGAGTTCCGCAGCGAACGCCTGCGGCTCGGTCCGCACGTCGTCTTCGCGATCGAGGATTCCGGCAGCGGCATGGCCCCTGATATCGCGGCGCGCGCGACGGAGCCGTTTTTCACGACGAAGCCGAGGGGCAGCGGCACCGGGCTCGGCCTTGCGACGGCGCACGGGTTTGCCGAGCAATCCGGCGGTGCGCTTCTCATCGATAGCCAGTCCGGCGTCGGCACGAAAGTTTCGCTCGTCCTGCCGCGCGCGCCCGTTCTCGGCGAAGAGCCCGTTGCGCAGATCGATCCGAACCTGCATGGCCGTGCCGTCATCCTGCTCGTCGATGACGATGAGCAGGTGCGGCCGCTGACCGCGTCGTTCCTGCGCGATCTCGGCTACACGATCATCGAGGCGCCAACTGCGGAAATTGCGTTTGCGCTCGCCCATGCGCCCGAAGCGCTCGATCTCGTCATCACCGATGTGGTTATGCCGGGGGCCGACGGGCCGAAACTCGCCGCGCGGCTGCGCAAGGATCGCCCGGAACTGCCGATCGTTTTTATCACGGGTCACGCGGAGACGAGCGAACTCAAAGGCGAGCTCGTCTTGCAAAAACCGTTCGGCCACGCGGAACTCGCAGATACCGTTTTGAAAATGCTTGGCCGAACGCCGGCGGAAACCGTCTCTTAACCCTCGTTCCGGTTTTGCTCTGGCGTAACGCGGAGTTAACTCAATCGCGCCAATTTCTCCTCGTGTTGCAATTTTGCTCATGAGGAGCCCGAGGAATGGACCTCGAAAACGCCGCCGCATCCGCCGCGCCGCAGAGTGGAGCGGCGGTCGATGCAGTCGCCGAGCCGGCGCCGCGCCCCCGCCGCCGCCGCAAGGCAAAACGGGAATCGGCGGCCGCCGCCGCGACTGTCGCTGACATCAAAGCCGCACCGGCGGCTGAATCCGAAAGAAAGCCGGAGATAAAGCCAGTGCCCTCGCCGATGCCGGCTGCAGCTCTCGCCGCGACGCCCTCGCCGCGCCCGGCCGCGCCCGCCACCCCGGGGCATCCGGCCGCGCCACGCGCCATCTCCGTTCTGCCGCCCGCCTCGGAGCAGCGCAAACCGGCTGCTGCGGGGACCAAACCGAGCTTCATCAAACGACATGGGGCACTGGCCGCCGGAATGGTCCTGGCGCTTGGGCTCGGCTCCTATGCCGGGACGCAGCTCGGGTTCGAGCGGAGCGGCGATACCGCCGCTGCACAAGGTGTGAGCGTCAATGTCGCCGCCGCGTTGCCATGGAAGCGCGAAGTCGCTCTGGCATCGACACAGACCCGCGAAATCGCCCGTCTCAAGGAAGAGCTTCGTACGGTGCGGACGCAGGTCGATGCGCTGAAGTCCAATCCAGACCAGGCGCGGCAGGCGCAGGAATTGCGTTCGCTGCGCGCCAGTGTCGAAAGCCTCAAGGAAAACCTGACCACGGCGCGCGCCGACATGGCGAACGCGATCGCGCAGGTGGCTCAGTCTCCCAAATACGCCGACCAGCCGCGCCTCGAGAAAATCGTCGAGCGGATCGACCGGCTGGAGCGGCAGGTCGCTGATCCCATGCCGGTCGCTGCCGTGCAGAAATCCGAGCCGCCGAAGCCGGTAGCACTACCGGACCCGCATGCCCTGCCGACATTCGCCGATATCGCGGCGGCCGGGCAGAAGGTCGAGATCAAGCCGAAAGTCATCCAGAACTACGTGCTGCGCGAAGTTGCCGATGGCGTCGCGCTGATCGAAGGTCCGGACGGGCTGCGCGAGGTGTGGCCCGGCCGCGGCATTCCCGGCGCCGGCAAGGTCACCTCGATCGAGAAGCAGGCCGGCAAGTGGGTGGTCATCACCTCCGAAGGCCTGATCGAATACCGCCGCGACGCTTATTTGCGCAATTAAGCCAGCACATGAGCGGCATCGCGCCGCTCTCGATGCTGTGCCGCTCGGCGGAACGATGGTGAATTAGCCGCGTTGCGTTCACGCAGCTCGCAGCTCGCAGCTACGCTTCCGCGGATCCCCATGCGTCAATTCAGGTGCCCGAATTGCGGGCAGCGCGTCTATTTCGAGAATTATCTCTGCGAGCGCTGCAAGACGCCGCTATCTTTCGACGCGCATCAGATGACGATGGTAGCGCAAGCTGGCACGCGCGATTGCGCCAATCGGCAGGAGCTTGCCTGCAATTGGAGCGTCGACGATGGCGCTGGCGATTTCTGTCTTGCCTGCAAGTTGAACGGCATCGTTCCCAATCTCAATGAGCCCGGCAATCTCGTTCTGTGGCGGAAGATCGAGAGCGCCAAACATCGCTTGATCTACGATCTGTTGCGGCTCGGTCTGCCGGTAAAGAGCCGGGCGGAAGACCCCGCGCACGGCATCGTCTTCCAGTTCCTCTCCGAGTATCCCGGCGCGAAAGTGCTGACCGGTCACGACGAGGGTGAGATCACGCTCAACATCGCCGAAGCCGACGATGCCGAACGCGAGGCGCGCCGCGCGCAGATGCACGAGCCTTATCGCACGTTGGTCGGGCATTTCCGTCACGAGATCGGCCACCATTACTGGGACATTCTGCTGCGCGACTCACCCGATCTCCCGGCGTTCCGCGCGCTATTCGGCGATCAGCGCGCCGACTACGCCAAGGCGCTGCAGCGCCATTACGACAACGGTCCGGCGCAGGGCTGGCGTCAGAATTTCATCAGCGCTTATGCGACGTCGCATCCCTGGGAAGACTGGGCGGAATGTTTCGCCCATTTCATCCACATCGTCGCGACGCTCGACACCGCGGCCGATCTGCCGCTCGGCTTAGGTAAGCTCAGCGGCCGCGCGTTGAAAGACCCTTACCGCGAAGACGATTTCGACGCGCTGTTAAAAGCCTGGGTGCCGCTGACGGAAGCCGTCAACGAGATCAACCGCTCGATGGGCGTGTCCGACGTCTATCCCTTCGTGCTGACCCCCTCAGTGATGGGCAAGCTGCATTTCGTGCACATGATCGTGCGCAAGGCGGCACGCTCCGCCGAGCGGCGCGGCGAGGCGGCGATCGAGCGCGCGCGCGTCCCGGCTTAGCGCTGCCCGCGCTTCACTGCGCGGCGAGGCGGTGCACGTTATCTTGTTCCGCCTGTGCCTCGGCGACCGCGATCGCCGTCATGTTGACGATGCCGCGTGCTGACACCGAGGGCGTCAGAATATGCGCTGGCTGCGCCACGCCGATGAGGATCGGTCCGACCGGCAGCGCATCGGCAACAACCTTCGCCATCTGAAAGGCGATGTTGGCCGAATCGAGATTCGGCATGACCAGCACGTTCGCCTCGCCTTTCAGCCTCGAGCTCGGCAGAACAAGATCGCGCGTTGCTTGCGACAACGCCGTGTCGGCCTGCATCTCGCCGTCGATCTCCAGCTCCGGCGCGCGCGCGCGCACCAGCGCGAGCGCTTCCCGCATCTTGCGCGACGAGCGATCGTCATGCGAGCCGAAATCGGAATGCGCGAGCAACGCGATTTTCGGCTCGATGCCGAAGCGGCGGACATGGGCCGCCGACATGACCGCCATCTCGGCGATCTGTTCCGCCGATGGGTTTTCGTGAACATGGGTGTCTGTCATGAAGAACGCGCCGCGGCTCGTGATCATCAAGCTCATTGCATAGAGCGACGTCGCGCCGGGCAGCATGCCGATGATGTGCTCGATATGACGCCGGTGCAGATTGAAGCGTCCTTCCAATCCGCACAGCATTGCATCGGCATCGCCACGTCGGACCGCCAGCGCCGAAATAACCGTGGCGCTGGTACGTACCAGCGTCCGCGCGAGACTCGGCGTGATACCGTGCCGCCCGGCGACTTCGAGGTAGGTCGTGACATAATCGCGATAACGCGCATCATTGTTAGGGTCGACAAGGTGAAAGTCCTTGCCCGGCCGGATCGACAGGCCGAAGCGCGTCAGACGCGATTCGACCACGTCCGGGCGCCCGACCAGGATCGGTTTGGCGATGCCTTCTTCGACGACCGTCTGTATGCCGCGCAGAACGCGCTCGTCCTCGCCCTCGGCATAGATAACGCGCATCGGGTTGTCGCGTGCTGCCTGCAAGAGCGGCTTCATGATAAAGCCGGAGCGGAACACGAAACGCTGCAGCCGCTCGTCATAGGCATCGAAATCGGAGATCGGCAGCTTGGCGACGCCGGACTCCATTGCCGCTTTCGCAACTGCCGGCGCGATGCGCAGGATCAGCCGCGGATCGAAGGGCGAGGGAATGAGATTGTCCTTGCCGTAGAGGCGCGACACGCCGCCGTAAGCGCGCGCCACCACGTCGGAGGGCGCCTCATGCGCAAGCTGCGCGATGGCGCGCACCGCCGCGAGCTTCATCGGTTCGTTGATCGTGCTGGCGCCAACATCGAGCGCGCCGCGGAAAATGTAGGGGAAGCAGAGGACGTTGTTGACCTGGTTCGGATAATCCGAGCGTCCGGTGCAGATCATCGCGTCCGGCTTCACGGCAAAAGCATCGGCCGGCTCGATCTCGGGATTGGGATTGGCGAGCGCCATGATCAGCGGCCGCTCCGCCATGCGCGCCACCATGTCCTGCTTCAAGACGCCGCCGGCGGAAAGGCCGAGGAAAATATCGGCGCCATCGATCACGTCGGCGAGCTTGCGCGCGCGCGTCTCCTGCGCGAACGCGCCCTTCCATTGGTCCATCAGCACGGTGCGGCCCTTGTAGACGACGCCCTCGATGTCGGTGACGGTGATGTTCTCGCGCTTGGCACCGAGTTCGAGCAGGAGATTGAGGCAAGCGATTGCCGCGGCGCCTGCGCCGGACGTGACGATTTTGGCGTTCTCGATTTTTTTGCCGGCGAATTCGAGCCCGTTGAGCACCGCCGCGCCGACGATGATCGCCGTTCCGTGCTGGTCGTCATGGAAGACCGGAATGTTCATGCGCTCGCGCAATCTGCGCTCGACCTCGAAGCATTCCGGCGCCTTGATGTCCTCGAGATTGATGCCGCCGAATGTCGGCTCGAGTGCCGCAACGACGTCGACGAGACGGTCGACGTCGGTCTCGGAGACTTCGATATCGAAGACGTCGATCCCAGCGAATTTCTTGAACAGAACGGCCTTGCCTTCCATCACTGGCTTCGAGGCGAGCGGGCCGATATTGCCGAGGCCGAGCACCGCGGTGCCGTTCGACAGCACCGCCACCAAGTTTTGACGGACCGTCAGGCTTGCCGCTTCTGTCGCATTCTCGGCGATCGCCAGGCATGCGGCGGCGACGCCGGGGGAATAGGCGAGCGCGAGATCGTGCTGATTGCCGAGCGGCTTGGTCGCCTGGATTTCCAGCTTCCCGGGCTTCGGATGGCGATGGTAGGCCAGCGCGCTCGATTTCAGGTCGGGGGTGATGTCGTTTGCCATGGCTTTCCGCTTTGGGTCTTATCTGATCTAAGCAGACCCGATGGCAATCCGCCATCGCCGGCAAAGGCTTAGCCGTCGCCGCCGGCGGGGCTTCGGATGCTTGCCGCGGCACCACGCAGCAGTGGCGGCTCCGCTCAGTCCGCAGTAAAGCTTTCGACCAAACTCCAGATCTGCACTGCTTTTGCGAGACCAGATGTTCTTCGTCCTGCATGCATTCGACAAAGACGGCGCGCTGCCAAAGCGGCTCAGCAATTACGAGGCACATAAGGGCTTCCTCGCCGATACGTCGCCGTATGGTGTGTCGATCGTCATGTCCGGCCCGCTTGTCGCCGATTACGGCAAGACGATGATCGGCAGCTTGATGATTTTGGAAGCGGCGGATCGCGCCACTGTCGAAGCGTTCAATCGCGCCGATCCGTTTTTCGCCGCGGAAATATGGGAGAAGGTTAACATCACCGCCTTTGTGAAACGACAGGGCTGAAGCGGCATGATGCCCGCTTTCTCAATGCGACAAAAGCCTATAGAACTCGTCTCGGACACTGGACCTAACGAATGAACAATAGTGGTTCTCCGGTCATCGAAAATGTCACGCTCGATGAATTGAAGCGCGGGCTCGCCGACGGCTCGATCCTGCTCGTCGATGTGCGAGAGCCGAATGAATGGGACGCCGGTCACATCGCCGGCGCGACCCTGCATCCGATGTCGTCATTCGATCCCGACGAGCTGCCGCGCGAAGCGGGGAAGCGCGTCGTCCTGCACTGCCGCTCCGGCAATCGCTCTGCCAAAGCGCTGGCGATCGCACAAAGCTATGGCCGCGACGATGTGCGCGCGCATTTTGGCGGCGGCATGCTCGAATGGGCCGCCGCCGGCGAGCCGATCGAACGTTAGCGCTGATGAGAGCCGATTTCACCCGCCGCACATTGATTGGAGGTGTGGCAGCGAGTCTTGTTCCTCTCACCTCGCGCGCCGAGACGCCGCCGCAGCAAGGCGATGTCGCGCTCGAGGGCATGCGCATTCTCGAAGCGCGGAAATCGCACCGGCGTATTTTGCCTAATCCCGCCGGCGAGACCGAGGTGTGGGGATATGACGGCCAAGTCCCCGGGCCCGTGCTTCGCGCCAAAGCCGGCGAGGAAATCGCGGTTCGCCTCGTCAACAAGCTCGATCAACCGACCAGCCTGCATTGGCATGGCGTTCGGATCGACAATGCAATGGATGGAGTCGTCGGGCTGACGCAAAAGCCGGTCATGCCGGGAACGAGTTTCGACTATCGCTTCAAGGTGCGGGATAGCGGCCTATATCTTTATCGTCCCTATGTCGCGCCGTTCACGAGCGAGCAGTTTGCGCGCGGCCTTTATGGTTTGCTGATCGCCGACGAGCCGTCACCGCCGGAGGTCGATCGCGATTTTGCGTTGCTCATCGACGATTGGCGCCTCGATGAGCAGGGGCAGCTCGTTCAGGATTTCGGCAATCCGGCGGATGTCGGCGGTGCCGGACGAATAGGCTCGCTGGTAACGGCGAACACGCAAGCGGCGCCAATCTCCGAAATTTTCGCGCCTGGCTCGCGCATACGATTGCGGCTCGCCAATGTCGCCAATGCACGCTTCATGTTCGTGAGCTTCGAGGGGTTCAAGCCGCTGATCCTGGCGATCGACGGCCAACCCTGCGATCCGTTCGAGCCGGTCAGGCGCACGATTCCGGTCGGACCGGGTGCGCGTTTCGATCTGATGTTCGACTTGCCCGAGAGCGAGAGCGACGGCGCTAAGATCATCCTGCACGGGACCAATGAACCCGATCGCGATCTTCTCCTGTTTAAAACGCAGGGTGCGAAGCGCGCCGCGCAGCCGGCAATCGCGGCGCTGCCGCTCAATCCGCTTCTGCCGGCTGAGATCAGGCTCGCGGAGGCGAAGAAGCTTGATATCGTGGTCGAAGGCGGCAGCCCGCGCATGCTGCCGGGAGCGAAAACTTTGTGGAGACTGAACGGCGCGCCGGGCGGTTTCGACGGCAAGCCGCTTTTCTCGGTGAAGCGCGGCACACCGGTATCGCTCGGCTTCGTCAACAAGACGCTGGTCACGCAGAATATGCGCGTGCACGGCCATGTTGTGCGTCTGCTGCATGACCTAGATGACGGCTGGGAGCCTTATTGGCGAAACGCTGTGATCGTCGCCGAAGGGCGCACGAAGCATGTCGCCTTCGTCGCCGATAATCCCGGCAAATGGGCAATTCATTGCGATGTGATCGAGCATCAGATCAGCGGCTTGTGCGGCTGGTTCGAGGTGACGTGAGGCGTACGGGGCCGGATAGGCGCGCCCAGCGTTCACTCGGCGGCGGTCGCAGCAGGAAGCGCAATCGTTTCGATCTTTGACAGATCAAACTTACGTGACGCGCGGTCGATATCAAAGCCGACGACATCGCCGCTGGCGTCGAGGTCAACGGTAAGCCCTTCAACGATCTCCCGCGTCTCCGCGCCGGGTGTGCTCTTCAATTCGATGTATAGGCTGTCCGTCTCGGGATAGTAATGCAGCCTCATCGTTGGTTCTCCTGGAAGTTTCGATCAAAGAACGCGCTGTGGATCGTCTCTCCGTCTTCAAGCGTGATGACCCGAAGAAACCGGTGTCGAGATTCTCCTGGTATCAGAACCCTGCCCCAGAACCGAATCCGGCCATCCTCTTGCACCTCCCGCCGGATAGGTCCTCTGAGCACGTCAATGCACCACGAGCGCGCAATGTAGGGCCGCTTGCGGAGTACCTGTTCTTCGAAGTACCGCGTGGCCTTCAAGCAGCAGATACTTTCGGACGGCGCGGTTCTCGAAACCCCGTCGCGAGCACATAAAGCTCGGCGGAATCGGCGCGACTCGCCGCGGGCTTCACGTGCTGCACCTTGCTGAAATCGCGTTTCAAGCTCGCGAGCAGTTCGCCTTCGGTGCCGCCCTGCAGCACTTTCGCGAGAAAGAAGCCGCCCGGAGACAAAACCTCGCGCGCGAACTCGGCGGCCAATTCCGCTAGCGCGACGATCCGCAAATGATCGGTCTTGCGATGTCCGGTCGCGTTGGCGGCCATGTCGGAGAGAACGCCGTCGGCAGGCCCGCCGAGCATCTGCTTCAAGCGTGCCGGCGCATCCGCCTCGTGGAAATCCACCACTGCAAAGTCGGCGCCGGCGATCGCATCGATATGCAGGAGATCGATGCCGACGACGCGGCCCTTGCCTTCCGCCGCACCGACGCGCTTTGCAGCGACCTGCGACCAGCCGCCAGGCGCAGCACCGAGATCGACAATGCGCTGACCGGGTTTCAGCAAATGGTACTTGTCGTCGATCTCGATGAGCTTGAACGCGGCGCGCGAACGAAAGCCTTCGAGCCGCGCCCGCGCGACATAGGGATCGTTGAGCTGGCGCTCGAGCCAGAGCGTCGAGGCGAGGGACCGTTTGCGCGCGGTCTTGACGCGCGTCTTCAGCGATCGTCCGCCCTCGCGTCCGGATTTTTGTCTGCCGCCCTTTGGCGTCACGCCACCGTCTCGCACTGACGGCCCCAGACGCCGTCGGCGCGCATGAGCTCGATCAGAATGCCTTCGCGGAGGCCCCGGTCCGCGATGCGCAGCCGCGGCGCCGGAAAGGCGCGGCGGATCGCTTCCAGAATCGCGCAGCCCGCAAGCACGAGGTCGGCGCGCGCCAGCCCGATGCAGCCATGCGCCGCGCGCTCGGCGTAAGACATGCGCTTAAGCCGTGCGATCGTTGCGCTGACGTCGCCCGCCGACATCCACAATCCGTCGACACGGCGGCGATCGTAACGGGTAAGGTTGAGATGCACGCCGCCGATCGTCGTCACAGTGCCCGACGTGCCAAGCAGGTGAAAGCGCGAGCAATGGCGCTCGAGCTTGGCGCGGCACAGAAACGCATCGAGCGAATGCGCGACGTGCGACACCATCGCGTCATATGTCGCCGCTGACACGTCCATCCCGCCAAATTGCTCGGCGAGCGACACGACGCCGACCTGCAGCGAGGTCCACAGCCGAATATCGACCCGCTCGCCGCCTGTCGCATGCGTGCGCGCGGGATCGAGCCAGATGAGCTCGGACGAGCCGCCGCCAATATCGAAGATGAGCACACCTTCGGCGTCGGAGTCGGCGAGCGCCGCGCAGCCGAGCGCCGCAAGCCGCGCTTCCGTTTCGCGGTCGATGACTTCGAGGTCGAGGCCGAGCGTGTCGCGAACTCTGGCGAGGAACTCCTCGCCATTGGCGGCCATGCGGTACGCTTCCGTCGCGATCAGGCGCGCGCGGGTGACGCCGCGCTGCTCCATCTTGGCGCGGCATACGGCCAGCGCATCGAGCGTGCGAGCGACCGCCGCCGCGCCGAGCTCGCCCGTCTGGTGCAGGCCCTCGCCGAGCCGCACGATGCGCGAGAAGGCGTCGACGATGCGCAGCCCGTCCGCGCCGTTACGGGTGCGATCGTGATGCGGGCGCGCCACAAGGAGGCGGCAATTATTAGTGCCGAGGTCGAGCGCCGCGTAAGTATGGCTGTTTCGCGCGGTGCTGCTTAACGGAGCGGGCACGGGCGTATGGCTCGCGCGCTCGGCAAAGATCGGCGCTACATCCGAAAGCTCGATCGTCGTCACTCCCAATCCCCGCCCCGGCAGCGTCCCGCGTTCCCCGGGCTGCATAGTCCCGGAGTGTAACGATCCCGCGTTGATTGCCAAGCTCAAGCGTTGATGCGGGACGGCTTTCTCGCGGCTTGCGGAAAACGGGAAGATCACGAGGTGGTTTCGGCCGAGCCTATCCACCCGAGCGATCGGGCGACCGCCTTATCCCACGCCGCCGTGAGCTCGGCGCGCCGGGCTTCGCCCATCTGCGGATGCCAGCGATGGCCGACGGCCCAATTGTCGCTGATGTCCTGCGGCGACGACCAATAGCCCATCGCAAGGCCGGCGGCATAAGCGGCGCCGAGCGCCGTCGTCTCGATGACCTGCGGGCGCACCACCGCAACATCGAGGAGGTCGGCCTGGAACTGCATGAGCA
>Ga0164305_10000294_pt1 | contig 17963 bp, 16 predicted proteins | sample Whisoiple_237_MG_FD_110215 | JGI IMG/M metagenome (GOLD analysis project Ga0164305, IMG submission 110215) | Soil microbial communities amended with pyrogenic organic matter from upstate New York, USA - Whitman soil sample_237_MG | ecosystem: Environmental > Terrestrial > Soil > Agricultural...
CGGTAGATGTCCGTGCCGTGGAGCTCGAAGCACTTGCCCAGTGCCGCGGCGTCCTCGAAGGCCTGCGCGGCACCCTGGCCGAAGGTCGGCAGCATCGGGTGAGCGGCGTCACCCACCAGGCCCACGCGACCCTCCGTCCAGTTCTCGAGCGCGTCTCGGTCGTAGAGCCCCCACTTCGTCGGATTCTCCATCAGGCTCGTGAGTGCGACGACGTCGTCGTGACGGGGGTCGCCCTCGAACGCCTTGCTCATGTTGCTGACCATCTCATCGCGGTCGGCGGGGAACCAGTCGCTCTCTTGGCGTTCGAACTCCTCGGCGTTGGGCTCGTAGTAGGCGAGCCACACGTTGAGCAGCTCGCCGCCGCGGACCCAGTACGTGAGATGCTGCGCCGTTGGGGTCTCGCGTGTGTCCATCGACATGGTTTCGATGGGGTTGTAGTCGAGCGGGCTGCCGTCGGGCTTGCGCGCCGCGGCGACCTTGTCCCTCGGGGCCAGACCGCGGTAGACGACGACCTCGGTCCAGCGCTTGGTCGACACGCCCGGCCAGACCGCCTCCAGCACCTGGGAGTCGACGCCGTCGGCACCGATCAGCAGGTCGCCGGTCTCGGTCGTCCCGTCGGAAAACGTCACGGTCACGGACTCCTCGTCCTGGCTGACCGCCTCCAGGCGCTTGGCCATGTGGACCTGGATCGGGCAGTTGACGCCCGTCTCCGGCGCGAACTCGAGGACCCGCTTGTAGAGGCACATCAGCAGGTCGAGGCGGTGCATGTGGTGGAAGCCGGCGTTATCGTTGGCCGACGTGTTGTGGTCGAGCGGCTTCCGCGTGATGGAGCCGTCCTCCCAGACCATCCGCGTCTCGCTGAGGATCGCCGCCCTGCCGCCGTCGACTGCCCCGTGCGGGCCCTTGGGGTCCCCGCCGTCGAGGTCGACGCCCAGCCACCGCGCCAGCCGTGCGGCGTTCGGGGGGATGTTCAGCCCCGCCCCCGCGGTGCTCGGCGTGCGCGTCTGCTCGAAGACGTCGATCGTCGTGAAGACGCCCGACTCCCGCAGCGCCAGAGCGGTCATCAGCCCCGCCATGCCTCCACCTGCGATAAGTGCCCGCATCAAGTCCCTCCAGTTGCTCTCCATCGGTGGCGTCCGACCGCGCGAGCGGCGCCCGCGGCCGGCGATCGTAGCTCGGACAGGGCACGTTGCTCGCCAAACTGTCCATGAGCGTACGTCTTGAAGCGTGGCCCGACGTCGCCTACGTGCCGCTCGTCGACGCCGAGCCGTGCACGCTGGCGATCGTCCGGCGGCGCGACGTCGCCGACCCCGTCGCCGACGAGCTGATCACGCTCGCACAGCAGATCGTCGCGCACGCCGCGCAGCGGCACGCCGTACTCGGACGTCGCTCGGAGCTGACGGCCGGAGGTCTCTCCGCGCGCGAAGTGGACGACTGGGAGTGCTTCCGCTTTTCCTCCGCCGCGGCGAGGAAATCTTCCTCTTGCCGCGGCGGTGGGGAGGCCGCGTGAACTTCGCGTGTACTGTGGGCCTCGGCCGAGCGCTTGCCGCAACCTTGTCACTCGATTGACCACGTGCGACGTTATCGCACACACTGAGGCCTCCCGCAAGTCCCGCGGCGTACCGCCACGCACTAAGGATGACCCCGTCGCAATCGCCGCTCTCGGGATGTAGACGGCTCCGACAGACCGGGACACCGATGGTCCGATACGAACGCGTCGAGGCTAGACGAAGAAGCGCAAGAATCCAGGGTGAGGGCGACGGTCGATGCAAGCCGACACCCGCCGCCCTCACCCATACGCCATCCCCCCATCAGGTTGGTGGAACCCGGCGCACATCACCGTCGTTCCCACGGCGCGCAGGCGGTAAACGATGCGTGCGGAGTCCTCTGCGGGCGGTCTGTCTCCATCGCGAGAGGAGGGCCGGCCTTCACAGCTGACGCGGGCCTCCCAAGAGCTGTGTGGTCGTCGTCACACCACGTGGCTCCGGGGAGGCCCGGACGAATGTCAGCGTCTCGAAGGCTGTAACGTATTGGGGGGTCTAGCTACCCTCGCATTCCGAACTGCTCGCCGAAGGTGCTTTCTCCACGACGCCTTGAAGGCGCTCCTTGGCCCGAATGTCGATCTGCCCTCGACAGACGGTTCGGAGTGGCCCATCGCCGCTCCCGAAGCGGCGGAGCGTGGCGGTGAAAGGAGCGGTCAGCTCGGTTGAGCGGACGGTCGTGCAATCAGCGCCCACCGCCGGCGTGATGCAATGGATGCACCACGCCGGTGAGGGGCAAGCAGAGGTCTAGCTGTTGTCGCGGTGATCGGCCGAGCCGGACTTGGCGAGTCCGCGGCTGACCATGTAGCCAATCGCGATCGCAGCCACGACCTGCCACACCCAGCGATCATGCCAACTGTGGTTGGACTGACCGGCGACAATCGTCGCGATGATGACGCCGATCATGGCGTAGAACTCGGTCGTCAGAAATGACGGCTTCGTCTCCGCCCAACTCGTCTTCGGTCGCTCGACGCGACCCCGGGTGAACTCCCGGTCTGCTACCTGCGTAGACATACATACTCCTGCCTCGATGGACTGAGGAAGGAGGTTCGGCCCAGCAAAGCCATCCCACCTCATGAATCTGGCTTTACTGCACAGCCTTACTTCGTGCCTACCCGCGGCTGCTCGCTCTCAAACAAGGGCGGGTTCGTAGGAATGATCAACTGGCGGAAGCACCACCCGCGCCCACCTGCAACTCGCGTTGAGCCTTCGAGTGGCGGGCGTCGTCGTACTGACAGCGACGACGATTCTCACAGTAAGACTCCGTCGCCGAACCCAACGCCGCTGTTTACCCAGTCAGGCCGGAAACTCGGCCCACACCGTCTTTCCGCCCGAGATCGGCTCCACGCCCCATCTCGTGGCGATCGCGTCGACCATGGCCAGCCCGTGGGGCAGCATCGCGGTCAGCTGGGCACCTGGCGTCGATGCAAGCCCGCGCTGATCCGACACGGCGATACGCGCGCCGGAGCCGTGTAACCGCAGGACGACGGAGAACGGCGAGGCGGCGTGGCGGACGGCATTGGTTGCAAGCTCGGTAACGATCAGAGCGGCGTCAGCTACCGTTGTGCCGCGGCCCGCCTCCTGCAGCGCCGCCACGACGTCACGCCGCGCCTGCGCGGCCGAGCGAAGTTCCGCCGGATAATCGGCCGCGAACTCCACCGGCTGCGAAACGACGGAGGAGTGCAGCTGACAGATGCTGTGCAGCCGGTCGGCGTGATCCGGGCCTTCCACGGACGCGGCGGGGTACGAGCAGTACAGCGAGAACGAAAGCTCACGTCCGAGGTCATTCCACAACGTCTCGAGCTCGATCGCGCCTGCGATGTTCCCTCCATCCCAAAGCTGTGCCACCATCTCGCCGTACACGCGAACCGGGCGACCAATGCGCGTGGCCTCGTGCATGACGCCGCCGATCACCTCGTGGAAGGCCTCGTGATCGATCGCTCCGCCGGTTTCAAATCTGGACAAGGTCTCGGCCGCGTCCATGAACACAAGTCGCCCCGTTGCTCGCGCCCGCACCAGATCGACCCCTGCGGCGCCGAGTTCGAGCTCGAACGACCGGCGGTGCGCCGGGGTCGCGACTGTGACCGCCACCTCATCAGCTCGCGCGGCGTCGACGAGATATGGGCCAACCGCCGCGATCAACTCCGCATCGTCCGCGTAGAACTGGACGACATGCTCGCCACAAGATGCTTCAGTCAGCCCAGCCTGCACTGCCGTCCACGCTCCCTTCAACCTCCGTCAACAGACTGTAGCCCAGCAGGAGGCTGGCGGCCCGAACGTCCATAACCTGCAACCCAAGTCTCACGATTCACGCTAGTTTGGCACCCCAACCGTGGTGGTAGACTTGTCGGTGCGTGGCTCGAACCCACGGTCACGCGGCCTTCGCCGGTTCCTACCCCTGATCGGTTCTATGGCAACGATTTGAGGCGGTCGTGAACCGGACAGTCAAAGCCGTTCTTGGAGTCGGTGTGACCGGCATCGGAGACATCCGAGTGGAACGCGGAGGCGGCGATCTGGGGATTGCGTCTCTGAGTGGGGAGCATGATTTCAGCAACGTCGCCGACCTTGATGAGGCGCTGCGACAGGTGCACACGCACGGTACGCAGATGGTGCTTGACCTCTCGGAAGCGTCGTTTATCGACAGCAGCGTGATCGGCAGCGTGGTGCGTGAGGCGCGGGGTGACGCTCGCAGGCCCGGCGATGACCTGGCGGTGGTAGCGCCCGCTGGATCGCAGGCGCGACGGGTGCTGGAACTGGTTCATGTGGAGTGTGTGCGGATCGTGGAGAGTCGTGAGGACGCGCTCACGGCGATTCGCGCTGCCATCGTTACCGGCGACCCGGGCCCCGGAGGGCGTAGTTGATGCCTGAGAATCCTGAGCTCAGCATCTTCGGGTGCTGATCGCAAATCGCGCAGCAACCGGCTCGATCACGTGACGTGGTGGTCGGGTTGGGACATGAGGTCGTGGCGCGGTCAATCGAGGTGGACGAGGTAGCGGCGGTGACCAGGCGCCGAACAGCCCGATGTGGCACTGGTCGGCCTGGGCGACAGCAGGTCGCCGCGACCGGCCTGACCTGCTCCCGTGTCCCCCGTCTCGCGCGGGCGTACTACGGTCGTAACTATTCTGCGGTGAGCGGTTCGGCGACGTCTTCGAGTGATCGTTGTTCCGCGTTGACTCCGAGGACGATCTCCGTGAGTCCGCCCAGGATCATAAGGACCGCTCCAAGCAGGTAGCCGTAAAAGACGGTGGTACGGTTTCCGGTGGCGATATTGTGGCCGTAGAGCGCTGGTCCGATGATTCCGCCGATCCCGGTCGCGGTGGCGTAGAAGAACGCTATCGCCATTGCACGCGTCTCCATCGGGAACACTTCGCTCACCGTGAGGTAGGCGGCGCTGGCTCCGGCCGACGCGAAAAAGAAGATCGCTGTCCAGCCGACCGTCAGCTGGGTTGCGGAGATCGAGTTCTGCTGGAACAGATAGCCGACGATGATCAGGCCGGTGCCGGCGATGATATAGGTCGAGGAGATCATGATCTTGCGTCCGACCACGTCGAATAGCCTGCCCAGCAACAGCGGTCCGAGGAAGTTTCCGGCCGCGAAGGGCAGGATGTAGTAGCCGATCGAAGACGGACTGACCCCGTAGAAGTTCGCGAGCACAAGCGCGTAGGTGAAGAAGATAGCGTTGTAGAAGAACGCCTGGGACACCATCAACATGAAGCCCAGCAACGAGCGGCGCTTGTACTCTCCAAACACCGCCTTGACGACGGGTCCGAAGCCGATGCTGTCGCGCTGGCGCACCTCGATCGTTCCTTCCGGATCGGGCAATGGTTCGTCCGTGCTGTCGTCGACCTTTTGCTCGATGTCGGACACGATCTGATCAGCTTCGTCGGCCTGCCCGTGCGTCATCAGCCAGCGCGGGCTCTCGGGAACGAACTGTCGAACCAGCAGGATGCCGATCGACAGGACGGCACCGATGCCAAAGCCGACGCGCCAACCGACGTCGATCGAAAAGTACTTCGGGTTGAGCAGTACCAGCGATGCGGCCGCGCCGATCGCCGTGCCGATCCAGAATGAGCCGTTGATAGCGAGATCGACCCAGCCGCGGACGCGCGCCGGGATCAGCTCGTCGATCGCCGAGTTGATCGCCGAATACTCGCCGCCGATACCAGCCCCGGTGAAGAACCTGGCGATCGCGAACTCGGCAAAGTTCTGCGAAAAGGCGGTGCTGATCGTCGCGACCAGGTACAGGCCAAGCGTAATCAGAAACAGCTTCTTGCGCCCGAACCGGTCAGTCAAATATCCGAAGAAGAGCGCACCGACAACCGCGCCGGCAACGTAGATCGAGCCCGCAAGACCCAACTGCGACGGCGACAGGCCCAGCGTCTGCGAGCTTTGCAGCTGGGCGGCGATGCTGCCAACGATGGTGACCTCCAACCCATCCAGGATCCACACCGCGCCCAGCGCAACGACCACCAACCAGTGCCAGCTCGCCCACGGCAACCGATCAAGCCGCGCCGGAACGTCCGTTTCGACAACGTCATCGTCTTCGCGACGCTCGCCGCGGCCGCGAGGGCCCCACGCTGCATACGTGCTCATTCCGATCCCTCCAGCAGTAGACGCACGCTTGAACCCTCGTATTCCCCGACTGCCGTCCGCGAAAACCGCCGTCCAAAGTGACGCCGCCGGCACGCCCGTCGAACTCTATGGTTAGGAAGGGTCAACGGTTCGAGTCCGTAGGGGCTTCGTTGCAATCGAGAGGAAGGGGTCGACGTGAGTGTTCGAGAGGTCATCGCGACGCATCCACACCCAACCAGCATCGAGCGCGAGGCGCTCCTTCGCTGCATTGGTGACTGCGTCGACTGCGCGGCCACGTGCACCGCGTGCGCCGACGCGTGTCTCGCTGAGGAGGACGTCCGAGACATGGTCCGCTGCATTCGACTGTGTCTTGACTGCGCCGATCTCTGCGACACCACCGGCCGCATGGTGACGCGCCAGACGGAGCTCGATTTCGGCCTCCTCCGTGCGACCGTCGGGGCCTGCGCCGCAGCGTGCCGTGCCAGTGGAGATGAGTGCGAGCGGCATGCCCATCACCACGAGCACTGCCGGATCTGCGCCGAAGCCTGCCGCCGCTGCGAGCAGTCGTGCAACGAGCTGCTCGCAGCGATGGAGTAGTGCGGTCAACGGATCGAGTCCGTTAGAGGGCGCCTCGCTGCGGCTATCGCGGCGTGAGCGCGTCCAACGCCGCGCGTTGGCTCTCATCCGCTTCAGAGCCTAGAGTCTGCCATCGATTTCGGCCCGGAAGGGGAGATGGTTTCGCACCTGCAGGTAGTGGTGATGTGGGCCAACTCGCCCGACTGGCCTCGGCAGCGACGGCGGCATCAGCGGCGGTGCGTTTGATGGCCGCCGCGGACGAGCGCGATCGTGGGGGTCGCACGCGGGTACTCGGGCGCGTACGCGCCGTCCGCTGGCCCAAGCGCCGCAGTCGCGAGCTGGCGGTCATCACGGCGATCTTCGCGCTGATCATCGTCGTTGCGTTCCCGAAGCTCGCAACCGGGTCCGCGACGTTCGCACCGAATGGACGCCTCGCGACGCAGTCGGGTTCGAGCGGGGTCGATTACCACTACAAGACGCCCGGGCGGGCTGCCATCAACGACGCCGGGGGCTTCGCGTGGAGCTTCGAGCCATGGGTGCGGATCGTCCACAACGCCTACAGCGACGGCGCGCTTCCACTCTGGAACCCGTATACCGCGTTCGGGGCGCCGCTTGCGGCAGATATTCAGACGGCGCCGGCCGAGCCGTATTACTTTCCGCTCTTCATTCACCCGTCGCAACGGGTCTGGAACCTGGTGGCGCTGCTGCGCCTGCTCGTTGGCGGGGTCGGCTGTTACGCGCTGCTTCGGGCGCTGGGAGCCTCGCCGCTTGCCGCGTTCGCTCCTGCTGTCGGGTTCATGCTCTCCGCCACGTTCGTGCTGTGGATGCACGAGGGGTCGATGAACCTGGAGTCGCTCACGCCGTGGCTGCTGCTCGCCATCCTTGGCATGATTCGCCGCCAGACGACCGCCAGGTTCTGTGCGCTGGCGGGCCTCACGACGCTGATGTGCGTTGGCGGCCAACCCGAGGTGCTGATCGGCGTGACGTACCTCGCCATCGCCTGGGGACTGTACTGGTGGATACGTGAGGGGCGGCGTTGGCGCGCCCTGACGGAAACGGCCGGCGCCGCACTGCTGGGAGGGCTCGTCGCTGCGCCGCTGCTCTGGCTGGGGCTGCAGTACGTCTCGATCGGCGTGACGGAGCACGCGCACGCGGAGGGGATGTCGCGATATCCGCTCGGGTTGGCCAAGGTGGTCGCGCTGGGCGACTTCTCGCAGCAACGTATGGTGTCGCTCGGCATCGTCCTTTTGGCGTTGTCGATCGCCGGTCTGGCGGCACGAAAGGCGGCCGGCGTCGCCGGGATGTGGTTCATGGTGTTCGCGCTGATCGTCTGGTCGCTGCGGTCGTTCGCGGGCCTGCCCGGCGGCGTGTTCGGCCACTTCCCCGGCGTGCATGAGTCGAACCTGAGGCGGTATGGCGAGGTGGTCGTACCGCTGGCCGGAGCCGTGCTGGCGGCGGGTGGCATCCAGGCTCTCATCCGCGGATCGCGGACGGCCGCGATCGCGTGCACGGTCGGCGTCCTGGTGCCCGTAGCGGTCTGGGCAGCCGGCGGCGTGGGGCGGGGCGACGCGCGGACGGCGCTCGTGTTCGCCGTCCTCACCGCGGCCGCCTGCTGGGCCGTGCTTCGCTGGCCATGGCTTGCGCTGGGGCTGGCCGTCGTGGTGTTCGCCCAGTTCCGCAGCCTTGCACCCACGACCTATACGCACCCCTACGACCCGTTCTCTCCGCGGCCGTTCGCCGCATACCTCCAGAAGCACCTGCAGCCTGGCGAGCGGGTCGTCGGCTCCGGTCGGATCCTCACGCCGAACATCAGCGGAGCCATGCGAATCGCCGACGCGCGCGCCAACGACGCCCTCTACCCCGCGCGGTGGGTGGCGTACATGCGGAATCTCGTCGGCCGCAAGACCAAGATTCCCACCCGGGACGCGGACTCGCCGTTCCTCGACGCCGCCGGGGTTCGATACCTGTTGCTGCTGCACGGCGTGCAGCCGTCCCGCCCGGGCTTCCAGCTCGTGTATCGATCGCGTCGCGGTTCGCACTCCCCGGACGTCTGGCGCAACTCGCACGCCTATCCGAAGGCGTGGATCCCCCGATCGATCGTCGCCGTGCCGGACGAAGCCGGTGCGCTGCGCGCCGTGCGGGCTGCCGCTGGTGCCGACCTGCGGGCCGTCTCCTTCGTGGAGGACCCCACGCCGGCCATGCGGTCGGCACAGGGGGGCGGCGCCGCGACCATCCAGCACTTCGGGTGGAACGACCTGAAGCTACGCGTGCATGCGACAGGCAACGCCACGCTGATCACCTCCGACACCGTCTTCCCCGGGTGGACGGCCACGGTTGACGGCCACGCGACGCCGATCAGGCCGGCGAACGTCGCGATGCGCGCCATCGCCGTGCCCGCTGGGGATCACACGGTGATCTTCGAATACGAGCCTCCGCAGTTTCGCTACGGCGTGCTGCTCAGCCTGGTCGGCGTGCTCGGCATCCTCGCCCGCATCATCGTGGGTCGTGTCAAGGGTTGGGATCAACGGTTCGAGTCCGTTTGAGGGCTTCGCCGCTAGGCGGATCCCCTTTTTACTCTGGCGCGTGATGTTTGTGGGGGCGGTGAGGATAGTCAGGTATCTATCGGGAGGATCCCATGCTGCGCCGTCTGCTCATCGCTTTGGTCACACTCGCAGCCGCGCTGGCGGTAGTGCCGGAGGCTTTGGCAAAGGGGCCGGTCACCTCGCTCGAGGTCTGTGGGTCGGATGGGTGCGCCTCGATCGCAGTCCCGTCGCGGCTGAAAGGGCCGCTCGGCCTCGAACAGTTGATGATGACGGGACGTGCTGCCAGCGAGACGCCAACCCCGGCGCCGTTTTATCGGCTGAGGATCGGGTATGGCGAGGGCGGCGCTCTGACGCTGTATTACCTGCGTGGCGGCGTGGTGCTGCGAGACCAGAACTGGGTGGTACTGAGCCCGCGGCTGGGCCGCGCCATAGACGCCGCAGTGGCGGGCCAGCGGCCGATCGTGCCCGAGCTCTCCTCGGTCAGAATCGACGGCCACCTGGTCGCCGACCCTCGGGCGTACGCGCCGCTCCTGCGCCCGCTGCCGATGTCGCCGGGAACCGTTGATGCGAACGTCACGGGAGCGGTCGGGATCTACGTGACGACGACCACTGCAAGTCCCTGGGGGCTTGGTCGGGTCGTGTTTGTGCTTTATGACCCGCGCACCAGGCTCGTCGACATTGGCGGCGCTGTGTGGGTGCCGCCCGCTGCGGTGCGCCGCGCGATTCAGCAGGACGCGGGTATCGCCGGCCCCGGTAAGAGCGGGTCGGGGGTGGTGTGGGCGGGCGGCGCAACGGTCGTGGCGGCGTCGGCTGGGGTGCTGCTGCTGGGGCGACGGAGGCGGCGTGGTGGTGGCCGCTGACGGTAGCGTGGGTAGGTGGCGTCCGGTTCTAACGACGAGATTGGGTTTCGCCGCGAGCAGGCGGATCTGGATGCGCTGTTTCGGTCCCACCATGCCGAGATCGTCCGTTTCCTGGCCGCCCGCTTGGGGTCGCGCGACGAGGCTGCCGACCTGGCCGGCGATGTGTTCGTGGAGGCGGTGCGCAGCGTGCCACGGTTGCGCTGGCGTGGCAGGCCCGTGCTTGCGTGGCTCTATCGCGTGGCGGCCAATATGGCGGCCGACCACGTGAGCCGCCGCGGGCGTGAGCTGCCGGCCGCCGTGCTCCCGCAGGCGGCAGCCCAGCAGCCGGACATGCTGCCGGAGCGTGATGCGCTGGCCCGCGCGATGCGATCGCTGCCAGCAGAACAGGCGCTGGCGGTGCACCTGCGCCTGGTTGAGGACTACAGCTTTGCCGAGGTCGGACGCCTGATGGGGCGCAGCCCTGCAGCCTGCCAGATGCTCGTGTTGCGAGCCGGGCGCAGCCTGCGCGAGAGGCTGAAGCAGGACGGCCTTCATGCATGACGCCGTTGTCGCGGAGCAGCTCGCGCGGGCACTAGCGGGGGAGCCGACCGGGGTCGATGAGGCCGATCGCCTGGCCAGGTTGCTGCGTGAGGCCGTGCTGCCGGCGCGGTTCGTCGTGACGCCGGACGAGACGGAGCGGGCGCTCGCACGGCTGCCTCGCACGAGGGCTCGCCGGTTGCGGCCGCTGGGTGTGATCGCGGCGGCGGGCGTCGCCATCGCCATTGCCGCCGCCCTCGTAGTGGCTTTGCCCGAGAGCCGCACGCCCGGCGTCGATGTCGAAGCGCAGGCGCTGGCTGCCATTCGCAACACGGGGTCGATCGTCGAGATCGTGACGCGCGTGCAGCGGCCGGGGTCAAGCGGGCGGGTGATCCGGACGCAGTGGTCAGGCTCGGACGGCCGCACCCGGGTACGAGAGCGGCTGAACGGCACGGTGATCGAGGACATCCTGCGTGAGCCGGGCGGCCGGGTCGTCTCCTACCAGGCAAGCAGCCGCCGGGTGGTGGTGGCGCCGTCGTGCCTCAGCCTGGCCGGCGTGTGCTCGGAGCTGATCGACCCCATCAGCTTCTACTGCGAGCGGCTGGCTACGGGTCACGTGTCGCGCCTGACCAGGATCAGGTTCGGCGGGCGGCCAGCGTTCCGCTTCATCTTGCCGGCGCAGAGCCTCGGTGCCGGCACGACCAGGATCGAGCAGGTCGTCATCCTCGACGCGGCAAGCTATCTGCCGCGGCGCATCGTCTGGCGCGAGTCGCGGTCCGGGCGCTCGAACGTGGACGCGGTGTTCGATGTGACCTCGATCGTCCCGTTGGCCGAGGATCCGCAGCAGGCATTCATCGTGCCTGCGCCGCCCGGTACCCCCGTCGTGCAGGTGAACGACAGCGGCGGCGACCTCGGTCGGCCGGCCGTTGCGAGGCTCACGCTGGCCAAGGCGCGCGCGGAGTTCCCCGACGCCATGTGGGTGGGCCGTCGGTATCACGGCCTGCGTCTCACCCGTGTGGACGCGGTTCGCTGGAGGTCGGGCGCCGCCCTGCGGCTCGACTACGGACCGTTGACCGTCTGGAACTTCAATCGCATCATCCCGCCTCCGTTGCTTGACAGCCGTACGCTTCCCGCCAAGACGTTCCCCAGCAACGGCGGTGTCACGGCTCGCTTCTACGTCGCCGGCCGGCACCTCGTGGTCGAGCGCGATCTACCGCGAAACTCTGTGGCGGTGATCGCGCCCGAACTGAGCAAGCTGCAAATGTTCGACGTGACCAGCGCCGTCCGACGACTCAACGACAGGTAACGCTCGAGCGGTTGGCGGAGGAAGAAGTGGTTGGGGTTCGGCGACCTCGCTGTGCAGTGTCTGGGTCGATCGATGCGGGCTTTTATCGTCCGACAGTCGGAGCCGCACGCCGCGCCGGTGAAGGATCCTTCGCCCCGACGACAAACCCGGTAGTCATGGATCTGCATCTACCTCCACCGTGGGGAGCGCCGGAGCGCGACTCGCCGTGTGACAGATGCAATCGAACGACACGCCATTACGGCCGCCGCCTTACCAGTAGCGTCGATGACGACAGCGACAGGGCCGCTGGCACGGTCGTCTGGTTCTGTGCCGACTGCGGTCATCGGCACGAGCGCGGCGCTGAGAACGCCTCCCTCCGACAGAACGACGACGCCCTCGCTGAGTTGTTTGATCGCCACTGAGCATGTCACGCGAGGGCGCTTTATCCCCGGCCCGCCGACAGGCGGGCCCTTCTCGCGCGTGCCTGGTTGATCTCGGTCCGGTTACTTCTGCACGACGCAGAATCGGTACCCGTCCGGGTCGACGAGGACAACGAAGTCGGCGTCGTCCGGTGCCCGGTGTGGGCAGCGAGTCGCGCCGAGAGCAACGAGTCGCTCCACTTCGCTCCTCTGGTCATCGGTGTAGAGGTCGAGGTGGATCGCGCTCAGCTCGTCGGGTGCCGGAGCGATCGGCGTGTCGACCCGCTCGAGCGAGAGGTTCGGGCCGGTTCCGGTCGGATCCGTAAGGACGACCCAGCCGTCCTGTGGCGCTTCCCGCGGCACATAGCCCAGCGCCGCCTGCCAGAACACGCGCATCTGGTCAAAGAGGGTGCAGCGGATGACAATCGAGCCAACGCGAATCCCCCCGGCCGGACGTTCTCGTGGCATCGCGAGCATAAGACGAGCCTAACGTAGACGACGCACTTTGCACCGTTCCATGGTGAGGAAGGGATCACCGGTTCGAGTCCCCTACAGGGCGTCGCTCGACGTCAACCGCTCGTTTCCCGTCCAGCACAGTGACGGTAAGCGGCTGCGAGGCTCCCCACCGGTCGATTGCAACCGCGGCATAGCTGGTGGTATGGCGCGGCAGCGGTAGTCGGCACACCGACCGGAGGCTGTCCGCGCATCCGCGGCCGCCCCCCACCTGCCGCACGGTCACCCGGACGATCCGTGGATCTGGTGCACGCAGACGCGCCGAGACGATCAATCCCTTCGCGCCGTGCCGGATGGTCAGAGCGGCCGGAGGGGCGGGACGAATCAGATCGCGCAGGGCTGCTTCGACGAATGCAGCCACCTGCGCGTTGGGGGAACGCCCGTCCAGGTCGTCGAGCGCCCATGCCAGCTCCATCGTGCCCATCGCGAACACGCGGCCTCCGCTCTGCGCCGTTGCCCGGACCATGTCTGCACTGCGGCGGACGCCGTCGGATCCCGGGATGCGGGCTGTCATCAGCGGCACCACCTGACCCGCAAAGCAGCCGGGGATACGCGAGTCCCACTCATATCCCACAACCCCGGGGATCACATCCCCGGCCGCCAGACCGGCAGCCGACAGCCATGGATCGCTGGTTGGCCCCACGACCGTGTACGTGGTCGGCGACGCCGTCAGATTGCGCTGCGCGGCCCACTGGTGCTCGACCCCCATCAGCTTGCACTCGGGCTCGCCGAACGTCCGGAAGAACCCGTTGTCGATGCGCCGGTTGTGAATCGGATCGATCGAGGGATCCCGCCACTCCACGATCGTGCGCCGGTCGGCGGCGTAGCGCATCCGCCACTCGCCGCTGTTAGAGCCGAACATCAGGTTCGTCGACAGGGCCAGAGCACGGTTGAAGGCGCTGCGCGTCCGCTGAGTCCAGTACTCGTCGTGGCCGATTGCGAACACGAGACGGTGATGCAGCAGCGATCCGGGGTTCGCGTCGGTGTCGGCGTCGGTCTGGTAGGAAACGTCGATGCCGTTGCGCTCGAGGAAGCGGACCCAGGGCAGTTCGAGCTCCGTGTCCATGTTGTGGAACTCGTGCTGGTCGAAGGGCCGATCGAACGAGACCTCGAGGGCGTGCCGGCTGGTGCCGAACTGGTAGAGGCTCCTGCCGCCCCAGGGGTTGTACGCCTCCCACGTATTGACCGGCACCTGGACCAACACCGCAGATGCGGGAGCCGCCGGATTCTGGCGGACGATCAGCGGCACGTTCCCGACGGCGCCGGCGTGCGCGCCACCCACGATCTCGAGCTTGGCCTCGTAGTAGCCGGAGACGGCGTCAGGCGGGATCTCGACACGATCGGTCACCCGCCAGTGTGTCCGGAACAGCCCGGTGACGGAGCCGGGTGTGGTGGGCGGCGGCTGTGCAATCGCGACGTGGCTCGATCGGCAACCAGGCACGCACATGACCAAGCGCCCCCCGATCCCTTGATACCACCCCAGCCGGTACACGAGCACCCGATAGCGCGACCCGGGCGGTGCGGCAACGTGCAGTCGAAAGCCTTGCCCCGCGGCGACGCTGGTTTCCGACGCATAACCAGTGATCACCTTCCCCGCGTCGGCTGGTATCTCCCAGCCAGGCGTGCCCGGGCGCGCGTTCTCTCGTTGCACGGGATTCGCGGCGGTGGAGAAGGTCGCTGGCATCGTGGAGGATGTGCTGCTACCGCTCGTTCCACCGCAGGCGGTGAGAACCGCGATCAGAACGACCGCCTGTGCGGCTATCGCGACCGGCGCGCCGTGAACTGCCCGCACGGTCCGTGCGTTCGCAAACATTCGTAGGACTACTGTGGACACCGAGCTTCGGTTCTGTCCGCGCCAGGGTCGCATGAGAACGGCCGTCGCGTACCGTGAATCCGCCGACAAAGATCCCGCGTACTTCGACACAGCACCGTCATGAGACAGGCGTGTTACCACGACGGCTCCGCAGGTTCGGAGAGCGAGCGTCGCACCGGCGTTTCGGCTGCGACAGCCGGTTCGCGCCTCCGTCGCTGGGCCAGCCCGGCGGTCGCGGTGGCGGTGCTGGCGGTCGTGATCTGGCGTCTCGGCACCGGCCCGTTCCTCGCTGGTCTCAAGGCGGTCGACAGCCGTGCCGTTCTGGCGGCCGCGGCCGTCGTGCTCGTCACGACACTCTGCTCTGCGTGGCGGTGGACGATCGTCGCCCGGGGCCTCGGCGTGCGCTTGTCCTTGGCCGCCGCCGTGGCTGCGTATTACCGGGCGCTTTTCCTCAACCTCACACTTCCCGGCGGCGTCGCCGGAGACGTCCACCGCGGCGTCAGTCACGGTCGCGATGTGCGCGACGTCGGACGCGCTATGAGGGTCGTGGTATGGGAGCGCGCTGCCGGCCAAGCGGTACAGACCGTGCTGACGATCTCCGTGTTGCTGGTTTTGCCGTCCCCTGTGCGGTCGTCGATGCCGTTCGTTGCGGGTGCAGCGATCGGGATTGCCGTTGGGGTCATCCTCGTCTGCCGAAAGCGAGTGGCAAGCGAAGGTTCCCGGTGGACGCGGGTGCGGGCCGCAGTGGTGACGGACATCCGCGACGGAGTACTGCGTCGCAACGCGTTGCCGGCTGTCGTGCTCGCCTCGGCCGTGGTCGTCGTCGGCCATGCGGTCACTTTCCTCATTGCCGCACGGGCGGCGGGCGTGACGGCGTCGATCTCCCGGCTGCTACCGCTGGCGCTGCTCGCGTTGCTTGCGATGGTCCTGCCGAGTGTCGGCGGCTGGGGACCGCGCGAGGGACTGACCTCATGGGTGTTCGCCGCGGCCGGGCTCGGTGCCGATCGCGGCGCTGCAACCGCCGTCATCTATGGAGTCTTGGTGCTGGTCGCCGGCCTACCGGGCGCAGTCGTGCTCGTCGTCGAGCGGCTTCGTCGACGGCGTGTTACGAGTCCCAGCGGGCAGAGGCCGGTCCCGATAGATCCGATCGTGGGCTCACCCCCGTATTGAGTCCAGGTCGAGTACCTGAGATGCAGGAGGAAGGTTTGTCGGAGATCGTTTGCAGGCGTATCGGTTGGGATGTAGCGTCGCTGGCGAACCGAGGCAACTGCAAGTGACCGACACAACCTGCGCCTGATGGCGGTCAGAACCGAGAGCCGCATAACAATCTCCGGCAGCGTCCCCGATGTGTGGGCATACGTCTGTGACGTCGGACGCTGGCCTGAGTGGGCGCCGGGGGTTCTGGAGTGTCGGGCTGTTGGAGGGGCTCCGCTTGGGCCCGGCTCGAGGGTCGAGCAGCGCGCGAAGGGGATACTCGGGCGGACCCGCGGTCGGGCGCAGCACGTGACGGCTGTCGAAGCGCCCCACAGCTTGGCGTTCGCCGGGCCGATGGGCTCTTCCGCAGCGCGCTGGGGAATGACGCTCGAGCCGATGGCCGGTAGGCAGACCGAGGCCCTGATGTGGGTTGAGGTCGACCGCGGCGGCATCATGCGCGCGATCCCCGATCGCGTTCTCGCAGCCAGGATTCAGCGCGTCAGCGATACCGAGATGGCGGCGATCAAGGCTGCCGTCGAGTCCGCCGCCCCAGGCGGCTCGGATTCCTAGATGGCGGACTCGTGGGCCCACCGCGACGCTTCGGCGATCGACGAGCACACCGTGAGCCAGGTCGGCAGTGCGCGAGAGCGACAGCACCTGATAGAGACATACCGCAAGAAGGCAAAGCACTACGACATCACCTCCCGCTTCTACCCTGCGCCCGGCTACCCGCAGCGGGCACAACGCCTCCGAGCCGTACAAGCACTCGGTCTTCGCCCGGGTGACCGTGTGGTCGACATCGCCTGCGGCACAGGTCTGAACTTCCCGCTGATCGAGCAGGCGATCGGCCCCTACGGCCGCATCGTCGGTGTCGACCTCACCGACGCAATGCTCGCTCAAGCCCAGCATCGACTCGAGACAAACGGCTGGAGCAATGTCAGCCTCGTGCAAGCCGACGCGGCCAGCTTCGACTTCCCGACCCGGGTCGACGCGATTCTGTGCACGTACGCCCTGTGTCAGGTGCCCGAGTGCGCACAGGTCATCGCGCAGGGGGCTGCGGCCCTCTCCCACGGCGGACGCTGCGTCGTATTGGATCTCAAGCTTCCCGACAACACGCCTCGGTGGCCAGCGCAGCTCGGAGTCGCGATCGTGCGGCATTTCGCCTCCATAGATGACTGGATCATGCGCCGTCCGTGGGAAGCGATAAGCGCAGCGATGCGGGAAGAACTGGCCGATGTCTCCTGGACCGAGTTGGCCCTCGGGACGGCATTCCTTGCTGCCGGGTCCCGCGTCCCTGGAACGGGCCTCAGCATGATCACCCGAGGCCGCTGAACGAAGGGCCTGGTCAGAATCTTCTCCGTCGGCACCTCTCGGCCGCGGTCATGCGAGACTCGTATGCATATGGACGAGGACGAGCCTTATGTGGTTCATCCGATCGGCGTTGTCCGCTCGACGCTGCGCGCGATCTCTGACGCCCCGAACCAGGCGTTTGAGGGAGCACCCGAGGCATTGCTCGAGATCGATTCCGCGTTCGCCGGCGCCCTGCATCGCATCGAGCCGGGCGACGAGCTGATCGTCCTGACCTGGCTGCATCTGGCCGACCGGGACGTCCTGCAGACGCACCCGATGGGAGACGAACGAATCCCCCTGACCGGCGTCTTTCGGACACGCTCCCCGGGCCGGCCGAATCCGATCGGGCTCCACCGGGTGATCGTCACCGCACGGGAGGGCGAAACCAGGCTGCGGGTCGGTGCACTGGAGGCGGTCGACGGTACCCCGATAATCGACCTCAAGATCGCGATCACGCGTCGTGCATGACCTCGTCCAGCGGGCCGAGCGGGCCGGCACCCGCATCATCCGCTTCCAGTTCTGTGACTACTCCGGCATCGTCCACGCCAAGGCGGTGCACGCCACGATCCTGGAACAGAAGCTGCGCGAAGGCGTCGGTAGCACGCTCGCCCAGACCGCCCTCAACGTGCGCGATCAGCTGGTCGACATCCCCGAGATGCCGCCCGTGGGGGAGGTGCGGATCGTCCCCGATCCGGCGACCTACACCGAGCTGTCCTGGGCGCCCGGAGTGGCCGCGGTGATGTGCGATCTGGTTGACCGCGACCAGGTGCCCTGGTTTGCC
>Ga0164305_10000295_pt1 | contig 17956 bp, 15 predicted proteins | sample Whisoiple_237_MG_FD_110215 | JGI IMG/M metagenome (GOLD analysis project Ga0164305, IMG submission 110215) | Soil microbial communities amended with pyrogenic organic matter from upstate New York, USA - Whitman soil sample_237_MG | ecosystem: Environmental > Terrestrial > Soil > Agricultural...
CCTGATAGCCGCGCAGCCGTGGCGGCTCGTTCTGGACGTAGTCGTATTGCGCCGACAGGTTCAGGCCCGAGGTCTGGACGTCGCGTTCGGCGATGCCGGCGCGGCGGAGCGCGGCCATGACCTGCGTCATGCGCTCGGCATTCAGGCGCATGGCCTCGGCTGCGGTCGTGGCTTCGGTGACGACGCCGAAGTTGATGGTGGCCATGTCCGGCTTGGCCTTCACTTCGCCATAGGCCGACAGGTTCAGCGCCGGGCGGTCGGCCACGGCGTGAATCACCATCGGCGCGCCGCCTTCAGGCTGCGACTGGGCGCGCGCGGCGGGGGCGGCGAACAGGGCGGCGGCGGCCATGACCGCGCCGCTCATCAGCAGCAGGCGGTTGGAAACGGCAGGCGCGGCGATTGCCTGGGCGGCGGGGCGGTTCATGGGGGAGAACTCCTGAAAGCGTTGGGGCCGTGCATGGGAAGGTGTGCAACGACCATGGCCGCACCTTGACCGTTGGCCGCTGAATGAACGCCTGCGTACCCTTGGCAGTTTCCGTTCATCGGCGTGAAATCGGCGACAGGAAAGCGACGAACCCGAGGCCGCTTGGCAAGCCGCCGCCCAGCCTGCTAGGCCGTGGCCACGGCGGGCGCGTAGCTCAATGGTTAGAGCCGACCGCTCATAACGGTCTGGTTGGGGGTTCGAGTCCCTCCGCGCCTACCGCCCTCCCCGATCAGGCGGCCCGCCGCAGATCGCCCGTCAGGACCGCCACCGGCCGCTCGCCGCGATAGAGGCTCAGCGACGCAAGGACGGGCCAGTCCAGCGCCATCTGCTGTACTTTTCGCAGCGCATCCGCGTCGTCCGCCGCGTCGATCACGCAGAGGTCCGCGACGGATTCCGCCGGCAGGCTGACGATGCAGAAATAGCAGTCCATACGCGCCTCTCCTCTGGAGGCCGCTTAACTACCCGCCGCAGGACTCGTTCCTGTGACGATTTCCGGACGTTTGGTTGCAGCCTGCTGCGCACAGACAACGGCCCCGGACGGCGGCGCCGGGACCGTCACTGTTCAATCGACCGCCTAGAAGCGCGCAGCGATCGTGAGACGCAGGGCGTGGAAGGCGATGTTGTCGGACTCCCGCCGCTGATCGGTTCCATTCGGATTGACGATCCGGAACGGATTGGTCAGGGGAGCCGCGCCCGGCCCGACGCGAACCGTCAGGCCGTCGCCCGCATCCAGATCGGTGTACAGGTACTCCAGTCCCACGGTGATCCGCTCGCCCATGCGCGTCTCGAAGCCGCCGCCGATCTGGTAGCCGGTGGCGTCGTCCTCCGACGTCAGGGGCGCGAAACTGTTGGCGGTGTTGGTGGTGAAGTAGGTGTCCGTGACCTTGGCCATCGCCGCGCCGCCGGTGACATAGGCCAGCGACCGGCTTCCCACGGTGTAACCGAGGCGCAGGCGGGCGGCGTACATGACGTCGTCCAGATCGCGGTTAAACTGATAGGCGGCCGGGGTGGTGCTGAACGCCGTCGCGAAATCCTCGACGTCCACGCTGGCCGCCTCGACCATCACGCCATAGACCATCCGGCCCGACTGGAAGTCCCAGCCCGCGCGCGCGGCGAAATCCGTCCGGACCTCGTCGTCGTCGATGCATCCGGTCGGCAGGTTGTCTCCCCGGGCCTTGCCGCCGCAGAAGCCACCCGGCGTGGCCGCGGTGGCGGCGAAAGCATCCTGGCCATCGGACCTGCGCACGGTGTCGTTGAACCCGCCGTCCAGATTTGTGTCGAACACCGTCCGCTCGTTCGCGTCGTCGTCCGTCATGGCCCCGCCGACCGACAGGCCGATATAGGGTCCGCTCCAGTCCTGGGCGGACGCCGCCCCCGCGCCGAGCAGCAGGAACGCGCCGGCCGCGATCGCCAGATCGATGTGTCGCATGATGGTCTCCAGCGGCCCCCTGCGGGCCGCTCCGCCCGCAATTACGCGGACGGGGGAGAACCGGATGCAGGCACAGCGATCAAGGTCCGCGCCTACCGGCCCCAGCCCCCGCCCCGGCTCCAGCGGTCGTCGCCCCGGTAGCGGTTATCGGGGATGTACCGGCCGTCGCGGTCGTACCAGCCCTGGCCGTCGCGATAGTTGTCATAGCCGTCGGGCTGATAGCCGTCGTCGTAATAGGGCAGGCCCAGCAGGCCGTCCTCGTCGTCCCACCAGTCGCGGGGATAGGAGGTGATCTCGCAGCTCCAGCCGTCGCCGGGGCGCCAGTAAGGCTCGTAGCGGCCGCGGTAGCGGTCGCGGAACTGGGGCCGGCAGGCGTATTGCGACCAGACGCGGTTGCCGCTGGCCTCCACCGTGGCGCGGGCCTCGCGGTAGATGACCTCGCGCACGCCGGCGAAGACGTTGTTGACGATCACCGCATGGCCCGAGGCGGCGGCGACGCCGACCGTGGTGGCCCGCACCCGGCTGTCGGCCAGCCGCAGCTCGCCGTTGTACAGGACGACGCCCTTGTCCGAGCGGCCGATCCTGCTGTTCTGGATCTGGACCGAGGCCCCCTCGACCGCCACGCCCTCGACATAGCCGACGATGGCCGTGTTCTCGATCTCGACCCGGCCGTAATCGCGCGCCGAACGCACCACCACGCCGATCGAGCGCGGCCCGAAGGCGTTGGGCGCGCCCGTCCCCTTCAGCGTCGTCGAACCGATGCGCGAGGTCTGGCCGGCGCCCGGAATCAGCTCCAGCCCCGACTGGGCGCCGGTGATCACCATCTCCCAAGCCGTCATGACCGCGCCGTCGGCGACGATGGCCGGCGAGACGGTCTGGGCGTCGATCACCGCGTTGCGGATATCCAGCAGGCCGCCGTCCGCATAGATGGCCGCCTCGTCCCCCGCGTGGCGGAAGCCGACGCGGTTCATGACGATGTCCGCGCCATAACCGACGATGCAGGCGGCGTCGCCCGCGCGCGGCGAGGCGAACATCATGTCGCGGATCTCGACCCGCACCCCTTGCGCCACCGTCATGCACGGCAGGCCGTCGGGCGCGATCAGGGTCGGCGTCGGATTGCGGTCCCACTCGCGCGGATCGAAGCCGCTCTCGCCGATGATGGTCAGCGGCTTGTCGATGTTCAGCCAGCCGACGCAGGCTCCGCCGCGGGCGCGTATCACCAGCGTCCCGCCGGGCCGCACCCGGCGGACCGCATCCTCGACCGCGCCAGTGCCCGGATTGCCGCCGCAGTCGACCAGCACAACCTCTTCCCCGCCTGGATAGCCGCCGGGATAGCCGGGCCGCCAGTCGGGCCGGTGCCGGCCGTAGTCATAGCGCCGGTGCGACGTGCCCCGGTTGCGATAGCTGCGAGTCGGCGGGTCCAGCAGGATGCCGAAATTGGGCCGGGTCTGGCTTTCCACCTTGGCGGCGACCTGCGCTCGCGCGGTCGGGGCGTCGGTCAGGACGAAGACGCCCACGGACGCGGCGATGGCGAAGGCGCCGCCGACGGCGCTGGCGATCCGGGCGAAGGGCTTGGGGCTCGTCATGATCCTACGCCCTCCTTAGCGGCGCTGCTGCGAACGGGAGATCTGGGCCAGCACGGCCTGCAGGCGGCCGGCCGAGGGGCCGAAGCCCGACAGGGCCGAGTCGATCCTCAGCGCCACGGCCTGGGCCTTGTCCTGATCGGCCACGCCCGAGACGCCGAGGGCGAAATAGCTCGACATGGCGAATTTGGCCTCGGGGCTGCCCTGACGCGCCGCCTCGTCGAACCATTTGAAGGCGCGGGCGTAATCGGCGGGCAGGCCGATGCCTTCGGCGTACATGACCGCCAGCACCAGCTGCGCCTCGGATGAGCCGTTGATCGCCGCCATCTGGATGGCCCGCACCCGCTCCAGATACGACAGCCGCCCCTCCATCGGGTGGCCCAGCATGGCCTCCAGCGTCTCGATCTGCCGCTTGGACAGGTCCTCGGGCCGGGCCGCGACCTCGTCGGTGATCCCCAGATAGCGCAGGGCCCGGCCCACATGGACGAAGGGCAGTTCGCCGGCCATCCGGCCCAGCGCATATTCATAGGCGTCGCCGCGCGGACGGCTCTCGTCCGAGAAGGGCACGCCCGAGCGCGGCGCGCTGTTGGGATAGAATTCGAAGGGCGGCGTCCACTGGCGCGCCTTGGTCTCGACCAGGCCCTGATACTGGCTGCGGCTGGGCGTCGAGCGCTCGAAATCCTTCAGCAGCACATAGGCCCCGACGTCGCCGGTCTGCACCGCGAGATAGTTGTACAGATAGGCGTCGACGTCGTTGCGCTGGAAGAGGTTGGTGGCCGAGTAGTAGCCGCGCCGGTTGCGGTCCCGGCTGCCGTTTCCGGTCTGCGGCCGGCCCCAGGCCTCGCGGGCCTCGCGGTTGTCCTCGGGCTCGCCGAACGGGCCGTAGAGGCCGTCGTGCAGGCGCGCGAGGGTGCGGTAGCCGTCGGCGTCCTGGGTCGACAGCACATAGATGACGCGGTCGCGGACGGCTTCCTGCTCCTCGCGGGTCATCTGGCCCAGCTGGCGGTCCAGCCGCTGATAGGCCGAATGGCGCTCCCAGGCCCGGCAGTCGTCGTATTTCGACAGCGGCCGCCAGCCGCCGAAGCCGCCGCGGTCCACGCGGTTGATCGGCGCATAGCCCTCGTCGTTCGACAGGGCCAGGGCGTACCAGGTCGCGCTCTCGATCGGGTCTTCGATGTTCTTGTCGGTGGCGCGCACGGCGGCGTAGCGCGATCCCAGCTCCAGCTGGGCGAAGAAGTCGCCGCGGAAGGCCGCGCGGCGCAGGGCGCGCAGGCCCGTCTCCTGGGCGTTGAACTCGGAACCCGTCAGGGACGCCGGACGCGGGCAGGCGTTGCTCGCCCCGCCCGTGCGCTGCCAGAATTGCATGCCGCCGCGATCGCGATCGCCGCACGACACCATGCCCAGCGCGGTCAGCGCCAGCACGCCCGCCACCGCTGCTATGGCTATGGGGCCGCGCCGTCCGCCGTTACGGGGCCGGCCGTCATGGTTCGAGTGCTCGTCGTCCATACGCCCCCCTTCGACCTAAAGCTGACAGACCCGGGGTCCCGCGCGCCCAAATTGCGCAAGCGTGACAGTTCCGTCCAGTTAACCATCTGTCAAGGTTAACGCTGGTTTGCGACAAAGCGTTGCCGCAGCAGGGGCTTTTTGTGTGCGGTAACGTACTTATCCCCACGAATCAGTCGTTTGCGCATCTGGTTGAAGGGCGAAAAGCGGTCCTCTCGCCAGTTCGCGGCCCCGCCCCTATATGCGTCTGCCTGATCGACCGGAGCCCCCATGTCCTACCTCGCCCGCGATGACCGTCCCGCCGACAAGGCCGCGCGCTACGCCGAACTGGAGGAGGAAATCCTGGCCGTGCTGGACGGCGAGCCCAACCGCGTCGCCCGCATGGCCACCGTCTCCTCCATGCTGACGGACGCCTTCCCCGTCTTCTTCTGGACCGGCTTCTACGTAGTCGATCCCGACAAGGCCGACGAACTGGTGGTCGGCCCATATCAGGGCACCCTCGGCTGCCTGCGCATCGCCTTCGGCCGCGGCGTCTGCGGGACGGCCGCGCGTGATCGCAAGACGCAGATCGTCGACGACGTCCACGCCTTCCCCGGCCACATCGCCTGCGACGCCCGTTCGGCCAGCGAAATCGTCGTCCCCGTGTTTGATGCGTCCGGCGCCCTGATCGCCGTCTTCGACGTCGACGCGACCGAGACGTCCGCTTTTGACGCAGCCGACGCCCATGCTCTGGAACGGCTGATGGCGAAGGTCTTCGGCTGAACGAAGCGAACGATGTGAACGGTGCGCACTGTTTTTTTTCCGCTCCGGGTCCGTGCAAAAGGTCCTGAACTGATTTTGGAGGGTGCGGCATGTCGGAACGGGTGATCGCGGTCACGGGCGGCCATGGCGTGCTGGGCCGCGCCGTCGTCGAGGCGGCGCTGGCTGACGGACTGAAGGTGGCGATCATCGACCACGCCTCGGACCAGACGGCCCCTGATGGCGTTCTCGAACTGGGCGGCGTCGACCTGACCGACCCGGCGTCGGCGGCGAAGGCCATTGACGCCGTCGCCGCGCATTTCGGCCGGCTGGACGCCCTGCTGAACATCGCCGGCGGCTTTGTCTGGCAGACCACCGATGACGCCGATCCGGCCTGGGGCAAGATGTTCGCCCTCAACCTGACCACCGCCCTGAACGCCAGCCGCGCCGCCCTGCCCCATCTGAAGCGCTCGGATGAGGGCCGCATCGTAAACGTCGGGGCCAACGGCGCGCTCAAGGCCGCCGCCGGCATGGGCGCCTACGCCGCCTCGAAATCCGGCGTCCATCGCCTGACCGAAGGTCTGGCTGAAGAGCTGAAATCCAGCTCCGTCACGGTCAACGCCGTCCTGCCCTCGATCCTCGACACCGACCAGAACCGCAAGGACATGCCCGACGCCGACCCCGCCAAATGGGTTCAGCCGTCCGACCTCGCCCGCGTCATGCTGTTCCTCGCCTCGCCCGAAAGTCGCGCCATCACCGGCGCCCTGATCCCGGTAACAGGACGCGTGTGATGCAACTCACCCGCTCGGTCCTCTATCTGCCCGCCAGCAACCCGCGCGCCATCGAAAAGGCCCGCGGCCTGAACGCTGATGCCGTCATCCTCGACCTCGAGGACGCCGTCGCCCCCGAAGCCAAGGCCGAGGCCCGACAGGCCGCCGTCGCCGCCCTGACCGCCGGCGGTTTCGCCGCTCGCGTCGGCGTCCGAGTCAATGGCCTCGGCACCCAATGGGGCGCCGACGATCTGGCGGCCCTCGCCGACCTCAAGCCCGACTTCGTCGTCTCGCCCAAGATCGAAAGCCCCGAGGCCGTGCGCGAGGTCGCCGCTCGAATGCCCGCCGGCGTCGCCCTGTGGATCATGGTCGAGACCCCGCTCTCGGTCCTGCGTCTGGACGCCATCGCCGGCGCCGGCGCGCCGCTGGCTGCCCTCATGCTGGGCATCAATGACTTCGGCGAGCGGATGAACCTCGTCCTCGGGCCCGAGCGCGAACCGCTGAAGCCCTGGCTGGCCGCCGTCGTCGCCGCAGCCCGGGGCCACGGCCTTCTGGCCATCGACGGGGTCGTCAACGCCACTGACGACGCCGACCGCCTGCGCACCGAATGCCTGCAGGGCCGAGCCTTCGGCTTCGACGGCAAAAGCCTGATTCACCCGGCCCAGATCGAGACCGCCAACGCCGCCTTCTCTCCCTCCCCCGAAGAGGTCGCCAGGGCCCGCGAGGTCGTTGCCGCCTTCGCCGCGGCCGACGCCGAGGGCAAGGGCGCGATCCGCGTGGGCTACCGCATGGTCGAACGCCTCCACCTCGACTCCGCCCACCGCCTGCTGGCCCGGCATGAGGCGGCCTCGACGCCGCGCAAAGTCGCGCCTATCTAGTCCGTCCACAAACAGAACGCGGCCCGCCCTCAAGCAGCGAGCGGCCGCGCCGCGAGCGATAGGGCCCTACCTCTCATGTCCCAAGCCGTCATCGCCGCCACCGGCCTGTTCACCCCCGAACAGTCGATCTCCAACGCCGAGCTGGTCGCCGCCTACAACGCCTACGCCGAGCGCTTCAACGCCGACCACGCCGCCGAGATTCTGGAGGGCGACGTCGCCGCCCTGACCCCCTCCTCGGTCGAGTTCATCGAGAAAGCCTCGGGCATCAAGTCGCGCTTCGTCCTCGACAAGGCCGGCATCCTCGATCCCGCCCGCATGCTCCCGCACATCCCCGAGCGCTCGAACGACGAGCTGTCGGTGCTGGCCGAAATGGCGGTCAAGGCCGCCCGCGACGCCATCGCCGCCTGGGGCAAGCCGGTCAGCGAGATCGGCGCCGTCCTGTGCGCCGCCTCGAACATGCAGCGCCCCTATCCGGCCATGGCCATCGAGATTCAGCAGGCGCTGGGCATCGAGGGCTTCGCCTTCGACATGAACGTGGCCTGCAGCTCGGCCACCTTCGGCATCAAGACCGCAGCGGACTTCATCGCCTCGGGCTCGGTCAAGGCCGTGCTGATGGTCAACCCCGAGGTCTGCTCCGCCCACCTGAACTTCAAGGACCGCGACAGCCACTTCATCTTCGGCGACGTCGCCACCGCCGTCATCCTCGAGGCCTCGGATCAGGCCGGCCCGGGCGGCTGGGACATCCTCGGCACGCGGCTGAAGACCGTCATGTCGAACAACATCCGCAACAATTTCGGCTTCCTGAACAACGCCGCCCGCATGACCGAGGTGCTGAACGGCGACGCCCCAAGCGGCGAGATCACGGGCGCCGGCAACGACAAGATGTTCGTCCAGCAGGGCCGCAAGGTCTTCAAGGACGTGGTGCCCATGGTGTCAGACATGATCGTCGCCCACGCCGCCGACCTCGGCATCGACCCGACAACGCTCAAGCGGATGTGGCTGCATCAGGCCAACATCAACATGAACCAGTTCATCGGCCGCAAGGTGCTGGGCCGCGAGCCGGAGCCGCACGAGAACGTCATCATCCTCGACGACTACGCCAACACCTCCTCGGCCGGCTCGATCATCGCCTTCCACCTGCATCAGGACGGCTTCGCCCCCGGCGACACCGGCCTGATCTGCAGCTTCGGCGCCGGCTATTCGGCCGGCACCGTCTTCGTCAGGAAGCGGGCCTGACCACGACCTCAGGCGGGGGCCGCCGTGTCGGCGGATGCGCCGCCTTCCACTCCATCGCCTTGCGCACCCGGTTCTCGACCGAGGGGTGGTCGTAGAACAGGAACTCCTCGATCGCCAAAGGGGACGGCGCCCGGTATTCCGCCGTCTTGATCAGCGCCTTCGACAGCCCGTCCGGCTCATTGGCGTGGACCATGGAGAAGTGGTCCGCATCGGCCTCGATGGTCCGGATCAGCGTCGAGGTCGCCGGCGTGGCCAGCAGCCCCAGAACCGCTCCAATGGCCGCCAGCACCGGCAGTCCCGCCGGGTCCCAGATCTCGCCCACCCGGTTCGCTCCCAACAGCCGCTTGGCCAACGGGAACAGCCGGTCGATCAGGAAGAAGGCCAGCGCCGCCAGCAGGATGAAGATCCCCGCGATCCACAGCGAATGCATATGCACATAGTGCCCCATCTCGTGGCCCACGACGCCGCGCACCTCTGCGATGTCCGCGCCCTTGGCGAACATCACATCGCTCATCGCCACCCGCGCGGAGCCGAACAGGCCCGAAACATTGGCGGTGTACCGGTCAGACTGTTTCGAACCGTCATAGATGTAGATCTTGTCGTCCGGCGTGCCCGTCTTGTGCGCCAGCTCGACCACCGCATCCCGCACCGGCCCGTCCGGCGCCGGCGTATAGGTGTTGAAGATCGGCTCGATCAGGATCGGCGAGATGATCAGCATGAAGATCAGGGCCAGGGCCGTCAGCCCCGCGCCCCACGCCCACCAGAACCGCCGCGCGTGGCGGATGATGAAATACAGGCCGACGATCAGCAGGCCCGACAGAACGACCGAGATCGCCGTCCCGATCAGCGCCTCGGTCAGCCAACCTGTCAGCGGCTGGCTGGTCAGCCCGTACTGTTTCTCGCGCCACCAGCTCTCATAGATCGACCAGGGCAGCGTCAGGACGAAGTCCATCAGCATCCAGGTCACGCCGATCAGCAGCGAGACGAGCTTGGGCCGCCGACGCCGCCGCTCCAGCCGGTCGCGAATGCCGCTCAGCACGCCCGTGCGGATGATGATCCAGCTCACGAGGATGGAGACGATCGCCCCCCACAGCAGCAGCCAGTGGCCGCCCTGGGTGTAGGACACCGCCCGCGCCGTATCCTCGGGCGACAGCGTCGCCAGCCAGCGCGCGGTTTCGGCCGCGGGGTCGATGCTCATGATGGTGTCCTCCCAGACCGGTGAGATGATCCGGGTCCCGCGAACTTGTCAGCTTAAATCGGCGTCATGCGACGCGTGCCAGCCACCCGCGGTAGCGCACCAGCCGCCCGATCAGCGGTACGGATATCTCGACATCGAAGACGAACCGGCCTTCGGCGTCCACCTCCTCACGCGCCCGGGTCGAGGGTCCCAACGAACGCGGCAACTCTACCCGCCCCAGCCGCCAGCCCTCGACGCGATAGACCAACCGGTCACCCTCGGGCGTCAGTGTCAGGTCCATGCTCAACGGCCCGAACCGTTCGCTTACCCGGCGGCCCGCGCGCGGATGCGACAGCACGCTGGCGAAGCTGTGACCGCCGATCCGTCTCCGCCAGATCGACCGGTCGCCGTCGACCTCGATCGCCACCTCTGCCGGGCAAGCCGCCTGCGCCTTCGGGAAGCCGACGATTCCGGCGACGAGGGCCGCCAGCGGCCCCGACGCGCCCTCCGTCATGGCCTCGCCGCGCCACATCGATTTGCCCGGGGTCTCGTGCAACGCGCGGATAGACGCTGGCAAGGTATCGAACGCCGGACCGATGGCGCGCGCGAACATGGAGCCGCGCTCGACCGTCGTCTCCGTGGCCAGCCCGTGCGGAGCCATTTCAGCGACGATGTCCTCCAGCGACAGCACCCCGACGCAGGCTCGCGCGCCGGGCGCCATCCGCCCCCTGCAATCGCCCTGACCGCTGCCAGCGCCGGCAGGCTGGGCGTTACCGGGCCCTCCCCCGGCTCCGCAACCAGCCGCCAGACGGCCCGAGCCGAACGACCCTCCCCGTCTACGCCGTAAGCCTCGACTCGCATCGCGCCGCGGTCCGAGCCGAACACCGACGCCCAGCCAGACATCGCGACCAGCGCCTTCGCCAGAGGAACCGGGTCGAACCGGAACGCTCGCACCAGCAGGCCGAGCCCCCACGCCCCCAGATGCGCCGGCCGTGGCTCCAGCCCTGCCAGAAACAGCGCCCGGTCCCTTGGCCGAAACCGATCTACCAGAAGATCGAGATCCGGGGTTTCGCACAGGGACACGCGTCGCCGCCCCGCCGCGCCGAAGTCGCGCCGGTGCAGACCGCTCCAGCCGGCCCGCGTCGTCCAGCTCCCGTCCTCAAACACCGGCACCGGCCGTCCCAGTCATGACAGGATCGCCCGCATCACAGACAGGCCGCGCGGCGCCCGCGCGCCCGGCGAGATCGCCGCCTCTACGGATATGACTTCGCGCCACCCTTCGGTCAGCCGGTCCAGGACCGCGTTCGACAGCGCCGGCGTCGAACTGCACCCCGTCACGGCGACCACCCCCGCCGCCTTCGCCCCGGCGTCCAGCGCCGGAAACGCCGCCACGAAATCGCGCCCGTCCGCCAGATCGACATAGGACAGAGCCGCGGCGATCGCCGCCCGCGCCGTCGTCGGCTCCGCGCCCTGGAAAGGCCCTGCGGCGTCCGCGACGATGGTCGCCCCCGTCGCCTTCAGGTCCGCCGCCGTCAGTGTCGCCGTGTCCAGCACTGCGACACTAACCCGTCCGTCCGGAAACGCCGCCGTCAGCCGCGCCGCCACGGCCTCGGCGCGAACGCGATCCCGTCCCGCAACCACCACTTCGAACCCGTTGCGCAGCAGGCCCTCGCACAGGCGCGAGCCGAACACCCCGCCCGCCCCGACCACCAGCACCCGCGTCATGCGATGAACCGCGTCCGGTCCCCGGGCGACGGGACCATGCAGGTCTCCGTCCGGCCGAAATGGCGTAGCGGTTTCGCGCGATCAGATCATAGGCCGGGTCCCGCAAGAACCGGGGCGCGGCCTTCAGCCCGGCCAGCGCCCGCATTCCGGAAAGCTGGCCCAGCACAGTCAACGCCGCGTCCGATTTGAAGAAGATGCGTCCGCCCCACACCGCGGCGTTGGTTTGCGGCGCCTCCGGATCGATCCCGTATCGCGCCGCCATCGCCCGTCCCGCGTCCGACTGGATGGGGACGAATCGGAACCGTCTTTCGGGATCATGCGCGATCACGAACCGCACCCAGCGCGAGCAGAACACGCACACCCCGTCGAACAGGATCAGGCCGTCGGCTTCATCGGGGGCGGGCTGCGGCGACCAGCGATTCATGCGGGAACACTGCGGCGCTTGGGAGGACCGCACAAGGCGACGTTACGCCGCCGCCACCGCCTCGATCTCGACCAGCCAGGCCTCGTCGAAGATGCCGGTGACGATCACCGTCAGCGCCGGCTGACGTCCGGCCAGCCGACGGATGCGGACCTCGCGGTTCTCCAGCGCATAGACCCGGTCCGACAGGAAGGTCGTGACCTTGACCAGATTGTCCAGCGTCATTCCGGCGGCGGCGAGCTGGGTCTCGACATTTGTCCAGACCTGCTCGCATTGGCCGGTGAAGTCGGCGGCCAGCGAACCGTCGGGCGCGACCGGAATCTGGCCCGACAGATACAGCCAGCGCGTCGGAGCCGCGACCTCGACCGCCTGGGGGTACGAGCCCTCGACGGGCGGAGACCCGTCCCCGGTCAGGGGTCGGATGGTCGCGGTCACGGGCCTGCCCGTCCTACTGGCGCGCGGCGTCCGAACGGGCGCGCACGACGGCGAACTCCGACGTCGGCTTCCAGCCCGGCCAGTCGCTGCTGTTCGCGAGGTCCAGACCCAGATGATACAGCAGGGTCAGGTTCTCGACCGCCGAGGTCAGGTCCCAGTCCGCCGACCATTCGTCCGAGGCCTTGTGATAGTCGGCCGCGAATTTGGCGCGCCATGCCGCCTCGCCGGCTTCACGCCCGCCGTTGACCCAGTCCCAGCCATGCCAGGGCATAATCGCCGGCACGCCCATGCGGGCGAACGGGAAGTGGTCCGAGCGGTAGTAGAAGCCTTCCTCGGGCATGTGGTCGTCGGAGACATAGCGGCCCAGCGGCGCGGCCAGCGCCTCAAGCCGGTCTTCCAGATCGTTCTGGCCCTTGCCGAAGATCGGAACGTCGCGGGTCGGTCCCGACAGCGGCAGCATGTCGATGTTGATGTCGGCCACTGTCGTTTCCAGCGGGTAGACCGGGTTGGCGGCGTAGCCGTAGGAGCCCATCAGCCCCATTTCCTCAGCCGCCATATGGGCGAAGACGATCGTGCGCTCGGGGCGCGGGGCCGCCTTGATCTGACGCGCCATCTCCAGCACGCCGATGGTGCCCGAGGCGTTGTCCCAGGCGCCGTTCCAGACATTGTCGCCGGTGACATTGGGGTGCTGCGCCGCGCCGCCGACGTGGTCCCAGTGAGCCGAATAGAAGATCACCTCGTCCGGGTGGGTGGTCCCCTCGATCTTGGCCAGCAGGTTGTGGGTCACCAGTGTGTCTATGGTCTCGGCCACGTCAACTGACAGGGCGACGCCCTGCATCGGAACAGCCTTGAACGAGCCGCCGGCGATGTCGGCGATCTGGCTCACGTCCATGCCCGCGGCGGAGGCCCACGCCAGCGCCGTGTCGTGCGGCATCGCGCCCGAGAACTCCAGATCAGCGGAACCCGGGACCATGGTGCGGGTGCGCCCGGCCCCGCGGATCGCGCCCTGCCATGCCGGCGAGGACGCGGCCTGGGGCACCAGGGTGATGATGCCGACCGCGCCCCGGCGGAAAGCCTCGTCGGCCTTGTATGCGCCCGACTGATAGTTGGTGGCGTATTCGCCGTTGAAGCGCTCGCCGTCGGGCTCGCCGCCGACGACCACCACGACCTTGCCGTGGACGTCGAGGTCGCCGTAGTCGTCCCACTGTCGCTCGGGCGCGTAGATGCCGTAGCCGGCGAAGACGACTCCCGCGTTCCGGATCGAGGCGCGGCCGTCGTTGCTGACGGCGCGAAGGGTGATGTCGGTTCCGGGCGTGAGGGCGTGAACCTGACCGTCCGGGCCAGTCCAGCTGGCGGTTGCGCCGGCGACGGGGGTGTAGCGCTTCAGTTCGACGGGCTGCAGCCACTGGCCGTCCGGACCACCGGGTTCGAAGCCCATGGCTTCGTACTGGGCCTGCAGCCAGGACAGCACCATCCGCTCGCCTTCGGTGCCGGGATAGCGTCCCTGATATTCGTCGGCGCTGATGGTGCGGATATCGTCGCTGATCCGTGCGGCCGAGAAGTCCTGGGCCGAGGCCATGCCGGCGGCCATCAGCACGGCGGCGACGGCGACGCCGCCCATCATCTTGCGAAACATTGGTGGGCTCCATCCCCGGATTTGATGGCGCGCACTCTAGGGAGCCGTCCGGACGGCGTCCGTTAAGTTTTCGTCATGTCCCGGACATCTCCCTCCCCTTTTGGGGGAGGGAGAAACGCTTTCTACCGGCGCTGGCTCGCGCTCGCCGCACGGGCCGGTCCGAACTCGGAACCCGGCATCCATTCCGGCCAATCGCGACTGTTGGCCAGATCGCGGCCGATGTTGAAGATCAGTTGCAGATCCTCGACCTGACCGCGCAGATCCCAGTCGGCCGACCACTCGTCGTCCGCCTGGTGATAGCGACGCGAGCCGTACTCGGTACGGGCCGCCTCGCGCGCGGCGATCGGCTCGTCGCGGAAGGCGCCCCCGCCCTCGGCATAGGCCATCGGCACGCCGCGCTTGGCGAGGGGGAAGTGGTCGGAGCGGAAATAGCTGCCCGAGGCGGGGTTGCCGTCCGGCTTGGCGGTGCGGCCCTGACGCGTCGCCTCGGCGATGACGCGGGCGTCCAGGTTCGACTGGCCCGAGCCGATGATGTCCACGTCCGAGACGCGGCCATAGACGTTCATGGCGTCGATGTTGAAACCGGCGACCGTCGTGGCCAGCGGATAGACCGGATTGGCGGCGTAGAATTCCGAACCCAGCAGGCCGCTTTCCTCGGCGGTGAAGCTGATCATGACGATCGAGCGCTCGGGGCGCGGGCCGGCGCCCCAGACCCGGGCCAGTTCCAGCAGGCCGGAGGTGCCGGTCGCATTGTCCACCGCGCCGTTGAAGATGCGGTCGCCGTTCGCATCGGGCTCGCCGACGCCGATGTGGTCCCAGTGGCCGGTGTACAGAATGGTCTCGTCCGGATGGGTCGAGCCCGGCAGTCGGGCGATGACGTTGTGCGTTGTCACCCGGCTGGTCGCCACGTCGAACATGGCGCTGAAGGTCGCGCCGTTCAGCTCGACCGGGCGGAAGTCGGGGCGGCGGGCGCTGGTCTTCAGCGCCTCGAAGTCCTGGCCCGCGCGGCGGAACAGGTCGACGGCGACGTCGCGCTGGATCCAGGCTTCCATCGGCACGCGTTCGGCGGCGGCGTTGGCGCGGACGATGTCGAACTGCGGACCTGACCAGCTGTTCTGCACCGTGGCCCAGCCGTACGAGGCCGGGGCTGTCTCGTGCACGATGATGACGCCGGCGGCGCCCTGACGGGCCGCCTCCTCATACTTGTACGTCCAGCGGCCGTAGTAGGTCATGGCCCGGCCGTTGAAGGTGTTCAGCGCCGGCTCCTCGAAGTCGGCGTCGTTGACCAGCACGACGATGACCTTGCCGCGCACGTCCGCGTCCTTGAAGTCGTCCCAGTTTCGCTCGGGCGCCTTGATGCCGTAGCCGACGAAGACCAGCGGCTTGTCCATCAACATGACATGGCTGCCCGGCAGGCGCGTCGACATGGTGATCTGCTGGCCCTGGGCCAGCGGGATGCTCTCGCCCCCGACCTTCAGCTGCACGCCCTGGAAGTTCGAGGCGGTGAAGCGGTTCAGCGCCACGTCCTGGGTCCAGCCGCCGTTGGTACCGCCCGGCTGGAAGCCGGCGGCCGCATACTGTTCGCTGAGGTAGCTGATGGTCATGTCCTCGGCCGGGGTGGCGATCCCGCGGCCCTGATAGTCGTCGCCGGACAGCACGCGAACATGCTCCGACAGGCGAGCCGTGTCGAAGGTCGCGGCGGGCGGCGTCGCCCCGCCTCCATCCATGGTCGCGCAGGCGGACAACAGGGCGCCGGCTGCGAGCACGGCGGCGGAAACGGACAGACGCATGGACGGATACACCCTCGGTCAATGATCAGGACGGGCGGACCCTAGGGCCAGTTTTTCGGGCTGTCGATGAGGCCTGCGATCAAGGGGTCGGATCGACCGGACCAACAGCCGGCCAGCCGCTGGCGCCGATACGGGTCAGCCTCATGTCGATCATCTCGCGCGGCGGCTGGCCTTCGGCGAGATACGTCCCGACCTCATGCCAGCTCCCGTCCCTGACCACGGCCACATACTGGATCTTCGCCCCGGGGCCGGCGGGCGTTTCCCAGCGGAAGCCGTCTTCGGTGACCTCGAAGGCATAGTCGCCGGAATAGCCCTGGGCGTAGGACCGGAAGCCATATTTGCCTGCCCGCGCATCCCACGAGACAATGGCCATGGCGTTGAACTGCGTCGAGCCGTCGGCGGCGTATCCCCGCCCCTCGATCACCCGCACCGACCCGCCCAGCATGGGCCCCACGCGTTCGGTCTGGGTCAGGACCGTCGTTCCGCCGGGACCGTGGACGGTCGCGGTTCCGCGCCACTCCCCGTCGAGGAAGGCCAACCGGTCCAGCGCCTCTCTCTGGGCCGGCGATCCGGCCGGCGAAGCGGGCATCTGGGCCTGCGCCGACAGCGGCGCGGCGAGCAGGACGGCGGTGAGGACGAAGCGGGCGCGAACGGACATGGATCAGCCTTTCCAAAATATACTTTGTTGTATAAAGTACTTTTGCCGTCCTCGCAATCCGCATAAAAAACCCGCCGGAACCTCTCGGCCCCGGCGGGTCATTTCGTCTTCGGTATCAGGCGGACCCTAGTGGGCGACGCCCTGCCAGATGCGGCGGTAGCTCAGATAGGTGACGCCCGCGAACAGGAACAGGAAGATCATCACGCCCAGACCGGCCTGCTTGCGCTGAACCTGTTTGGGGTCCGAGGCCCAGGCCACATAGGCGGCCACGTCCTTGGCCATCTGATCGACCGAAGCGTTGGTGCCGTCGTCGAACGTCACCTGACCGGCGCGCAGCGGCGACGGCATGGCGATGAACCCGCCGGCCGGCACATGGGCGCCTTCCGGCACGAACGGCGTCAGGTCGCCGGCCATGTAGATGTTGTAGTTCTGGCCGGGGCGGATCGACAGATTGGCCGGCGGCGCCTTGTAGCCGGTCAGGATCGAATAGATGTAGTTCGCCCCGCCGTGACGGGCCTTGGCCATCACCGACAGGTCGGGCGGAGCCGCTCCGCCGTTCGCGGCGGCCGCGGCTGTGGCGTTCGGATACGGGCTGGGGAAGCGGTCGGCGGCGGTGCCGTCGCGCATCACCGGCTCGCCGGTTTCCGTGTCAATGTCCGCGACCTGGACTTCCTTGGCCAGCGCCTTGACGTAGCGGTTCTCGGCCGGGTTGGCCTGGTGCTCGTCGAAGAACGGACCGCCCGGCTCAGCCAAGGTGCGGAAATGCATGAGGTTCATGCTGTGGCAGGACGAGCAGACTTCGCGATAGACCTTGTAGCCCCGCTGCAGCTGGCCCTGATCGAAGTGGCCGAACGGCCCCTCGAAGCTGAAGCCGCCGTCGCGCAGCTCGTGCGCCTTGCCCGAGGCGAGAGCCGGCGAGGCGGCCAGCGTCAGGCCGGCGGCGGCGGCGATCAGGACCAGGGTCTCCTTCATGGCGCGGATATTCGTATGGAGGGTCATGGTCCCGATCAGCCCTTCTTCTCAGCCGAGGCCGGAGCCGCCGACGTCATGGCGTCGCCGCCCGACAGAACTGGCTCGGAGATCGTCGCCGGGATCGCCAGCGGGGTCTCACGCAGGCCGACCAGCGGCAGGATGATAAGGAAGAAGGCGAAGTAGTAGGCCGTCGCGAAACGGGTCAGCCACAGATAGCTGTTCAGATCGCCGTCCGCGAGGACGAAGGTCTTGAAGTTGCCGATCACCGGAGCGTCCGGCAGCTGACCGCCGCACCAGCCCAGGATCACGCCGACCGCGACGAAGATCAGGAAGAAGACCCGCATGGTCGGGCGATAGCGCATCGACCGCACCTTGGAGGTGTCCAGCCAGGGCAGGACGAACAGCACGCCGATGGCGCTGAACATCGCCACCACGCCGCCGAACTTGTCCGGGATGGCGCGCAGGATGGCGTAGAAGGGCAGCATGTACCACTCGGGCACGATGTGCGCCGGGGTCTGCAG
>Ga0164305_10000296_pt1 | contig 17954 bp, 25 predicted proteins | sample Whisoiple_237_MG_FD_110215 | JGI IMG/M metagenome (GOLD analysis project Ga0164305, IMG submission 110215) | Soil microbial communities amended with pyrogenic organic matter from upstate New York, USA - Whitman soil sample_237_MG | ecosystem: Environmental > Terrestrial > Soil > Agricultural...
AGCCACCAGAATCGGAGCACGAGCTTTTGAAGAAGCTGACTCAAGAGCTGTGAAGTTGAGGCGCTGAATCGGCGTTGATCCTCAACGTTTTGCACTCCAAACGCTTAATCACCTTGATTCCGCGACGTCTAACAGAGCGCCGCGATGGAATCGGTTGAACGTCCCCCGCCTGGTTCGATGTCGTCTCTGGGTTAAGTGCGTAGTGCCTGTTCCAGCCGCTGCACGATCGCGGCCTTGGGCTGCGCGCCGACAATACGATCGATCTCTCGTCCTCGGGCAAGTACGAGCAAAGTCGGGATGCTCTGAACGCCGAACCGCGCTGCTGTGGCCGGATTCTCATCGACATTGAGCTTGCCGATGCGCACTCGCCCTGCCATTTCCTTCGCCAATTCCTCGATTACCGGAGCGACCATCCGGCACGGCCCGCACCAGGGCGCCCACATGTCGAGCAAAACCGGCAACGGCGAGTGCTCGACTACGGACGCGAAGGTGCCATCGGTGACCGTCACTGGTTTGCTATCGAGAGGTAAAGGTTGCTTGCATCGGCCGCAACTCGGTTGCAGGCCCTGAGCAATCTTTGACAACGGCACCCGATTTTTTGCGCCGCACGATGGACAGTCAATCAACTGTGTATTAGCCATTCTTTCCGATCCTTCCATCTCGCCCTCAAGTTTAGTCTATCTTGCTCGTAATTCGATTTCAGCATTTTCGGCGACGAGATTGCCTAAGCCTAACGTTCACTCATCCAGATTCTTTTCCTTTTTGCTGTCGTTATTTGTTACCGTCTGTTCGTGCCTGGGAGCCGTTTTACTACTCGTAGTCCGGAGGAATCTGACTATAAATAGATTGGAATAGTTTCTAAGTGGTTGAATGCCAAGTAGTGGCATATCCGTTGCAGTCGTGAACTATTATCGGAAGAAAGAAGGAGGAAGAATTATGGTTAGCAATTCGTTAGACAGAACCCTGATGAAGAGCTTTACCGCCGTAGGACTTGCAGCGGCGTTATCCCTTGGCGCGGCGAGCGCCTATGCTCAATCGCACAGCTTAAACATCAGCCAAGACCAAATGAGGGTCGCTGAGAGAGGCTGGAGCGTAAAGAAAAATATTATGGGAAAAACGGTTTACAATGACAACAATGACAAGATCGGCGAGGTGGACGATTTAATTTTTTCTCGCAACAACTCGGGAACATTCGCCATTATCGGAGTAGGGGGATTCCTCGGTGTCGGTAAACATGATGTCGCTGTTCCGGTAAGCCAGCTCAAACATGAGAATGACAAGCTTGTATTGCCGGGAGCGACAAAAGACGCGCTCAAGTCAATGCCAGAATTCCAGTATGCAAGGTCGGATAGAGATCGTGATAACCGAAGCAGCAAGCGGTAAGCATCACCTGCACAACTCGATCGGGCAGATTCTTTCACGGGATCTGCCCGATCTTTTTAAGTAGATTGTGGCGCCCTGCCACGATTTAAAACTACTGAGCGCTCGCTTCATTCCGACTTTGCTATCGGTGTTGCTGCTGTCGCTCGTATGCTTTAACATCGCAGCATTTCTTCCCCCTGGCATTTTACTTCGCAAGCTCCTGTTGTGCACGGCGGAGATAGCTTAGATCCAGATACTTTTCCGGCGCTGGATACGGGTGGCTTTTGAATAGCCTCTCGCCCATTAAGTCGATAAGCCGCTGAAACCCGTCGCGGTTAACCGATCCATCTCGGCTGATAATCCCCTGCGAAAGATACTCATCCACGGTCATGCGGGTATATTTGAGCGGAATACCTGTTCGTTTGGTCACGAGATTGGCCGCTTGCTCATGATTCGCATGAGCCCACTGCATGGCCCGCACCATCGCTTTGAGATAGCGAACGGTGAGTTGGCTGTGGCTTTCCGCCCAACTTCCATCAACGATCAAGCTATGAAACTGCAGGTTGGGGATGTAGTCGTGTAAACGGGCGATCTCGGGAAATCCCAATTCGCGCGAGCGCGGCAGGTCGCCTCCGAGAATCATGGTCGCCGACGTGTTGCAGGCTTTGAGACTCGCAAGCCGCTGCGTGGTGGGGCCGTTCTGAATGATCGCGTAATCGCGATTGAGCTCCAATCCTTCGGCCTTCAACATCTCGCGGAGAAAAATTGTGCTACCTGAAACCAGGCTCACCACTCCGATAGTCGTGCCCTTGAGATCTTTAATGCTTTTGTACTTAGGACAACCGACCAGAGTATAGGCCGCGATCGGCACGGTGCCGCCGATGATCTTGAGCGCCGCGCCGCGCTCCACGGCATTGATCGCCGCTGATGGATCGACGATAGCGACTTGCACATGGCCAGCAATCAACGCCTGAACCAAGGTGTCGGTGGAACCGATCAACACCACGTCCGCTTCGATGCCTTCCTGCGCAAAAAAACCCTTGTCCGTTGCGGCGTAATTCGGCAGTTGTTCCACCGTACGCGACACGTTCCCGATCATGATGTGATCGGCGGCGTAACCCAGCGAAAACGGCAAGCACGCGACCAAAGCCAAGATCAATGTTTTCATGGTGTAGTGTTCCCGTATTACGGTCGTTGATAATAGCCGGAGTAATAATGATCGGCGATTTCCGCTCCTGTCGCCTTCCATACGCCCTGATGGGAGCAAATGTAATTTAACGCCTTGTCGAGATATTTGATGCGAAACGCGAGGCCAATCACGAACGGATGCAGGGGAATCGTCATCACGCGCGCCTGCGTCGCACCTTCGGCATAGAGGGTATCGAACTGATCGCAAACCATCTCGCACCAGTCCTTGGGAGTGTGGCCGCCCTGGAATATCACTCTAATGTCATTGAGCCCTTGCTGGTAGGGTATTGCGATCATGCGTCCGGATTGGACGCGTAGCGCTATCGGTTGATCGTCGAAACCCCAGTCGCATACGTAATCGAATCCCTCGGCTGCGAGATGGTCAAGGGTATGCGGGCTTTCATCGCCGCCGCCCGGACCGAGCCAGCCGCGCGGCGCTTTGCCCGTGACCGCCGTGATTGTCTCCCTGATCTGGCGCACCACCCCTCGCTCTTCGTCGGTGGAATACTGAGTCATGCGAATATTATTGGTCACGCCGTGGCCAAGCCACTCCCAGTTGCGTTTGTTACCCTCTTCGATGACCACCGGGTAATGAACGCACACGTCTGCATTCAGCAGCACCGTCGCCCGGATCCCGTGCTTGTCCAGAACTTCCATGAGACGGAAAACCCCGATGCGCGCCCCATAATCTCTCAGCGCATAGCCGGTCACATCCGGCAAATAAGAGCTCGGCGCGCCAGGAATTACTTTGTCGATATGGAAACATTCGATATTCGGCGCCACCATCAAAGCGATCCGCGCACCGTTGGGCCAGCGAAACGGGTTACGCCGTATAATTGGCGAGTAAGCGTAACGATCTGTCAGCATGTGGTGCTCCGATCAAGAGGTCAGGTGAGATTCGAGCGCGAGCTTACAACAGACCGTTCGAAAGCGTCAATTCGGAACAAGAAAGCTGCCACTCAATGTGTTGTTTCGGTTAATTCTTCAGCACGGGAAATTTCTGCTAAAATTCCTTGATAGAGCGATCGAGTACCTCGGTATTGTTTCGGCCATGGTAGATCGGGGCTAGCCGTTGGCCAAGGCGCTTTACCAAGAAGCAATCGTGTCAACGAGGCGGAGACAGAAGAAAAGATTCCAAAAAGGAGGTGATACTCAGGGTGGGGTAAATCACCAATTTTGTTTGCTTTTTTGTCTCTTCATTCCAAGCCTAAGTTCATTTCATTTACCATTCGTTTGAGTTTCTCTGCCGCCGCGGTTCAGCTACCCATCAAAAAGAGCGAGGATAAATAAAGCAAACAAGTGGACGAAGCATTTGGAAGAAATATTCCGCAAATCTTTGCAACTAAATATATTTGGTGTATGGTCGCGCTTTCGAATCGTCGGGCGGCGCGGACAAAGCAGTTGACTTTTTTCACAGCTCTAGAGGAAAGCTTGGAAATGCGGCAATCGAACAAGCTGCAAACAGCGCGGAAATGTGGAGACGTTAAATGCAGAGGCGCTTGGCTAGTTCTTTTATGAGCCTCGTTCAAAGTATTGTGGGGTTGTTCAGCAAGGGAGTTTGCCCACACTGCTCCAGTTCGAACGTGCGGCTCTCTCGTCGCAAAACCGACTTAGAAAAAGCGCTAAGCGGTGCTTTTTGGATTCGACCGTTGCGTTGTCGAGACTGTCACTCGCGGTTTTGGAATTGGGATCGCCTCAAATCCAAGGCACAAGTCACGTGTCTCATCGGTTCGTGGGTTAATATTTTGTTGCTCAGTGGCGGAATAACGGGGTAGCAACTTCTTGAGGGAACCTTCCGAGCGGAATAGCCCAGAAGCAGTGGGAAATCGCGCCGCGCCATGCTTTAGAGACTCTCACCCTTTTTAGTGGCACATTCGTGTGTGCGAAATCGTGCAGCAGAATCCCGACACGGAACGTCCGAGAAAAGTTTCGATCCCCTGATAGGTGAGCCGACGGTGAGTCTCGGTGCGCGTTCCGCCGACCTCGGTTCCGATTCAAAGCATCACGACAGAAGCGCTGTGGATTCGGCCACGTTGGCAAGGGCCCAGCGGGAAGCCATTGACCGATAGAGTCGGGCTTTGAGCAGCCGTAACCGTAAGAGCGCCTAGACCGATTCGCCTCTGCGACCAAGCGGTTCACCTTGATCCTGCCGCTTGAAATCGCTGCAGGCTTTGAACAGCGATTGCACGAGCAATCGCATTGGCGCGAAACAGTGTAATCCGCTCGCTGATCCAGGTGTCATTCTCTCCGCACAGCTCGTGTTCGATTTACTTACGCATCCCGCACCTCGTACCGGCCCGCATTCGAAAAATATAGAAAATTTTGAAAATGCGTGCTGGCACCGCCATTGCTCATCGGCCAGTGCACCGGTCGTTTAATCTTCTGGATTCCCCCCGTCCGACGCGTAACATGCGAACGGCTTATTGGCCGTTCGGGCGCCGTCGCGCCGGTTCAATTTGAGTGAACGAAAGGTGTTCGCAAAATGATTGAACCCGTTAGTTTAAGAGCTGTTAACAGACGTATGGCCGAATTGCTTCATCGTTGTGAGGTTCAAAAGAACCAAACTCGCAAGGCCGAGCTGGATGAAATCTTAGAGCTGAACGTCATTCGCGACGAACTGAGAAAAATACAGCAAAGGGCGGCCGAACGGCCGCAGCACGTCTTGCGCTGCTTACCGAAAGAATTTCCAACAATTGATGCCCTTTTGCTTCGCCTCAATGCCGTGGCCCAGCAGATCGCCAAGACGCCCAAGGACGATCCATATCGGCCAGAACTTTTGAATGAGATAACGCGTCTCTCTTTTGCGGCTGACGCGATTTTTAAGAAAGAACTCTGAATCACCGGTCTCTGTGGGTAAGTATGAGCCGCCCTAATTGCCCCGCTTGCGATAGCACAAACGTAAGAAGATCGCGCCGCCAAAATATTCTCGAAAGACTGCCCATATTGCTGCTGATACGACCGTTTCGCTGCACCGAGTGTAGATGCAGGTTTTGGCGCTTTACGCGCAGGGATCTGTTCCGAGGCGCTTAGTTGGGCCGTTTCCCTGGCCGGTTTGAACACGAGCAGTCAAGCCTTTTGTTCTGATGAGTGAGATCATATCCGCTCGTAAAGTGAGAAACGGCGTTGCACCGCATACAGGGCAAAATAGCCGGACAAGTCTGAGCGAATAGAATAGATAGCGAGCATTCCATCAACCTGTACAGAGTTCGATATTTTGCTGTCGTGGTGACATTATCACCGCTCGCGTGCTTCTCGCCGCAAACCAACCCTGTTGATACAGCCCGCATACCGGCGACCGCGCGAATATTAGACGAGCCGTGTTCATCGGCCGGTATTATAGTCTGCGGCGGTGTATCGATGCTCTCTGGTGATACGAGCGCAGAACGTCGCTCCGCCTGCATTGTCTATATCGAGCCAGATGGGAGGCGGAATGAACAATGCGGCTCGGTTCCTGCCGCGCATCCCTAACAAGGCCAGCTGCTCCCACTTCAGAAAAATCTGACCTTCTGAAGTTACGTTTAAGCCACCGGGAAAACGGGTGTGGTAGTGCGTGGTTACGAATTTCCAACCGGCGTATGTGCAGCGCTTGGTCAGAGCGCCAGAAAGTCCTGGTCGTCGGTTGCCGCATGCACTTCTTTGAGCCCAACAGGCGTTTTTAGGCACTCGATGATTCTGTGCATAAACCGCTTTGACTGTGGCTTTGATCCACAATCAGTAGTTTACTGACATTCGATTTGATTCGTCGGATTAGAAACCATCCGAAGAAGGTCTTGCGGGCAAGATGTTATCGTGCGGGAAGTTTGGCTGACTCCTCAACCGACATCGACGACGAGGATCTCGCTTTTAATCGCCCTGGAACAGGAACGCATGACCGCACTTTGCAAAGCTGTCTATTTCGATCAACCAGTTTCATGGCCGCGCTTTTTTCGGTCGTCCGCCAACTGATTTGGTTTTGCGGTATTGAATAAGATCGGTGCGCTGAATAACAAAGACGCGGCCTAATTTGAGGTATGGTAATCGGCCACGTTTAATCGCCTTGTGGATAGCCGCCGGAGTGATGTTCAACAGCTGCGCGGCTTGCTGGACGGTGACTAGGTTCTGGATATCGACATTCGATGTTGTCATCAGAGGACGGGTTGCCGCATATGGGCGTAGCCCAGCCGGAGCTGGACTTGAGCACAGCCCATGCCCCAGGACCAATGGAAATTTCAGAGAGACTCCTGGTGTGTGCGGTAATAAAGCGCGCGGCAGCACGGCGGCAATTTTGCCTGAAAGCTTCGAGCAAAACTTACACATGCCAAAATTGAGGCAAAAAGTTTTCGAATCTGTTGAAGTCACACGATTAAGCAGCTGAGCAGAGCTAAAGCGATTTTGTCTGCTCTGCGCCATGCCGTCGTGAGAAACCTAAGTTGTGCAGAGACTGTCGACGTCTGAGCGCACCACCAACTCTGGGTGGCAGGACCATATGGTGTACCGCGAGGTAGGAAAGGCTCTCGAGAAATTCGTTTGAAGCACTCTAAGCCGGATCTAGGGCTGCGCGGCAGCACCGGCTAAAGCCTCAACAGCTTCGGTCTCCGGATGGCCAAAGCTGAAACGATGACGACACCAGCGCGACGATCACGCCGAGAGTGACAAACATTCCGCCGTACTCCTGTTGGCTTGCAGAGAGTATATAGAACGCTCCCAGGGCCGCCATGGTGAATGACCCGGTCACCAGCGCGCCACTCATGTTGTGTACGTATTGCCAGAGCGCCCACTCGTTAAACAATAACGCCCAAAAGCTGTTGAGGTGAGCGGCACCGTCGGCAGCGATCTCGTAACCCACCGGATGCTGCATCCAGGCGTCGGTCACGATAATAAAAAAACCGGAAGCCCATGAACCAACGAAACCATAAACGCGGCCAGCCAATGAATCTTTGGTCCGAAGCGCTGTTCGCCGAACAAAAAAATTCCGAGAAAAGACGATTCGAGAAAGAAGGCAAAGACTCCTTCCATCGCGAGAGACGTTGCGATCACACCGCCCGCGTATTGCGAAAAGCGGGCCAATTGGTGCCGAATTGAAATTCCATCGGTACACCCGTAATGACGCCAAAAAGAAAATTTACAGCGAATATCTTGGCCCAGAAACGGGCTGCTTTATTGTAGCGTTCATCTCCCGAGCGGAGGGCCAGCGACTTGAAAATCACGATCAACGGCGCGAGGCCCATTCTCAGTTGCGGAAAAATATAGTGATACGTGATCGTAAAAGCGAAGTGCAGACGATGAAGCGAAAGCGCGCTGTCCATAGGTCTTGTTCCGCGCAGTTGATCCCGCGAGAGCTGGGCGATGAGCGCGTGCGCTATTCGGAACGATCGTCCGTCCACTCAGCGATCATCGGCCACTATCTAAACAATCATAGAACGAGCCGGCGTTCTATCGTTGGGATGCAGCTTTTCCTTGCCCGAGAATTTCCTTCTTTTCGATGCTGTCGCATGCTAAGCATTCGCAACAACTGGTTGCTGGTGTTACAAACGTTGCGCAACGCTTTGACGTCGGAGAAAGCAGCGAAAGGAGGAAATATGAAGAAAGCCGATGCGATTTTATCGGTACGCTTGCTAGCGGCTCCTCTGCTAATTCCGAGCGTACGCGCGTATGCCGACGACGATTCTCCAGGCAATCATAGACAGCGTGAAGCTCTGCGACAGGATCAACGAAAGCTAGAGCAACTCAGAGATCCAGTGAGATTCGCGAGCGCTGCGAAGTTTCGCCGCAACGTCGCACAAGCTCGCCGAAGCGAGATACCCGATCCCGTATTAACGTTGAGGATCAGGCCCGGATGGAAGGATCAAAGTGCAGCTACCAGTGAGAATCCGCCGATTATCCTGATTAGTGCCTTCGAGATCGCAGACGACCGAGTTCGCGGATGAATCAGGCGACTTCTCGAGCACCTTGGCACTGAAGCGCATCATGTCGCCTTCGAAAGTCGAGTAGCTATGTCGAACCGAGATTTTCTTTAGCCAGCCGCGCGGCCCGATCCAGTCCGTCAACATGCGGATGAGCAGGGCCTGCCGGTATGCGCCGCTCGCAATGAACGTTCGTAGGCCATTGTGTTGCCGGACGTGATCGCGGTCGTAATGTAAATGCTGCCAATTCTCCTGTAGCCCGGCCCAACGCACGGTATCAACGATAGTCAACGGCCCGAATTCGCGCGGCGGAATACAGTCACCAACGGAAATGCTCTCGAAATAGACGGATTGTTTCACGGGATTCGCTCGTTGGGAGACTAAGTTGTTGCAGCAGCACGCCGACCGAGTAGCTCGTTATTGTGTTCGCCGAGCCGTGGGGCGGGGCGCAGTACGGTTCCAGCAATACTCGCAAGGGCGCCCTGTGGGACATGAATCTTTCCGAAATCGGGATGATCGATTTCGGTGAGAAATCCGCGCGCCAACAATTGCGGATCATTGACAAGATCGAGCGGGGTGGAAACCGGAGACGCGGGGAAGTGACGCCGTTGGGCCTCGTCCACGAGCTCTGCTTTGGTAAAGCGGTTTGCCCAGATGCGCAGGCGCTCCATAATAAAGTCGCGCCGCTTGTGCTGATTTTCTTCTTCCGCGAGTGACGGATCGGCATTCAGCTCCTCATCCTTCACCCATTCCATAAATTTTGACCAGCGGCCAGAGCGATGGATTTGACTGATGACCCAATGACCGTCTTTACAGGGCAGTGCGCCTGAGACTGCGGTAATGGCGCCCTTGCCGCCGCGCCGCTCGGTGATTATGCCGGAGAAGCAGTACTCGACCATCGCTTGCTCCACGAAGGACTCTAACGATTGGCGTACGGAGACCGCGGTGGTCAAGCCCTGCTGCGAGGCATTGCGCACGAGCAGAGCCGTAGCGGCGGCGACGGCCACATAAGTTGCCACAGCCATCGAAGGAATATGAGCACCCAGCACAAACGGCGTTTTTCCGGGATGACCGGTCAGGGCCATCAAGCCCGAGCGCGCCGTGGCGCAAATTTCCGGAGCATCGTCGACAATCTTAATCAGAACCAGCTTAGGATTGACGGCGCGACACTCACGTTCGTCAACGGGCAGCGGTGAATTGGCGATCAAGAGATCGGGTGCTGTCAGCAAGTCGAGAAAACGCTCGCGTTCGTCTGGCAGTTCGAAATCGAGGGTGATGCTCTTCTTGCCGGCATTCAGAAATTGATGGAAGGCGCCATGCTCGAGGTCTTCGCAGTTTTTCAAGAACGGCGGCAATTTTCTAATTTCATCGCCTTCCGGCGCTTCGACGCGAATCACTTCATGTCCCTGCTCTGCGAAGAGCCGAGCGGCGTAGGCTCCTGTGAGTGTCGTAAGATCGATGACTCGAAGCATCAATTCCGATCCTGTGAATTGTCCGCGGAATACTTCCTATCCGGAAAGACAGCCAGCGTATGATTTCGGCGGAGCACAACTCTTCCGTCTGAATTAAACAATTGTTCTTCTTGGGTAATGTAAATACCCAAACCAGCTTTGCCTTGCCGCGCCACAATGTCCGTGATCCTGGTTCGGGTTGAGAGTTGCTCGCCCAAATAAACCGGCTCAAGCCACTCGGTTTCGGAGCCGGCGTTGCGCACGTTGGTATATTCGGCAGGAAGCGGTAGTTGGCGGCGTAGATCGCTGAAATCTGTGTTGGCGCGCTCGCTGCCTTCTTTGAAACTAAACGGCAGCCAGCCCACCAACATGGGCGGGAGAATGCGGCCGTTGTAACCCGCGCTGCGGGCGAAATCATTGTCGAGCCAGAGCGGATTGGCATCGCCAGTGGCATCGACATAACGTCTTACGTCCGAGGCGGCGATGGTTTCTAGCGGTCGCGGTGGGGTCTCCTGTCCGATCCATCGATTCAGTTCCGGTGTGATGAGCTCGTCCGACTCCATTACCGGAGAACCTCGTTTTTCATCAATACGTCGACCGCCGGCGCGGAGAGATTCAACCAATCGCGTAAAATTTCTGCGCTCTGTTCGCCGAGGCTCGGTGCGCTCCGCGGCGAAGGAAGATCGACGCCGGATAACGAAAAGGGCAGTCTCGTGGTGCGCATCGAGCCGACCCGGCGCTCCGGCATTAGGTTAAAAATTTCCGAAGCGTCCGGACTGTCGACGACCTGATCGATACGGCGCACGCGCTCGGCGCTTATTCCAAAACGCCTCAGGCGACTTTCGACGTCCTCACTCGAGCGGCGCGCCGTCCATACGGAAATCGCTCCGTCGATTTCGTCATGACGTTTTATCCGGCCCGCAACCGTTCCGAAATCGGGGTCGCCGCTCCATTCACCGGAGCCAATGACACGGGCAAGCACTTTCCATTGCTCGTCGGTCTCGACCGAGAGGGCGCACCAATCATCTGCGCCGGCACAACGGTAAACCCCCTGAGGGGCGAATTTTTCGGAGCGGTTGCCGAGGCGACGTGGGATTTCTCCGTTGACGGCGCTGCTCAAGATTGCGGCGCCGATCATCGCGGCACTGCATTCGAATTGGCTCAAGTCGATCAAACTGCCGGCGCCGGTCGAGCGGCGTCGCGCCACGGCTTGCAAAATTGCAAAACAAGCATGCAGGCCGCCGACATAGTCGTTCCACGAATTCGAAATCGCCGTGGGCGGTCCGTCTTGCGCCCCGGTGACCATCATCAGTCCGCTGTATCCCTGGAGATTCATGTTCATGCTAGTCCAATGACGGCGCGGACCCTGATGACCGTATCCCGACATACTGACATAGATCAGCGACGGATTGCCCAACTTGAGCGTCTCATAGCCAAGTGTCAGGCGCTCCATCACACCGGCGCTGAAATTCTCGATAATTATGTCCGCAACGCCTGCGAGTTCGCTCGCGAGCTTCTGCCCTTCCGGGTTTTTCAGGTCGATCGCGATGGAGCGTTTGCTGCGATTGGTGTTGAGATAAGACGCATGGCGTCCATCATCGCTAATAAATGCAGAGGGCCAGGGATGGTCAGGATGTTTGCTGCTTTCCACGCGGACGACATCCGCGCCCAAATCGGCGAGTAAACGGGTGCAGAAAGGGCCCGCGAGCACATGGGTAAAATCCAAGACCCGGATCCCGGCGAGAGGCGGCGCAAAACTTATTTGCCTCTCAGCGTTCATGACTAACGAATATTGAGTTCTTTTTGCGCCTGCTGGAGCAGAGTGCGGCTCGCGACCTGCGCAAGCGGAATATCTTTTTTCATGGCCGAACGATCGAGCTCGTACTGAATCAAATCGTGCAACGCCTGATCGCTCAACCCGCCATCGGGGCTATAACAAGGCAAATAATTCTCAAATGCGGCGCGCGTCGTCGGCAAATCGAGCTTCAACCACTTGGAGGCGATCTCGACGGATTCCTCCTGGTGATCGCGAATGAATTTGAGCGCCTCGATACTGCCTTTGATCGTACGCTTCACCTGATCCGGCGATTGCTTGAGCTTTCTATCCGTTACCACTATCGCATTTTGGGTGAGCGGCACATGGTCGCGCGACCAGAGCAGAACCTTATAGCCGCGCTTGGCGCCGAAGATGTCCGCAGGCGAGGAAACGAATGTCGCGTCGATTTTGCCGCTCTCCATCGCGGCGATCCGCGCGTTGTTATCGCCGGCGGGCAAAAGATTTACATCCTTGCCCGTCTCCATGCCGGCCTTGCGGAACAAGGTTACCGAAGTGAGATAAAGCTGGCTGCCAAACGTGCTGATGCCGATGGTTTTGCCACGCAGGTCCGTGAGCTTTTGTATGTTCGGTTTCACCAAAAGGAGATAACCGAGCTTGTCCTGGGTCGTCATGATCAGCTTGATCGGCAGTCCTTTAATCGCTCCGGCAATTCCCGGACCCGTGCAAACCGCATAATCGAGATCTTCCGAGAGAAGCGCATTGGTTGCGATCGCGCACGGCACCAGCACATGTTCGGCGAGCAGCCCGTATTTCGGGTACAAACCCTTTTTCTCGGCGAGTACCGTGGGTAAGAAGCCGAGCGAGACCGCCGAGATACCGATGCGCATCCGTTCTTCTGCGTAGGCAAAGAGCTGTGGCCAGCAACATAACCCAAAGAGCAGCACAAAAAGTCTCAGTTTGGTCATTGTTTTTCCAATTTACTGAAGAAATCCTCGTTCTCCAATTCTATGATCAGCGATGGATCAAAGAAATCCGTAGGCTTCATGCCGTCGAGCTTGGGCGTCGTCTCTTTCAAATCTTCTAGGCTGGCTTGGATCGCATCCTCGCGCGGATAAGGCCTGGCGGGAATCGCCTCCATAAACTGCACTCGATAGGTAAAATCCAGGAGGCGCGGATTGTCGACTCGCATGTACTTGCGAAATACCCGATACGCGAGCTCGCGGTCTTTTCGTCCCAAGGCGATCGCTTCCGCGTACGCCATGAAGAAAGCCTTAAGGCGCGGGCGCGCCTCCCGTAAGAGTTGCCGAGTGGTATTGATTTCGCTGCCCGGTGCCGGAACGCCGAAGTTTTTAGGTTCGCCCAAAAGCGAGATTTTTTGCCCCGCCAATTCGAATTGAAAGACTTTGTCGGACTCGCCAATGGTCGCGTCAATTTTGCCTTGAAGCATCAGCTGAATTCTCTTCTCCGATTCACTGACGCCAGTGGGAATGAGTGAGACGTCTTTACCCGGTGTAAATCCCAATTTAGCGAGAATGCGGCGTAGCAAAAAATCCGTACCGGCACCGATTCGGCTGCTGCCAACGATTTTGCCCCTGAGATCGGCGGGCGTTTTGATCGTCGGCATGGCAATGAGTTGATAAGGCAGAGCGCCATTGGTCGAGACCGTCACGATAGGCGCGCCGCGAGCGATGGCGCTGACTACGCCGGAGCTGGAATCCGTGGTTAGGTGAACATTGCCGGCGAGCAGCGCTGTCAGAGATACACTACCGGCGGCGATACTGACGAGCTTTACATCGAGCCCATACTTTTCGTAAAGCCCGGATTCCTTTGCGATCCAGAGCGGCGCGCGATTCCCTGTCAATGAACTATATGAAACGATCAGAAGCTCAAGCTTTTTCTCCTGAGCTTGGCTGTCAACGATGCAAAAGAGCGTGACGAAAGCAACGAACGCAAGATGTTTTGGAGTCATTATGAATGCGCGGCGCAAAACCGCACGTTTGGTAGATAGGCTATCCGGCCAGGACAGTCAAATCATAGTGTGGAGCCGCAGACGAAGCTTCTTTATTGCTTCGCGTGCGGCTCTAGGCGGCAATCTTCTGTTATGCAAAGATTCTGCGAAGCACTGTTAAGTTTGTTAACACGACAGCTCCGACAACACGCTTGTCACTGGCAAGAAGCTTTCACTGGGAAACCTAGGTAGGCCTGGTGCAGATGCCCGTGATTACTCCAAAGGGTGCAAACGAGCGCACTGGCATCATATCTGCGGAAGCTGCGATCAGATTTACGTTGATGCAATGAACCGAGATCCCAACGTGGTCACCAGGGGACTCGGCGAGCGAATGGTGAAACCGGCAACAGAAATTCTCTGGGCCGGTTTTTTGTTTGTGGCAGAGGAACAAAACAATGAGAGGCAAATCATGAGTTTATTGAAAAGACTTTGTCGGGAGGAAAATGGTCAGGGCTTGACGGAGTACACATTAGTGATCGTTCTTGTAGCCCTGGTATTTTGGATAGGCGTTCGCGATACGCAAGTCGGACAAAGTTTGGCCCAAGGCTGGGCGAAGGTTCTCGATTGCATTACGTCACCGTTTTCTTGCACCGCTTGATGGGACGATCTCGAGCATAGTAACCGGCAACAAGGCAGGCGTCATAGCAGAAACGAGTTTATATGAAAGCCAACGCAAACTGCAGAACAGCCACCACCATAACTTCCCATGTCACCGAGCAGCGGCCGATTCACCTACCAAAGGTCAACGAGACGAATTTTGCGCGCCAGTTACGCGCCCTCGGGCAGGCGCTGGAGAGATTCAGTTTCTCCGCTTTCGACATAGAAATAGAGAACGGAACTTATTTCGTTGTGGCCAAAGGCAGCGCGACAGGGCGAAAAGGAAGCTTATCCGTTTTACGTGCGATTGCCGGACTGTTTCGGCGCTCCGGTCCGACTCGAACACGGCCAGATCGCCCGATGGACTTACGCTTCACACCGGAGGAGATTGAAACCTTCGATTTGCATGGCAAGAGCCGCCGCCAAGATGCCGGCAAAACGCCGGACCCATACATCATTTCACAACTGCTGCGCGGCGCCGGCTGCTATCTGGACAATCGGAATGCGTCGGAACGGGTGACCATCTCGTTCGCCGGCCGATGGATCACTATTCGGTACGAGACTCCCGATAAACAAGCGGCAAACGCGCGACACGATCTTGAATATTTCTATGACTGTTGGATGCAAATGTATTTGCGCCGAAGCAATCGCGCAAAGTTGCGGCGGGCCAGTGAGCCAACAGTGATCATGTCGTGGCAAAGCTTACAAGATTCGTAGGACCGGTTTAGCGATTCCGCGATGAGCCAGCTCGGCACGGCAAGAAGTCGCACTGACACGACTAAGCCCTGATCACGGATACCCATCAGTCTAGCTGCTTGCGCCAGACGCCATGCACTGGCTGTACGGTTGTCGGGATTTTGCCGCCGATAATCACCGTTCATAGAGGATTTTGGCAGATCAAAAAAGTCGGTGCGCCACCTAAGTCCCTGGTTTACATATACGGAATCGAATTTGCTGCTCCATGACCGCCATGACGCGCAGGGACGAGACACTTCGGATTGGAGATTCGGCTGTTCGTCAGTGTCGCGAGAGCGTAACAACCAGCGGACAGCCGACTGGATGATCTCAAAAAAGCATGTTTGGGATATGAGTCGGCGCACTTATCTGAGGCCAAAAACGGCGCGTGCCCAAAATACTGGACCGACATATGGGGACCGCCATTGAACATCGATCGGGTTGCAGTTGGGCCGAATTTCAGATGAGAGTTGTTGGAACGATTGTGGAAGGAGTATGGAGTCGGCGTGTTATTGTCTGTCAGCTTGAACCGACGAGAGCTCGGCTTCTCAGATGTGCCGACTTCGCGAAGGTGTGCAAACGAACAGCGCTGTCCACATTTCTGAGACGAGAATCGATTTGTAAACAGCAGATCGTTCCGAATCTTGGCGGTGAACGGTGCGCGCTTCGGAAAGGGCCAGGAATGCAACCATGTATGAAAAATTTATTATGGTGATGAGCATCCTAGCGGCTTTCTGCGTGACGGGTCTGATAAGCATAATGGTGCTTTGGCTGATCACGGCTGGCGATCCATTAGTCATGCTGGCTTCTGCGCCGTTCTGAGCGCACCGGAGTCTTCCGGCCGTGTGGTTATCGACTCACCTTGCAATCTCTATTTTGCAGACAGTGTGATTGGCTCGACAAACTCCACCAGTTTACTTGCACTTTCTCCGCTAAATCCTTTTCGGTTCGACAACAAAACGACGCAGAATGGTGAAATTCGGTTCTTCTGCCCTGGCGACATAGGCAAAGGGTTAGGGATGCGAAGACGGCGCGGCGGCGAACCAATTAGGAGCTGAGCAGGTGCAAATTCACTCTGCCGACGAAGTGACATTCTTTTGTTCGAGGTGGGGTATGATAGCCGTGAGTCAGCCAGCATTCCGCAGCGATTTTTTTTCGCAAAACCTTGATGCCGCGCAGTCCAATAATATTCGTTAATGTCTCAACTAACTCGCCTTGCAGTTTATACCTCAACAAATATAAAAATCGTTATTCGAGCTGCTTTAATGTGAGAAGGAGTCTTTCATCGTGAGATTGCCGCATCGCGAGCCGATTCGTTTAGGGCCGACGCCGTACGAAGCCTTTCAGGAGAAGGAAGGCATCCCGTCGGTGACCGGTTTTTTTATCGAAGATCTGATGGATGTCGAAGTGAAGCCGTGGGCGCGCACGGGTGCGCTGGGTTGTTATTTGAACATGGGCGAGCAGCAGGAGCACGATGCGTATATCTGCGAGATTCCCGCCGGCAAGCACAGTGAGCCGCAGCATCACATGTTCGAGACGATCATTTACATTCACAAAGGCCGCGGTGCGACGACCGTTTGGTTCGAAGGTGATGTCAAGCAAACGTTCGAGTGGAGTGCCGGGGCCATATTCGCGGTACCGCTCAACGTTTCCTATCAGCATTTCAACGCATCCAATGAGCCGGTACGGTTTCTTGCCGGGACCAATGCGCCGCACGTGCTCAATCTGTTTCACAACGAAGAGTTCATTTTTCGCAACCCATTTCAGTTTCGCGATCGCTTCCGTCCCGATCGGGAGTTTTTCAATGAAAACAAAAAATTGACGACTCGCTCATGGGAAAGCAATCTCGTGCCGGATGTGAACGCGTTTGCCTTGGACGATTACCCGATGAAAGGCAAAGGCGTGAAGATCATGCGCTTCGGACTTGCGGGCACCACCTACGGCTGCCATGTTCAAGAATTTCCGGCGGGCAGCCGCAGTACGTTTCACCGCCACGGGCCCGGCGCAATCGTTTGCGTTACCCAGGGCGAAGGCTTCGCCATGGTCTGGCGCGAAGGCGAGGAGCGCACGCGCTTCGCGATCAAGCCCGGATCGATCTATTCACCGGGTGATCTTATGTACCACGGTCACTTTAACACCGGTCACGGCGTGCTACGGCATTTCGAGCTGCGCGGGCGCAGCCCCAAATATAGCCAGGATCGCTTCCGAACGAAGTTGCACGAGATGATTCCGTTCGACGAGGAGCCGCCGGAGATTCACCGGATGTTTTTAGAGGAGTTGAAGCGCAAGAACGTGAAGTCGGAGATTTCGGTCGTTGAAGAATAGAAGAACTTAACCGCGAACGGCGCAAAATCGGAAGGGTCCGACTCACCCCGAAGGACGAAGAGCACAAAGTAAGAGAAATTTTGTTTCGAAACCTTCGTGGCCTCGCGTCTTCGTGATGAACAAGAAATCTCGGGAGATCGTATGACTGAACTCGCTTACACGGATTTTCGCAGCTTCGTCGAGGAAGCTAAGAGGATCAGCGATTATCGAATCATCGAAGGCGCGGATTGGGATGCGGAGATTGGCGCGCTCGTGGAATCGACTGCCGAGTTGGTGCCACAGCCGCCGATGCTGATCTTCGATAAAGTGAAGGGCTATCCCGCCGGTTACAGGGTTTGCAGTTTGCCCTATGCTGCATACCGTCGCGTCGCGTTAGCGCTGGGATTGCCGACGGACAAGCCGAAGCTCGAGATCCTGCGCCTAGCGGCGCGTAAAGTGAAGAGCGCCGAGCCGATCGCGCCGAAGGAAGTAAGTACAGCGCCGCTGTTCGAAAATAAGCTCAAGGGCACCGATGTCAATCTGCTCAAATTTCCCGCGTTGCGTTTTCATGAGAACGACGGCGGTCGCTATTTCGGTCCCGGCGGCGGGCTGATCAATCGCGACCCGGATTCCGGTTATGTGAACACCGG
>Ga0164305_10000297_pt1 | contig 17918 bp, 18 predicted proteins | sample Whisoiple_237_MG_FD_110215 | JGI IMG/M metagenome (GOLD analysis project Ga0164305, IMG submission 110215) | Soil microbial communities amended with pyrogenic organic matter from upstate New York, USA - Whitman soil sample_237_MG | ecosystem: Environmental > Terrestrial > Soil > Agricultural...
CGGATGCCATGTGCTGCGCGACCGTGGCCGGGTCGGCGACGACGATCTCGTAGAGTTCGGCGGCGGCATCGCCCAGGGTCAGGCGAATGAATTTGTCGATCTGCTCGAAGTACGGCGCGGCGCCGGTCGGTCCGGTCAGGATCAGCGGGAAGCGACAGCCGGCATTCTCCTCGCGCAGCAGGATGCCGAGCAGGTACAGGATTTCCTCGGCGGTGCCCACGCCGCCCGGGAACACGATGATGCCGTGGGCCATGCGGACGAAAGCCTCGAGGCGCTTCTCGATGTCCGGCATGATCACCAGGTGGTTGACGATCGGGTTCGGCGATTCCGCCGCGATGATGCCCGGCTCGGTGATGCCGATGTAGCGGGTGCGCCGGCGGCGCTGCTTGGCATGGGCGATGGTGGCACCCTTCATCGGCCCCTTCATCGCGCCCGGCCCGCAGCCGGTGCAGATGTCGAGCCCGCGCAATCCCAACTCGTAGCCGACCTGCTTGGTGTAGACGTATTCCTCGCGGCCGATCGAGTGGCCGCCCCAGCACACCACCAGGTTCGGATCGGCGGGATGCAGGACGCGCGCATTGCGCAGCAGGCGGAACACCGCATCGGTGATGCCGGCGGTGGTCTGCAGGTCGGCCTCGTATTCCGGGCCGAGTTCGATCGCGGTGTAGGCCAGGTCGCGCACCACCGCGAACAGCAGCTCGGCCACGCCGCGGATGATCTGGCCATCGACGAATGCCATCGCCGGCGCGTTGCGCAGGTCGATGCGCATGCCGCGATCCTGCTGGTTCACCTGGATGTCGAATTCGGGATACAGCTCTTGCGCGGCCCGCGGATCGTCCGAGGCGCTGCCGCTGGTCAGCACCGCCAGCGCGCAGCGGCGCAACAGGTCGTGCATGCCGCCGGAGGCGTCGCGCAGGCGCGCGACTTCTTCGCGGGACAGGATGTCCAGCCCACCCTTCGGGTAGATCTGCGCATCGACGGTGGGGAGGGTGGAAACGGGGATTTGTACGGCCGCGCCCTGCGGCATGGGATTGTCATTCATAGACCGCGCACTTTAGCGCAGCCGGCGGGCATGGCGCACCCGGGCGCCGCAAACGAAAACGGCCGGGTTGCCCCGGCCGTTTCGATGTTGCGTGATGCGTTGCGTGGATCAGAACTCGTACTTCAGGCCCAGCTGGATCGACCACTGCGAAATGCCGTTGGTCAGGCCGTCGGCGTCGGTCGGCACGGCCAGTGCGGCGGCCTGTCCGATCTCGGTGCCGCTGCGGTAGCCGTAGACGTACTTGCCGTCGTGGATGCCGATCAGGCTGGCGACCGCGACGTTCGCGTTGAAGCCGTAGTCGACGACGTGGCCCCAGTCCTTGTTGAGCAGGTTGCCGACGTTCTGGATGTCCACCCAGACCTTCGACTTGTGGCCCTTGAAGAAGCCGGGCAACTCCTGGCTGATGCGCAGGTCGAACGTGTTCACCCAGTCAGCGCGGAACGCGTTCTCGGGCGCGTACTTGCCACGATAGGCATCGAGCCCGTCCTGCGTCGCCAGCCAGGCATTGAACGCGTTCTCGATCGCGGCGTTCGGGGTGAACACGCCGGTGGAGCTGATCGCGCCGAACTTCACGTCGCTGCCGGTGCCGTTCGGCACGTAGAACAGGTCGTTGAAGGTACGCGCGTCGCCGTTGGCGTCGCCGGCGAAGATGTAGCTGAACGGACGGCCGCTGCGGCCCTCGTAGAACAGGCCGACCTGGGTCTGGTAGTCGCCGAAGAACGCGTGCTTCCAGTTCAGCGCGCCCGAGAAGCGATCCTTGATCTCGTAACGCGCGGTGCTGACGGTTTCTTCGTTGATGTTGAACCCGTACTGCGAACCGTAGCCGGAGCCGGCGGTCGAGCTGGTCAGCGCGCCCACTTCCTCGGCGTTGGTGTAGGTGTAGCCCAGGGTCCAGGACCAGTCGCTGTCCGAGGAGAACGGCTTGCTCAGCGAGAAGGTCAGCTGCTCGCTCTTGCCCTTGTTGGTGTTCTCCAGCAGGTACACGTCGCCGAAGTAGCTGTTGTTGCCGAAGCGCGCACCGGTGAAGGCGCGGTTGTTGGTTGCCGGGTTCCAGTACAGCGTGCGGCCATCGACCGGGCTGGTGAAGCCGGGACCGACGTTGAGCGTGCGGTAGAAGATGCCGTTCTTGACGTTGCTGATCAGCGCTTCCGCCGAGGCGACGACGCCGTACCACGGCAGCTCGTGCTCGAACGCCAGGTTGGCCTTCCACACGGACGGCAGCTCGAAGCCGTCGGCGATCGCGTTGACGTTGCGGATGCCGGTGCCGCCCGGCGGGATCGACGGGTTCAGGCCATCGGCGGTGAACTGGATGCCGTTGGCGCAGCGACCGGCCACCGGGACGCAGCTGATCGTCGACGCGCTGGTCGCCGAGTAGCTGCCCGGGGTGCCGTAGGCGATGTAGTTCAGGCCGGTGCTGCTGTAGGCGTTACCCACCCACACCTGCGGTGCGTCGCCCTGGAACAGGCCGATGCCGCCGCGCAACTGGGCCGGACGCTCCCAGTCGAAGGTGTAGTTGAAGCCCACGCGCGGCTGGACGATGAAACCGCCGCTGTAGGTGTTGGTGTTGTCCAGGCTGAAGCCGCCGTTCGGGCAGCTGGCGGGGCCGGTGCCGTTCGCCACGCGCGCGGAGGCGAAGCAGGCGTTGTAGGTCGGATCCGGGGTCGCGGTCGGACGGTCGCCGCGCAGGCCCAGGGTCACCGTCAGGTTGGAATTGACGTACCAGGTGTCCTGCACGAACAGGCCGAGGCTCTTGTTGTTGTACTGCGCCGGGATCGCGCCCGGGTTGGTCGGGTTGGTCTGCAGGTCGTAGTCGAAGTAGTAGCCGTTGCGCAGGTTGCTGAAGTCCTGCACGCCGCGCAGCGGACCAGCGCCGTCCGGGTCGTTGATGATCGGCACGTAGAAGCTGTAGTTGCCCCAGGCGTCCTGCAGGAAGAAGTTGTAGATCTCGTTCTTGCCGTACTCGAAGCCGAACTTGACGTCGTGGTCGCCCAGCGTCCAGGTGGCGGCGCCGAAGTAGTTCCAGGTCTCGGTCAGCAGGGCATTGCCCATCGAGCTGCGCTCGGTGCCGAAGCGGATGAAGTCGACCGAGGTGTTCGGAGCGTCGACCACGTTGTCGTCGTCATCGAAATAGACGGTGACGTTCGGTGCGGTGGTCGGGGTGACGCGGATCGCGGAGTAGTCGCGGTACGACACCTTGAATTCGGTCGAGAACGTGTCGGTCCAGTCGCTGAACACCTGGCCGACGTAGCTTTCCACCGACTTCACGTGGTTGTACCAGCTGGAACTCAGGACCACGCCGCTGGCGTTCGAGCCTTCCGGACGCACGCGCGACTGCTCGAGGTTGCTGTATCGGAAGCTGGCGCGATGGTTGTCGCTGATGTTCCAGTCGAGCTTGACCGCGTATTCCTCGAGCTCGGTGTCGCCGTTGCCTTCCAGGCCACCGGTCTGCAGGCCCTTGCCGCCGAAGATTTCCTGCACGAGCGCCAGGTCGGCCGCGTCGAAGTCGCCGCCGGAAATGAGCGGGGTGCTGCTCAGGTCCGGGCTGGGCTTGCCGCGCTTGAACTTCTCGTAGTTGGCGAAGAAGAACAGCTTGTCCTTGACGATCGGGCCGCCGAGGGTGAAGCCATAGGTCTTCTCATCGGTGAACTCGCGGAACGGCGCGCCGGTGAGCGGGTGGTCGCCGAACCAGTCGCCGTCGCGCATGTAACCGTACAGCGAGCCATGGAATTCGTTGGTGCCCGACTTGGTCACCGCGTTGACGTTCGCGCCGGCCGCGCCGGAAATCGTGACGTCGTAGTTGGACAGGCTGACGTCCAGGGCCTCGATGGCTTCCATCGACACCGGCTGGCGCATGGTCGGCATGTTGTTGCCTTCCAGGCCGAAGGTGTCGCTGGCGGAAACGCCGTCGATGGTGATCTTGTTGAAGCGCGGGTTCATGCCACCGGCGCTGATGCTGCCCGAGGCGCGGTCGGTGAACGCGACGCGCGGGTCGAGGCGCATGAAGTCCTGGATGTTGCCGTTGATCGACGGCAGGTTCTTGATGTCGTTCTGGTCGACGCTGGTGCCCGAGCCCATCTTGGACGCGGAGAACACCGAAGTCCCGGCGGATGCCACCGCCTGCACGGTGCCGAGGGTGGTGACGCTGTTGTTGAGCTGGCCATCGACCGTGGCCGCCTGGTTCAGGCTCAGGTACACGCCCTCTTCGCTGTCGCTGCCGGCACCGGCCTTGTTGATGACCACCGTGTACGGGCCACCGACGCGCAGGCCGCGGGCGTTGTAGCGACCGGCGGCATCCGTGGTGGCGCGGCTGACCGTGCCGGATTCCACGTGGGTGATGGTGACTTCGGCGCCGGACACCGGCTGGCCGTCACTACCGACGACTTGACCACCAATGGCGGCGGAGGTGCTTTGCGCAAATGCGGGGGCCGCGGCGAGTGCGAGCAGCAGGCCAAGCGACAGCTTCGACAGCCGAACGCGATTCGGGTGATTCATGGTGATGACCTCGATGAACATGGAAAAAGACGACGGACGGTGAACGGCTCGTGCCGACACGTCCGTCCTGCGACGGTTGTCGGCGAATACTTGGTGGACACCCTGTAAACCCATACTGGAACGCACGGGTTCACTAAAGTTTAACACGGTATCGCCGGCGCATGACGGCTTCATGACAGCCGCGACATTGCGTCACGCGATGAAGAACCCCAGCCTATTCAGGTAGTTGCGCGCAGGTATCCGGAGAAACCGTCGAGCAGCATCTGCACCGAGATGGCGACGATGACCATGCCCATCAGGCGCTCGATCGCGGTCAGGACTCGCACGCCGAGCCACTTCTTCAGGTAGGTGGCGGAGAACAGGATCACCGCGGTCGCCGCCCAGGCGATGGTCAGGGCCAGGCTCCACTCGCCCATCCGGCCCGGCTCTTGGCTGCCCAGCAGCATCACTGCGGCCATGCCGGAGGGACCGGCGATCATCGGGATGGCGATCGGCACGATGAAGGGCTCGCCCTCCGGAAGTTCGCCCATGATCCCGTCCGCGGGCGGGAAGATCATCCGCAAGCCGATCAGGAACAGCACGATGCCGCCGGCGATCGACACCGACTCCTGGCGCAGGTGCATGACTTCAAGCGCGTACTGACCACCCCACAGGAAGAGCATCAGCACGACCAGCGCGATGAGCAGCTCGCGGGCCAGTACCCGTCGCTGGCGTGCGGCCGGCAACTCCTTGAGCAGGCCCAGGAACACCGGGATGTTGCCCAGCGGATCCAGGATCAGGAACAGCAACAGCGCGGCCGAGGCGATGGTCATGGCGACCAGTCGGCGCCCACGATCTCGCCACGCAACGCGGCGGCTGCAGGCGACAACAGGACGACGCAGGCCGCGGCGTAGTCGCTGGCCGGGCGTGCCTCGGCATCGGTATTCGGCTGGCAGGCGCGCGCGCGCAGCGCGGTGCGCATCGGGCCGGGCTGGAATCCGCTGACGCGCGGGCCATGCGCGCCAAGCTCGGCCTGCAGCATCGAGACCAGCGCCGCCTGTGCCGGCTGCGCAATCCCGTAGCCACCCCAGAACGCCGCGCCGCTGCGGGCAGGATCGTCGATGGCGAAGACCACTGCGCCGGCATCGGACTTCGCGAGCAGCGGCAGGCAGGCCTGCGTCAGCCACCAGCGCGCGGTCAGGTCGACATGGATCGCGCGGGCGAAATCGGCCGGATCGGTATGCAGCAGCGGGGTCAGTCCCTTGAACTCGGCAGCGCAGTGCAGGATGCCATCAAGGCGGCCGAGCTCGGCTTCGATGCGGCGTGCGAGTTCGTCGTAATCGTCCGGCGTCGCGCCGACCAGGTCGAGCGGATACAGCAGCGGCTCCGGGCCGACCGCCTTTGCCGCGTCATACACGCGGTTGAGCGGCGCGACCTTGCGGCCCAGCAGCACGACGGTCGCACCGGCCTGCGCGCAAGCGACCGCGGCGGCCGAACCGAGGCCGCCACCGGCACCGGCCACCAGGATGACGCGCCCGTCGAGGACGCGGCCCTCGAGCGCCGTCGCCCCGCTCACGCCTTTTGCGCGTCCGCGACGATCCGGGCCAGTTCGCCCGATTCGGAGAGCTCGACGGTGATGTCGCAGCCGCCGATCAGCTCACCGTTGATGAAGAGCTGCGGGAACGTCGGCCAATCGGAGAAGCGCGGGAGGTTGGCGCGGATCTCCGGCTCTTCCAGCACATTCACCGTATGCAGTTGCGCGCCGGCCGCTTTCAGCGCCTGCACCGAGCGGCTGGAAAAGCCGCACATCGGGAACTGCGGGGTGCCCTTCATGAAAAGCACGATGGGATGGCCTTCGATCTCGGATCGGATGCGGTCTTCGACGGACGACATGGCGTTTGCTCCTGCAACAGTGTGGGCCGACGCGCCAGCGGCGATGCAAGCCTTGTCGACGATGCGATGACGGGCGGTCGGGATAGAATGTTCGCTCGCTATTGTAAGTCTTCGCGCGGCCCCGGCCGCACCATCCCCGACACCCCAGGAGCCCGCCATGGCCATTGAACTGCCAGCCCTGCCCTACGACCGCACCGCCCTGGAGCCGCACATCTCCGGCGAGACCATCGACTTCCACTACGGCAAGCACCACAAGACCTACGTGGACAACCTCAACAAGATGATCGAAGGCACGGAGTTCGCCGACATGCCGCTGGAGGAGATCATCCGCAAGTCGCAGGGCGGGATGTTCAACAACGCCGCGCAGATCTGGAACCACACCTTCTACTGGAACTGCCTGAAGCCCGCCGGCGGCGGCGAACCGACCGGCAAGCTGGCCGATGCGATCAACGCCGCGTTCGGCGACTTCGCCAAGTTCAAGGAACAGTTCACCGACACCTCGATCAAGACCTTCGGCTCCGGCTGGGGCTGGCTGGTGCAGCGCAAGGACGGCTCGTTGGCGCTGGCCAGCACCTCCAACGCGGCGACTCCGCTGACCGGCGAAGACACCCCGCTGCTGACCTGCGACGTGTGGGAACACGCCTACTACATCGACTACCGCAACGCCCGCCCGAAGTACCTCGACGCGTTCTGGAACCTGGTGAACTGGGACTTCGTCGCCAGCAACATGAAGTAAGCCTTCTCCAGGTAAATAGGGGCGTGACACGCGACGGCCGGGGCAACCCGGCCGTTTTGCGTTGCCGGGTCGACCGATTGGCTGTGCGCGACATGAACGCGTCGGCGGCCAGCGTCAACGCCCGCGGCCCCCGATGCCTTTCCGGAAACGTGGTTCCCACCCCGAAAAGGAGTTTCGACATGAGCATGCGCCACGTGATAGCCGCCAGCCTGTGCGTCCTCGCCCTCGGTGCCGCGACGACGGCCGATGCCGCGCAACGCCGCGACCGCGACAACAATCCACCTGGCCCTGCCGGCGGCCGCGGTACCAACTGGGAGAATCCTCCGGGCTGGAAGGGCGGGCCCGGCGCCTCGCCGGATCGCCGCTGGTACAAGCATCGCGGCAAGCGCTACGAATTCAGGGTCGCGCGCAACGGTTACTACTTCAGCCGCGACTACGGCTACTGGCATCCCAGCTACGGCTTGTGGAACCAGGCGCGACGCTGCTGGCTGGACCTCGACAACAATCCACCCGGCCCGGTCGGTGGTCGCGGCACCAATTGGGAGAACCCGCCGGGATGGCGCGGTGGCCCCGGGGCATCGCCGGATCGCTATCGCCGCTGCCGTTGAGGCCTCCGCAACGCGACAACGGCCGGAACTCCGGCCGTTGTTCTTTTCGACGAGGGTTAAACGCTGCAGCTAGTCGCGCAAACGCGATACCACGGGGGCAGTTTGCGCCTCGCGATCCAGCGCCACACCGACACGCAGCAACGCTTCGGCGAGTTCATCGGCATTGTCCGCGCGCAGCGTGGCATGGCCGACCTTGCGCCCGGCACGCGGCTGTTTGCCGTAGTCGTGCCAGTGGCCGCTGGCTTCGCCGAGCACCGCCGTGGCATCCGGCATCGTGCCGATCCAGTTGAGCATGCAGGCCACGCCGAGCATCCGGGTGTCGCCCAAGGGCAGGCCGAGCACCGCCCGCAGGTGATTCTGGAATTGGCTGGTCTCGCTGCCTTCTATGGTCCAGTGGCCGGAGTTGTGTACCCGCGGCGCCAGTTCGTTGGCGAGCAATTCACCGTCGCGGCAGAACAGCTCCAGCGCGAATACGCCGACATAGTCCAGCGCGTCGGCGAGCTTGCGCGCATGCGACAGCGCGACCGCCTGCATCGTTGCATCGACGCGCGCCGGCGCCAGGCTCGCCGACAGCACGCCATCGACATGCCAGTTCTCGGTCAACGGCCAGGCGCGGAATTCGCCGTCCTGCCCGCGGACCGCGACCACGCTCATCTCGCGCTCGAACGCCACGAAACTTTCCAGGATCAGGTCCACGGTACCGGCTTGGACGCCCAGCGCGTCCCACGCCGCGTCGACATCGGCCGCCGACTTGATCCGGAACTGGCCCTTCCCGTCGTAGCCCAGGCGGCGTGTTTTCAGGATGCAGGGCGTGCCCAGCCGCGCCACCGCCGCGTCGAGCGCGGCGCGCGAGTCGATGTCGGCGAAGTCCGGCACCGGGATGCCGAGTTCGCGGAACAGCGTCTTCTCGGCCAGCCGATCCTGCGCTACCGCCAGCGCGCGCGGGCTGGGAAACACTGGGACGCGGCCGGCGAGCCACTGCGCGGATCCGGCGGGCACGTTCTCGAAATCGAAGGTGGCGACATCGATCTTCGACGCGAATTCGGCGAGTGCGGCTTCGTCCGTGTAATCGCCGACGACCATCGGCGCGAACTGCCCGGCGCAGGCGTCGGCGGCGGTATCGAGGACCAGGAAGCGCAGGCCGAGCGGCGCGGCGGACAGCGCCATCATCCGCGCCAATTGCCCGCCGCCGAGGATGCCGACCGTCTTCATCGATGCGTGCGCCTTACTTGCGCGGGTCGTCGTTGCGGACGACGTCGTCGGTCTGCTGCGCACGGAACGCATCGAGTGCCTCGCCGATCGCCGGGTGTTCCGCCGCCAGCATCGCCGCGGCGAACAATGCCGCGTTGGCCGCGCCGGCGTTACCGATCGCGAAGGTGGCCACCGGGATCCCTGCCGGCATCTGCACGATCGATAGCAACGAGTCCATGCCGTTGAGCGCCTTGCTCTGCACCGGCACGCCCAGCACCGGCACCGCGGTCTTGGCGGCGAGCATTCCCGGCAGGTGCGCTGCGCCGCCGGCGCCGGCGATGATCGCGCGCAGGCCGCGCGCGGACGCGCTGGCCGCGTAGTCGAACAGCACGTCCGGCGTGCGATGCGCCGAGACCACGCGCACCTCGTGCGCGACGCCGAGCGCTTCCAGCCGCAGGGCCGCGTGCTGCATCGTCTCCCAGTCCGAGCGCGAGCCCATCACGATGCCAACGAGTGGCCTGCCTTGATCCGGTGCGTCCGCAGTCCCTGTCATGTCGATGCCCGGCGTCATGACGCCCGATCCCAAACCGGTATTCTAGCGATCCCACCCGTCATCGGCGCGCGTCGCCCGGAACCGCATGGACCGCAAGCTGCTCGACATCCTCGCCTGCCCCGCCACCCGCATGCCGCTGTCCATGCTGGAAGCCCCCGGGCTGGAGGCTCTGAACCGCGCCATCGCCACTGGCGGCGTCCACCTCAACGACGAAAGCGTGCAGGGCGATCCGCTGCGCGAAGCGCTGGTTACCCGCGACCGCAAGACCGTGTACCGCATCGACGACGGCATCCCGGTGTTGCTGGCCGAGGAAGGCATCGCCACCTCGCAGGTCGCCGACTTCCCGAAGGCATGAACGCCGGCAACCCGTTCGCCGCGCCCACGGACGACGTGATCGCCGCCAACGTCGCAGCCGCGCTGGCGGAGGACATCGGACCGGGTGATGCCACCGCGTCGCTGCTGGATGACGCGCCGGATCGCGCGTACCTGCTATGCAAGGAAGACTGCGTCGTCGCCGGCCGGCCGTGGTTCGACGCCGTGCATCGCGCGCTCGATCCCGACGTGCGCATCGACTGGCGCTGCAGCGAAGGCGACCACGTCGCCAAGGGCACCGTCATCGCGACGCTGCAGGGCCGCAACCGCGCGTTGGTCAGCGCCGAACGCGCTTCGCTGAATTTCCTGCAGACGTTGAGTGGCACCGCCACGGTCACAGCGCAGCATGTCGATGCCGTGCGTGGCACCGGCGCCAGGATCCTCGACACCCGCAAGACGATTCCCGGCTTGCGCCTGGCGCAAAAATACGCGGTGCGGGTAGGCGGTGGCGGCAACCACCGCATGGCGCTGCATGACGCGGTGATGCTCAAGGAAAACCACATCCGCGCCTTCGGCTCGGTCGCTGCAGCGATCGCCCGCGCGCGCCAGTTGCATCCGGAGTTGCCGCTGATCGTCGAGGTGGAAACGCTTGCGCAATTGCGCGACGCCCTCGACACCGGCTGCACCCGGATCCTGATCGACGATTTCGATGCCGACACGCGTCGCGAGGCGGTCCGCATCGCCAAGTCAGCGCCGTATCTTGGGCGCATCCCGCTGGAAGTCTCGGGCGGCGTGGACATGACCACCCTGCGCGGGATCGCGGAGGATGGCGTGGACTGCATCTCGATCGGCGGCCTGACCAAGCACCTGCACGCGATCGATTTCTCGCTGAAGCTGGGCCCGCCGCCGGGCGGTTGATCCCCTAGAGGATCAACCAGGCCGCCAAGGCCGCGCCGGCCAGCACGGCGGCCAGCATCCATGGCCAACGTGCACCTCCCACCCGCCGGGCGCGCCTGGGCGCAGCCACTGGCTGCCCTGGCACCAGCAATTGGAAGCGCTCCTTGTCGAAGCTGATCTCGTCGCCGTGCGAGGCGCTGGCGCGGGTGATCCGCTTGCCGTTGATCCAGGTGCCGTTGGCGGAACCGAGATCCTCCACCAGCACTTCATTGCCGGCGGGCGTCAGCCGGGCGTGCTGGCGGGAAATACTGTCCAGTGGAATCCGCAGGCCTGCATCTTCAGCGCGCCCGATGCTGAGGATCGACTGCAATGGAAAGCTGCGGCCGAACAATGCGCCGGACACCGCGCGCAACGCGAACTTCGGTACCACCGGGCGCACCATCGTGGCATTCATTTCGCTGCGCTCGTCCCCGGCCAGCGCGGGCGCGCGCGGCAGCTCCTCGACCGCATCGACCAAGCGGGCTTTCACGTCGGCCAGGCTGAGCACGTCGTTGCCGCGCAGCGCGATCACCCCGTCCACGGGACGTTCGTTGACCAATACCCGCGCACCCGGGATCACCCGCAGCCTGACGCCGTGCGCCCCTGACAGCAGCTCACAGTGCAAGGGTTCTATCCCCTCGCGCCCGAGCGGGATGTCGGCATCGGGCGCCGATCCGATGCTGCTACTGCCTTCAGGCAGCGGGAACTGCGGATGTTCGCCGCTCTGGAATACCAACTTCATCGCCATTTTCGCGCGTTCCCCCTGTCCATGCTTGCGCTGCGGTTCCGGTGCCACCACATTGGGCGGATGCCGACCTTGCTGATTTTAATGATTGTGGGCGTCATTGCCTTCTTCACGTTCTCCGCGGCGCGCGCATCGGCGGAGCGTGCCGCCGAGATCGGCCGCGATGCCTGCCATGCCGCCGGCGTGCAGTGGCTGGACCAGTCGATCCACGTCACCGGCATGCGCCTGCGCCGCAAGGACGATGGCTGGCTCGGGTTCGAGCGGAGTTATCGCTTCGACTATTCCGAGGACGGCCAGGATCGGCACATCGGCAGGGTCGTCCTGCTGGGCGACAAGCTGGTCGGATTCAGTGGGCCGAGCCGTGCCGCGCAGGCGGTGGTGCGCAGCTTCCCCCAGTCATAAGCGGGGGACACGCGCCACACAACACCGAGTCGCTGTTCACGCCACGTCCGCCGGGCGCTTCGCCGTTATTTCACGATCCGCAAATGGCCACCGCGCTTGGGCGGTTCCGGCGGTGTGTCTGGGGTTTCGGGCTCGTCGCCGGGCGGCATCTCCCCGGTTTCGTCGACCTCGACGCCATCCTCCTGCGTCGGGGTGGTCGGACGCGGCTCCTCCGGCATCGCCATCCCCTGCCCGGTTTCCCGCGCATAGACCGCGATGATCGCTTCCAGCGGAACCAGTACCGCCTGGCTGACGCCTGCGAAACGCGCGGTGAAGCGGATCGCGTCGTTGCCGAGTTCGAGCTTGGCCACCGCACGTTCGGCGATGTTGAGGACGATGCGGCCATCCTTCACCGCATGCGCCGGCACGCGCACCCCTGGCATCCGCGCATCGACCAGCACGTGCGGCGTCATGCCGTTGTCGGCGATCCATTCGTACAGCGCGCGCAACAGGTACGGGCGCTGGCTGGACATCACGGGCGGGGCCGGCTCGGCCATCTCAGGCCGCCGTCACAGCGGGAGGTCGCGCAGGGCCTTTTCCTGCTCGGTCAGGCTGCGCAGGAAGCCGGGGTTGCGGAAGATCCGGTTGCCGTAGTCCTCGATCGCCTTGCCGTCCTTCGGCAGCGGGATCCCCAGCGACTGCAGGCGCCAGATGATCGGGGCCATCGCGCAGTCGGCCAGGCTCATTTCCTGGTTGAGGAAGAACTTGCTGGCCTTGAACAGCGGCACCGAAGCCGTCAGCAGTTCCTTCAGCCGCTTGCGCGCGGCTTCGACCTGCTGCTTGTTGCCCATCCGGATCGCCTGCACCTGCGGCACCCAGTCGTGCTCGATGCGCAGCATCGCCAGGCGCAGGCGCGCACGCGATAGCGGGTCGACCGGCATCAGCGGCGGGTGCGGGTAGCGCTCGTCGAGGTATTCGCTGACCACGCTGGCCGCGTACAGCACCAGGTCGCGCTCGACCAGGGTCGGCACCGAGTGGTACGGGTTGAGGTCGATCAGGTCTTCGGGCGGGTTCTGCGGGTCGACCGACACGAAGTCGTAGGTGACGCCCTTGGCCGCCAGCACCAGGCGGACGCGGTGGCAGAGGACATCGTCGACCGAGGAGAACAAGGTCAGGGCGTTACGCATCCGCGGACTCACAGCCATCATCAGGACCACTCCTGCTCCCGGACACGCCGGTCGCACTTGCGCCGCCCGCACGGTGCGAGCGGCCGCAAAGCGTTCATTCCCCTCGGCGCCGCGCCAACCGCCGTCGCCTCAGTGAACGTCCCGCCAGTATTCTTCCTTCAGCAACCACGCGAGGAACGCGAGGAAGGCGAGGAACAGGATCACCCACACCCCCAGGCTTTCGCGCTTCAGCGCAGCGGGCTCACCGGCGTATTCGAGGAACGCGGTGATGTCGCGTGCGGTCTGGTCGAATGCCTGCGCATCCTGCGTACCCGCCTGGCTGATCGTGAAGCCCTCGACCGGCAGTTCGCCCGTCGCGGTCTTCTTGCCATGCACGGGCTGCTGCAGGCCCTGCAACTCCCACAGCGGGTTGGGCATCGAGGCGTTCGGGAACAGGGTGTTGTTCCAGCCGACCGGACGGCTCTCGTCGAGGTAGAACGACTTCAGGTAAGTGTAGATCCAGTCGGGACCGCGCACCCGCGCGATCACGCTCAGGTCCGGCGGCGCCTTTCCGAACGCGGCCGCGCCCATCGCCGCGGTCATCGGCGAAATCACGTGGTCGCCGATCTTGCCGCCGTTGAAGTTGAGGTTGGCCTGCACGTCGTCCTCGGACAGGCCGAGGTCCTCGCCGATGCGCGCATAGCGCACGTACTTCAGCGAATGGCAGCCGCTGCAGTAGTTCATGTACAGCTTCGCGCCGCGCTGCAGCGAGGCCTGGTCGCCGAGGTCGGTGCCCGCCTGCTGCAGGTTGCCGCCTTCGCTGGCCATGGCGCTGGCCGCGAGCAACAGGCTGGCGGCGAAGACGGCCGCGCGGGAGAGCAAATTCTTAGTCATGCATCGTCACCCGTTCCGGCACCGGCTTGGTTTTATCGATCTTGGTCCACACCGGCATGGTGATGAAGAAGGCGAAGTAGAGGAAGGTCAGCACGCGGCCGATGATGGTCTCGGTCGGGTCGGTGCCCGGACCCGCGCCGATCTTGCCCAGCCACAGGAAGCAGACCGCGAACATCATCAGCATCGCCCAGCTGAGCACGCCGCGATAGCGGTAGGACTTCACCGGGGACTTGTCGAGCCACGGCACCAGGAACAGCACCGCGATGGCGCCGAACATCACCAGCACGCCCCACAGCTTGATGCCGAAGAACGAGGGCACCACCCGCAACATCGCGTAGTACGGGGTGTAGTACCAGACCGGCTTGATGTGCGCCGGGGTCACCAGCGCATTGGCCTCGGTGAAGTTGTCGTGCTCGAGGAACCAGCCGCCGAACGCCGGCGCGTAGAACACGATGAACGCCGCGATCAGCAGGAAGCAGCAGACGTAGAAGCCGTCCTTGACGGTGAAGTACGGATGGAACGGAACGCCGTCGGCAGGCGCGGTCGGCGACCAGCGATTGCCCTTCGGGCCCTTCTTGATCTCGACGCCGTCCGGGTTGTTCGAGCCCACCTCGTGCAGCGCGAAGATGTGCAGCACCACCAGCAGCAGGATCACCAGCGGCAGCGCGATCACGTGCAGCGCGAAGAACCGGTTGAGGGTGGCATCGCCCGGGTTGTAGTCGCCCATGATCCATTCGGTCAGGCCGGTACCGATCACCGGGAAAGCGCCGAACAGCGAGCTGATCACCTTGGCGACCCAGTAGGACATCTGGCCCCACGGCAGCACGTAGCCCAGGAACGCCTCGGCCATCAGCCCCAGGTAGATCAGCATGCCGAGGATCCACACCAACTCGCGCGGCTTCTTGTAGGAGCCGTACATCAGGCCGCGGAACATGTGCAGGTAGACCACGATGAAGAACAGCGACGCGCCGGTGCTGTGCATGTAGCGGATCAGCCAGCCCCACTCCACGTCGCGCATGATGTATTCGACCGAGGCGAAGGCTTCCGCCGCGCTCGGCTTGAAGTGCATGGTCAGGAAGATGCCGGTGACGATCTGGTTGACCAGCACCACGCTGGCCAGGATCCCGAAGATGTACCAGATGTTGAAGTTCTTCGGCGCGTAGTACTCCGACATGTGCTTGCGGTAGAACGGCATCATGCCGGGCGCGCGCAGGTTGACCCAGTCCATCACGCCATTGGCGGCGGTGGTCGCAGTGCGGGTGAGGATGTTCGCCATGGCTTATGCGGCTCCTTGCGGATCAACGCCGATGACCACGGTGCTGTCGTTCTCGAAGTAGTACGGCGGCACCGGCAGGTTGGCCGGGGCCGGCTGGGCCTTCAACACGCGACCGGCGAGGTCGTAGCGCGACTTGTGGCAGGGGCAGAAATAACCGCCCTTCCAGTCCGGGTCGAACGGCTCCGGCTTCACTTCCGGCAGGAACTCAGGCGCGCAGCCGAGGTGCGTGCACACACCCACCAGCACCGAGATCTCCGGCTTGATCGAGCGGGTGGCGTTCTGCGCGTACTTCGGTTGCTGGTCGACGTTCTTCGAGCCCGGATCCGCCAGCAGCGAATCGAGCGACTTCATGGTGTCCAGCATCGCCTTGGACCGGCGGGCGATGAAGATCGGCTGGCCGCGCCAGTTGATGACCATCTGCTGGCCCTCGAGGAGGGCGCCGATATCCTGGCTGACCGGGGCGCCGGCGAAACGCGCGCGCGCGCTGGGGCTCCAGGACTTGATGAAAGGCACCGCCGCAAACCCGGCACCGACCGCACCCACCACTGCCGTGGTCGCGGTCAGGAACCGGCGCCGGCCGGTGTTGACCTCTTCGTTGGTCATCCCGCACTCCGAAAAAATAAGCTGATACACGGCTGCGGCGCCTGGCGACGCGCTGGCGCACGCTGGCCGGCCGCAAAAGACGGGGAAGTGTAACGGAACGCTTAACGAGCCGACAATCCGCCCGGCGACGGCGCCGCGAGGGGGTTGCCTTGGCCGCGGTAGCGATCGGCCAGCAAGCCGACCCGCTCCACGTAGCGTCGGGTCTCGTTGTAGGGCGGCACGCCGCCGTATTTGGCGACCGCGCCCTCGCCCGCGTTGTAACCGGCCGCGGCCAGGCTTAGGTTGCCGTTGAAGCGCTTCAGCAGCCAGGCCAGGTACTGCACGCCGCCGCGGATGTTCTGGTTGGCGTCGAAGGCATTGCCGACCCCGAAGCGCCGGGCCGTAGCCGGCATCAGCTGCATCAGGCCCTGCGCGCCGACCCGCGACAGCGCATTCGGGTTGAACGCGGATTCGGCATGGATGATCGCGCGCACGATGGACTCGTCGACCCCGTGCTCGCGTGCCGCGGCGGCGATCTCGGCCTGGTAGGCCGTGGTGTTCAGGCGCAGGGTGCGGAAGTTCACCCCGGGCTTGGTCCCGCAGGCGAAGCAGGCTTCCATGTAGCTGTACTTGATGGTGCGCAGCGAGGCCACCGCCATGCCGCGCGGGCGCGCGCTGCTGTAGGTGCGCACGCCATCCTTCATGTACGAATAGACCTGACCGTGCACGCGGCGCGGCGCGGCGGGTGTCGTCGACGCGACGGGCATCACCGGCGGGCGCGCGTCCGCGGACGCTGCCGACACGCTGGGAGCCAGCTGCGATGCCGCCATCGTGGCCGGTGCCACCCCACCGCGGGGCGCGGACTCGGAGCTGCGCGGCTCGGATGAAGTCCTCGTGGGCGCGGCGGCGATCCTTGGCCTGGGTGACCGCTGCGCCTTGTAGCTGCCGACCAGCCTGCAACTCGCACCAGAGACGCGCTTGTTGGCATAGGTGGTCACGCCATCGCTACCCTCGCAGCGATACACGTTTCCCGCCACCGCTGGCGCCGCCAGCAGCAGGGTCGAGAACAGCAAGGCGGCCCATCCCTTCATTCCGCGCAGTCTCGCCGCTTCAAATTGCGATGACAAGTCCTTGATTTTCCTGAATGCAGGGTCATCCCGGAGGTGTTCAGCAACGCACGGGGCACCGAGGTGCGCCGCAGGGCCTCTGCTAAGCTCGCGCCCCACGCACCGGCCCGGACTAACCGCCGCGCCCCGGAGACCCCGATGAGCCATCCTGATCCGCACGCCGCGGACCTGCCTGCCGTGACTACGCCGCCCCGCGGCAAGTTGTTCATCGAGACCCACGGCTGCCAGATGAATGAGTATGACTCGGCGCGGATGGCCGACGTCTTGGCCGTCTCCGATGGCCTGGAACTGACCACGATCGTCGAAGAAGCCGACGTGATCCTGGTCAATACATGCTCGATCCGCGAAAAAGCGCAGGAGAAGGTGTTCAGCCGCCTCGGCCGCTGGAAAGCACTGAAGAAGGATGGCAAGCCGGTGCTGATCGGCGTCGGCGGCTGCGTGGCATCGCAGGAAGGCGCCGCCATCGTCAAGCGCGCACCCTACGTGGACCTGGTGTTCGGCCCGCAGACCCTGCATCGGCTGCCGGAACTCATCCGCGAACGCCGCAGCTCCGGCAAGCCGCAGGTCGACATCAGCTTCCCGGAGATCGAGAAGTTCGACCGCATGCCGGAACCGCGTGCCGATGGCCCGTCGGCCTTCGTCTCGATCATGGAAGGCTGCAGCAAGTACTGCAGTTTCTGCGTGGTGCCCTACACCCGCGGCGAGGAAGTCAGCCGGCCGTTCGAGGACGTGCTGGTCGAAGTCGCGCAACTCGCCGCGCAGGGCGTCCGCGAGGTCAACCTGCTCGGACAGAACGTCAATGCCTACCGCGGGCCGTACGGCGAGGGCGAAGTCGCCGACCTTGGCCTGCTGATCCGCACCATCGCGGAGATCGACGGCATCGGCCGGATCCGCTTCACCACCTCGCACCCGCTGGAGTTCAGCGATTCGCTGGTCGAGGCCTACCGCGACGTGCCCAAGCTCGCCAACTACCTGCACCTGCCCGTGCAGGCCGGCAGCGACCGC
>Ga0164305_10000298_pt1 | contig 17904 bp, 17 predicted proteins | sample Whisoiple_237_MG_FD_110215 | JGI IMG/M metagenome (GOLD analysis project Ga0164305, IMG submission 110215) | Soil microbial communities amended with pyrogenic organic matter from upstate New York, USA - Whitman soil sample_237_MG | ecosystem: Environmental > Terrestrial > Soil > Agricultural...
ACCAAATGCACTCTCAAGTCGCTCTTGGTGTGCGCTCCCAATCGGTATTTGCGCACGCACGCAATTTACACTTCACTTCGCCTGAAGGCGAGGGATTTCAACCATCCCCGAAGGAGACATTAAAATTCGAAGTTAGTGCTGAGAAAATTTTCAATCCGTTTTCTCCAAGAATTTTGCGTCTTGGCGGCGAATAAAACCGGGCGGATTGCCTCGTCTGGAGTGAACTTCCAACCACTCGCCCTTCGAGCTGACCACCTCGACTCGCGTTCCCGCGGGAATATTGGCCACGACCCGGGCAGAAGAAGACGGCAACTCGAAGAGAGGCGTCGAGTCTCTGGTTTCATACGCTCCAGCTCCGGAAGCGCGCCGGGATGTCGGCGCTGAAGCGGGAACCTTGGCCGAACGCGCGGTACCCTTAGATTGCTGCTCGTCGGTTTGGAGCGGCGCTTTACGGGGAGAAGGCTCGGATGCTTCGGTATTGGGCCGCGGCCTCGAAACCGCATTCGGGTATTGGTCGGACGACTCGAGGGGAGCCGACGGCGACGGCTCGGGCGACTGCGACGGCGCAAACGACGTGGGACTATTGTCAACCGGACCCGCGCGATTGCTCTCTTCCCGCGACAAAGAGCCGGGGGCATCTGCACCGAACGGCCGATCCGGTTTACCTGGTTCTCTGAGCAGGTCCGTTCCGAAATAAACGCCGGCGGCGGCAATCGCAATCAGGAAGACGAGGCCAAAAAAGATGTTTGTTGAATGGGTACCTTTGCGCTCGTGCGCCGGCGGAAGCGCCGCGTCACGACGCGCTCCGGATGGGACGCTCTTCGCCCTAGACGAGCTTGCGGCGGTATTAATGGGTTGCTCACGTTCAGTCCTGGAACTTGCATCGGCTGCAGTTATTCCAGCAGATTGGCTCAACCTCACGCCGCAGTTTCTACAAAAATTGTCCACCGGCGCGACTTGCGCGCCGCATCGGCTACAAACCATCGACGAAAGCCTCCTTGCGTCACTTTTGCCAACCTACGAATACCGGACGAATCTGTCAATTAGCTGTCGAGCATTGAATTGAAAATGCCAAGCAGATAAAAAATCGTTCCATGAGCAAACTCCGCACCCTCCATGAAGCGATCGAGCGCGATGTGCAGGACGGCATGACGATCGCGATGGGCTGCGCGTTGGAATCTTTGATACCTTTCGCCGCCAGCCATGAGATCATTCGTCAGAATAGGAAGGATCTCACGTTGGTTGCGCCCATCTCCGACATGCAATTCGACCAGTTGATCGGCGCCGGTTGCGTCAAAAAAATCATCGCATCATGGGTGGGAAATGTCGCTGCGGGGCTGGGCCACAATTATCGCCGTGCTGCCGAATCGGGGATTCCACACCCGGTCGAGATCGAGGAGCACTCGAACTTCACCATCGGTCTCAGTCTTCAAGCGGGTGCGATGGGAGTTCCATTCCTGCCAACTCGCACGATTCAGGGAAGCGATTTCGCCGAAAGCGAGCAATTCAGCCGGATGCATTGCCCGTTCACCGGCGAGCGGTTAATCGCCGTCCGTGCCATTCGTCCGGATCTGACAATCCTGCACGTGCAGAGGGCCGACCCCGACGGCAACGCTCACGTCTGGGGGAATTTCGGCGTCATGCGCGAGGCGGCACTGGCCGCACGAAAAGTCATTGTCACTTGCGAGGAAGTGGTCGACCACGCAGTCATCCTCAGCGATCCCAATCGCACCGTCATTCCGGGCTTCGTCGTATCGAGCGTCGTGGCGCAACCGTTGGGCGCGTATCCCTCGCCGACGCAAGGCTATTCGCGCCGCGACGATGACTTCTACTTCGAATACCACCGGGCAACCCGCACGCGTGAAGGTTTCGAGCGCTGGTTGCGAGACTGGGTGCTCGATCTCGCTGACCACGAAGCTTTTCTTGATCGCCTCGGCCAAAATCGGATCGAGACTCTACGACCCAAAACCAACGCACTCGCCGCGCCGGCGAGCTTCAACTACTGATCGCGACAAAGGAGGACAATATGAAAACCGTGCCGTCGTTAAAACTCAGCGAGGAAGGCTGCGATATCATCGTCAGGGCGGCGATCGACAAGGCGAAAGAGTTGAAACAGATCGTCAGCATCTGTGTGGTCGATGCCGGCGGACATCTGATGGCATTCAAGCGCATGACGAATGGCCGGACACATAATACACTCATCGCGCAGGCCAAGGCGCGCTGCGCGGCGCTCACCACCGCAGCTACGGGAAAGAAGGGTCGGGATGGAGCCGAGATTCCGGATCACCAGGTGCTCGCGCAAACTCTCGCCATAGGTCCCGGTTGGTTCATCAGCATTGAAGGCGGCTTGCCGATTACGGTCGAAGGTCAGTGCATCGGCGGCGTCGGCTGCAGCGGCGCGCCGGCAGCGGTCGATCGGCAGATCGTGCAGGCGGGAATCGACGCATTCGCCAAAGCTTGAAACGAATTTACGAATACTGCCTCTGTGCCTTAACCCGTTACAACCAGATGTCCTACCGGCGGAAGCCGGTATCCAGGCAATTTTCAAAATCCTGGATTCCGGGTTGCGCTACCCCGGACTAGATCCGGGGTTGCCCGGAATGACGACGCAAAAGTATTAAGAAAAGAGTTGAGGTGATTACTTGGGCACATCGCCGTCAAGAAAGAGGAATCACGATGTGATCTCCCACCAGTTTTTGTTGATGTCGCTCAACAGAAAGTGCGCGCGGCCATTGCTCTGGAGCTCTCTCAAATCAGCGATCCCGAGCTCTTTGCCTTTCCTGGAAAACTCTCTGTGCGCATCTTCCACTTCCTCGGGAGTGGCGACCTGAAGAGTAAATCGATTGGCTTCCGAGAGATAATCTCGGTGCTTCGTCGGCAGCACGACAACGTACCACGGCCCGCTCGGGACCGTAATGTAGGTCGACATGCGCCCGCCGCCGATGATCGATAATCCGAGCACGTTGGCCAGGAACTCGTCGCTTTTTGCTTTGTCGTCGCAATCGAGAGTCCCGTGGGTCATGGCTTGCGGAATGTAACCGCGTCCCGGAAATTGCTCTTCACTGAGCGGCGTGGTCCAGTGCGGTGCCGCGATCTTGCGGCCCTGTTTGATGGCTGCCGGATTGTAATATTCAATCTCGAGATCGTTGCCACCCGGCTCTTTGAAATAGATCGAATACGCGAAATGCGCTTCGTGCGGTGTGGTTACGCTTTTGATCTTGTACTGCTCCTTGTGAGCGGAAAGGTACTCATACGCTTTGGGAATTTCCTTCGAACTCGCGACCCTGAAGCCATAGTGATTCGTATGCGGTTTATTCTTACCGTTGGGCCCGGCCTCATGAATGACCAAACGCCATGCCGTGTTGGGGTGTTTGACGGTCGCCCGGTGCTCCGTGCGTTCAATCACCTGCGCGGCCAATAGATCAGTGAATATCGGCAGTGTCTCATCCAGCGAGCGGCACTCATAGTGACCCTCGCTCAGCGCCATCGGCTTTAACATCGTTGTCTCCTTGGAATTCAATCTTTTAGCTATCTTACAGATTATTATTCAGGAGGCCGTTGCGCTTGTCAATTGGCCGGTCCGCTGAACCGGCGGCATGCGCACTTCGGCGCCGGCTTTGGCGCACTCCTCTTCGAAGATCTTTCGGATGATTGGATCTTCGTCTTCGTATTCGATCTGCCAACCGCCATAGGCCAGAGGCACGTCGGATTGAATCTTGCCCGGCTGAAGTTTGTATTTACGGCTAAGGATCTTCAGCGCCAGGTAGCGCGCCGGTTCCGCGCTTGAATTGAAGTGCTGATGAAACCAGCCTTCCGGCGGAACCACGATCGAACCCGGCTTCCAATCCACCCGCGTCATTTCCTTTCCTTCAGGCCAGAGGAGCGAATAACCTTTGCCGGTGAGAATGAAAACGTGCGCGCCGGGACCGTGCCGGTGCGCCTTCTTGTAAATACCGACCGGAAAGCGGGATACATGCGAGCCCATCATGCTTTCCGACATCTCGAAAAAAATCGTCGCATTGCCTTTGCCTCGCTCCGTCCATGCTACGGGCTCGATGTTGATCGCATCCGCGACAAAATTGGTTTCCACGACACGATCGCTGTAGAGTCTGCCGCTGCCGGCAAAATAACCGTCTTCGCCTTTGAACCGATCGGTAAAGGCATAGGGATTATTGACGACGAAATCTTCACAGGTGAAATAAATTGAACACCAGCGGCGCCGTGGTCACCGCGAGTAACCGCGCCTCCCGGTCACCCTGTCCGTTGAAATGCTGGTACGAAGCATTGAGGGGAATCGCGAAGAGGCTCCCCGTCTGCCACTCAAAGCTTTGCTTTGCCCCGTTGGCCTGCCACACCGTCGTCGCGCCCCGGCCATCGAGCACATAGTAGAGCGCTTCATAGATGTGGCGCTGCGGTTTCAGATTCTTGCCTGGAGGAATACCGACCACATAAGCGTCATCGAGGTAACCCGTTCCATCGAGCATAATGTAAACACCGGTGCCGCCTACCCGGTCCCACGCTTTTAGCGGAAGCGTGTAAAGATCTTCGACAAAAAAACCCCGAATGACATCGATCCCCTGGGAACTGATCCAGTGATCGTACGGCGTATCCATCACCTCGACCTTGCTCTCGACCTTTTCGTACGACGGCCGCGTAATGTTTTCTGCCATCGAAACCTCCAGCCAAGTACTATCGTTTGTTTAACCTGGAAACAGGCGCGCCATCAAGCGCAGCCGCTGCTGTTATCGCCGGTCTCACGCTGAGCGCCAGCGAAGCATCTGATTTTCATCCGCGGTCGTTCAATTTGACAATACTCACAGTTAACCCGCATATAATTAGGGAGGCGAAAAATCCAGGAGACCGCAATGACGCAAGAAGCAACGAACCGCTTCATCGACGCGCTGAAAACCGGCGCGGGACTGAAAGACGAATTCATCTACTACATGTCGTTAAGCGATTACCAAATGTTTCCCGATCCGTTTCCTCGCACAAAATTCACGGTTCGGGAAGTTCAAGAAAGCATCCGCAGATACGCGAATCCACAAAACCCCAGCGAGCTTTTTCAGTGGGATATTCATGGCCGGCTATTCACACCCGCTGAGATTTCCCTTCCCAATACCGCAGTCGTTATGATTCATGGCGGCGCGGCAAACGAATACGAGTTTATTTTCACCCCCGACGGCCCGGAAGATTATCCTGACTTGACCCAAACAGATCCGACAAAAGCGCGCGTCGGCGTCGCGCAGCATATCGCATCGCTCGGAGTACCGGTGCTCGCGATTTCGCTGCCGGGGCATTATCGCCGCAAACCGTGGCCGTCCATCGCCGAGCGGCGGCCTGAATTCGTGATTGGCGAAGTTCCAAATGATGAGGAGCTCAAGAATCGTCTCGCCGTCTACACGTTCAGAATGTGCGTGGAGGCGATCAAAGCACTCGTCGAAAAAACTCTCGACGAATCGATTTTCATGTGGGGACATTCGACGGGCGGAGAATATTTCTACCTAATGGAGCAATTCGGCGTCAAAAACAAATTGCTCGGCGGCCTTGGCTTCGGCACCGGGATGCCGGCGTGGGTGCGGAAAGAATGGGATCTGGCCTGCGCCAAGAAGTCTCCCGAAGAGCGCGCAGCGCCGTTTCGGAACCTTACGGACTTAAGCCGCCGCTCACCGCAGGGTTACATCAAAAGCGGCTACGTCGGTCCGAATCAGCCGTGGGGCAGCGTCGAACGGTGGTTCGAGCTGGAAAATCATCGCCGGCCGCAGTTCAAGCCTTTCTTACAAGACATCGAGCATAGCGCGCACGATGTGCTGCTGCCCGAGATCAAGAAAATTTCCGGGCTCGCCGACGAAGAATTGTTCATCACCTACAAATCCGACTTGCACCGTCTGCGCGGCAAAAAGCTACTGCACATCGTCGGAGAATACGACAAGGGACACTGGATCGAGGGCGGCGAGCGCGGATTGCAGTTCCGGCGCGAAGTATACGCATTTCATCGCTTCAAACCGTACGCCGACGCCCTGCGCCTGATCGTGGTGCCGAATCTGACACATTACGGGCACGTGGAGAGTTATAACGAGCGGCTGGCAAACCTAATGGTCACCGGCTTCAAAGAATATTTCTGCGGCTAAGTCTTCTAAGACGCACCCCGCTTGAACGATTTGCTTGACAGGGTCGGCCATCTAACCTACAGATTGCTCTCGTGAAAAGCTTCACACGGCGCGCTCACACAAATTTCCGCCGCGCGCTTTCGCACTGCTTGGTGATAGCGGTTGTGTTCTCCGCGATTTCCGCGGCGGCGGAGCCGTTGCGTATCGCCTACACTTCCATCGCGGTCGTCTATGGTCCTCTGTGGCTCAGCAAAGAAGCGGGCATCTTCCAAAAATACAATATTGAGCCGGAGTTCATCTATATCGCCGGCGGTCCACCGTCGCTACAGGCGCTTATTGCCGGCGATGTCGCGATCTCCTTCACTGCCGCGGGCGCAACAGTAGCAGCCAACCTGCAAGGCTCCGACGTCGTGCTTCTTGGCGCGACCATCGACTCATTACCGTTCGAGCTGTGGTCCATCCCCAGCATTAAACAGTATGAGCAGCTCAAGGGCACGAAGCTCGGCGTTAGCCGCATCGGCGCGACCACCGACTTCATCGCGCGCTACTTACTAAAGAAATGGAATCTCCAACCGGATAGAGAAGTGGCGATCTTTCAAACCGGTTCGGGACCGCAGGTGTTCGCTGCACTCAAGGGCGGCGCCGTTCAAAGCGGCGTGCTCTCCACGGGACCGGAAACGCTTAACGCCGAAGCTGCGGGGTTTTTTCGCCTCGCGGATGTTTCGAGTTCAGGCTTGGTTTATCCGTTCGGCCCCTTTGCCGCTCGCCAGTCATTTTTGAAAACCCATGCGAATCTGGCGATGCGTTTCATGAAAGCTTACGTGGAAGGGATTCATCGGTTCAGGACCGACAAAGCGGCAGCGCTCTCGGTGATGGAAAAATACATGAAGCAAAAGCCCACGCCGGCAACCGAAAAGATTTATGAACTCTATGCGACCAGATACTTCAAGCGCGCTCCCGAAGCGACCTCGGCCGCAATCCAAACGATCCTCGAAGAACTCTCCACCACTCGTCCTCTTCCCGCCGGCATTGCGCCGCAGCGCTTTACCGAATCGAGATTTATCCGCGAGCTGATAACCGACGGTTTTGTCGATTCCCTATACAAGACCCGCTGATATCCCGATGAAGACGATTCGCCACGATCACGTACCGTACAATACACCGATGGGTTCGCTGAGATGAAACCGGCGCAGATCCTCCGCATCACACTAATAACAACCGTGGATGCCGTAATCTACCGGCATCTCGCAACCAAGGAGCTAGCGCCATTTCCATCGTGATCGTCGCCATGCCTTACGGCATTCTGGATCCGGAACGGTTGTCGAAAGCATCGTGCATCAGCATGGAACGGGCCATCGATTGGTGGCAAAAATCCATGCTGACGTCCAAGCACAAGACCTATTTCGTGCTGGCGGGCTACGACATCGATCAAGGGCAGGAAATTAAGTTGCGCCGGGCAATCATCGACGAGACGGTCCATGAACCCGAACTGCTGGCTAACCTGATCGAAGTCTCGGCTCGAAATGAAACCGCTCTGGCACAGAAAATTGCTCGCATCCGCGCATTGCTGCCGGTGGAAACCATGACCGTGTTTGTCGAATCGCGAAATGCCGTAAGCGTCAAGGCTATCTTTAAGCGCAAGTTTGGAAAGACGCTACAAATCCGTAAATTCAAGTCAAAATTTGAATTCAATCACCAGTGGATCACGACCTCGACATCGTTCGCATGGTTTTCCCGCAACTGGTTTCTAAGAATTTGGTTCGAAGCGAAAAGACGGATGGGACGAGGAGTGAGAAAGAAAATTCGCTACTGGTTCCGGTCGTGAGAATGGAGTAGTGGAGTACTGGAATGTTGGAGTGATGGGTTGGCCAATATTCCACCACTCCAAATTCCCGGTTTCGTGCTTACGCGACCTTGGAAATCTTAGCGTTCGCCTCGGCCGAAAACCCGCGCTCCAACCACCAACGAGCGATCTCACTGCCGGTCGCGAACCACACTCCTTTGTGCGATTTCATGTAGCCGATGATTTCGGCCAAAGTTTTGGCGCGGCCTGGCCGACTCGAAATATAAGGATGGAATTGGAACGGGCAAAAGGTCGGGGCCAGGGAAGATTCCTCATAGAATTGATCGAACATCGCCTTCCAGACTACCAGCGTATCGTTGGGGTTTCCTGAATCACGGTGTCCATACGTGCGGCCGTCACCGAACGGTTGACGCGGCAACTCGACCAATTTTTTGTTTCCGTTTTGCCAAACAAACGGCAGATCGTGCGCAAAAGAATTGCTGTTCCACAGATAGCCCTGTTCCAACAACAGCTCCAGGCTGTTCGGGCTCTGGGTGCACGAGCGCCAGCCGAACGGCCGCTTCTGCGCCCGATTGAAAATCATATCCGTGGTTCGTTTGATCACGTCGCGCTCTTCTTCTTTGCTCAAATCCCGCGCCACTTCATGGTGATAACCATGACCGGCGACTTCATGGCCGTGAGCGACGATCGCGGCCACAGCTTCAGGATACCGTTCGGCGATCCCGCCGCAGGTAAGAAAAGTCGCTTTGACTTCATGATTCGAAAGAATGCGTAGAATCCGCCAGATCCCTGTGTTGGGACCGTATTCGCCCTGGGTGTATTCCTCGTGATTCACGCGGCCGTTCTTGTCAGGCTTCACATCTTCCCCGCCCTGAAAATCGAAGCTCAACAAGACCGCGATCCGCGCATCGCCCGGCCATTGAACTTTGCCGTTAGAGTGTAGTTCTTGAAGCGCCATTCAACCCTCCTTGATTTTCGCAGTTAACACCGTGCTAAATTGAACTCGACTAGTTTCGCCAGAGACGCATATTGATAAACCAGCACTCTTTTCGTTGCAAGCTGTTGAATTCACATTGTGAGTCGCCGGAAAAGATTGTATAGAAATGCCGAACGGTCTTCGGAGGTGCTTCATGCCTGAAGTTGGAGCAAAGTTCGACGTTGGAGGAGTTCTCTTAAAGCAACCCTTCAAAATCCGCCGTCTCGGTCATTTCGGTTTTAATCTTTCCAACATGGAAGACGGTGTGCGGTTTTATGTCGATCTGCTCGGGTTTCGGATTTCCGATGTGATGGACTACTCGCGCCGCGCTAAAGATCCGGCGCAGGTCGCCGGCCTCGGCGATCCCAATGGCTACTTCACTCGTTTTGGCACCGATCATCACGCCATGGTGCTCTTTCCCAAGCGTGTACGTGACGCGCTTGGGCGCCAGGAGCGGCCGGGAATCACCGTCAATCAGATCACGTGGCAAGTCGGCAGCCTCGCCGAAGTCGGCGCGGCAATCAAATGGTTCAATCAACGCGGCATCAAGCAGCAGCGGTCAGGCCGCGATATGCCGGGATCTAATTGGCACACCTATCTTTACGATCCCGACGGCCAGAGTAACGAGCTTTACTATGGTATCGAGCAAATCGGCTGGAACGGCCACAGCAAGCCGCGAGCAATGTACGATCGCGGCTTTGACAAGCCGCCGGAGCTGCCGCAAATTTCTGAATTTCAAGAAGTTGAGCAAGCGCGCGCTAACGGCGTCGATATTTTTTCCGGCTACCGATATGTCGACCAGCTTCCCGCCAACTACGACGTTGACGGCGTCCTTCTCCCGCGTCCGTTTAAAATCGTCCGTCTCGGCCCCGTTTATTTGTTCAGCGAAAACATGGATGGCGCGATGGAATTTTATCGCGATACTTTGGGTTTCACCTTGACCGAAGAGATCCGCTGGCGAGGTGCGCGCTGCTTGTTTTTTCGCAGTAACACTGAGCACCACTCCCTCGCGCTGTTCCCCCTCGAGCTGCGCGATGCGCTGGGCTTGAGTGCCCACTCGAAGTGCGCTGCGTTTGGCATTCAGCTGGCGAATTATCGCCAGCTTAAAGGCGCAGTAAAATTTTTCCATCAGAACGGCATCACGGTCACAGAGTCGATTCCCGCCGAGCTGCATCCCGGGATTGAATACTCGGCAACGGTGCGCGATCCGGACGGCCATACGATTCAACTCTACTGTGCCATGGAACAAATCGGCTGGGACGGTAACCCACGACCGAAGGAATTGCGCCGGCCGCGACCTTTGAATGAGTGGCCGGAAGCGCTGGAGGGTGGCGATGCCTACGTCGGCGAACCGTTCCTGGGCCCGTGGGGATGAGCAGTGACGATAAAACTGAAGGACTCATTCTAATGTCAGCAATTGTTCGCATGTTCCTGTCCAGCACCCCTAGACTAGCCTCTCCCCGTCAAGAGGAAAGGAAGCGAAACGGGATTGCCATCAGGCTTCAATCGATTTCTTTGCTCCTGTTGATCTTCGGCATCGTTTCAATTCGCGTAGCCCACGCTAATCCCTATCTCGCTAAGCCAGGCGACACGCCGATCAAGGCCCGCGTCGGCACCTGTTCGATTACCGGCGGATTTATTCATTTGTACACCGCTTTATTTAACGGGCTTTTCGATAAGTATGGGCTCAGGATCGAGCACGTAACCTTGCGTGGAGGCGTAGTGAGCCTTGCCGCTCTTTCGGCCGATGAAATTCAGTTCATCTACTGCTCTGCGGATCCGATGATTCCGCGGATGGCTGCCGGCGCCGACGCTAAATTGATCGGCTCGCCGATCGTTGGACTTCCTTGGGTTCTCATGGGTCGGAAAGAGATCAAACGACCGCAAGAGTTAAGAGGGAAGACGATTGCGCTGTCACGCCCCGGTGGCCTCACGGATCAGTTGGCAAAAGCAGTAATGAAAAAATTCAACCTAACCACACAGGAAGTCAAGCTTCTGCACATCGGCGGCACCGGTCAGCTCGAGCCGTACAATGCCATGGTGCAAGGACTCACTCAGGCGACTTTTCTCACGCCACCGATGGACGTGCGCGCTAAACGCGACGGATTCGTTCTTATTTACAATTTAAACGAGCTCGAGGTGCCGTCGGTTTATAGCTCAATGTTTACCAATTCGAAAAGCCTGAAAGAACGGCCGGCGCTCGTGCAGACGTTTGCCGCTGCCCTCGCCGAAGCCATTTACTTTGTCGAAAAGAATCCAGACAAAAGCAAAGCCGCACTGGCAAAAATTTTGGCGATCAATGATCAGGAAGTTCTCCAATCCGCCTATGATGCTTACGCCAAGAGTTTGGTCAATCGGCGCTTGACCGTGCCGGTGAATGCCGTGGCGCAGGCTGTCGAGATCGCGCGCGAGGACGGAACACAAATCCGCAAAAGACCGTCCGACATCATCGACAACAGTTTTGCCGAGCAACTCGAGAAAAACGGATTTTTAAAAGAGCTTTGGGGCAACGAACTTTCGTCGCAGGAAAAGAGGAGCTAGTGTAATGGAAGAAAAAATATCGTTTCAATCGGATGGCTTGAAAATTTCCGGTTTGATCGATACGCCGCCCGACCATAAACCCGGTGAGCGCCGGCCGGCGTTTATAGTTTTACACGGCTTTGGCGGGAACAAAAACGGCCAGGGGCAGTCCGTCGTCGCGAAACAATTCGCTCAATGGGGATACGTTACCTTGCGTATCGATTTTCGCGGTTGCGGCGAGAGCGAGGGTGAGCACGGGCGAATCATCTGTCTCGATCAAGTAGCCGATACGCGAAATGCCGTCTCCTATCTGGCCACTCGGCCAGAAGTCGATCCCGGCAAAATTGCGCTGGTTGGCAGCAGCTTCGGCGCCGCGGTCGCTGTGTTTACGGGCGGCGCCGATCGGCGGGTTGCCGCAGTGATTTCCTGCGGCGGCTGGGGCAACGGCGAGCGCAAATTTCGCGGCCAGCACCCGACCCCGGAGGCTTGGACGAAATTCACCCAGATGCTCGAAGAGGGCAAGCGGCACCGTGAGCGTACCGGCAAATCGCTCATGGTGCCGCGTTACGATATTGTGCCGATTCCCGAAAAATTGCGTAACCGCATGAGCAGCGGCTCGATTATGGAATTTCCCGCCGAAACCGCTCAGAGCATGAACGATTTTCGCGCGGATGATCAGGTGGGAAATATTTCCCCACGCCCGCTGTTATTGCTCCACAGCGCCAACGATTCGGTGACACCCACCTATGAGTCGATCGAAATGTTCAAGCGAGCACGACAGCCGGCCGAGTTGCATTTGCTCGCCGATGTCGATCATTTTACCTTCAACGAAGAAAACCCACGTTTGACAAACATCGTTCACGAATGGCTGCAGCGGTACTTTCCCGTTCGGCCAAGCTAGAAATAACCGCCGTGCCAAAACTGAATCATGTTCGACTGCGCGACTTCTGCGCCGCGGTGCTTGCGGCCGGCGGAATGCCTTCATCCGACGCTGGATTCGTCGCCGAATTGCTCGTGAAGGCGGAACTCCGCGGTTACGCCGGCCACGGCATCACCCGAGTCGGCCAATATTTGGAATTCATCAGGAATAAGACCTACGATCTCAGCGCGCGGCCGCAAATTGAGCGTGAAGGCAAAATCACGGCAGTGATCGATGGTCATCACTATATCGGCCAGATCGCAGCGCATATGGCGATGGACCTTGCGATCAGGAAAGCCAAAGAGCACGGCGCCGGAATTGTCTGCGTGCGTCGCGCCGGACACACCGGGCGGCTCGCCGACTATATGGAAATGGCAACAACGCAGGGGCTCGTCGGCATGGGCGCAGTCAGTGTCGGTTCGGCGACCACCACGCTCTACGGCGGCATGAAACCGATCACCGGCACTAACCCGATCGCTTTCGGGATTCCGGCCCGCAATGGCAAGTCGATTATCCTCGACTTCGCTACCGCATCTATGAGCATGGGGGAGATCCAGAAGCGCGTGGCGAAAAATGAAGCGATTCCAGACGGGGTAATGCTCGACGGTTTTGGGGAACCGACTACTGATTTCAAAAAGTTTCGCGGTCCCCCGCGCGGCGTATTTTTACCCTTCGGTGGCTATAAAGGTTCCGGCGTCGCTCTCGTAACCGAAATACTGGGCGGTCTGCTCTCGGGCAACGGTCCGGGACGAGACTGGTGGAAAAACGGTGGGCACGGCGTCAATGGCGTTTTTCTTCAGGCGTTCTCCGTCGAGGAGTTTCAGCCGCTCGAAAGGTTCTATGATCGCGTCGACGAATTTAGCGCTTTCATCAAATCGACGCCGCTGGCGCCCGGTTTCAGCGAGATTCTTTTACCGGGCGAAGCCGGTCGACACCGAGAAGAAAGCCAGAAGACCAGCGGCGGCGAAGTGGACAGCGAAACGTGGTCCGAGCTTGTTGACCTCGCGGGCGAGCTCGGGGTAGGCAATATACCGGTAACTACTTGACTTGCTCAGCCTCTGGTTAAAGGAATACAGTCGAATAGTTCGGCGCATTGAAACAAGCCGCTGACGAGGGAGGCAATATGGTAATTCGTGAGCTCAAAGATGGCCGGTGTTATGTAGCCTTGCAGGAGGATCATGCGGAGCTCGCGGCGCAGTTTGCCGCGCACTGGGGCAACGATCGCTTTTCCAAGCTGCGGCCCTATCAAACCATGGTGTTCGCGACCACCTATCACGACAGCGGCTACCGTGAATGGGAAGGCACGCCGCCGATGAACGTGCAAAAAGGCCGGCCCTATGCGCATCGCGAAGATGTGCCCGACTTTGAATCCCTTGAGCTCAACGCCTACGCCAAAAACGTCGATTGGCTAAACTCACAAAACTCCTATGCCGGACTGCTGGTGTCGATGCATCGCACCGGCCTCTGGCACAACCGTTACAATATTTTTACAGAACCCGCCGGGAGATTGCGCGAGCGCAGTCAGGCTGTGCAGAATGCCAAAAAAGAATTGGAAGCAAAGCAGCAGGAGCTTAAGAAATCACTGGCTGCTCAGAATCCGGGGTTCGAGAACGAGCTCGCCTATAATTACATGGCGCTGCAGATCTTCGACCTGCTCTCGCTGTATTTCTGCTGCGACGGCTACACTTCGAATGAAGAATTCAAAGAATACGCCATCGCGCCGGTGCGCGTTTCGTATGACAGCGACGAAACGGTCCGATTGACGATCCGGCCAAACGGCAAAGGCGCCGTCATAATCGATCCGTATCCCTTCGATCTGAGCCCGCTCGGCTTTTCGGCACGCGCGCGAATCATCGCGCCGCCCAAAGAGAAAACGGAATCCGCCTGTGTGGACGCTTACCACCGAGCGCCCCGCCAGATGCTGACCTTCGAAGTTTCCGCATGATCCCCTCCTTCATCGTCCGCCGCGCTTCGGCGGAGTATAGAGGTGGGGGATGCCGAGACACAGAGTTTCTCCGCGTCCTCCGCCGCCTCAGCGGTGAAACGCCTGAGTCCTAGCGATCGTAAATTTCCACACGAATCGCCTGTCCCCTGCCCGACTCGGGACAGGCGCTCGCAGCAACCAGCAAATCCATTTCCGCGCGGAAATCCACGTGCGCTTCCTCCTTCGGCCGGATCATCGTGTCGTACATGACGCCGGTTTCCGGATCGATGCGCATGCACTGAAATATATTAAACGGGCTCGGCACGTCATCTGGCGCGATGTTCCAAGGCTTGACGGCGCTACTGAGGTTTTCCCAGCAGCCATGATCGGGAATTTCATCCGCCTCCTTGGGATTGATATCGACGCCTTCCGCGAAGACCCGCTTCGACTCTCCGCGCGCGACCATTTCAAAGCGTTTGCGGCTACACATCCCCTTTTGCAAATCGTGGCGGCCCTCCGCGAACGTGTCTTCGACAATCGTGAGCATCGGGTTGTTTCGTTTTGAATAGAGCACGTCGCCGGTGCTGATAAAAATTTTCACCTGATTGGTCTTGGTCCGCGCTTGATCAAACCGCTCAGCCAAATCGCGCAGGTTAAAGGCCACAAAATCGACGATGGTCTTGCCTGCGATCCGCAGCCGTTGGCCTTCTTTTATTTCGAACGCCGCGCCCGAATTCTTAGCGATGACTTCGGTCTTCAAGAGAGCCACTTGAATCTCCTCCTTGCGCAGACGTCCTAAGCACAATTTCACTTCTCTCGGCAGCGTCGACCTGCAGGAAAAGTCATGTCAACGGCACAAATTGAAAAGCCATGCGAGCGCTATAAACACCCGCATGGCTTTGCTGGCCGAGATTGCGCGCTCTACTATCCCCAAATCGGCTTCACGTTGGTATCCAGCCACTTTTTCGGATCTTCAAGAAAATTTCGATCGGTGACCGGGATAGGTTTGGTGTTCTTGCCAAATGCAGCTTCAATGGAAGTGTGGGACTTGAAGTCATTGCGCGACGTTTCCCGTCCGACCGAATCAATCGCCTTCTGACCCTCTTCTGAAATCAACCATTCGGCAAACAACTTAGCCGCATTCGGATCTGGCGCTTTGACGTAGATGCCGGCTTGACGCGGAAAGACCACCGGAGGCACCGCCTTGTTGTAATTCACGGGTGTTCCCTTATGAATTTCCTCGAAAACATCGTGCAATAAAGCCGGCATGCAAATCGAGTACTCGCCGGAAATGACCAAACGAAACATCGCGCTGGTGCTCTGGTGCACCGGCACATTCAGAGCTTTCAGACCCTTGACGAAGTTACTGTATCGATTGTCGTCATTCCACTGGGTTTTGAGCCCGGAGAGCATCGAGCTCAGAGGCCCCGCCCTCAGCGGATCATCCAAGGCAACGATCCCTTTGTACTTGGGATTGGCCACGTCCTCCCAACTTTTCGGTAGATCCGCCGGTTTCATCTTTTTTGTATTGTAAGCGAGCGCCTGTACCTGGAGGCTCACGGTCGGCATCGTCGGATCATGCAGATAAAGAACATCGCGCTGGACCGTATCATAATTCATGATCGCTCCAGCCGCCCGTATCACCGGCGGAGCGTTGTCCGACAGCACAACATCCCAGCTCGCCTGTCCGCCCTGAAATTCGGTGAGCGCGCGGGTGACAATTTCTGGATTCCTTCCCTGCCAGTAGGTCGCTTTGATGCCGGGGTAACGTTTCATGAAAGCGTCGGTGATCACTTTGAGATGCTCCACATCCCAGACCGAATAGACGATCAAATTGCCTTCTTGTTTTGCCTTCGGATAGAGCTCAGCGCTCACTTTTTCGAACGCCTTCGCCGCTGCTGCAGTCGCAGACGCGCTGCTCGTCTCCTTTCGCACCTGCTCCTTGGAAGGAGCTTTGGCAGCGGGTTTCTGATCCTTTGCCGCATCTTTCGTTGCGGCTTTCTCCGCCGCCGGCGCTGCTGCGGCGATCAAAAAGGTCGCCATGACCGCAACTGCTATTTTGGATGTTCTGACCATGCTTGTTTTCCCCTTTCTTGAATTCTATTGGACGCGAGAATCAAAGGCTGAATTTCATCTTGAAAGCAAATTTCGCAATCGAAACCGCGGCGATGAGAATCACGAGATAGACGACGCCGCCGGCCGCCGCTTCGGCCCATTGTCCGACCCGAAAATACTCGAACAGGGTCACCGGACCATACTCCTTTCCGGGCGAAGTCAGCAACACCGCGACATCGACGTTGCGGATTGCCTCGATGAAGATATAAAAAAGCGCGCCGCCAACGGAGGGCTTCAAAATTGGCAAAGTGATTTTGAAGAACACATGTCGCCAGCGCGCGCCGTGCACCCAGGCCGCTTCATCCAATTCTTTATGAATATTGACAATAGAGCCGGAAGCATTACGAAAAGCGTATGGAAAGTAAGCGACGAAAAGACCTATCCCTAGAGCCCAAAGGCTGTTGTACAGCGGAGTGCCCAAAAAGATGATGACCAGGCCGACGGACAAAACCAGCGGCGGAAAAGCCAGCGGCAACGTTCCGATGAACTCAAAGATTCTCGCCCCAGACGCTCGCGTTCGGTAGATGGTGAAGGCCATAACGATTCCGGCCAGGACAGTAACCAAAGCGATGCTTACCGACAAAACCAGCGAGTTGTAGAGCCCCGTCACGAAGCTTGGATGGCGCATGACCGTGTAGTAATTGGTCACTACCGCGTTGGTGGGGAACTTCATGAAAGTGTCATAATCGAAGTACGGAATCATCGACACGACGATCAGCACAATGAACGGTATCGCGATGCCGACCAAGAAGTAAATAAATACCAGGAAGAATGTCAGGTATTTCCAGGGCCCGATATCGATAACCTTGACGCGATAGCCTTTGCCGGTAATCGTCGCGTAGCGGTCGGAAAACCGGGTCGCGCGCACATAAAAATAGAGCGTGATTACCGAGAGCGCCACCAAGACCACGCTGTAAGCCGTCGCCAGACCCGTGTTAAACTCCAGCGCCATGGAATCGTAGACGCGACTGACAAATACTTTGATATTGGCAGGAGTGCCCTGCAAAACCGGAGTTTCAAACGAACGCAGACCGCGCAGGAAATTCAACACAAAGGCGGACAAGAATGCCGGGACCGCCAGTGGAAACGTGATCTTCAGCATCGTGTTCACCGGTTTGCTGCCCGCAATATAAGCGCTTTCTTCCAGCGATGGATCGAAAGATAGAAACACCGGCAGCAAGAACAAGTATCCCAACGGCACACACGCAAGACCAAACACCCAAATCATCCCGGTCATACTGAACGCATTGAAGATCGGCGTCTCAATACCTAAGAACTGCTGCATCATGCCGTTCAGAATTCCCGAGCGCGGCGCCAGCAGTAAAATCCACGCGATGTTCTTCATGATCGGCGGCATTAAAATCGGATAAAGCGGCAACAGTTCGACAAGCGTTTTGCCCGGCGTGTTCGTGCGCGCGACGATCCACGCCAGCAGAGCGCCCACACCGGTGCCGAGCAGCGCTGATCCGCCCGCATAAGCCACCGAATTGCCGAGCATCGCCATAATGTCTTTGTCTCCGAAGACGCGCACATAATTGG
>Ga0164305_10000299_pt1 | contig 17902 bp, 16 predicted proteins | sample Whisoiple_237_MG_FD_110215 | JGI IMG/M metagenome (GOLD analysis project Ga0164305, IMG submission 110215) | Soil microbial communities amended with pyrogenic organic matter from upstate New York, USA - Whitman soil sample_237_MG | ecosystem: Environmental > Terrestrial > Soil > Agricultural...
CGATCTTCCGCCCCAGCAATCAGGCCACCCATATCTAAAGAAATTAGCAGCCGCTGCTTGAAAGATCTCTGCACTTCTCCAGTCATAATACGTTATACTAATCCCTACACGATCGCCGATTTCCCAACCCCGGGTTCTCCAATCAATACTGGGTTATTTTTTGACCGCCGAGATAAAACTTGAACCACACGGCGAATTTCTTCATCTCTGCCAATGACCGGATCAATTTTGCCGCTTCTCGCTTGTTCTGTTAAGTCCCGTCCATACTTTTCTAGCGCTTCATAACGGGCTTCTGGATTTTGATCCGTAACTTTCTGACTACCGCGAACTTCTTTAATGATTTCTTGTAATTTTTGGCTATCGAGGTTAAAGCTTTTCAGTAACCGCCGTCCTAAGCGGTCATCCTCAGCAAAACCGACTAAGAGATGTTCAACAGCAATAAATTCATCTTGCCAGGTAGCTCTGAATTCTTCTGCACGGTCTAGCAAGACATCTAAACCCCGCCCTAAGTAGAGCTGATCTAACTTAGCAACTTTAGGTTGCCGAGTAGCGAAAGCTTCTATTTGCGGAGTTAGGCGGGCAATATCTATCTCGGCTCGATTTAAAATTCGGTGGGTTAGCCCTTCCGTTTGTTCAAGGAGGGCGATCGCTAAATGCTCGACTTCAAGCTGCTGATTTTTAAACCGACGTGCCACATCTTGAGATTTGACGATCGCTTCCCAGGCTTTTTCAGTAAATTTATTAGGATCAGTTAGCTGCATTGTCTAAAAAATAAAGATTTATTGAATACGCGCTTTCAGTGGTCAGTATAACAATCTCGCTACCCCACTCAGGCATCTGAAGCCTAGGAAATTGAGCTTTAGCTTTTTAAGCAACACTGTACTTGGACATAAAGTCGGTAGTCACCTTGCTTAAGGGTTCATCAAGACGCGCAAAGACTTCTTGAGCGATCGCGTCTGGAACTTTACCATAAAAGGCATGAGCGATTCCTCCTGTAATACAAGCGATCGTATCGCTATCGCCCCCTATGGAAACCGCGTTGCGAACCGCATCCTCATAATCAGTTGATTCGAGAAACGCAATCATCGCTTCCGGAACTGATCCTTGACAGGAAACATCAAACCCATAGTAGGGTCGAATTTCGGCTAAGGTGCGTTCTAAGTTATATCCAAAGGTATTCTGAAGATAAGATTTAATCGCATCCTTGCTGTTACCTGTCCGGGCTAAAAAGATAGCGGCGGCTGTTGCTTGAGCGCCCTTAATTCCTTCTGGGTGGTTATGCGTTACTTCAGCACTGCGTTTGGCTTCTGCTAATACTGTCTCTAAATCACTTAAAGCAAATCCCACCGGGCTAACTCGCATTGCTGAACCATTTCCCCAACTGTTGTAAGGTTCAGTATGTTCAGAAACTGCCCACACAGAAAATCTTTCCCCATATCCTCCCAAGGGATACGGATAACGGTGAGCATACTCCTTCAACCGCTCTACATAATCTGTATTTGTTAACAGAGTCTGAGCAACAGCTACCGTCAGAATCGAGTCATCGGTAAACCCACTGGAGGGACTAAATAGGGGAAAGTCTTTAGTTTTGATATTGTCAAACTCATAAATTGACCCAATCATATCGCCTGCGATCGCACCTAGCATCGTTCAACCTCCTATCCTCATGATCTGCGGTGAAAAAACTCAAGATTATTGATTCTCTAAAACCTGTCTTAATCCGGTTTTAAAGCAGCAAAAAGACTATCCCAGTTGTTGTTTTCTCCAGATTGTTCCTTGACCTCGAAAGTAAGATTGCAAGCTTGGGGATGTTCTAACACTTGTACACACAGTTCGGCGATATCTTCCCGACTCACCTTGCCTCTAATATTGTCGCCTTGCTCAAAAACTAATGCTTGACCTCCAGGTTCTTCTGTTAAAGCACAAGGTCGAATAATTGTGTAAGGAATCCCGCTTTCTCGGACACTTTCTTCTCCCCGCAGTTTCCAAGTTAAAATGCCTCCCAACTGATCATTCATTCTCACGGCTGGGGGTTCTGCTGCTAAATCAATTCCAGGTCTACCCGGACGAGTCACGCCTGCCGAACTAATCATCACAAATTGGGGCAATGTAGCGCCGCCATAAGCTTTAATAGATTCAACTTGTAAGTTAAAGCTACCCGGTTGAAAGTAGGGATTTAATTCCCCATCGTATTCAAACTTACTCAGCATTAATTGAAAAGAACAGAGGTTCTTAGAATTCAGAGGCTGATAATCTTTTAAAGTTTTGGCGCGAAATACAGGAATCATGTCAGCAAAAGGGATGCGAACATTAATCCAAGCATTGTAAGCAGTATCGAAAGAATAAGAGTAAGCAACCCCATCCCATTGAGATTCTGTACGGAGAAGGAATTTATAACGCTTTCCATCTCCTTTAACGCGCAACTCCACACCTTCATAACCGCTAAGATTGATGGCTGGATTTAAGTTGCGGGTTCGCACAGAAGCAAAGCCACCAGAGTTGGCAATAGAAACATTACCTGTGAATAAAGCAGCGTTCTCTACCATTTGCAGGGTGCTTTCACTCACCCCACCCATGACTACATCATCTACTGCACCCCAACTTTCTTTAATATCTTTAGAGACGTGGGTAAAATCAAAAACCACTTTTTCTGAAGTTGTTTTTAGGTACTTTGTAGCTGCTTGGACTAAATTTTTAATGCCTTGATAATCTACTATTTCAGGACTATCAACGACTTCAGGCAGATAAAATTTGATGCCCTGATAATACTTTTCCCGATTTGGGGTATCTCCTTCTACCGGCTGAACTCTTACCCCTGTGCAGCAAATGATGGCGTTGACATTCTCCATCAATTCTGGGGTTAAAGTTTCTGGTAGGGTGATATCTGCCTCGACAATTTCTACGCGATCGCCTAGCATTTCTTTAGCCCTTTGAGCATCTCTCACAAGCGATCTCACTGAATAACCCCGATCAACCAACCGTCTGACAACCCGTTTGCCGACTCCACCCGTCGCCCCAGCTACCAAAATCACACCCACGTTTTGATCTCCTCCTGATTTAGCTTTTTTATCCTGAATCCCACCTTGTAGCCATCTCTGTAGGCAACTCAAGATCGGAATCATCTCAAAGTAAGCCAGGGTTTGCAAAAACCTGCCAATATTCCATGGAGAGCGATCGCTTTGATTCGACATTCTGTGGTTTCATTCCCCTATGATTGGGATTGGTGATTGCCTGTCTGGATGCTGTTGCCAGAAAGTCTTCTTGACGGGGAATGATCCCCGCCAGTTTCGATTTTGGTGTGGCTGATTAACAAACGACTGAAGTGGCTGCTTTGATTTCAAAAATCTTTTCAATCACATCCTCTACCACTTTATCGGGTGTGGAAGCGCCAGAAGTAATTCCCACCACAATCGGGCCATCCGGCAACCATTTCTCTGCAACTTCTAAGTCACGACCTAAAGGTTTATGTTCTAGGCGATCGCCTGCAACAATTCGTTCAGCGCTATCAATATGATATGAAGGAATTCCACGCTCAATAGAAATTTCTTGCAAGTGAGTCGTATTAGAAGAATTAAAGCCGCCAATCACCATCATCAAATCTAGCTTTTCATCAACTAACTCAAACATGGCATCTTGGCGTTCTTGAGTCGCATCGCAGATAGTATTAAAGCTTTGGAAATGCTCATTGATTTTATCTGGTCCATACTTCTTCATCATTGTGCGTTCAAACAGCTTGCCAATTTGCTCAGTTTCTGTTTTTAGCATGGTGGTTTGATTAGCAATTCCGACTTGTTGTAAATCAGCATCCGGATCAAAACCAACTGAGTAAGCTTTGCTGAATTTTGTCAAAAATTCCTCACGATTACCCCCATGCAGAATGTAGTTGCAAACATACTCCGCTTCTGCCATATTCAACACGACTAAGTACTTATTCGCAAAGGAACTTGTCGCAACAGTTTCTTCGTGGTTGTATTTACCATGAATAATGGAGGTGCAATCTTTTTTCTTATGCTTTTCAACCGTATTCCAAACCTTAGAAACCCAAGGACAAGTTGTATCGACAATTGTGCAGCCCTTATCGTTCAGCAATTGCATTTCCTGAACACTGGCACCAAAGGCGGGTAATATCACCACATCCCCACTATCGACAACGGAGAAATCTTTCTCTCCTGCTTGTAAAGAAATAAACTCTACCTGCATCTGGCGTAAACGCTGATTTACAGAGGGATTGTGAATAATTTCGTTAGTAATCCAGATGCGTTGGGTGGGAAAATGTTGCCGGGTTTCGTAGGCGATCGCTACTGCGCGTTCTACTCCCCAGCAAAAGCCAAATGCTTGCGCCAGTCGGATTGTCACATCACCCCGTTGCAATGTGTAATTATTCTCGCGGATCTGCTGAATTAAACTGCTTTGATACTCTGATTGCAGAACAGTAGCGACTTCTGCCTCATGCCCAAATCCTTTACGGTGGTAGTTGTCAGAGTTTTGGAGTGACCGTTTAAATGCTTTCGTATCCATTCAGCAACGATTCCTGTGATCAGTTTTGACGTTTAGCTTGATTCCCCTCGATCATAGAATGCGATGGCAATCCTGAGAGCGATCGCCTTCTGAGAAGTAGGGAGTCCACAAAAAGCTTAAATTCTTTCCTCCCCGCAATGGTAATCAACTAACTTAGAGCAAAGTCCTGATAGTGATCTTCTCCCCTTCAGCACAATGCCTCAAAAAAACATCAAGCGCTTACTGTTTGGCGAATTTACTTTTAAACGACTTGTGCGTTCTCTACTCTTTATCTACGTTTGTCTTTGCTTATACGCTTATTTTTTTGCCGATTGGATGATTTTTAAGCCTCAACCCTCTAGTTATCAAGATAGCGGCGAGATTCTGAAGCTAACCACAGCCGATGGAGTCAAGATTTCAGCCGTTTATTTACCCAATCCTCGTGCCAAGTACACCATTTTATACACCCACGGTAATGCTGAAGATTTGGGAGATGTGCAGTCAGTATTGAAAGAACTGCAACAAATGGGATTTGCGGTCTTTGCCTACGACTACCATGGCTATGGTACCAGCCAAGGAACGGCTTCTGAAATCAATGCCTATCGGGATATAGATGCGGCTTATCACTATGTAACCCAGCAGTTGGGTATACCTCCACAGCGAATTATTGCCTACGGACGTTCAGTAGGAGGAGGACCAACCGTTGATTTAGCCGCACGTCAACCTGTTGCCGGATTAGTTCTAGAAAGTGCGTTTATTACAGCTTTTCGCACAATTACACATATCCCAATTGTACCTTTTGATAAGTTCCGCAATATTGACAAAGTGAAACAGGTACATTGCCCAGTTCTGATCATCCATGGAAAGGCAGATGCAGTCGTTCCATTTAAACATGGACTGCAACTTTTTGCTGCTGCCCATGAACCCAAACGTTTTTTATGGGTTGATATCGCTGGACACAATGATGTAATGGATGTGGCAACTGACCGCTATACCAAGAGTTTGGCAGAGTTTATGCAATTGGTTGAACAGTCTCAAAAAAGTAATAATACCGGGATATAAATGCTTGATCTTGATAGGGAGGCGATCGCGCCCTTTCTCTTTCTGAGCTACTACAGTGAGAATAGTAGATGATCAGCTAACCATGACCACCACCCAAACCAAACAACAACTCACCTTTGAGCAATTCCTCGAATACGACGTTGAGGAAGAAGGGCGCTATGAACTGAGCAATGGAGAGATAGTGAGGATATTACCAACCAGACGGCATGAAACGATAGCGGAGTTGATGTCAGACTCGTTCAAAGACGAGGTAAAACGTTTAAAACTTAACTATTGGGTATCCGGTAGAATCGCAGTTAGGACACTGACCCCAGATGGTCGAGAACAAGGTCGCAATCCTGATGTCAGTGTTGTAGATAGAACAATTTGGGATTCGCACCCAACCGCTTACACAGCCTTTGTTGAACCTCTCCAGTTAGCCGTAGAAGTCGTGTCAACCAATTGGGAAGATGACTATATTGATAAAGTGGCTGAGTATCAACGTCTAGGCATTCCCGAATACTGGATTGTCGATTATTTAGCAATTGGCAGTCGCAATTATCTGGGTAATCCTAAAGTTCCCACTATTTTTGTTTATCTTTTAGATGAGAATGGGGTCTACCAATCCACTCCCTATCGAAGCAATGACCGAATTATCTCCCAAACCTTCCCAGATCTAACCCTAACCGTCGAACAAGTGTTGAACGCTTAATTGCGAGGTTAATATGGCTTTCAGTAGTTATAAGAGTATCGGTGCAGTTGTCAAAGAATTTCAGACTAAATACACCGAAGCGGATTTTATTGTTGAAACCGAATTTGACATCCCCGACTACTTCCGAGAAGACCTGCAAACCGTTATGCGGGAAGGAGTCGTTGATAACTCAGAATTTGCCATTTGCGAAAACTTAATTTATCCCGTTTTGAAAGAAGTCTGGAAATGCTATCGCAGCAAGTTCCTGTTGTGGAGTCACGAGTCACTCACCTATGATGAAAACCTTTCAGGATTTCCCGAATACATCTTGGCGAAACGCTCTCCGTTGGGAAAGGTTGTCTTTGATAAGCCTTATTTACTTTTAGTCGAAGCCAAGCAAGATAAGTTTGAAGAGGGGTGGGGTCAGTGCCTCGCTGAAATGATTGCCGCGCAACGACTGAATGAAGACCCACAAATGACAGTTTACGGCATTGTTTCTAACGGCGATCGCTGGCAATTTGGAAAGCTAGAAGCTGACATCTTTATTAAAAATGTTAAATTTTATACAATTCAAGACTTAGAGCAACTTTTTGCAGCAGTTAATTATATTTTTCAACAATGTGAATTACAGTTGGAAAGTTGGATTGCTGCTTAATTGACTATAGGCGTGATCGCGCCTATCCGCTTGCCTCACTTTTAGCATGAGCAAATGTGATCAAATCCGATTTTTCTCCTGATGACTTTTCTGGATCAGTAGTTGTGTAGCAGCATGTGCCGTAACAGGTTTGCTAAATAGATAGCCTTGCATTAAATCACAATTAACGGATTGCAAAAAAGCTAATTGTTCTTGGCTTTCTACTCCTTCTGCCATCACTTTTAGATTTAATCCATGTCCCAACGCCACAACCGCTTTAATAATTGCAGCGTCATGGGGATCTGTTACCAAATCACAGATAAAAGAGCGGTCAATCTTTAACTGATTTAACGGAAAATTCTTAATCGAAGAAAGTGAAGAATAACCCGTTCCAAAGTCATCAAGCGCAATGTAAATACCCATATTTTGTAATGTTTGCAATACAGTTTTACTGAGTTTTACATCGTGCATCGCAATACTTTCAGTAATTTCAACTTCTAAATATTGAGGATCTAGTCCTGTTTCGTAAAGTACCTGACCAATCATACTCACTAAATTTTTTTGCTGAAACTGACGTGCTGAAAGATTCACTGCCATCCGGATTGGTGGCAACCCAGCTACCTGCCAAGCTCGATTTTGCATACAAGCAGTTTGTAGCACCCATTCTCCAATAGGTAGAATCAAGCTGGTTTCTTCTGCTAAAGGAATAAACTGATTCGGTGAAACTAACGTGCCTTCTCCATACTGCCATCGAATCAGGGCTTCCATGCCCACAATTTTCCCAGTTTTTATATCTATTTGCGGTTGGTAATGTAATAAAAATTCTTCTCTTTCTAAAGCTTTATGGAGATTGTTTTCTAGAACCAATCTTTCTAACGCTTTGTTACCAATTGCAGAGGTATATATTTGGTAATTGTTACGACCTTGTTGTTTAGCGCGATACATTGCTGCATCAGCATTTTTTAACAACGTTTCTGCGTCTTCTCCGTCATAGGGTGCGATCGCTAACCCTACACTAGCTTTCACATAAAGTTCCTGTTCCTCAAACTGAAAAGGCACACTCATCGCACCCAGAATCCGTTGTGCAATCATGGTTGCATCTTCATTACAACTCAGTGGCGATAGTAGAAAGGTAAACTCATCCCCTCCCCAACGCGCTACTGTATCCCCTTCTCGTAGGCAACCTTTCATGCGTCCGGCGACACTTTGCAATAGCTGATCGCCCAAAGCATGACCTAAAGTATCATTAATAGTTTTAAAGTAATCTAAGTCAAGAAACATGACTGCCAGCATTTCGCCCTGTTGGTGCATCTTAGCCAGCGCTAAAGATAACCGTTCAGTAAATAACAATCGGTTTGGCAGGCCTGTTAGCAAGTCATGAGAAGCTTGATGGCGAATCATATCCTCTACCCGCCTTTGCATCACTGCCATATAGAGATGAATCCCTAAAGCTTGTGCTAGCTTGAGTTCTTCGGATTCCCACGGCTTAGCTTTTCCTCGGATCATTTCTCGCCAAGCTGCAAACGAACGACGAGGCCGCAAATTTCGTTCATCTAAATTGATTTGCCCTGCCCACAAAGTTTCTGTTTCAATATCATTACGAAAGAAAGTGAGACATCCTACACATTGCTGTCGATATTGCAGGGGAACAATCAAAATCGAACGAATCACACTAGGCTTAAAAGCTGAGAATAAATATTTGAGTTGTGGTTCTTGGTAAATATCGGGAACAGTATAGAGAGTGGAGGGAGACGCAGCATTTTGACTCACCACCCAATCTTCACCGTTAAATTCTGATGATGTCGGCAGGTTGTGCACCGAATTCATGATTTTTTGCCAAAAAGGAGTTTCCTCAATCCAAGGCAATTGAGGTTGCTCCCCGCAGGTATAAATTTGAGCCGCTTGTCCTGTCGGTTCAGCCGTAAGATATAATCGCCCTCCAGAACTTTGTAAGGCTTGAACAGTCGCTTCCAAAACTTTCTGACGAATTTGACCGACTTTTAAGGGAGCATGGAGCAAACTGCTAATTTGGTTAATCGTGGCTTCATGATGAGCTTGCTGCCGCGCAGTTTGTAAGAGATTAGATTGGGCGATCGCGATCGAGACTTGATCTCCCAACAACTGCACCATTTGCAATTCTTGTTCATTAAACTGCCGTTCTTGAATATTGTGGGAAACTAATAATCCCCATAAATGGTTCTGGTAGAGGATAGGCACGGCTAGAGAAGCTGCAACGCCCATTGTGGTCAAATATTCTTGATGACACGGATCAACTGGGCGATAACGAATATCTTCAGTCACTAGCTGTTGACCCGTTTCAAGGCAATCTAGCTGGTTAATAGTCGTTCGCCCAGTATTCACATTGACAATCACTCGTTGGCGAGCTTTGATAAACATCTCACGGTCTTTATCTGGGATATCTGTCGCCGGAAACCTGAGTCCTAGCAAAGACGGCAATCGATGATCTTTAATGGATTCGGCAATAACTTTGCCACTGCCATCTGGATAAAACCAGTAAATCTTGACTCGATCAGTATCTAAAAAAGTACGGATTTCTACAGCAGTTGTCGTTAAGATTTCTTGTAATTCTAAAGACTGGCGAATTCGAGTACTGATCCGATTCAGTAAACTTTCTCTGTCTAAAACTGGCTGGTTTTTCTCGGTCTTTTTACGCGCCATCCTGTTCAAATTCTCCCAAATTTTAGGAATGTAGATCTCCTAAAGATCGCATAGACGTATAAATACTGAAGAAGAGATAGATGCTGAATGAGTTTCCGCCAAGGAAAGCCTGGTTGCATAAGCACTTCTAGGGTAGAAGTGGTAGCCTACGATACTAGGGTAAACAAGCTTATAACTTTAAAGGTAAGGAATCGCATAGTTATTAATGTAATTTATCAACTTTGAATGGATGCAAATGTAATGGTAAGCCACACCGACGGCAAGGAGTGAATATATGAACGCGATCGCGCAAACCTTAGAAACGATGATGGAATCAGGCACAGGCTTCTGTGCTTGGGAAGACCTAGAGGTTGCCCAGCAAGCCTCCATTGCCCTAGCGTTAGCCACTCCCCCTCCCCGTTGCGTTGTCTATCCCCAAACCCCTCAAGAACTCGCGGAGGTGATGACCTTAGCCAATCGTGAACAATGGCGAGTTTTACCCTGTGGGAATGGCAGCAAACTCAGTTGGGGAGGATTGGTAGAAAAGGCTGATGTTGTCATCAGTACTCAACGCCTGAACCGCTTGATTGAACATGCTGTAGGGGATCTCACCGTCACGGTTGAAGCCGGATGCAAATTTTCTGAACTCCAGCAAATCCTCAAAGCTAGTAATCAATTTCTCCCCATTGACCCTCCTTATCCGGAACAAGCCACAATTGGCGGCATTCTAGCGACGGCAGCAACAGGTTCTCTGCGCCACCGATATGGCGGTATCCGAGACATGGTACTCGGAATTTCCTTAGTACGGGCAGATGGTAAAATCGCCAAAGCTGGGGGGCGAGTCGTCAAGAATGTTGCTGGTTACGACTTGATGAAATTATTCACGGGTGCTTACGGGACTCTGGGTACGCTTTCGCAAGTAACCTTACGAGTCTATCCCCTGCCTACTGCTTCTCAAACGGTGCTGTTAACCGGAACAGCAGAGGCATTAGCTCAAGCTAGCAAAATTTTACTGGCTTCTACGTTGACTCCAAGCGCCGCAGACCTGCTTTCAACAGCCTTGATGACTCGTTTAGAATTGGGTAACAATCTCGGCTTACTAACTCGTTTTCAGAGTATAGAGGCGAGTGTGCAAGAACAATCCGCCCAACTGGTGAATATTGGACACCAACTCGGTTTGCAAGGCTTTAATTATTCCGAGACGGATGAGGCAGCACTGTGGAAAAAATTACAAGATTTCCTGTGGCCCACCTCACAAACTCCTACCCCAGCTTGCAAAATTGGAGTATTACCTGCAAACGCGATCGCGCTCTTGAATCAACTAGATAGTTTAACAGCCCCTGCTGGCATGGGGTTAATTCATCTAGGAAGTGGCTTAGGTAGCTGGCGATTCGACAACTTAATAGTAAAACCTGAAACCATTTTAACGATGCGATCGCACTGCCAAGCCCTCGGTGGTTTTCTGACGCTTCTCGAAGCATCCCCCACACTCAAACAACAACTCGATGTTTGGGGCTACTCCGGCAACGCATTAGATTTAATGCGTAAAATTAAACAACAATTTGATCCCCAAAACCTTTTAAGTCCTCACCGCTTTGTGGGTGGAATTTAGAACCTGCCTAAAAAAATTAGAAGTATTAGCAGAATTTGTTCAGACTGGATGTGGGGAGTAATCAGAATTTAGGTCTGTTCCCTACCCCAACCTCCAACCCCTAATCCCCAATTCCCAATTCATGCAACCTGCCTCTCCCACTCCCCCTGCTGACTTGAGTCATCAAAATTCAAAACTCAAACCTGAAACCTTTCCCCTGCCAACCTTTGATACCCATCATCCCCCTGAACCCAAACTAATTGATGCTTGCGTTCACTGCGGCTTTTGCCTTTCTACCTGTCCTAGTTATCGCGTCCTTGGTACAGAAATGGATTCTCCTAGGGGTCGTATCTATCTCATGGATGCCATTAACGAGGGAGAGATTCCCCTTTCACCCGCCGTCGTGCAGCATTTTGATACCTGTCTCGGATGTTTAGCGTGTGTCACAACCTGCCCATCAGGTGTTCAGTATGACAAACTGATTACCGCCATGCGCCCTCAAATTGAGCGTCACCACACCCGCACCCCTATTGAGCGTCTTTATCGACAGATTATTTTTTCGATCTTTCCCTATCCAGAACGTCTGCGAGTTCTACTAGCCCCCCTATTGCTTTATCAAAAATTAGGCTTACAGAAACTGGTGCGTTCAACTGGCTTATTAGAGCGATTGTCCCCCCACTTAGCCGCGATGGAATGGAATCTGCCTCAGCTATCCTTAAAAACCTTCCACGAACCTTTACCAGAATTGATTCCCGCGCAAGGAAAAAAACGCTATCGGGTCGGCGTAATATTAGGCTGTGTGCAACGGTTGTTCTTTTCTCGCGTCAACGAAGCAACAGTACGTGTCTTAACCGCCAATGGCTGTGAAGTAGTCATTCCTAAAACACAAGGATGCTGTGCTGCCCTTCCCCATCACCAGGGGCAAGAAGAACAGGCTAAAGCTTTGGCTAGGCAGATGATTGATAGCTTTGAAGGGACAGGAGTTGATGCCATCATTATCAATGCGGCTGGTTGTGGTCATACCTTAAAAGAATATGGGCATCTCCTGCAAGATGATCCGGAGTATCGCGAAAAAGCTACTCAATTTTCGGCGCAAGTAAAAGATGCTCAAGAATTTTTGGCACAGGTTGGACTCACCCAAACCCTATCACCCTTATCTGACGAACCGTTAGCCATTGTTTATCAAGATGCCTGCCACCTACTACACGGGCAAAAGATTAGTGTGCAACCCCGTCAGCTACTCAGACAAATTCCCAGTGTCCAACTGCGAGAACCGATGGATGCTGCTCTCTGTTGCGGTAGCGCTGGAGTTTACAACTTATTGCAGCCAGAAATTGCTAATGAATTAGGTCAACAAAAAGTTGCCAATTTACTCAATACGGAAGCTAAAATTATTGCCTCTGCGAATCCTGGTTGTGCCTTGCAAATTAGTAAGCATTTACAACAGCAAGGGCAAGTAATTCCTATTATTCACCCGATGGAATTATTAGATTACTCTATTCGCGGCATCAAGATTTCACCGCCCACAGATGCAGCAAGTCCTCACTAATCCCTATTCAGCAGCAAGGGGCTTCAGCCCCTTACCCTCATGAATCTAGCAACCGCTATCATTAGCTTACTTCTGTGTTGGATTGCTCAACACTCGGTAATTCTAGACAGTAGCCTGCACCGTAGACTGTCTTGATATAGCGAGGGTGACGCGGATCAGGCTCTAGTTTAGTCCTTAAATGTCGGACATGTACTCGAATGGTTTCAATGTCATCATCGGGATCATAACCCCAGACCTCTTTAAGAATCTCACTAGGAGAAACCGTCTGACCATGACGTTGAAGCAAGCAGTGCAGTAACTCAAACTCTAAATGAGTTAGCTTCACCGTCTCGTTAAACCAAATCGCCTCAAATCTTTCTGGAACGAGGGTTATCGGGCCATAATTCAGAATTTCGGCATGTTTAGCTGCTTGAGGAATTCGGTCTGTCCGCCGCAGCAAGGCTCGAACTCGTGCCAGCATTTCTTCGACTTCAAAGGGTTTTGTCAGGTAATCGTCTGCGCATGCATTAAACCCTTCGACTTTATTTTGGGTTTGACCTAACGCCGTTAACATTAACACGGGAATATCGGCAGTCCGCTCATCCCGACGCAAGCGCTGGCAAACGGTGAATCCGTCTACCTTGGGCAGCATCAGGTCAAGCATAATCAGGTCGGGCTGTATTTGTAGAGCCAGCGCCTGACCTTTAATGCCATCAGGTGCCTGAGTCACGTCGTATCCAGCCATCTCCAGATTGATAGAGACTAATTCTGCGATCGCAGCGTCGTCGTCAATGAGCAATATCCGAGGCATTATTAGATGACTTGTTGTTACAGTGATTTTAAAGGTTCGATAAGAACCTTTAGATTAATACAAAGAATCCTGTACAGATTATACGCAACGTTTCTAAATTCTTTCGGAAGATAGGGGAGAAATACTCAAGGGTTTGTTATCACTTCAGACTATTTTGGCTTCTAAATGATATTTTAGTAATCCTCGAATAACGACTTTTGCTGCTCAGCAATCTGTGTAAACTGGTTGTCGGGTGTCGGTGGAATGAAGCTCTGAGGCTGTTTCTGACACCCGATCTATATATCTGATTAAAAACTCTCTTCTATGGATTATCCTCGCTACATTCCACCTCTGTGGCTAAAAAATGGTTTGGCAATGACAGTCTATACGGCGCTTTTAGCAAGCCAGAAGTGGGAAAAATATACAGTCGAGCGAGAACCTTTGTATCAAGAGACGCTGTTTACAGGGGCTGGAGATATCCCAATTTTTGGCAAATTTGCGATTCCTGAAAACCCTAGGGGAACGATCATTGGCACCTATGGCATTACAGGTTCTCTAGAAAATCAATGGTTTCTCAAAATTCTCGGACGCAAGGCATTTGCCCAAGGTTATGCTGTTGTTCTGTTTGATTGGCGTGCCCATGGCAAAACGGCTGAGATGTCTGCAACGCTGACTTCCGATGGTTTGTATGAGGGCGAAGATTTCGTCTGTATTGCTGCCCAAGCAAAGAAAATGGGGTGTCCTGCCCCTTTTTGGTTTACAGGGTACTCTTTGGGAGGACAGCTTGCTTTATGGGCAGGAAAAGCAGCCCAAGAACTAAGCCAAGACAACCAGAAATTAGGTTTAAAGCAATCGGATATTGGGGGAACGGCAGTGATTTGTCCAAGTTTGGATTCTAGCCGTTCCTTATCCTATTTAGTGAGCCATCGCTGGGGCAAGTATTTAGAAAAAGCGATCGCGCGGGAGTTGAAAAAACTCGCTTGGCATCTCTATCAAACGCATCCAGGCACCATTGATCCGGCAGCTATTGAACGGGCAAACAGCATTTGGGGTTTTGATCAAGAACTGGTCATCGGACGTTTGGGTTTCCCTTCTGTTGAAGCTTATTACGAGGCGAGTAGCGGCTTACACTTGTTGCCCGTGTTGAATAAACCGACGTTCATTTTATATGCCGCCGACGATCCCATGTTTGATCCAACAATTATCCCCGACTTAAAAGCTGCCTGCGATCGCAACCCTTGTATCGATCTGCTACTCACGCCTGAGGGCGGTCATGTAGGCTATTTCAGCAGCAAAGCGGGTCAGAAATTAGCAGGAGACTCTGATCCTTGGTGGGCGTGGAATCGAGTCTTAGATTGGTGTCATCAGCACTCCTGACCTCAAGCGAGACTCCTCTGAGGATATACTGATCTACCTTGATAGCCTAGTAAAGTAGAAAGATAGACCTATAAGATTTTGCTGAGCAATGACTTCTTGGCGCGATCGCTTTAATAAGTTCAGTGGCAAAACTCGATTTGTAGTCTGTCGTTTGTTTATCCATTTATCCGGTCAAGAAGTAGCCCCGCTTCTCGGCATTCTTAATAGTGCTGCCCGAGAAGCCATAGAAGCTGATGGAGACTTGACCATTTTAGGAGAAGGTCTGGTTAGTATTTGCCAGAACCTTTTACAGTACGATACATACTGGCAATCTGCTGCGAATGAAGAGGATGTTTTTTGGGATGAAGGGGAAGCAGGAGACTTTGTAAATGAACTATTTACTGATCCGGCTCAACGGTATTTAAGTGAACCTAGCTTTGAAGAATCCGATATTGCAGACAATACACCCCTCTCTTTACCCATCACTCGTAACTTAGTGGTCATGATTACCGCCGCTTACGAAGGAGAAGTTCCTGATCTAGAAACCGATCTAGCCAACATCAGCGCCATGAAAGCCGCGCTCAAAGCCCTGATTAATCTTCATTATCAGGAAAGACTCAGAGCGATTCAAGTTCACTTTTCTCCAGCCCAGTTGGGAGATGAATTGACAAATGATCAACTATTGCTCAACTTCCCCGAACTGATTCCCTTGTAAATAGTTGCGTTGGGAACGTTAGGGCTTGGGATGCGATCGCCTGAGTTTCTGTAAGCTAAATGTTGGTTATTCTGAGTCATTCACCTGACTTAATGATCATTAATCAAATAATGCAAAAGTTTTATGGTGCGTAAATTTCTCATTGTTTTCCTGTCTTTGACGTTGTGTTGGACAACTGTTGCTTGTGGCAGTTCTACACCCACTCAGACTCAAGCTCAAAATCGGAACTTTAATACAACAGCCGCTCAAAGCCGTTTACCGGAAGGAACCTATTCCGTCCAGCAAGCGACTTATGACGATGCTAATGGGGAATACTCCATTATGCTGCTCAATACGCCGCCGGGAACTCCCTCTGTTTACCGCACAACAGATTTGCAGATGGCTCGTTTGACAGATGAGGAAATTTCCGCAGGTAAAAAGAGCTATTTAGAAAGTCAAAACGGTCAGGCTGTTCTTCACCTGACAGAGGACTTCAAAATTGCTTACGTTCACAACGTCACCGAAACTCAAACGAATCCGCAAACTGGTCAACCTCAAACCGTTGTAGTGCGTCAAGAGTCTAGCTTCTGGACTCCCTTTGCAGGCGCTTTAGCAGGTCAGGTAGTCGGAAATCTCTTGTTTAGACCTCACTACTATATGCCCCCCGTTTATCAGCCTGGGGTGGCTTTAATAGGCTATGGGGGTTATGGCACTAGTTACAGCCAAGCTGTAGAGCGATATCAAACTCGCTACCAAGCACCACCTCTAGCTGTGAAAAATCGTCAAACCTTACGAACTACAGGTCGTCTAAACTCTCCTTCACGGAATCAACCGAGTGCTGTACGACGCACCCCTTCTTCAGGAAGTCGGTCTACAGGCTCAGGTTTTGGTTCTAGCAACCTTCGTCCTTCTAACGGATCACGTCCTACCCGTACAGAACGTTCCACTAGCAGCTTTGGTAGTGGAGGGCGATCGCGTCCTAGTAGCAGACGGTCTTTTAGTAGCGGTAGAAGACGCTAAATTCTGCTAATAAATCTTAAGTTCAGCATTCACTGAACTTAAACAGCCTCAAAAATCTCCGTTCTGCTGAAATTGAGACGATGTATCTACAAGGTACATCGTCTTAGTTTTTTATGATTACCATAGAGCCAGTCATTCTCCAAGACTCTATGTTTCCTCTCAAGTACCCGGTTCCGCAAACTGACCCTCCGCGATCGCCTAGGGAAACTCTACCCACGATGTACGATCTTCCTAGTGAAGATCCGGAGGAACCCGGTTTGCCCGATGAATTTCACGTCTTGCAGCCACAGTTATTGAGTCTTACGTTTCGCCCTCCTCAGTATCCAGCCTCGCGAGTCTATAGTGCCAGTGATTTGAACCTTTACTACGACGTGCGCCATCCGCAATGGTATAAGCGCCCCGATTGGTTTGGTGTGGTAGGGGTGCCTCGACTTTATGATGAAGTTGATATGCGCCTGAGTTATGTGGTTTGGCAAGAAGGCGTTAACCCGTTTGTAATTGTTGAATTACTTTCGCCAGGGACGGAAAAAGAAGATTTAGGCGAAACTGATCCGGAAAAATTACCCCCTACATCTGAAAATCTTGTTAGCAATGGTCAAGGGATTGAACCTCAAACTCAGCATAAACCCCCTCGGAAATGGGAGGTTTACGAGCAGATTTTACACATTCCTTACTACATTGTTTTTAGCCGCTATACGAACCAGATACGAGCCTTCAATATTGTCGGCGCACACTACCAAGAATTAGAGTTCCAGGAATCACGAGTCTGGATGCCGGAATTAGATTTGGGCTTAGGTTTGTGGCAAGGGGAGCATCAAGGAATTGAGCGTTTATGGTTGCGTTGGTATGATGCTCAAGGTAACTGGATTCCTACGGAAGTAGAACAGGAACGTCAACGCGCTGAACAGGAGCAAGCAGAAAAAGCTCAGGCTTTACAACAAGTCGAACAGGAGAGACAGCGAGCAGAACAAGCAGAATCTCGGTTAGAGTCTCTGCTTGAGCGACTGAGGGAATCTGGTATCGATCCTGATACCTTTTTGAAAAGTTAGCTTCAATAAAAATATTGCGCTTTGGGAATTAGGAGAGAATTGTGCAGGAAAGTTCAAATATCCATCCTAGTGACTTTTCCTGGAATTTTTGGCCGGCTGTACCACTCTACCCCTACGGTAAACGGCGCACTCTTCGCACAGAAGTTGTTCCAAATCAGATTTGGACATTCGATCAAGTGCAAGGAATTCTCTATGCGATCGTGCCAATTCGGATGACGGTTGTCAAGCTTGGGCGTTGCTGAAAGAGTAATGCCGAGTTGGGTAAAATAGAGGAATGAAATGCCTTCAGTGTAACTCTACTCAAACGGCTAAAAACGGACATCGACGAGGCAGACAGTGCTACAAGTGCAAGC
>Ga0164305_10000300_pt1 | contig 17889 bp, 18 predicted proteins | sample Whisoiple_237_MG_FD_110215 | JGI IMG/M metagenome (GOLD analysis project Ga0164305, IMG submission 110215) | Soil microbial communities amended with pyrogenic organic matter from upstate New York, USA - Whitman soil sample_237_MG | ecosystem: Environmental > Terrestrial > Soil > Agricultural...
CTTATCATCCTCGTCTCCGTCAGCTTCTCGCTCGATGACGGTTGAGGCGTCTTCTTGGGGCGCTTCGGTCTCTGAAGTGGGCGCGAGGCAGCGCCCATGATACACTTCAAAATCAATTCAAATTCGCTCTAGCAGACGCATTCCTCGGGTTGTTCAGGCGCGCGCACGTCTATGCCAGTGCGAGCGGGGACCGGTTCGAGCCTCGGATGCGGCAGGAAACCGCACGACGCAAATCAAACTCCGGCCAATCGTGCTTCGCGTAGAGGTCGATGAGGATGAGACCCCATTTTCTCAGGCGATTATGTGATCGGCTTAATCATAAACGAGCTCGTCACGAATTCGTTGAAGTACGCGTTTCCGGATGGCCGGGCGGGCACAATCGATGTTCGGCTTACTTCGGTCGGCACAGAGCATGTCCTGACGGTGAGAGATAACGGTATCGGCAAGGCAGCGCCGTTTTCGGACAGCACGGGATTCGGGCAGCGTTTGGTCCAGGCCATGACCAACCAGCTAAATGGTGAATATCACGCCGAGGGAACCGACACAGGGATGCTTGCGATCGGGTTTTGCGGCGCCTGCGTCGTTCGGATTCGTCCGCCCTAGGCGTACCCGCCTTCGTCGGTCGGGCGGATCGTCCTAACTGGACGAGCGAACCGAGGTCTGGAGATGCAGGCGGGCGAGCAAAGCCCGGTCTGCCTCGGCTTGTGTGCCGCGTCCAGGACGCGGCAGCAAGTCGCGAAAGAAACGCTCCTTTTGGGCCGGCGATCTCGTTCTGGTAACTTATTGTTAATTTGCAAGTCGCATTCGTGAGTGGGAAAGGAAGCGGTGAGTAACGATGCGACGTGAGTACGTTCAACCAGGTGAGACAGACGCGCTCGGGTTTGTTTTTGAAGGTTTCGCGGCAGGCCTCGAAAGATGCACATCCGAAGACATCAGGTCGATTGTTCGTCGTCTCTCCGAGAGAACCCGACAGCAGCTCGCCTGCTACTGTCTGGGAAACGACCATCTTAAAGATATCGGGCGCGAGATTGCGGAGGCCTGCTTCGAGACGGAAAGTCCGCCTAAGCCCGCGGATGAGTTGAAGGCCTGGTCGCAAGCGGACTTTCAGCGTGACAGTCATTCCGAAGCTGCTTAGGCGTTTGAGAAGACGAAGCACCCGAGACTTCGAGCGGCGGTGATTCTGGCGAGTGGCGCTTGCGAGGCGCGCTCAGCGGCGATAGCCGGGCGTGCCTCGCGCGCGGAGAAAAAATCGGCATCACCTTGACGTTCTCCCGAGCGCGGGCGCCGGAAAACGCACCAGCGGCCGTTTATTGAAGCCCTGAGCCGCTTCCGGCGGCAGATTAATGCGTCACTTTGAAAATCGGCTGCTAGCCCGCGGCTCCTTTGGTTATCCAGTTTTGTCCCCCTGTGTTAGGCTCCCCAGATAGAAGTCTTTTGGAGGGGAAAAATGAGAAAGACAGCACTCTTATTATTCGCGGTTTGTTGGCTGCCGGTCGCGGCCTTCGCTGGTCCAGCGGAAGAGGCAAATGCTGTAGTGCAACGTTGGTCTGCGGCTTACAGTAGCAACGATCCAGAGGCAATTGCGCAGGTTTATACGCCCGATGCCCTTCTGCTTGGCACTGTTAGCCCTATCGTGTCTGAAAGCAGGGAGGCCATCATCAAGTACTCTACGCCTACAAAGGGCAGCGGCAACAAGAACACGATTGGGGAGCATCGTACGATTGTTGTTGATGATAATGCCGTGGTGGTCGCCGGATTTTACGAATTTACGAGAATACAGGACGGGAAGCCCGTCCCGGCTCCCTCGCGCTTCACCATGCTGATTGTGAAACGTGACGGAGAATGGCGTATCGCCCATCATCATTCTTCGCCACACGTTCAACTTAAGCAGTAAACAGATGCCCCGAGAGGCGAGAAGCGCCCGTCCGTGATCGGCTGACGCTGCCCTTCCGTTCTCTAGCCGCTTTCTCGCGCAACTCGGCGGCTACTTGTGATGTCCCGGCATGGCCAGCGCCCGCTCAGATGCGGCCTTGAGATATACTGCGCGCGCGCACGCCTCCCACTCGCTCTTTTCTGGAATCATTGAGCGGTAGCGGGCACGCGGTCGTTCTGGTCCTGGTTCTTTCAGTAATACTCCAGGTCCATTTGCATCACGTGCCCCCGTTTCAAGTGCGCCCCATCATCGATAGACAAGCACCGGAAATTTCGAGTGCGTAAGCACCTTCAACGTCTCACTTCCCAAGACCATCGCGGTCAAGCCTCGGTGCCGTGCGACGCCATCGCACCCATCCTCCTTCGCCCTCAGGTTGCAGTGACTGGCTAAGCCGGGCCGAGGCCGGAGCATGAGCAGGAACGCCTCCGTCCTGCTTGCCTTTTGCACCAACCAGCGTGAAGATCATCCAATCAGCTCAGAAAGAGGTTTGTTGTGATCAGATCCCTGGCGTTCGGAATGGCTGTTAGCCTCAGCTCCTTTGTCGTTGCGGCTGAGACAACTGTTTACTCCAAAGCGGCGGCACGCTCAGGCGAGCCTGCTCGTGTTGCATACTACTTTACTGTGTCGGCGAATTGTAAGGTCTCATCGCTGCCGATTTCTGTTGCAGCCGCTCCCGCGCACGGCGTAGCGGTAGTCAAAGAGTCGAGAGTCAAGACAAAGCGCGCCAAGCGCTGTGGCGAAGTCGAAGGGCCAACCAACATCCTGTACTACAAATCAAACGTTGGCTACACAGGTGATGACACATTGACGTACAAAGTGACAAACTCATCTGGCAAATCACAACAACATGTTGTTCAGATTAAAGTGTCTCCCGGTTCTGGAAATAACATTAGCCGAGACAAACCGATTTGAGTATTATCGGCTTAAGACAGCTCGGGATAGTTTCAGGTTGAGTTTTGTTCGGCTTGGATAATGATGCGCATGGCTCATTCCACGGCGCAGGCAGACCGTGAAGTCAAAGTCCCCCATGCGTATTTGCAGGAAGGGCATTCGAAACGGCAACCCATCCGTTGCGTGTGTTCAGGCAGGGGCCCTATTTGAGGGAACTTTTTTCTGACTCACAATGTGAGTTTTCGCACACTTGGCATCCCAGCTCTGCACAAAAACGACTCAACACCATGGGCTTGGTGATTAGCAATTTATAATTCATACGGGTTCGCTATGCGGCCATCAATTTATCCGAGCCGCACGCGAATGGACTCGGCTCGGCCCGACGCTGTTTCAAATAAACGCGAGAGGCCGGTTTTCATTTGGGTGTGTTGCATCGGAGCACTGGAGAAGATGCGTGCTTCCACCTAACATTCAACTCGTTCGAGAGGGGGAAATGTATCTTCGTACTGTGCTGGCGACATCTGCCAGTATCCCCTTCTTCGCCGCCTTCATCGCCGAGCGCGAGGGGCGGGTGTCGGAGGACCTTATCGCGGTCGCCTATTTCTGTGCCGTGGGCCTCCCGGGGCTCCCTCATGCAGCGAGACAGGAACAGCGCTTAATAGCCGTACCAATACGGCGGAATCTCTAGTTGAATGGCGTGCGGAGGCAGTAGAAACGAGCGGTGGAGAATCCCATGGCAGAGTATGTGCCGAGCCCCGAAGACTGGGTGCGTAAGCAGGTTGAGGTTTACGAAGGGAGTGGTGGTACCAAAGGCACCACCCTGCTCGATACAGGGCTGCCCGTCATCATCGTGACCCACATCGGCAACAAGACCGGTGCAATCCGTAAGACGCCCCTCATGCGCGTTAAAGACGGGAGCAGCTATGTGCTCGTCGGGTCGCAGGGCGGAGCGCCGACTAATCCGGCTTGGGTGCACAATCTGCGCGTCAATCCAGATGTTGAGATTCGCGATGAGACCGTCGTGCAACGGATGCGAGTGCGCGAGGCAGAGGACGAGCCGGAGCGATCTAGGCTTTGGGAGCTTGCCGTTGCAGCATTTCCGCCTTACGCGAAATACCAAGAGCGCACTGTCCGACGGATTCCAGTATTTGTTGCCGAGCCGCGCTAGACCAAGCGACGGAGAGTGACAGCCTCGCCGAGGCGAGGTGAGCTTGCCTGCCGCGAGACGCATTCAGGAGTGACACCCTAAAGGAGCGCTCGCGCCGGCCACGTTAGAACGGCACGGTAAACGCGCTCTGCGCCGCCGCAAATGGACCTTCGCCTGGCGGGCTCATCGCCTGTGCTTCGGCAAGCACAACCAGCAGGGCCAACAGAGCTGCCGCCAAGCCGAGCAACGGCGAGAAATCAGAAGTCTCGTCCGACAGACGAACGCGACGCGGTGGAAGTTTCGTCGGCATGGCGAGACCTCTCAGGTGCGAGGTAAGTACGAAGCAATCAACGGGCCACATGGAAAACCTGATGATGGAGGTGTGGAGGCAAGGTGACGACCTTGCGAGCGTTGGGCCGCCTGAGAATTACTCAGGCGACCCGACTTCAGAGAATCGCGAAGCGGTCTTCGCTTATTGGACTCAGTAGCTGCTGCTGCGGGTGTACTGGCCGTTCGAGCTGGTGATGCCGCCCATGGCATCCTGCGCGAACGCGGTGGAGACGGCGCCGAAGCCGAGGAAGGCGGCAAGGGCAAGTGCGAGAGAGAGTTTCATGATCCAGCTCCTTTGGTTCAAGGGATCGCTGGGGAAAATGGCTTTGCTGCACTGCGGGACAAGCTGTGTTTCGCACATCCCACGCGCAAATCGGCGAGAAACAGCAAGTTCGAACCACTTGCGCCAAGAGCTGCGGGCATTCTTGTGTATAATTCATATGACGATGCACAGAGTTCATGCGATCCGGCGTAAACGGGTATGAAATGCCGCAGCGATTCAGCACCGAAATTAGCAAATCTCGTTCTGCCGCGCGCCGCCCGCCTCAGCTCGAAATGATTGTCCCCACAGGCATCAGCCCGCCGTAGATCAGGACCGCCAGCAAATACAAAGCGAGTCCGAGAACCGCCAGCTGAAACCGGTTGTGCTTGACGGCGCGAATTGCGTGCAATTTCAAGACCTGATCGGCGTACGAAGTCAAAAGGTCGGTTTTCTGCAGCGCCTCACGATAACTGTGGCAATCGTATTGCGCGGGGTTTTTGAGAAAGAACATGTCTTCGGTTTGTTGGCCCTTCAGCTTGGAGGAAACCGGTCCGAGGACGCGCAGGAAAAGCAGGAGAACGACCACGAACAGGCAGAAGACGATCCCCAATCGCAGATTGACCGCGGAAGAGGTGTCGATCTGCTTGATCGTGGTGAAGATCGGATTTAACGAGAATGCCGTCGAGGCAAGCACGATTTGAGACTTGGTGTCATAGGCACGAACTTCGCTTGCGCGTCGGCAAAGTTGGCCCCGCAAGCCAGGCGGGCGGCGGATTTCGGCTCGCCCGCGTGCGAACGGCATCACGCGCTGGATCACGTTACCGCTTCGATTGTAAATTTGAGATGTCACGTGTCTACATAGACGTCTTTTACGTGTGGGAGTTCACTGCAACATTCTAGACGTGAAATAACACGCAACCTACTGCCAGCGAGAGAGGCTTCTGCTATGCTAATTGCATCAGCCCAGCCGGAGCGAAGCGCGAAGCGGACGCCGAGCAATGGCTTCAATGGAACTGCATCGACGCCCCCCGCGTCATCGCCCCATGGCAAAGACATGAACCGGGCCGTCGATACTTTGGCGAAAATCGAGCTGTTTCGCTCGCTCACGCCCGAAGAGATCAAGCTCCTCGATTCGCGCTGCATATGGCGGCGCGCCAAAGCCCGCGAATGGATCCTCGACTACCAGGAGGAAAGCACCGAAGTCTTCTTTCTCACGTCCGGCATCGTGCGCGTCCTGATCCAGACGGAGGAAGGGCGCGAGACGATCCTTCGCGACATTCAGGCAGGCGCCTCGTTCGGAGAGCTCGCGGCGATCGATCAGCACAAGCGCTCGGCCAGCATCCTGGCGCTCACCGACGCGACGATCGCCCGCATGAGCGCGTCGACTTATGTCGAGACCGTCACGAGCCACCCGCAGGTAGCCAAGCAAGCGCTGATCACAATGACGCGTCACATCCGCTCGCTCACCGACCGGGTGCGGGAATTCACCACGCTCGGCATTCACGACCGGCTGACGCGGGAACTGGTGCGCATGTCGCGGCCAGACCGCACCGGCGAGAGGCGCGCCATCATCACGCCGCCGCCGACGCACGCGCATCTGGCGGGGCTCATTGGCACCCGGCGCGAGACGGTGACCAAGGAATTGCGAGCAATGGCCAAGGCGGGCCTGCTGGAGACCCGGCGCGGCGCCATCGTCCTTCTCGACGTGCAGCGGCTTGTGCAGAATCTGCAGGGCGCGAAGTAGCCGCTCGGGCGGTGTGAAAACCCACCCAGCCCTTTTCCAACCTGGCTTATATCCCCGTCACACCAGTTCTCACCCCTCGGGGAGCCAAGACCATGTTTCTGATCGTTCCGGCGTTCGAGACCTCGCCTTCCGCTCCGGCCTCGCAGCGCGACCTGCGGTCGGCTGAGCCGACCATGCCCGTCTCCGTGCAAGGCGCATCGAGGATGGCGCTCTTGGCGGCGAAGTTTCTGCTCGCCATGGCCTTCGTTGTCGGCCTCGTCAGCACGATCGCAGCCGCCGGTATCTGACCATCACACCCCAGCGGCTGCCGGAAGCAAACCCGGCAGCCCGGCCTCTCTTCACACGCCCGGCGGATTGTGCGAACCACCCCGGAATGGCGGTGGTTCGGAGAGGCGGATGGCGGCGGCGACGAAATTATCCGAGAGCCGTCCGCAAGATTGGCTACAGGCCGTTTTCGCCATCCTTACCGAGCTTGACGTCCGGCAGGTCGCCATCGTGCCCGATGCCGGCCACAGCCGGCTGATTCGGCTCTGCGAAGCCGATCCCAAGAAGCGGGTCGTGACGCTCACCACCGAGGAGGAGGGGGTCGCGCTCCTCGCCGGCGCCTGGCTCGGCGGCGAGAAAGGCGTGCTCCTGATCCAGAGCAGCGGCGTCGGCAATTGCATCAACATGCTGTCCTTGATGCAGACCTGTCAGCTGCCGCTCTTGATGCTGGTGACGATGCGCGGCGATTGGGGCGAGTTCAATCCGTGGCAGGTGCCGATGGGGCAAGGCACGGAGCCCGCACTGGAGGCGATGGGCGTCATCGTGCGTCGCGCCGATGAGCCGCATCTCGTCGCGCCGGCAGTGCTCGGCGCCGCCAACCTCGCCTTTAACACATCCCGCGCGGTCGCCGTCCTCATCGGCCAGAGCGTGCTCGGGGCGAAAAATTTTAATGAGCTGGCGAAGCCCCGATGATCTCGAAGAACGGCCTCCTGCATCGCCGCGCCGTCGTCGCCGAGCTTTTGCGCGAGCGCGGCGACCTCCTCGTGATCGCCGGTCTCGGCGCGCCGAATTGGGACGTGACCGCCGCCGGCGATCACCCCAACACTTTCCCGCTCTGGGGCGCGATGGGCAGCGCTGCGATGATCGGGCTTGGCCTGGCGCTGGCACAACCGAAGCGCCGGATACTGGTCATCACCGGCGACGGCGAGATGCTGATGGCGCTCGGCGCGCTCGCGACCATCGCGGTGCAGAAGCCGGGCAATCTCACGATCTGCGTGCTCGACAACGAGCGCTTCGGCGAGACCGGCATGCAGGAGACGCACACCGCGCACGGCGTCGATCTCGCCGGCATCGCCAAAGCGACGGGTTTTGCAACAAGCCTGATCGTCCGCAAGCCGGACGAGGTGACGAAGCTGCGCGATCTAGCGCATTCCGGCGCGGGGCCGATCTTCGCGCAGGTAAAGATCGATCCCGAGGCCCTGCCCTTTGTGCTGCCGCCCGCCGAGGGCGGCATTTTGAAGAACCGTTTTCGCGCCTCGGTGCTAGGCGAAGCCGCGCTTTACAATTAAACGCGAGTTTTCAGCCGCTCGAGCACGTCCGGATTGGCGACATTCGCGCGCTCGATGTCGCCGCCTGTCAGCACCGCAATGATGTTCTCGGCGGTCGTCGCGCCGGTTCGCTGCACCGCCCCTGTGCTGAGCCCCGCTATGTGCGGTGTCAGAATCAAATTCGGCGCGGACAAGAGCGGATTGTCGCGCGGCGGCGGCTCTTCGAAGAGCGTATCGAGGGCTGCCCCGGCGACATGTTCGCTCGCCAGCGCCTCGGCAAGCGCCGCCTCGTCAACGAGCGCGCCGCGCCCGGTATTGATCAGGAACGCGCCCGGCCGCATCGCTGCGATGGCCGCTCGGCTGATGAGTCCTCGTGTCGCCTCGTTGAGCGGGCAATGCAGGCTGATGTAATCCGCGTCGCGCAGCAGCGCCTCGAGCTTTTCGGCCGCCTCGCCCAAATCCGGCGTCACCTTCGCCGGCGTGCGCGTGAACACCAACACCCGCATGCCGAAGGCGCGGGCGAGCTCGGCGACGCGCCGCCCGATTCGACCGAATCCGATGAGGCCGAGCGTGCGGCCGCTGAGCTCGGACGAATTGTAATCGTCGCGGCGCCAATCGCCGCCGCGAGTGCGGGCGTCCAGCCGGACGATGTCGCGGCCGAGCGCCAGCATGAAGCCAATCGTGATCTCCGCCACCGCCGGCGCGTTGCCATGCCCTGCCGTCATGATCGGAATACCGTGCTCGGTTGCGGCTTTGAGATCGACGGAATCGACGCCGGCGCCAGGCTTGGCAATCACCCGCAGATGCGGCGCGGCGGCGTTCAGCACGGCGCGGGTGATCGGTGGATTGCCGCGCATGACGATCGCCTGCGTCGGCTGCGCCAAAGCTTCGATGAGGCGCGCCTCCGTCACCTTGCCTGACATCGTGTCGATTTGGGCGCCAATTCCGGTCAACATGTCGCCCGCCTTCGGGATCAGTTCGCTGGAGGTGACGAGAACGCGGAACCGGGAATCACTCACGCTTTTCTTCCCTCAGCTTAAGAGACGCGGATGCTGTAGCCGAGCTTGGCCGCATTCGCCAGCTTGGTTGCGGAGACGGCGGAGTTGGCGGAAACTGCCCGCAAAAGCGGATCAAGACAGGGCGGAACGCATGCTGCACGAACGAAATATACAGGCCGAGATTCCCTCATTGCAGGGAAAGGTCGCGCCTGAGGAATGGCAGGCCCGCGTCGATCTCGCCGCCTGCTATCGGCTGGTCGCGCTTTACGAAATGTCGGACATGGTCGCCAACCATATTTCGATGCGCGTGCCGGGCGAAGAGAATGCGTTCCTGATCAACGCCTACGGTATGCTTTACGAGGAGATCACCGCGTCGAGCCTGATCAAAATCGATCACGACGGCAACATTCTTGCGAAGCCCGATTTCGGTCCCGGCCTCGATTACGGCATCAACCGCGCCGGCTTCGTCATCCACACCGCCGTGCATGAGGCAAAGCCCGACGTCGCCTGCGTGATCCACACGCATACCTGGGCCGGCATGGCGATCGCCTCGCTCGAATGCGGGCTATTGCCGCTGACGCAAACGGCGATGCGCTTTGCGAAGATCGGCTACCACGATTATCACGGCGTCGTGCTCGACCTTACCGAGCAGGAGGAGCTCGTGAAGAATCTCGGCGACGACAATGCGATGATCCTGCGCAATCACGGCCTGCTAACGACGGGCCGCACGATCGCCGAGGCGTTCAATGCCATGCATCGGCTCGAAATGTCGTGCAAATCGCAGCTCGCTGCGATGGCCTGCGGCGTCAAACTCAACAAAGTGCCGGACGATATCGTCGAGAAGACGTATATGAATTACCAGCCGCAGGTGCGTCGCCCGTTTGGCGTGATGGAATGGCCGGCTTTGTTGCGCAAGCTCGATAAGATCGATCCGAGCTATCGGAATTAGGGACGGTAAGCGCAACGCTCGGCCGTCATTGCGAGCGAAGCGAAGCAATCCAGGGGTAAATTCTCATCAGTCCGGCGTTTGCCCCTGGATTGCTTCGTCGCTGCACTCCTCGCAATGACGACCCTACGGCGCTCCCACCACCCCATATAAATGGCACGCCGCCTCATGCCCCGGCGCGACTTCGCGGAATGCCGGCGCGATCGTCTTGCATGGCTCGAAGGCATGCGGGCAGCGCGTGTGAAACGGGCAGCCCGGCGGCGGATTCATCGGGCTCGGCACATCGCCCTGCAGAATGCGCTTTTGCCGCTTCACCCTCGGGTTCGGCAACGGCACGGCCGAGAGCAGCGCCTGCGTATAGGGATGCAGCGGATTGCCGAAAATTTTACGCTTATCCGCCTGCTCGACGATCTTGCCGAGATACATGACCGCGACGCGATGGCTGATATGCTCGACCACCGCAAGATCGTGCGCGACAAAAAGATAGGAAAGCCCGCGCTGCTGCTGCAGGTCCATCAAGAGGTTGATGACCTGCGCCTGGATCGAGACATCCAAAGCGGACACCGGCTCGTCGGCGATGATCAGCTTCGGGCTCAAGGCAAGCGCGCGCGCAATGCTGATGCGCTGGCGCTGGCCACCCGAGAATTCATGCGGGAAGCTCTGCATCAGCGCCGGGCGCAGCCCCACCTGGCCGAACAATTCCGCGACTCGCGCCTGCTTCTCCTTGCCGCGACTGAGGCCATGCACTTTCAAGGGCTCGCCGACGATGTCGCCCACCTTCATGCGCGGATTAAGCGACGAGAAGGGATCCTGAAAGATCATCTGCAATTCGCGGCGATAGGGCTGCATCTCGCGGCGAGAAAGATGCGTGACGTCTTCGCCTTCAAGGCGGATCGTGCCGCTCGTCGGCTCGATCAGCCGCATCGCCGTGCGCGCCAAGGTCGACTTTCCGCAGCCGCTTTCGCCGACCAGGCTCAACGTCTCGCCTTGCGCAACTTTGAACGTGACGCCGTCGACGGCAAAGACCGTCCCGGCACTGCGCCGAAGCAGGCCTTTGCGCACCGGGAAATGCTTCTTCAGCGCGGTGACTTCAAGGACCGGCGCGTTCATGCGGCGGCCTCGCGCACCCGGTCCGAGTGCCAGCAGGCGGCGACATGCCCGGGCCGTTTTTCCTCGCAAGGCGGAAACTCTGCGCGGCAGATATCCGTCGCAAAGGCGCAGCGCGGCGCGAACGTGCATCCCTCGGGCAGATCGACAAGCGACGGCACGCTGCCGGGAATTTCCTGCAGGCGCGGCCGAGTATCGGCCCCGGCCAATGACAGGCGCGGCACCGAGCCCATCAAACCGACTGTGTAGGGATGCAGCGGCTCCTCGAACAGCGCCTCGACGGGTGCCTCCTCGACCTTCTTTCCCGCATACATCACGACGACGCGCTGCGCGGTCTCGGCGACAATGCCGAGGTCGTGCGTGATCAGCACGATCGATGTGCCGAGCCTTTCCTGCATCGACAGCATGACGTCGAGGATTTGCGCCTGGATCGTCACGTCGAGCGCGGTCGTCGGCTCATCGGCAATCAACACTTTTGGATTACAGGCGAGCGCCATGGCGATCATCGCCCGCTGGCGCATGCCGCCGGAGAGCTGATGCGGATATTCGCGTGCGCGCTGCGCCGGCTCGGGAATCTTGACGAGCCGCAGCATCTCGATCGCTTTTTCCGCAGCGGCGGATTTAGACGCATCCTCATGCAGCCGCACCGCCTCGCCGATCTGCCGGCCGATGGTCATCACCGGATTGAGCGAGGTCATCGGCTCCTGAAAGATCATGGAGATATCATTGCCGCGCACGCGGCGCATTTCGCCTTCATCAAGCTGCACAAGGTCGCGAGTGCCGAGCATGACGCGCCCGCCGACGATGCGGCCGGGCGGATCGGGCACCAGCCGCATGATCGAGAGCGCGGTCATGCTCTTGCCGCAGCCGGATTCGCCGACGATTGCCAGCGTCTCGTGCGCCTTGACATCGAATGAGACGGCGTCGACCGCTTTGATCAAACCGCGCCCGGTGAAGAACACGGTGCTGAGATCGTGCACGCTGAGCACGGGCGCGGCGGCGTCCGCTTTCATTGCCTGCGGCTCGCCGATGTCAGCCAAAGCCATCAGCTTCGCTGCCTCGGATCGAGCAAGTCGCGGAGCGCGTCGCCGAGCAGGTTCGTACCAAACACGGTGAGGCTGATGGCAAGACCGGGAAAGATGACGAGCCAAGGGGCAGTGCGCACATATTCCGCCGCCGATTCCGACAGCATGCGCCCCCAGGACGGATAGGGCTCCGGGATGCCGAGGCCGAGGAAGGACAGCGATGCTTCCGTGAGGATCGCGGCACCGAGTTGCGCTGTCGCCAGCACGATCACCGGCGCCAGCGTGTTCGGCAGAACGTGGCGCACGGCAATGCGAAATTCGCTCATGCCGATCGCCCGCGCCGCCTCGACGAACGGCAATTCGCGCAGCGCCAGCGTATTGGAGCGGATGACACGTGCGACGGACGGGATGAGCGGTATGGCAATCGCGATGATCGTGTTGCGCAGCGAGGGACCAAGCGCTGCCGCCATCACCAGCGCTAGGACAAGCAAGGGAAGCGCCTGCAGAATATCGATGACGCGCTGCGCGATGAGATCGACCCAGCCGCCGAGATAGCCGGAACCGAGACCGATCGCGACGCCGAAAATGCAGCCGAGCAGAGTCGAGCCGATGCCGACCGCTAGCGAGATGCGCGCGCCGTAGACGATGCGGCTGTAGATGTCGCGGCCCATGAAATCGGAGCCCATCCAATGCGCGGCTGTCGGCGGTGCAAGCGACAGCGGCGCGTCGGTCTGCAGCGGATCGTGGAAGGTGATGAGATCGGCAAACAATGCGCCGAATACGAGCAATGCCATAATGATCGCGCCGGCGGCGCCGAGCGGATAGCGCCGGGCGAAATGACCGATGCCGCCGCGCCATCCGGTGGCGCCGAGCCCCGCCCGCTTCAGCTCGACGCCAAACGGCTCGGCGATCTCGGCATGAGGCTCGCTCAACGCCACGCCAGTCTACTCCGCATATTTGATGCGTGGGTCGAGCGCGGCATAGGCGAGATCGACGAAGAAATTCACCGCGACGACAACGATGGCGATGAACATGACAAGATTCTGCACGATCGGATAATCTCGCGTGCGGATCGCCTCGACGAGAAAGCGCGCGACGCCGGGAATGTTGAACACGGTTTCGGTGACGATGAGCCCGCCGATCAGAAACGCGGCTTCGATGCCGACGATAGTGACGACCGGCAGCAATGCGTTGCGCAGCGCGTGATTGTAATTGACGCTCCGTGCCGAGGCGCCCTTGGCGCGCGCGGTGCGGATAAAATCCTGGCGCAGCACTTCAAGCATCGAGGAGCGCGTCAGCCGCATGATCAGCGCCGAGGAACGGAAGCCGACGGCGGCGGCCGGCACGGTATAGAGGAGCAGCTCCTCCCACAGGTTTTTCGTCGGTTCGGTGTAGATCGGAATCGTGCCGAAGCGGGCGACAAAGACCATCAGGATGAGGAGCCCGAGCCAGAAGGCGGGCACCGACAGCCCGGTGAGGCTGAGCACCCGCAGGAAATAATCGACGCCGGAATTCTGCTTGACCGCGCTGATCACGCCAAGCGGAATGCCGATCGCGATCGAGAAGATGAGGGCCATGAGGGCGAGTTTCGCCGTCACCGGAATGCGCGGCGCGATCTCCTCGATCGCCGGCTTCTCGGAGACGTAGGAATAGCCGAGATCGCCCCGGGCAATGCCGCCGATCCAGGAAAGGTACTGGACCGGGATCGGCCTGTCCAAGCCAAGCTCACGCTCGATCTTCGCCTTCTCCGCCGGGTTCACCATGCCGGCCGAGTCGAAGAGGATGTCGACGATGTTGCCTGGTACGACGCGGAGGAGGAGGAAGATGATGATGGAGATGCCGAAGAGCGTCACCAGCATCAACGTGAGCCGCCGCACGAAGTAAGAGACCACAGCGCTTCGTCCTCACCCGCGTGCGAAACGCCGACTCACTTGTCGAGCCAGACATCCTCGAACCGGTATCCGTTGTAGGAGCTGTTCACCATGACGGTGTAATTCTTCACCGTTGGGCGCCAACAAGTTCCTTGCCGGGGGTGCATGATGATCGGTCGCGCGACGTCCTCAACAAGCTTCTTCTCAACCTCCCAAACCAGCTTCTTGCGCGCCTCGACATTGGTCTCCTGCGACTGCTTGTCGAAGAGGGCGTCGAGCTCCTTGTTGCAATAGCCGGTGAAATTGCGCTCGGAGCCGCAGGCGTAATTCTCGTAGAAATTCTGGTCGGGGTCGTCGACCGCGTTTCCGGTCAAGTTCAAGCCGAGGATGTAATCCTTGCGGCTCGCCTTGGCGTGCCAGACCGACGTCTCGACGGGATCGAGCTCGGCGTCGATATAGATGTCCTTCAGCTGATCGATGAGGATCACCGCCGGGTCGCGGTAGGTCGCGATATTGCGCGTCGAGACCTTTAGCGCGAGGTGCTTCTGCGGCCCATAGCCGAGCTTCTCCATGATCTCCCGCGCTTTGGCACGATTGGCCTTCACGTCCGGCCCGTAGCCCGGCAGGGTCGCGAGCAAGTCCGGCGGCATGCCCCACACGCCCTCGGGCGGCGGCAGCATGGAGGCGCCGATATCCGCGTGCCCCTCGGCGAGAATGTCGATGAACGCTTTGCGATCGAGCGCGTAAGCCACGGCCAGCCGCAAGTCCGCATTGTCGAATGGCGCCACGTCGCGATTGACGATGATGTTCGTGCTGACATTGATCGGCGCGACCTTGCAGATCGCGTCCGGCGCCTGTGTCCTTATGTCCTTCAGAAGCGGGATCGTCACCTCGGTCGGGAAGGTCATGTCGAATTTTCCCGCGATGAAGGCGAGGATCGCCGTCGAGCGGTTCGGAATGATGGTAAACTCGATCCCGTCGAGATAGGGAAACCCTTTTTTCCAGTAGTCGGGATTGCGCGCGATCTTTATCGACTCGTTCTGCTTGAATTCGGCGAATTTGAACGGCCCGGTGCCGATCGGCTTCACACGCATGTCGCGCGTCGAGACATGACAGGGATAGATCGGCGAATACCCGGAGGCGAGCAGCGCGATGAACGAGGGCTGCGGCCGTTTCAAGTTGAAGGTCGCCTCGTTGTCGCCGTTCGTCGTCACGTCGGCGACATTGTTGTACCAAGTTTCGCGGGGATTCTTGCGGAGCTTGTCCTTGCTCTTCCCCATCAAGAGATCGAACGTGCATTTCACGTCCGCCGCGGTAAACGGTTTGCCGTCGTGCCATTTCACCCCGGAGCGGAGCTTGAAGGTCAGCTTCGTCTTATCGTCATTGAGCGACCAGCTCTCGGCGAGCTCGGGAACGATCGTGTCGATTGAATTCTGCGGCTTGTGCTGATCGTATAGGACGAGATTGTTGTACACGCCCATGAACGGAATGTTGGTTGAGAAGGTCGATTCCTCGAGGATCGAGGCGCTTGCCGGACTATCGCGATGATAAATCCTGAGGATGCCGCCGTGTTTCGGCTCTTCGGCCTGAACAGGCGCAGCAAGCAGCGCGCCGGCAAAGGCCAGCCCCAAGATTCCAAGCGAACGCCGATGGCGCATTCGTTCCTCCCCTTTCGTGGCTCTTCATGCCGCCGCGAGCGGCGCCCGGCCCATGAGCGGGAGGGTAGCACAACCTATTCTTCTGTCTCGGCCCGATCCTCGTTCTTTAGTGGGATAGAACGCGGCTACTCGCGGCTTAACACCATCCGCAGCTTCGTTGCCAGCTCCTCGCGCCGGTAGGGCTTGCTCAAGATTGGCATGTCCTCGGGAACGCCGGAATTGCCGAGAACGGCGCCTGTATAGCCGGAGCTTAGGAGCACTTTCAGATCGGGCCGCAAGCGCTTCGCCTCGACGCTCAGCTGAACGCCGTTCATCCCGCCGGGCATGACGACATCGGAAAACAGCATGTCGATGCGCGCATTCGAGCGCAGAATCGAAAGCGCGGAGGGGGCATCCTCCGCCGTCAGTGTCTGGTAACCCAAGTCGCTGAGGCTCTCGACCGCCATTTCGAGCACCGCCGGCTCATCCTCTACGACCAGGATAACCTCGCCTTCGGCGGCACGCCGCAGAGGTAGTGTCAATCCCGCCGTGGCCCGCTCCGGCCTGTCGGTCGAGCGCGGCAGATACATCTCGACATTCGTGCCCTGCCCGACGGCACTGGTGATCCGGGCAAAGCCCCCTGTCTGGCGACAGAAGCCATAGACTTGGCTCAATCCCAATCCGGTACCGCTGCCCACGTCTTTCGTCGTGAAGAACGGCTCGAAGGCGCGCGCCAATGTGCCCTCCTCCATACCGGCGCCCGAATCCGAGATACCGACGACGACATAGGCTCCGGGGCGCGCATCCGGATAGGCGCTACTCTCTTCGCCAATGCGGATGTTGCGCGTGCTGATCTTCAATTTGCCGCCATCGGGCATGGCGTCACGCGCGTTGACGCAAAGATTGAGGACGGCACTCTGGAACTGGGCTGGGTCGAGCCGCACGGGATCGAGCGTCGGATCGAGCTCGATCTCGAGTTCGATCGTTTCGCCGACCGCGCGCCGCAACAATTCACGAAAGTCGGTGAGAAGATGGTTCGGATTGACCGTCTCCGGCTGAACGACCTGCTTGCGAGCAAAGGTGAGCAGCTTCTGCGTCAGCTCGCCGCCGCGGCTCGCCGCCTGCAAGGCGGTACGCGCCAACCTTTCGACTCGATCCTTCTCGTGGGGCGCGCGCGAAATCATATCGAGATTGCCGACGATCGCCGTCAGCAGATTATTGAAGTCGTGTGCTACCCCACCGGTAAGCTGGCCGATCGCCTCCATCTTTTGTGCCTGGTTCAGACGCTCCTCGATTTCGTGCCGATCGGTCACGTCCATGATCACGCCGCTCATCGTACGGAACCGGCCATCTTCATCGGAATAGGCGCGGCCACGCAGCACGATCCAGCGCACAGCCTTGTCCTTGGCGCGTTTAATCCGGCACCGCAGCTCCAATAATCCCGTCGTTCGCGCCCTTTCGAAAGCGCCTTCGACCTGCGGCATGTCCGCCGGGAGCAGATGCTTGAAAAATGTTTCGCGGGTGAATGCCGGCAGCAGCTTGTCATAGCCGTAAATTTGGTCGTGCCGCTCGCCGCGCTGAACGACGCCGCTTTTGAGATCCATTTGCCATTCCGCCATCTCGGCGGCCTGCAAAGCGTTGGCGAGCTTTTCGCGGGCTTGATCCAACTCCAACCCGCGTTGCTGCGCCTCCGAAGCCATCGCGCGAACGCGGTTCAACAGCCGTTCGAGCTCACGCGCATAGACAGCCAAAATCACGAAACTTGCCGCTAACGCCTCGAGGCGACCGGTAAGCCAGCCGATCGTGCCGCGGCTGGAGCCCGCAAGCGTGATGATGCAATCAAAGAAGAGCAGGGCCAGCGCGACGCATAGCCAAAGCTGGAACATCGTGCGCAAGCGCGTTCTGACGCACAAGAGAAGCACAACGAGCGCGATGAACGTCGCGACGGCAGGGCCGATTCCGCTCGTAATGAGCGCGCGATAATTGTCGCCATTGGCGAGTTTCGGCAGCGGCGAAGCATGCTCGCCCACCACCCAGGTTATGAGGATTACGCACAGGATCGTCAGCGCGACGCCGATTTTGGCGACTCTGCGCGCATTCTCCAGCTTTACTGCCGGCGCAAGACCGTCACCCGCAAAATAAGCCGGCACGAGTGCGGAGAGCGGTAGCCCGACATGCCAGAGGACCCAGAGCCAAATGATCGTGTTCGTTCCGTCGCCGAGCAGCGGCTCGTTTGAAAAGATGTTTGGAAATGCCAGCATTTGGGCGAGAACGATCGCGGCGGAATAAAGCGCTCCGGCGGCAAAGGACAGGACCGGGATCGCGCCGGTGCGCCGGAATTGGCCGAAGAAGATGCGTGCGGTGAGGACGTAACAAAGAATCAGCGCCGTCTCATAGCTCGCAACAAAGCCGGGCATCCGCTGCAGGGGCGAAGCGGCACGCGACAAGAGGAGCAGCGAGATGAGA
>Ga0164305_10000302_pt1 | contig 17806 bp, 15 predicted proteins | sample Whisoiple_237_MG_FD_110215 | JGI IMG/M metagenome (GOLD analysis project Ga0164305, IMG submission 110215) | Soil microbial communities amended with pyrogenic organic matter from upstate New York, USA - Whitman soil sample_237_MG | ecosystem: Environmental > Terrestrial > Soil > Agricultural...
TCAGTTCCATATTTCTCGCAAAGCATCTTAACTTCTGCTTCCCAATTTGCAGCTAACATTTGTTCTGTACGCTGGGAAATCCGTTGAGTTAAATGAGACGGTTCACAATCTAAGCCAATCTGAAGAATGGGATAATGAGGCGGGTTTTCGCCTTGCTGTTCAGATATCGGACGACCAGTCACATAAAAAACTTCTAAGGCGCGTAAAGTCCTAACCGAATCATTGGGATGAATCTTTGCGGCGGCGGTTGGGTCAACTTGTTGCAGAAAGGCGTAGAGTTGAGTTTGCCCTAAAGCAGTGAGTTGCGATCGCAACCCCGGTTGAGGTGCTACTCTAGGAATCTTCATCCCTTGTACCACGGACTTAATATAAAGACCTGTCCCCCCAACCAGTAACGGGATTTGCCCTTGCTGATGATACTGAGAAATCAACGCTTGTGCTTGCTGCTGGTACTCCGCCACGGTTAAAGTGTCGGTTGGACTACAGATATCTATTAAATAGTGCGAAACTAACTGCTGTTCCTCGACTGTTGGCTTGGCAGTCCCAATATCAAACTCGCGATACACTTGTCGTGAATCTGCACTGAGAATCCCTGTTTGTAGCCGTTGCGCCAAGGCTAAAGCCAGCCCAGACTTTCCCGTAGCTGTCGCCCCACAAACAACAATTAGCCCGGTTGGGTAAACCTCTAAATTCATCCTTTGATCCATCCCCCCATTAAATTGCTCATGAGACTGCTCTAGCGCCGCCTATAAGCCTTTTGTGTTACAATTTTGATGAGATTTTCTGTTAATGAAGTCTTTAGAGGCTTCTGAGCCATAATTGGAGCTATTTTTCTATGACCAGCAGTTACAGCGCTGATCAAATTCAAGTTCTAGAAGGTCTGGAACCTGTCCGCAAACGACCGGGGATGTATATCGGTTCCACCGGCCCGCGAGGACTCCATCATCTAGTTTACGAGGTGGTGGACAACTCTATAGATGAGGCGCTGGCTGGTCACTGCACTCACATCGAAGTTGAGTTGAATGCGGATGGTTCTGTTAGCGTCACCGATGATGGTCGCGGTATCCCTACCGATATTCACCCCCGGACGGGAAGATCTGCCTTAGAAACGGTAATGACGGTACTCCATGCGGGCGGTAAGTTTGGGGGAGGCGGTTATAAGGTTTCTGGAGGGTTGCACGGGGTTGGGATCTCGGTTGTCAATGCCCTATCTGAGTGGGTACAAGTGACAGTTTGGCGCGATCAAAAAGTGCATACCCAGCGCTTTGAACGCGGGATTCCAATTGGGGAGTTAATTGCTAAACCTAGTCAAGAAGAGCGTACCGGGACTTCAGTCAGCTTTCTACCCGATACAGAAATTTTTACCACAGGCATAGAATTTGATTACACCACACTCGCGAGTCGTCTGCGAGAGTTGGCTTATTTGAATGCAGGCGTAAAAATTACCTTTACCGATAACCGTCTGCACTTACTCAAAAGCGGCGAACCCAAGATAGAAAGCTACTGCTATGAAGGGGGGATTCGCGAGTATATCGCTTACATGAACACTGATAAGCAACCCTTGCACGAGGAAGTAATCTTTGTCTATGGGGAACGCAATGAGGTGCAGATAGAAGTCGCCTTGCAGTGGTGCGTGGATGCATACACCGATAATATTTTGGGGTTTGCCAACAATATCCGCACGATTGACGGCGGAACTCACCTAGAAGGATTGAAGGCAGTGTTGACTCGCACCATGAATGCGATCGCCCGTAAGCGAAATAAACTGAAAGAGAATGATGCTAACCTTGGCGGTGAGAACATTCGGGAAGGGTTGACAGGAGTAATTTCGGTTAAAGTTCCTAACCCAGAATTTGAAGGACAAACCAAAACCAAGTTAGGCAACACGGAAGTTCGTGGGATTGTTGATTCCTTAGTGGGTGAAGTGCTAACCGAGTATCTAGAGTTCCGTCCCGGTGTGGCAGACGCAATTTTAGAAAAAGCCATTCAAGCCTTTAATGCTGCCGAAGCAGCGAGAAGGGCGCGGGAACTGGTTCGCCGCAAATCGGTTTTAGAGTCTTCTCCCTTACCCGGTAAATTAGCCGATTGCAGCACCAAAGATCCTACAGAGTCGGAAATCTTCATCGTTGAAGGGGATTCAGCCGGAGGCAGTGCTAAACAAGGACGCGATCGCCGCTTCCAAGCAATTCTGCCCCTGCGCGGTAAAATCCTCAATATTGAGAAAACCGACGATGCCAAGATTTACAAGAATACAGAAATCCAAGCCTTAATTACCGCCCTTGGTTTAGGCGTTAGAGGCGACGAGTTTGATTCCTCACAATTGCGCTATCACCGCATTGTGATTATGACTGACGCTGACGTAGATGGGGCGCACATCCGTACCTTGTTGTTAACCTTCTTCTACCGCTATCAACGGGCGCTGATTGAACAAGGTTACATCTACATTGCTTGCCCACCGTTGTATAAGGTGGAACGCGGACGTAATCACTACTATTGTTATAGCGATCGCGAACTCACTAATTTGGTGCAGCATGAGTTTCCCACTAATGCTAACTACACCATTCAACGGTTCAAAGGGTTGGGAGAAATGATGCCCACTCAGTTGTGGGAAACCACGATGAACCCGGAATCTCGCACCTTTAAGCGCGTGGAAATTGAAGATGCGGCGGAAGCTGATCGGATCTTTACCGTGTTAATGGGCGATCGCGTTGCGCCTCGGCGTGAATTTATCGAAACCTATGGCCCACGTCTCAATCTTACCGATCTAGATATTTAGAAGTTTCTAGATTTCGTTAAAATTGATAAAAAAATACGGTTAGGTATTAATTACTTAACCGTATTTTTTTATATTCAATCAACGTTGAGCAGCTAATTACACAACCATTGGTAACTCTTGCAAGTTACTTCTTAACTGGCATTTTTCTTCTGCCCGTAGAAGTCCCATCACCTGATCCTTATAATCCTGAAAGGCTGGATGACGCTTAATCTGATCCGGGCGATCGCTGGGCAGTTTAATCGTCAATTCTTGCTTAATAGTACCGGGACGAGAACTTAATACATAAATGCGTTGAGAGAGGAAAACAGCTTCCTCAACATCGTGAGTAATCATCAAAATTGTGGTTTGGGTGCGCCGCCAAACTTGCAACAAAAACTGCTGCATGGCTTCTTTGGTTTGCACATCTAATGCCCCAAAGGGTTCATCCATTAATAAGATTTTAGGTTGTGACGCTAGGGCACGCGCGATCGCCACCCGTTGTTTCATCCCCCCAGAAAGTTCTTTGGGTAGCGCTTTGCCAAATTCCGATAAACCTACCACCTCTAAATAGTAAGATACCCGTTGCCGCCGCTCTGGTTTTGCTAACCCTTGCAACTGCAAACCAAAGCCGACATTCTCTGCCACACTCATCCAGGGGTATAGGGTATAGCTTTGAAAAACCATACCGCGATCGGGTCCTGGGCCAGTTACCCGCACCCCATCCACTAAAACTTCACCCGCCGTCGGGGTATCCAGTCCAGCAATCAGTCGTAGTAGCGTTGATTTCCCTGAACCCGATGCCCCTACTGCACAGATACATTCTCCAGAATCAATATGCAAATTGATATCTTTCAGCGCCACTAATGAACCTTGTCGAGTTTTGAATTGTTTGTAGAGTTGAGAAACTTGTAAATGCATAATAATTGAGGATTTTAGATTTTGAATTACGTACAGTTAGTAGACAAATGGCTATATAAAACTAACCATCTCAGTTTTTTAATCTTTAGCCCACTTACAAGACAAGTGCAGTAACAAGCGAAACAAAAGGTCGATAATTAAACCAATTAAGCCAATCACAATTAACCCAGCAAAAATTTCATCAGTTTTCAGAAATCTTTGTGCCACACTAATGCGGCGACCTAAGCCTTCTGTTGCCGCTACCAATTCAGCCACAATAACTAAGTTCCAAGAAGCTGCCATATTGACTCGACAAGCATCAATGATGGCAGGCAGGATAAAAGGGAAAATTACTTGCAGTAAAACTTGTTTACGTTTCCCACCTAAAGTAAAAGTAGTTTCTAGCAATTCTTTAGGAACAAACTTTACCGCATCCATCACCATCAGGGTGTTAAAAAATAATGTGCCAATAAAAATCAGCAATATTTTAGGGATTTCACCTAACCCAAAATACAGAATTAGTAACGGAATAAAAGCTGGGGCAGGCATATAACGCACAATACCAATAATCGGTTCCATTAATGCCCGAATGCTGGCAAAGGTTCCCATCAGCGTGCCTAAAGGAATAGAAATCAGCGCTACCAAAAAAAAGCCACTTAAGACCCGAAATAGGCTATAGGTAATATCTTTTTGCAGATCTCCGCTTGCTAAAAGTTTTTGAAAAGCCCCCCAAACTTGGGCAGGAGTGGGTAAAAATAAAGGTTGGATCAATCCCGAATTAGAGACAATCCACCAAAGTAGAAAGGGAACGCAAATTGACAAAGCCATTAAAAGCCATGCCAAGTTTTTAGGAATCTCCTCAGCCATGCCCCAAAATATGGTAGGAGGCAACATTTTTTGAGGACGAGATACACTGTTTTTAGGTAAGTTTTCAGCGTAACGATTCATTATTTCTTCAGGGTAGAGTAAGCTTTGATAAAGCGATCATCAAAGATTTTGCTAAGATCGGGAGCTTGTTTAACTAGACCTGCCTCAACTAAAAACTTGCTGGTTTCTTGCGCCGCATAGTTTAAAGAGGTCATATCCTTACCAGGACTAAAAGCTTTTAAGTTTTCTTCCAGCGTAAAAATTTTAGTTCCAGAATTATATTGCTTGTATTCTTCTGCTGTTACACCCGCTCGTTTTGCCATGATTCCGTTAGCCTTATCTGGATTAGAATATATAAAAGCTAACGTATCAAACCAAGTATTCACTAAAGCTTGCACAGCTTGAGGTCGTTCATTCAGCAGTTTACGACTAACAACCAAATGGTCAGGAATAGCGCCTGGAAAATCTTTAGAACTAAATAATTCTTTGCTTCCCTTACGTTCTAAAGCTTTATTGGTAAACGGTGCAAAAACTCCCACTGCATCGACTTGACCTGCGACAAAAGCAGCAGCAGCAGCCCCGGTTTCTAAAGGTTGAAAGCTAATATCTGCTGGCTTCAATCCTGCTTTTTTTAATCCCAACAATAACAAGAAGTGATCAACAGTTCCTTCCTCGGCGGCAACTTTTTTCCCCTTGAGGTCGGCAATATTATTGATACCTTCTCGAACTATAATTTTGTCATTACCCGTGGAATTATCATTGACCAAGACAATTACTTGATCAGAACCAGCAGCGACTGAGCTAAGAGTATCATTTAAGGTTTGGGTATTCGCATCTAGTTGACCTACTCGCAAGGCATTTAAGGAATCTAGATAGCCATCAAACCACTTTAAATTCACATTAATCTTGTTTCTGTCAAATAGCTTTTCTTCTTGGGAAACCTCCCACGGCAACCAGCCTGGCCACACGCTGAAACCCATTTGTACCGTTTCACTATTTGTGGAAGGAGAGGTAGAATTTCCAGTTGTAGAAGTTGGCTGCGGACTGCTACAACTCACTACAATCACAAGACTCAGTAAAAAGAACGTGAATAAGAAGAGTAACTTGCGGATCTTCATTCAGTTTCACTTTTTGCTAATAGAATTAGAGGTAGGAAAAGTAATTCCTACCCGTTGCAGTCTTCTTGGGTATCTATACAGAGCCTAGTTTCTAGGCGTGGATAAGCGATTTTTTCGGGTTTAATAATTTCGACTTCACCCAATCAAACCAAACGTCTAAACCTTCCCCTATCTTCGCAGAAACCGGAATAATGGTTACATGAGGATTCATCTGACGGACATTGGCTGCAATGCGATTAATGTCAATATCTAGGTAAGGAACTAAATCAATCTTAGTAATCAATAAGCAATCTGCTTCTTGAAACATGATGGGGTATTTCAAAGGCTTATCTTCGCCTTCAGTACTGCTTAAACAGGCAATTTTTGCGTGTTCTCCGACTTCAAATTCCGCAGGACACACTAAATTCCCGACATTTTCTACCAGCACTAAGTCAAATCCTGAAGGATTGTATTGCTGTTTTAGTTGATGGATTCCTCCGGCTACCATTTTGGAATCTAAGTGACAGGAACGACCTGTATTAATGGCAAATACAGGAACCCCATATTCACGCAGACGTTCTGCATCTAATTCCGTGGTCATATCACCTTCAATGACGGCGATTTTCAACTCCTGGCTTAAAGCCGCTAGCGTGCGTTCTAATAATGCTGTTTTGCCTGCACCCGGACTACTCATAATATTGAAACAAGTAATCCCCCATTCATCGAAATGTGCCCGGTTGTGGTCGGCTCCTGTTTGATTCGCATGGAGCAAGTTAATTTCTAGTGCTGCGTCAAAGGTTTGATGCATAGATGTCTTGAGTTGCCTCATCCAAACTGTATTCAATCCGGTCAATTTTTAGTTCTCGCCCTGAGCGAATTTCTTGCATAGGGGAATGGCAATGGGGGCAAGCATATTGCAACCCAATTTCGGGAGCATATTCTTGTTGACAGGGAGGACAAAAAGCAATCAGTGGTATTTCCTGAATTGCTAATTCCACCCCATCTAGAAAGGTATTGCGTGTGTGTACTTCAAAGGCAAATTGTAAACTTACAGGTTCTACACAGGTAAACTTACCTACTATTAAATGAATTCGGTCAATTTTGAGGCGCTCTGGTTGAGAGGTATACCAGTCTTTTATTGTTAAAATTAGCGCCTTGGTCATATCAGTTTCGTGCAAAATTTATCTCCATTCGGAAATTAATTCTGGTTGGGCTTCAGGGTGGATATAAGCGGGTTTTTCCTTGCGGGGTAACTGACCGGATACCACTAGATGACCAAGGGTGTCGCAAATGACGCGAGCTGCCATCAGGGAGGTGATATCGCTAATGTCATAGGGGGGAGAAACTTCCACAACTTCTAAGCCACAAATGGGCGCTCTTTGCACAATTTTTCCGAGTAGATACAGCGCTTCACGGGGAAGTAAACCACCGGGTTCCGGCCAACCTGTTCCAGGGACAAAACCCGCATCAATGCAATCAATATCAAAGCTGATATAAACGCAATCTGTGCCATCTAAAGCTCGCTCTAAAGCAAAGTCTACGGCGGCATCTAAGCCCATTTCTGTAATATCTGTAACCGTCAGGACGTTGCTACAAGCGCGATCGCGATAAAATTTCACACCAGGACGAGGGACTTGCCAACCCCCAATCCCCAATTGCACTAAATTTTTGGCAGGGGCATTCTTGATATGGGTGGCATGAAACCAAGGGCAAGTATGCATCCGCTCATCCAGGTCGGTTTCTTGGGTATCTACATGACGATCAAAGTGAATAATTCCCACTTTTTTGTCGCCCAAGTGACGACAAATCCCGCGCACTGTCGGAAAACCAATGGAATGATCTCCGCCTAAAATGATCGGAAAAGCGCCGGAACCAAAGATATGGGCAATGCCCTTAGAAATTTGGTCAAATGACTTTTCATTGTTAGCGGGAATTGTGAAAATATCTCCCACATCACACAGGGTAATTTGTTCGCGCAAATCAACCCCCAACTCAAAGCTATAAGGAGTATAAAGGGCAGAAATACGACGAATTCCTTGAGGTCCAAACCGCGTTCCTGGCCGATAAGTGGTGCCAGAATCATGGGGAACGCCAACCACGGCAACATCATATTCCCCAACTTTTCGCACATCTTCTACATAAGGGGCTTTGAGAAAGGTATTAATACCTGCATAGTGGGGCAGTTCTCCGCGAGAGAAGGTAGGAATTGAGCGATCGCGTATACTCTCTGCGGCTTCTAACCCAAACTCTAGACCTCTAGATACTTCTTGTTGCCAACCTGTTAAAGGAAGCCGTGCTTCTTTCTCTAGTGCCCGTTCTGCTTCAGTAGAAGGTTGATCAGAGTTAGAGGGTGCTTGAAACTGGGGAGGTTCAGTCATGATTGCAGATGCTTAAGGTTTGCCAGATAGGAAAATAGAAAAAACCCAGGTAAGTAACGACAGCTAAATCACTGTCGTATACTTCTCCCGGGCTTTTCTCCCGCCGTGTAGCTAGCAAGATTTTTCAAAGGCATCAAATCTTTTCAGGCTAGCTTGCTTCTCTTGGACCAGTCATTTAAGGGATGAATCTTTAAATCGGAACCCTAGAAGCTTCTGAGTTATTGAATTGTCACCAAGGTTTTCATGGAGAAACTGACTAACTAATCGTTAGCAAGTAAATTCTCCTGCTTTTAAATAGCTAATCGCTGATTTTGACCTTAGCTTTTTAGCGAGTGATCTCTTAATCAGGGAGCTTTAAAACTTACCCAATAGTTTTATCAATCTAGATGCTAAGAAAATGTATTAAAAGTTACCAAAGTAGAGAAATCCAGAATCTAAAAGTTTATGGACTGAATGTTATTGAATCTGAAGTTAATGGGTTCGGTGTCCTAAAATAGCGGTGGGTGCCTGAGGCATAATATCTGGATCAAATCCCCCCACTTGATTAGTGCGGATAAACCAGAGGCTGGCACCTTGTTTAAGAAAAATTGCGGCAATTTCATCATGCGCCCGACGAGGTAGCATTGTGCGCCAGCTAACGAATGCCCGAAACAAAGTAGGAATCAAGCCACGAGAGGGGCGAGTTCCGGCTAGGGTTTGGGCGTACTGCTTCCAGTCAGGTTGGACAATACCTAGAGGTGCGAGTTGCTTGGCAAGCGATCGCCCTAACTTCACTAACTGCTCAAATCGTAAGCTTTGTGGATGGTGAGGATGACGCTGTAACCAATCTTGAATCTGAGGACTGGACTGAATTTGTTCTGCAATCTGCTGAATCGTTCCATACAGCGCTTGGTTAGAGTCTTGTACACAAGAGGTTACAGGCGTAACCAGCGTCGCCCCCGTGCCATCTCCAATTCGGTAACGTGCCATCATCCTATGCAGTTGCCGTTGAAATTCCTTTAGGGGTGATAGTTTGATGCCATCAAAGTCATAATCTTGTGTCACCGCATCAAATTTGATAATCACATCCGAAACTGGACGATTAGCTAACCAACCCCGTTGCAAATCTCCTAGGTAACTAAAGCCTTTAATCGAGCCTGCTATAATCCCATCCGGATTATGGGCATAGACTTGTTGATACTCAATATCAAAGCAGAGTTCGTCAGCCAGGGGTTCTTGCACAACTTCAGCAATGCCATAGGAGAAGTGACCCGTAACCACGCCTAAAGGTGCAGGTTCGGCTTTTGTGCCACCAATACCCCCATAGTTATGGATCACGATCGCGCGATCGCCTTCTTGCCAAGGAATCGGCAGTCCTGAAGCCGTCTCTGACTTATTTAACGATTCACTCGCCGGGTCTAAAAATACGATTTTGGCAGTTCCTTTTTGAGCGGCTGTCGCTTGCCAATTTTTCTGAATATAAGTCAGTCCGGCTTTGATTCCCCAATAGACTTCATCGGGTTGCAGCCGCATCAGAGTTCGGGGCGCGATCGCTTGCACTACAAATATGCCTTCAGCATCTTTGCCGCCATAAATGTACCAACCAAAAGGATTTAAAGGCGACTTTTCAATATCTCGATTGGTAGATCGATGAACTCCACATCGGTCAGCCGTCACTTGAGGAATCCGAATTGTTTCTAAAGTCCCATCAAATTGCTTTGAGGCTTTATTAAAGTGATGTACTCGGAAGCGATCGCGGCTATTAACTTCTCGCTCCACAATCATCACTAAGCCATAGAGACTTCCCGTAATTTGTACGGGTTCTTGAGCAATTTTGAAGATAGGTCGGCGACTTTCCAACTCATCAATCACAATTACAGGGTCTTTTAACAGAACTACAACATCATCCTTTGGTCTCGCCCCAGCTAATGATAACAACGGACCTACTCGCGCCCAGTTATTTAATCGTTCTGGATGTAGATTCGCAACTTTTTGACTTTGATAAGTTGCTGGAGAAAAATAAATATCTTGGGTAACTGCTTTAATATCTGCTTGGACTTGGGGTTCATCGCTCCATTTTAAGATGACAATTTGCCCAATTAAATGCTGATAACCTGGAGCCGCATTATGAACTTCAAACAGGACAAAATCATCAGTTGGTTGCTGATCTTTTGATGGCAAAATCAGGCGACCTGTCCAGCGCCCAATCGGTCGATATTGAGAGGTACTTGAGCGCCTGAAGAAATCAGGCTGGAATAAAGGGTTTTGACAAGAGATTTCGTAATTAGATTGAGATAAAATTTGAGATTTCTGAAAAACGGTAAAATAAATAACAAAACTTGCCGTTAAAATAATCAGACTCAGACACAAAATTATTGTATAAACCAAGGAGCGATCGCCTCAGATTTAGTGTCTATTAATTGTTAGTTTGATATTAGGGCTGGTTTGAGCAAATAGGTAGAGAATACTCATCTATTTTCTGAATAGATAAGTTTTAAAGAATATGGGTCTAAGTTGAGAGTGTCATGCTGAAATTCTGCATTTTCTCGACACTCTCAACCCATACCAAAACCTGGAGGGGTATTTCACTGCTTAATGACAGTGAATTATCCCTACCCCGTAACTGTTTACCAATGAGCTTGAGGTCCTGCCCAGACGTTGTTAACGACTTGACCAAAAATTTTGGGTTGATCTTCATTAACGGCTACGGATTGACCTTTTAAATCAACAGCCAATAAAGGCCATTTTTCCTCGCCTAAGTCACCCGCGCGAAACAAAGCTTGGTCAGGATAGGTTTGACTCCAGCCTAATAGCACAGCAGTACTGTATTGTTCTGTATTAGGAACAATGGTTGTCGTGTTATTTGACTGTCGATCCCAAACGACTGCGTAGTCAGAGGCATCAGAGGTACTAAACACCCCTTCAAATTCTCGTGATAAAAGGCGATCGCCACTAGCAGACCAAGAAACAGGAATTAAAATTGCGATTTTTCCAGGAATATTAGTTGCTTCATTCCTTGCTAGCGGCTGATCCGCTAAAGGAGAAGAAGCGGTAATTGTTCGTAAATCCCCCGTGTGCAAATTTTCGAGAAATAAGACACTACTAACACGAGAACGCCACAATTCAGGGTACACCAGCATCTCGATTCTGGTGTAAGCAGCGTATTGACCATCAGGAGAAATCAAGGAGGGACTACGATAATAGCGCACCCCAGAGTTACCCTTGGCCGCGACTTCGGCCTGAGTAGTTAATACCCAATTCCAAGGGATGGGATGGGGGCTATCTAGGGGATCAACTTGTACCAGTTGTTGAGTCATATCGGGAGCAGAGTCAGATACTTCCGTTAATGCCTGGGTAGATGGTACTGGAGCAGAATCAGCCAAAGCAGCAGATAGACCGGGGATCATCAGCAGTATGGCTGTGAAAACGGGCACATAGGATTGTGGGCAGAACCATCCTGAGCGGACTATGCTGTTGAACATTGATGGGGGGTCAGGTTTCTAGACGGCGTTTCTTTGTGTGAGGAGCGACGCCCAAGGAACAGCCCAGGGTGTTTTCTACCTAGTTGCGGTTTCCACCGTAATTTTTACAATGGGTCACGAACAAAGGGCTATCAAGTCTTTGATAACTCAATAACCAATTATTGATGAACCCTGATCTCAATCACGCTGCCAACGGCAAGTAGGTCTTAATTAGTTTGTATAACAAATTAAGAATACATTGAGAAAGTTGCTGCTTACGAAAGCTTTTAAGAGTCTTTACACAAAAGTTACGGACTCTGCCTAAAGGCGTATTTCCAAAGGAATAGGCAAGCGCTAAGGTAGCTCTACAGAGGTAGGCTTAGCGATATGGGGCAAACCCCAACCTAACTTTTCGCGCAAAATCTTGAAGAACTCAGGGGATTGTAAGCGGATGAACCGAGCTGAGTAACGCGATCGCTCTAAATATACCTGATCCTCTGGCAGCACATAGCAGCCTCCATTTCCATCCACTACCATTACCAACCGATTCGGCGTAGCAGGATAAATGGTTACAGGCTCCGTATCTGCAAACACCAAAGCGCGAGACGCTAGGGAATGAGGACAGATGGGTACTAATTGCAGTGCGGGGACTCCTGGCGTTACCACTGGTCCCCCCGCACTTAAAGAATAAGCCGTTGAACCCGTTGGCGTTGAGACAATAATACCATCGGCTGCAATATCCACTCGTGCATGGCGACCGACCTCAATTTCAAAATGGCACATGCTGGTGAGAGGTTCCCGGTGAATCACCATTTCATTGAGGCATAAGGCTTCCCAGAGCATTGTCTGATCCCGAATCAGCTGCACTGAGAGCATAGCTCGCTCTTCCACTTCATAAGCCCCAGCCATCAGCATATCTATCGCTTCGGGTAGCTGGTTAACATAAGTTTCGGTTAAGAAGCCCATATGCCCTGTATTCACCGTCAGCAAGGGAATTCCACAGGGGGCGACTTGGCGAAATGCTGCTAGAACGGTACCATCTCCGCCTAGTACCACAGCAAAGCTCATTTCAGCATCAAAGTCAGGAGGAACCAGAGACTCTATCGGAGTATGACAAACCGGACGATCGGGGTGAGAATAACCTAAGATGCCTCCGGCAGCTGAGATGATCCGAACATCCCAACCCGCCGATGTTAGCTTGTCTTTCAACTCCGTGGCAATGCGACAAGCCACGGGTTTGGTCTCATTGTAAATAATGCCTGCTTTGGGCACGCTCTGTTGTCCGACTTAGGGTTTAAACGTCTAAATGAAGATGCTGCTGAGTTCAAGGATGCTCAAGCAATACTTTAAGAGTGCTGAGATCTCCACACCTAACAGCGATTGAGGTTTCTGTCAATGCAGCCACTCAAGTTGAGGGCGATCGCCTTCAGACAAAATTTCTGTAAAGGCATACGCTTCACATAACTTGGAAAGCATACCACGCTTTGAGTTTAGAAGCTCCAGCAAGCAGTGAGAACTTAAAAATTAAAACTTTAACTTTTTCGGCGATTTCTTAGTTTTTGCTTTTTCATAGTCTATTTCCTTCAGCTTCTTTAATATGCGGCTAAAGTATTCCTGCAAATAAGCCTCTAGTGAGGTAATCTCTTGGGGGTTAATTTTAAAGACGCTATAAACCTCATCCATGGGAGCTTCTAAAGGTTTCCCGGTACTTAAAACCTCAGCAAAGGCCAAACGGTCGGCAATATTCCAACCCCACTCAAAAAAGCGAGCGAATCGGCGCACACCGCGTAGAATACTTAACGGTAAACGAGTAACTTTCGCTTCTCGTCCAGATTGACGTTCGCACAGGCGAATGATTTCATAGGCTCCCCAAGCGCGAGATCCCACTACTGGGAACGTTTGCTTTTCGGTTTCAGGAACAGAGAGGGCGCGGACAGCAAATTTAGCAATATCTTGGGTATCCATATAAGCGACTGGGGAGGTATTACTCGTGACCCAAACCGCTTGTCCATCTAGAATGGGAATGGCATAATCCGCAATTAAGTTTTGTAAAAAGCCACAAGGTCTTAGGATTGTGTAATTTAAGCCCGATTCGGCTAAAAACACCTCTGTACACCGCTTAATCTCCATTAAGGGTACATGAGGAAACTTTTCGGCATCCAGGATTGAAAAGAAGATAAAGCGGTCAACTTTAGCAGCTACAGCAGCCTGAATCAGGGCTACTTTACCGTCCCAATCTACCTGTTTAATACTGCGGGATTCAGTTGCACGAGCCGTTGCTGCATCAATGACTGCTGTAACGCCTTCTAGTGCGGCTGATAAAGTTTCAGGTTCACAAATATCTCCCCGAACTAACTCGGCTCCCCATTCTTTTAAAAAAGCCGCTTTCTTGGGGCTTCTGACCAAACATCGGACTTGATGGCCTTCATCCAACGCTCGACGAGCTATCTGTCTTCCTAAAGTACCTGTGGCACCGACGATTAATAAAGTCATCCAGAAATAAGTAATGAATCTTAAACTTTCTCTAAGATGTTATCAGAAATTTCTGAGGAAACTTTAAAAAAGTTAACAAAGTGCGACCGATAGGGTTAGGGTTTTTATATTCAAGGCTGAGAAGGGCAGAGGGAGCAGAGGAGGCAGAGGGAGCGGAGGAAGCGGAGGACGAGAAAATCTCCCTTGTCTCCCTTGTCTCCCTTGTCTCCCTTGTCTTCCGTCTCCCCGGATGCTAAGCGAAGTCGAAGCATGTCTCCCCAGTCCCCCTTGTCTCTCAGAAAGAGAGAGTCTACTCTTCGCCGCCTTGGATTTTGAGTAATAAAAAGCCCAATCCTAAGCCGACTAAAATTAGGGTTGAGGACAAAATGGCTGCGTTAAAAATCTCACCGCTCATTGATCAAAAACTCCTTTGCGATCGCGAATTAGTAAAAGCTAACTTCCCAACAGTAGCCTGAAAGCCAGATCTGTAGGAAGGGTTAAAGCTGCAAGCTGTATTTTAAAACAGCTAGGCGATCGCACTACCCTTGTTAAGGTGTTAAGTATGAGGTGGCAGGTGTTAGGTAACAAGATGGGGCAAAGCTTAATACAAGGCGAAAACAAACTGACTGCTAAAGATTTACGTCCCCGATTAGCTGTCACCCTAGGAGACCCCGCAGGCATTGGGCCAGAGGTGGTTCTTAAGGCTTTGGCAGACCCAGAAATTACTCAAGCTTGTGAAATAACGGTGATCGGGAATGCGGCGCTGTTGCAAGCCACTTATAGTCAACTGCGGCAACAAATGCCGGATGTTGTTTTGGCAGATCCGGCGCAGTTATCTATTCATGAAGTTTTGTTAGAGGACTCGATCTTTGGTCAAATTCAGTTAGGAACCGGAAACGCGGCAAGTGGTGCAGCTAGCTTTGCTTACCTAGAAACCGCGATCGCCCTAACTCTAAAACATCAGTTTCAAGGGATTGTTACCAGTCCTATTGCTAAATCCGCGTGGAAAGCTGCCGGACATCATTATCCGGGTCAAACGGAACTCTTGGCTCAACAGTCTGGAAGTCAGAAATTTGGGATGTTATTCGTAGCGCGATCGCCTTATACAGGGTGGATGCTGCGTACCCTACTAGCAACGACTCATATTCCCCTGCGCCAAGTTGCTGATACCCTGACTCCGGCACTAATGACGGCGAAATTAGATTTATTAGTTGAGTGCTTGCAACAAGACTTTGGCATCAAAACGCCACGGATTGCGATCGCAGGTTTAAACCCTCACAGTGGTGAACAAGGACAACTGGGAACAGAAGAACAGGATTGGTTAATTCCATGGTTAGCACAAGAGAGCGATCGCCGTCCTCAAGTGCAGCTAGAGGGTCCGATTCCCCCAGATACGCTTTGGGTTAAACCCGGTCAAGCTTGGTTTGGCGGTCTTACAGAGACATCTCTCAGCCCCAATTTACCCGATGCTTACTTAGCGCTATACCATGACCAAGGTTTAATCCCGGTTAAATTAATGGCGTTTGACCAAGCAATTAACACATCAATTGGTCTACCTTTTATTCGCACTTCTCCTGACCATGGCACGGCTTTTGATATTGCAGGTCAAGGGATTGCGAAGGCAGCTAGTATGAAAGCAGCTATTCAACTGGCGGCGCAATTGGCTCAGCAAAGACAGGATGGTTATGAATCGTAAGTGTGAGTTTTTTTACCGCAGATGCACGCAGATGGACGCAGATAAGTAGCTCCACTTAATAAGGCAGAGGGAGCGGAGGAGGCGGAGGAAGCGGAGGAGGCAGAGGGAGCAGAGGGAGTTCAAAAATCAGAGCTTATATTTAATTATGTTGACCTACTTAAGGGAAGAAATTTTAGGGTTGTGGTTAAACTCCCCAAATTTTGATGGCTGCACCTAAATTCCCACTGATTAGCTTCTGATTATCTGCACTAATGGCGACAGAAAGCACATCGGTTTTATCTCCGGAAAGGGTACGGAGTAATTGCCTAGTGCCCAAATTCCAAATCTTAATGGTGTTGTCATCACTTCCACTGATTAAGATTTGACCATTACTGCTGATAGTAATCGTCCCTACGCCCCCTGAATGTTCGCCTAGGGTGTAAAGTAATTTTCCGGCGCTTAAATCCCAAAGTTTAATGGTGTGATCATTGCTGGCGCTGGCAAGGATTTGATTATCTGGAGTAATCGCCACTGCGCGAACAGCGACTGAATGCTGGGTAAAGGTGTGGAGAAGTTCTTTTGTCTCTAAATTGCGAATTTTAATGGTGTGGTCGTTGCTAGCACTGGCAAGCATTTTGCCATCAGAACTGATAGTGACTGATTTTACGTCGCTGGCGTGACCGCTAAAGGTGTTGAGGAGTTCTCCGGTTTTTAAATTCCATAGCTTAATCGTTTTGTCTGCGCTTCCACTAGCAAGAATTTGACCATCTGGACTAATAGCTACGGTATGCACCCAACCCGCATGTCCGGCGAAGGTGTTGAGGACTTTTCCAGAGGCGACGTTCCAAATTTTGATGGTTTTATCTCCACTCCCACTGGCGAGGATTTCTGAATCAGGACTAAAAGCAATCGAGGTGACTGAACCAAAATGTCCATCTAGGGTTTTGATCAGTTTGTAGTTTTCTAGATTCCAGATTTTGATGGTTTTATCATTACTCCCACTGGCAAACATCTGATTATTAGGACTAATGGCGATCGCTCTGACGGCCTCTTCGTGTTCCCTAAGCGTGTGTAAACATCTGAGGAGTGGGTAAGTATTGAATTGTTGCAGCGCCTCTTTTGCCTTGGGAGTGGTACTCTGCGTTAATAATAAATAAGCGGCTCGTTGCATCTGTTTTGAGTCGTGGTTGAGGGCTTGAATCAGTAAATCTAGACCCTCATCACTAATTTGGGCTTGAGCTTGAGCTAGTGCGGCTTCTAATTGAGACTTTTCGACCAGTAGCTGCTGCAATTGCGATTGGAGTTCCGTTAAGCGACTCACCAACGAGGATCGGACTGTAGAAGCATTTTGCAAGCGTTCACCGCTAATTTGTTCTAGTTTGGTGAAGATTTCAGTTAATTGCTCATAAATATGCGATCGCTCTTCAGTCGCTTGTTGCATCTGTCCTTGTAGTTCCGACACTTTAGACTGAAACTGCAATTGCAACCACATCCCCCTTGCCCAGGCGGTTTTTATCCGTTCGTTCTGCTTTAACGCCTCAGGCACTCGGTCGATAAATTTGGCACTTGTTGATAAATCCCAACCACAAACCAAGCAAGTATTAGTTTCCCATTCCACGTATTCTGTTTGACAAACTGGGCACTGAGACACATTGATCCTCAAAGTCGATGCTGCTTCCTGATCTTATTGTTCTCAGGTGATGACTGGAATTCAACCTGGGGTTGGATAAGCCTGACAGGTATAGATTTTGATATGATGTCCAGCAAATCACCCATAATTAAGCCGCTAGTTCAGACCACCAGGAAAAATTGGTTAAACCGCGTACAAAATCAGGCTAGTCCATAATTTGGCAACAACGTTGAATTAGCACCTCCTCAACCTGAGCAAGACTTTCAAAACTCTGATTAGCAATCGGCTCGTTCGTGAGTGTCCACCAACGCTCTGCAGGTTGCAACTCTGGAGAGTGAGAAGGTAAAAACTCCAAATGGATACCTGGTGGAATCTTGACTTTGGGGCTAGAGTGCCAGCCTGCTTGGTCAACCACTAAAATTACTTGTTTCCTCTCACCAATGCCGAAGTGTTGATCTGGCATCGGCAAGTACTTTGATACCCCTTTTCTGTCACTTTCCGAGTATTCTGAAGAAAAGGATTAAAAGAAAAAACTCTGGAATGTAGGTGGAGCAATGGACGTAGAACTACAAATCCTCAAACATTTACGTCGAGA
>Ga0164305_10000303_pt1 | contig 17803 bp, 15 predicted proteins | sample Whisoiple_237_MG_FD_110215 | JGI IMG/M metagenome (GOLD analysis project Ga0164305, IMG submission 110215) | Soil microbial communities amended with pyrogenic organic matter from upstate New York, USA - Whitman soil sample_237_MG | ecosystem: Environmental > Terrestrial > Soil > Agricultural...
GGGCGATCGCGAATCATTTCGATCACGGCTGTCCAAACATTGATGCGGAAGTTATTACTGCTATCTTCACGACCGACAAACATACTGGCGACCCGATCATGAACAGGCGGGACGAAGGCAATCGTTAAAAATAACACCAGGGCTAAACTCCCTAACAAAACTGGCAAAGACCAAGTACGCCAAGCAGGTGGCAGTTTAATACTTCCCCAGTAAGCAAGCAGTCCTAAAAAGACGCAAAATACTAACACCACACCAATCCAACCGCCACGGCTATAAGTTTGGGTCAGACAGGCTGTATTGATGACAAACATCAGCACCGCCAAAAGTTTTGGAACCCAACCTCGCCAAGCAAAAATTGCCGCTAAACTTAAGGCGATCGCAGGTAAAAGATACGCAGCTAGTAAATTAGGATTGCCTAAATAGCTATAAACTCGCGTTGTTTTCGCTAGCGTCGAGCCTGCATCTACCCAAGTCGCTAGCTGAGGTGCCCCAAACCGCCATTGGTGGATACCATAGACACTGACGATTAAGGCAACGTGTAAGTATAGGGTAATTAACCAAGATCGGATGCGAGGCGATCGCAACACCCGCGCCATCAAAGCAAATAGCACCAAGTAAAGGGTTAGCTTCTTCCAACCCTCAAAGGCTGCTAGCTTAACCGGAGATAAAGCCGTTGCTACCGTTGTTAGACTCCAATAGAGCCATATCAGGAGATGTATGGGAGTTGATCCGGTTTTAGTGTCATCATCCGACAAGGTTAGCAGTACCCAAAAACCAGCACAGGCAGCTAATAATAGGGTCAGTCCCACCTTGTCGTTATTAGACACAAAAGGGGCGAAAATAAACACCAGGCTGATTAATAACGCTCCGATAGATTCCCCCCATGGCATTAGCCAGCTACTCTGTCGCCATGCTTGCAAGGGACCAATCAGCCGATATAAGTAGCTAGCGCTGCGCCACTGATATAAAGGCAAATTTGATAGCGTAAAGTATTGCCAAACTGAATTCATAAATGCTTGTTCGGGTTCCCAAAAATGGCTGTAACAATGGCATAAGACCATCGTCATTATGTCAAAAATGGGTTCGTTCCTAAAGGCAAATTCTAATCTCTGCCGTTAACCTTGACTATCCATATTCATTTTGGCAGTCACTTGAGGCAGACTGACAACATAACGATATCCTGATTCTGGTGTTCCTTGAACCGAGATTTGTCCCCCATGACTCTCTGCTAATTCGCAACTCAGCAATAACCCTAGACTCTCGCGAGAATGATGATGGCTAGAGGTCTTATTGAGATTTTCAGTCGCTGCTAATGCCGCCGCCAGAGAAATACTAGAAAGCGGTTGACTCGGCGAAAGGAAAAACGAAGACCCCTTTGCAGGTTCTTGATTGCCAAAGCTCTCGTTTTCGGGTTCTGCTTCTGAACTATGAAAAAAGTTACAAACTGCTGGTTGAGAATACAGTTCTACCTGAGGTAGGCAATCTCCTAACCAAGGATGAGACACCCATAGGGCAATGTGGAGTCTTTCACTTTTACGCGAAATATGAATGCGAACCAAACAATTGGTATCGGCTGATTGAATAACACTAAAAATTAGGTAGTACAACAAGGAACGTACCTTGTCTTTATCTAGCAACCAGATCCGATTTCCAGGCTCTACCGATAAACGAATCTGCTGCTGTCGATGTTCTGCAACCTGTTCTAAGCTTTTTATAGCTTGTTGACAGAGCATTTCAATGTCTACTGAGGCTAGGTGGAGTTGTTGGTTCCCTTCATCCAAAACCCCCAAAGCCAAAATTTCGTCCACTAAGGAAACGAGGTGCTGACCACTATGGTGAATAATATCTAGATATTCTTTCTGTTTACTACTCAGAGGACCATAAATTTCCCGACTGAGAACACTCGTCATACCCATCACTGAAGTCAGAGGGGTTCGCAATTCTTGTGAGAGATGAGATAAAAGTTTAAATTTAATCGCGTGAGTTAGAGATTGTTTAGAAACTACCCCTTGTAACCCATTTTTAGTATCAAGGATGGAGTGAGACTCCCAAGCATGGATAGGTGTTGTGGGTGCTGAAGATTGGGTAGCCCAGTAAATTGGGTCGGTTGATTGAGTTTTCAGCAGACGATTCCGCTCAAATTCGGCAAGGCTCCAGCGAGCCATCAGAGCCAAAAATTCAATATCTTTAGTGGTAAAGACACGAGGCTCCAAATCAATCACAGCTAGAGTGCCTAAGCAATATCCTGAAGCTGTTAGCAGAGGTGCGCCTAAGTAAGCACGGATACCGTAGTGTTGAACCAGTAAACTTTTGGCAAAGACATCATTGGTGAGCGTGTCATGAATTGCCAATACTTGCTGGCTATCTACAACATGAGTGCATAAAGCTTCTGTACGGGGAAATTGGCGGGATGCTGCCAATTCATTCATTAAACCTGCTCTAGATAAACCTACTGCCGATTTGATCCACTGCCAATCTTGAGTCATTAAACCCAAGATACAAATAGGGACTTCTAAAAAGCGAGCGGCTGTTTGAGTAGCCTCTTCAAATACGGGGACGATATCAGTGCCTAAGAGACCTAACTCTGCTAAAGCCTTCAGCCGTTGTTGTTCGCGGGCTGCTGGCGTGAAATTACTTAAACGACAAAAAAGTTTATTTTCTGGGTCTACCATGACAACCCCTACCCCAATATGTGCGGCTTTAGTACTCATCCAAGTGCTATTGAAGGGTGAACCTCATATCTAAGGTTCCCGAATCAAGCTCGTAACAAACATATTGCGCTAGGGGATTTTAGGAGAGGGGGCGGAGGAGGCAGAGGAAGCGGACTGATAGGTGTAGGAGGGACAAGGAAGACAAGGGGGACAAGGGAGACAAGGGAGAAAAAACTGATTTTTCCCTGGTTTTGAGAGTGTCTACTCATCTGTGGATTAAAAATCTACACCTGTAAGGGGGAAGAGGGGCGGAGGAAGCAGACTGATAGGTGTAGGAGGGACAAGGAAGACAAGGGAGACAAGGGAGAAAATATACTGGTGAGGTCTTTTGATGGAACTCTATTTGTATTTACTGGTCTTTCGACCAAGCTGGATGGGCAAGTAAGGAGGAAATTACCCGAACACCTCGTAGTTGGTTAGATAGAGGTAAGTGACCTTTAGGGGCTGTCAGGTTCCAGATAAATTCGTGGGGATAGCGAGTCCAGGTGTTCCCTTGTTTCCAGCCAATTTTTGACCAGAGTTTTTCCCAGTTTTTCCCAACGCTTAACCAAAGTTCCTGTTGAATGGAAAAACCAAATTTACCTTCTGAGTGAACTAGCCACAGGTTGTTGAGAGTGCGGAGATCGGTAATGGGTAGGCTTTCTACTTCTGTAAAATACAGCCATTTTCTTTGCAGGGCTTCAGGTCCAGCTAGTTCGCACAGCTTTTGTAAGGTTAGGCGATCGCTCTCTTGGAAATCTTGCTGGGCTAGCAGCTGTTGTAGCGGACGGTAGTCTAAACCCCGCTCAGAATTGAGGGGAACGACCCCGGTAGGAAAGTGAGTTTGTAAAAATTCAGTTGCTGTTGATGAGTTGGCGTTGTAGAGGGCTTGGTAGGCGCTGCCAACAACAGCATTAGGGGGGGTAGATTGATGAGCTTGCAAAAATTCCATTAACACTTCTAATCCGGCATCGCCAGCACTGAGGAGTTCTGGAATTAGTTGCAATTGATTTTTCTCAGATTCTGAACGGAATCTGAGTTGCAGGTCAACCTTGTTACTGGATGTATCTGGTGAGGCAGTCGTTGGATCACTCATGAAGCGAGTTATGGCAGGTTACGAATATTCCAAGAATCTGGGAGTTACAGCGATTTTGACTGATCTACTATTTAACCTTACAACGAGCGATCGCCCCAAGGAATTGGTGGTCGGTTGCAGGTAAATTTCGTTTCCGGGTTAAACTACCTTGTCTAAGCTTTAGAGACTGTTCAGGCTCATATTTAGTCTGTATTGCTCTCTCAAAGGGCAAATTTAAAGGGCTACGCTTCTGCTGGAGGCTGATAGCCTCGTTCGTAGGCAAAGCGGACTAATTGAGAGCGATTTTCTAGCTCTAATTTCGTCAAGATATTGCTGAGATGACTCTGAACGGTGCGGGGACTGATAAACAAGCGATCGCTAATTTGCTTATTGGTTAAGCCTTGAATCACTTCCCAAAATACCCTGGCTTCTGCGGGAGTCAAAGGCAAAGCTTTAGGCGTGACGGCTGAAACAGAACTAGCGGCGGGGGCTGGGCTAGAATTTAGGGTTTCTGCCTCATTAGAAGAACCTGTGGGGGCTAAAGGAGACAACTGCTGCATTAACCGTACTATCTCACAATGGATACGGCGCGATCGCTCCAATTGGGCTTCAATTTTGGCAACTAATTCCCGTGGCTCAAAAGGCTTGGCTACATAATCATCTGCTCCCATAGAATGACCTTGAATCCGATCTTCTAGTTCGCCCTTTCCCGACAAAAAAATAAAAGGAACTAATTGTCCTAAACGAGTTGCTCGTAAGCGTCGGCAAAATTCCAGCCCATCCATTTCTGGCATGATCACATCTGACACCACCAAGTCAGGTGGCGCTTGCTCAAACAGTTGCAGAGCTTCAATCCCAGAACTAGCGTCTTGAACCGTGTATCCCTGGTTCTCTAGATAACGAGCTATAAAAGCCCGCAAGGTTTTATCATCATCAACCACTAAAATTTTCTTCACTTGAAATTCCCTACGGAACTCAACATTCTGCTAAATACCACTTTTCTAATAACTTGAGGTTAAGAATAGCTGCCACCTTTCTAGAACCATGGTAGGCTTGTTTGTCAGCATCGGTGATTCAAACAACGAGAATATGTACGAAAAGATCACCCCTCCTGAAACTGGCTCTCGGATCACATTCAAAGACGGTGAACCGATTGTTCCCGATAATCCTATTATTCCCTTCATTCGGGGAGATGGCACTGGCGTAGATATTTGGCCTGCTAGTCAGAAGGTGATCGACGCAGCTGTCGAAACTGCTTATAGTGGCAAGCGGCAAATTAGCTGGTTCAAGATTTATGCAGGTGACGAAGCCTGTGAACGATACGGCACCTATCAATATTTGCCTCAAGATACACTACAAGCGATCGCGGAATACGGCATTGCCATCAAAGGTCCTTTAACAACGCCTGTTGGTGGAGGTATCCGTTCACTTAATGTAGCACTCCGGCAAATTCATGACCTTTATGCCTGTGTCCGACCCTGCAAATATTACCCCGGCACTCCGTCTCCCCACAAAAATCCAGAGAAACTGGATGTAATTGTCTATCGAGAAAATACAGAAGACATTTACTTAGGCATTGAATGGCGACAAGGTAGTGAGATTGCCAATCAGTTAATTCAGTTTCTGAATCAGGAGTTAATCCCCGCTACCCCAGAACACGGTAAAAAGCAGATTCCGCTAGACTCAGGCATTGGCATTAAACCCATTAGTAAAACGGGTTCCCAACGCTTAGTCCGTCGTGCCATGAAACACGCCTTACGGCTGCCCAAAGCCAAACAAATGGTTACTTTGGTGCATAAAGGCAACATCATGAAGTACACCGAAGGTGCCTTTCGTGATTGGGGTTATGAACTAGCAACCACCGAGTTTCGGGCTGAATGTGTCACAGAGCGGGAATCTTGGATTCTCAGCAACAAAGAGCATAATTCAGAAATTACTCCAGAGGAAAACGCTCGTCAGATTGAGCCGGGATTTGACTCCCTTACGAGTGAGAAGAAGGCACAAATTTGTGCCGAAGTAGAAGCAACCCTCAATGACATCTGGGAAACCCACGGCAATGGTCAGTGGAAAGATAAAGTAATGGTCAACGATCGCATCGCTGACAGTATTTTCCAACAGATTCAGACGCGGCCAGATGAGTACTCTATTCTTGCCACCATGAATCTGAACGGAGATTACTTATCAGATGCGGCCGCCGCCATTGTTGGTGGATTAGGAATGGGACCTGGAGCCAATATTGGTGATACCTGTGCCATCTTTGAAGCGACTCACGGCACTGCGCCTAAACATGCAGGTCTTGACCGCGTTAACCCAGGTTCAGTGATTCTGTCGGCTGTCATGATGCTGGAGTTTATGGGTTGGCAAGAAGCCGCCGACTTAATTAAAAAAGGTCTGGGTGAAGCAATTTCTCAGCAGCAAGTTACTTATGACCTCGCTCGGATGATGACACCCCCTGTTGAGAAACCGCTCAAGTGTTCTGAGTTTGCTGAAGCAATTATTCAACACTTTTAACGACTCATATCGGAAGAGAGGAAGCATCTAATCCCCTTCCTCTCTCTTGAAAGTCTAGGTTTTTCATCTACAGATAAACCACGAAAAAAGCTGCTTTTTCTCCCTTGTCCCCCTTGTCTTCCTTGTCTCTTCCCAGCCTTCAATATAAAAAACCTACACCTATCAGGCTCCCTCCACCCTAGGGATTGGAGAATGTATTAATCTGCCCTCCGCCAATGTATCGTCCTGGAATTGGACGAGGGGCGCTAAAATTCTGCTGATTTAGCTGGCTAGATTGGGTGTTTGCTGTATTAGCAGGTAATCCAGAATTGTTAAACCCAAGATTCTGAGTAGAACTTTGAACGATGGGAGAACTAACACTACTAGATGTTATGGGAGTCACTGAAGCAGCAGTAGGCACATTAGGCTGCAATAGCGGTTGAGTTAAATAAGTGTAGGCGTTGCTAGAATTCGCGGGTGTCGTACTGGGTGCGGATGATGGGGACGAGGGTTGAGTTAAATAGGTGTAGTTACCTGTCGAATAAGGGTTTGATAAAGTAGTCTGGTTGGTCGGTAAAGCAAGATTATAATTATTACTGCTTGAAGGCGTTGGAGTGATTTCTTGACTTTTAGCCGTTGATAAAGGCTGATTTAACGCTTTGGCGGGGGTCTGAGTAGTGGCAGTTCCAGAAGTAGAATTGCTACGAGTGACCTGATTCAGAGCTTGCTGTAATGGGCTGACAGGGGCATCAATGCCATTTTGATTGGAGTTGAGAGGATACAGCCAATTAGATGACTGAACTGGGCTAGGCGTTATTCCAGAGGCTAATGAGGAATCGCTCTTTGAAGATTGAATGCCCAATAAGTTGCTATCCCTAGCCAGAGAAGTTGCTAAAAGCGATGGTGCGGTGGGAGCAAAAGGATTTTTAGGGTTAGGCTGGGAAGAATTTTCTATCAGCGAATTCGTAGAGTCAGCTTTTGTTTTTTCCTGGCGATTCAGAAGATCTTGTAATAACCCTTCACTTTTAGGCGCAGTTTTTGGGTTCGGTAAGCTGTCAGCTAAGGGTATCTCCTCGGTGCCAAGTTCTGCCTTTAGCACTGGTGAACTATCAATATCAGCACCAATGGCTGCGAGATCTTCGGGAGAGAGCGATCGCTCTTCTTCAGGAATGTTAGATTCAGGAGTCGGCTCTTTAGCATTTAGCCATTCTGGATGAGTCCAGTACTGCCAGACACTGACCAGCAACACAACTAGCCCCACTCCGGAAGCCCAAACACTAGGTCGTGCTAATACTTGTAACCGAGCTTTGAGGTAGCGCCAAGAGGCTGGAGGTTTTAGAGGTGACATAAAGCCTAAATAGTCAATTCAAAATTCGATTGACTTTAAGTAGATTCTAGCTTTTGCGATCGCGGGTGGCAAACCGTTATTGTTTTATTTAGCTGACCGGACTAATAAAAAGATTCCTGATCCCAAGCCAAACAGATTGGGTAACCACGCGGAGATAATCGGTGAGAGAAAGTTACTTAACCCCAAAGCATCCCCAAAGGACATCATTAAGTAATAAATAAAAATGACCAATACACTAATCCCAAATCCAGTTGCTTTTGTGGTTCTTTGAGGTCTATTGGCTAATGCAGAGCCGACTAAACCAAAGACTACACACGCAAAAGGTAAGGCAATCTTTTGGTGAATGCGAATAATCAATTTACGAATTTTCTGCTCATCTCCACTGAGACGGATTGTTTTTAGCCGTTCTTGAGCTTGAGCAATATTCATTTCATTGTAGTCGGGACCTTGCTCTGCCAAGGATAAGGGGGCACGCGGCAACTGCAACTGCTGGTGTTCAAACCGGACAATATTCCGATAAGTTGCATCCGGTGCAATTAGATAAATAGCCCCTTTAAAAAAATCCCAGGTATTTTGACCAGGGTTCCAAACGGCTGATTCGGACGTTAAAATTTGGTTAAGATTATTTTTAGACCAATCAAGAATCGTCAACCCTTTCATCTGTTGACCATCATATTTATTCGCGTAGAATAAGCGTTTCAGTACCCTTTCCTTTTGCCCATTTGGACGCGCTATTTCTTCATATTCTGGATAAAAAATATTACTATCTTGAAATGAGGGTTTATCTTCCTTCAGGGCTGCATTTAAAGTTCGGGTTGACTCATAGTTCGCTGCTGGGACGACATACTCATTAAAAGCGAAGGTCATCCCTGTGACCACGAAACTGAGGACAATGGCAGGGAAAACCATCCGATAGATACTCACCCCACAACTTCGCAAAGCGACTAACTCACTGTCACTAGAAAGACGGCTATAGGTCATCAAGGTTGCGAGTAAGACCGAAGTGGGAAAGGCATAGGCAATAAACTGGGGCATTTTCAGCACCAGCACCTTGGCAACAATAGCAAGTGGTATGCCGACTTCTACGGCTTTACGAACTACGTCAAAAAGACTCCCAATTGCCACCCCTGTCGAGGAAAAAGCGCCCATTCCAAATAAGAAAGGGGGAATGAGTTGAGCGGCAATGTATCGATCCATGACCGATACGCCACCCAGAAGTGAGAAAAAGTTAAATTTGCCAAGTTTCATGAATTGAGGCTAACGTTGGAAATCATCTCCTAGATAGTACTGACGTACTAAAGGATTGTCATAAAGTTCTTCAGCGCTACCAGAGGCGAGAATTTGTCCATCGCGCATAATGTAGGCTCTATCTGTAATCGCTAAGGTTTCACGGACGTTGTGATCGGTAATTAAAACCCCTAAGTTGCGATCGCGTAATTGAGCAATAATTTTTTGAATCTCTGAAACTGCGATCGGATCAACCCCAGCAAAGGGTTCATCTAGAAACAAAAAGTTTGGAGAAGCTGCTAAAGCTCTCGCCAACTCAGTACGCCGCCGTTCACCTCCAGAAACGCGAATTCCTAGGGTAGAAGCGACTTTTTCCAGCCTAAATTCTTCTAGCAGGTCATGCAAACGTTTATGCCACTCACGCCGGGGTGTGCCAATTTGCTCTAACACCAGCAAGATATTATCACTAACACTCAGTTGCCGAAAAATACTCGGTTCTTGTGCAAGATACCCAATGCCGAGGAGTGCCCTTTTATTCATGGGCAATCCTGTAATGTCCAGTTCATTTAACCAAACTTTACCTTTGTCAGGCGTTTCCAACCCGGTTGCCATGTAAAACGTGGTGGTTTTACCCGCACCGTTCGGTCCTAGCAACCCGACAATTTCCCCTTGCATCACCGAGAGGTTAACACGATTGACAATCGTGCGTTTGCCATAGGACTTGTGAACATTATCCAGTACGATTTTCACAATGCCTAATCCTGAGCGAATGAGCGTTCAAATGGCTGGCTATCAATTTTAGGGGGCTTTGGGGTCAGAAACCATATAAACAGATTCCACCTGTCGATTCGTTTTGGGAGTCGCCACAAATCGCCCTTCATCAATCAGGTAGGTAATATTTTCACCGCGTAGACTATTGCCTTGTTGCAATACATACACATTCCCAGTCAGCACAATGCGGCGTTCGCGGCTAAAGTATTGAGCTTGGGCAGCTGTTGCCTGGATTTGTCGGGCTGGATAGTACATTTGCACATTCCCCCGCGCAGTGACGACTCCAGTTTTAGAGTTCGCTTCTTGCACATCAGAACGGACTGTAAGCGCCCGTGAATCTCCTGCTGTTTGGGCTTGAGCTTTTTGCAGCTGAGAAGGGAAGGCGATCGCTCCTACTAAAACAGCAGGCAGCATCAAACCTAACCCTAGACGGTATTTGATTAGATGAGTCAGTCGAGAGGACGAAATCATGAGTATACAGGTGATGGGAAGTCAAAGACAGTAATTTTTGCTGTAGTTAGTTGACCGAATCAGGCGATCGCCAAATGAATTGGCAAGTTAGGCAGCAAGCCTGTTGACGATTTCCTCTAACAGGAAGTTTCGCTACATATCACAAATGTTTTCATCCCCTACACGCTGGATTTTGGGCAATTGAGCCGTTAAAAAATCAGCGACTTTCTCTGGACCTGCCTGTTGCATAGCTGCTAGTAAAGCCATACTCTGCTTGAGGAGCAGAGTCACCTCAATTCCTGCATAAATCGGCTGAAAATCTTTAATCCGTGCGCTGCCTTCACCCAGCAAGACAACAGCACCTCGCCAATTGAGATTGCCTAAGTGATAACAAGCAACAGCAATTTGCAAGAGTCCTTGATAAAACCTTTTTTCAGGTTCTGATGCTTCCATCCACAACGCTTCTAGGGTGTCGTGACAGGCATAAAACTCCTGCTGATTAAATTGCTCGACACCCTGCCAAAATTGCTCAGGCGGCATTCCGCCCATTATGCCATGCTCTCTCGAACTGTCAGAATTTCGGCTAAGGAAATTTCCTGCTGATCTCCAGCAAAGTCATTATCGGAAGTCAGAAATAACATACAGTGGCACTCTTTGCGCTCCCGCATTGGGACACAAGGACAATTCCAGAAGGCAGCATTGACTTCTGCTTCCTTATCTTCATAATGGCGACAAGGACACAAAGGAGAGCCGAGATCATCTTTATGCTTGGCAAGACCTTCAATTACCACAGCAGTTACTGAAGGATCAACACAGAAGTAGGTGCCAGTACGTTTGGCATAGGTTTCTGAAAAATGCCGCATTGCCTCCAGGCTTTTTTCACTGGATTTATTCTCGGTTCCTGCTGGGTTCATAATGATACTTACTAGACAGCTAACTTAGTTTTTCGCATTGTAATTGTAACGTGAACAGTTGAGGGTATAGGTGTTAGGTTTTGGTAATTCTTAAAGGTTATTCACGGGCATCAGGCTCTCCTAGGAGATATCCCTGCGTAAGCAACGGCAAAGACTTTTCGAGTACCTACCGTAAGCTTTGCTGTAGCTGAAGTTGTAAGGGTTGCTCAGGATCAATCACCATTCCTGGTAGACTGCGCCCCATGGTTTTTGCAGGTTCTGTTGACGCGGGGGGAACCCATAACACCCATCGACTGCCAACGGGTAAAGTGTCTAAACTCATAGCATTTTGAGTCAGCCAGATTTGGGGAAGTTTAGGAGGATCACCCGCTGTCACTTCTTCCCCAGCCTGAACGTTTGCCAAGGCTTCTAAAACCACTTGGTTGCCTAACAAAAGACCTGTGCTTGCTGTCCAGAGTCTGACATTTAATTGACAACGATTGGCATAGAAGTAGAGGGAGGCGGCGGCAATCACCGCTTGTTCAAACTCTTCTACACTCCAGGTAGCCGCACTATCGAGGCAAATGAGCAGATCTTGTCCACCAGTAAAGGTTTCTAATTCACGAACTTTAAACTCACCATAACGAGCGCTGGTACGCCAGTTAATCAAACGGGTAGGATCACCAATCCGGTAGGGACGCAAGGCACGAGTCACCCCTTCTGTTGCCGATTGAGCGCGGCGATCGCGGCTATAAAAAGGAGCGTTCTCATCTCGTCCCATTTCATCTACCATTGGGCAGGTGGTGAGGGGTAATACCGTTGGGTAGACAATAGCGGTGGCTGGTACTTCTCGATAGCGCCGACACCAAAACAGCCCTAAGGGTGCAGCCGTTCTTAACTGCACCGTATGCCACCGATAAACCCCCCGTTGCTGAGTAGGTAGGTAATAAACCCAACGATGCATCCCTTGGGGCGGAATGCTTTCAATAGAGGTTTGCACAGGTTTTGCCAAGACATAAGGAAGCGCATCTTGGACTTGCAGCAGAGTTTTGGGCTGGTTTGTAGAGTTTTCGATTTCAATTTCAATGGTTAGTTGGTCGTTAACTGTCACAGGTAAAATCGGACAGCGACGCACTTTAATAGCACGGAGCGATCGCGCTGGTAACACCGCCGCCAATCCTAGCAAAGCAAAGATGATGCCACTCATGACATACAACCATCCCGCCATAGTATTGGTTGCCGCGCCAAAGAAACAAATCGCCACACTTCCCAGTAGCCAACCTGAATAAGCAGGCGTTACCCATCGAGTTTCTAACCAATCAGCAATTCTTTGAGGAAAACTCATCATTCTAAAAAGGCCTCTTGCAGTGGAAACTGCTCACCCAAGTGTAATACAGCCATCCTATTTGAGTTCAGAGATCAACGTTTTCGAGGTAAAGCCAAGAAAAAAGCAGCTAGGAGGCGATCGCATCTAGCTGCTCATTCTGAGCAAATAGATTTCCCTGCCCTAGTCCAACCAGAAACAGAGGTTCGGTTTTGCTTCTAGGGTTCGGTTTCTAGTGGATAAAACTCCTTAGTTTCTGACGAGAATTTCCAAGCAATTCCCTCCGGATCTCGCTCACGAGTCCACTCAGAAAAGTCGGGTTCAGTCCTGCGTTTATAAACAGTGCTGGAATGAACATCAAGACGCTTAGCAAGTTCTGATTGGATGAGTGATGGCATCAACTGCTTTTCTTCAGCAGATTTTGCCATTGTTGATTCTGTCGATGGCTCCTCCTTAGCCGTCGGTTTTAAAGTTACTGTTTCAGAAGTCGATTCAGTTCGAGGCAAGGGTTCACTGTCGTCAAAGATGCTACCTAACGTGTTGACAGTGATGAAGTAGTAAACAGTCCCTCGACCTTCATAATCTCGACGTTGGGCACCGAATTCCTCTGCTTTAGCGTCCAGGTATCGCTGCGCTGAGGGGCCAGAGATGTTCGCTTTCATTGCCAAATCCAAAGGCGTTACACTTCCCTGGTTTTCCAGGATCAGCCGATTGAAAATGGGGTTGACTTGCTGGCACCACTTTTGCCATTGACGACGTTGCCAAATGCTCGAAGCTGCACTGAGAAAAATCAGAGCTAGCAGAAATGGCCAGGCCACAAACAAGAAGGCCATTAAAAACGCCGTTGGTACGATGAGAATGAGACAGCCCGTGGTGCTGTTATCTATTGCTTTTCCAGGCATCTGCCTTATCGCTAATTTACTGGATGGCAAACAATTTTAATCTTGACAAAGAATGGTGTCGATTATTTGCCAAAGTCGAGGAAATCTTCAAAGCAATGTGAGATCTTAAACTTGGAGACTTCTCTCTTTCGCTATCTAAGTCAGGCAACAGATGAGTACAATGGGCAATTACGACTGTGTAAAATGGGCATTTAAAGGGAGTTGAGGAGTTAACGTGAATGCGACAAATTAATTTTTTGATTATTTTTGCCGTATGTTTAGCCCTAGTTTTATTTAGCCTAGAGAATACGGAACCTGTTGCTATTCAGATTGTCCAGGGCATTCAGGTACAAGCTCCCCTATGTATTGAACTGATTCTGGCAATGGGAGTCGGAGCGGTACTGGCTTGGTTTTTTAGCATTTGGGCACGATTTCAGCGCCTGCTTGCCTCTCGTGAAGACATCCGCCAAAGACGGCAGCAAGAGGAACGGATTCAGCAGCTAGAACAAGATGTTGAACACTACAAAGCAGAGTTAGAACACCCGCATTTGCCTGCCGCACCTGAAGTGTTAACCCAAGGGGCATCGACCTCCGTAGAAGTTAGGGGATAGAAGTTTTAGAGGCGCGTTTAACCAAAATCTGTGTTTTGGCAATGAATTCAATGAACCTGCCTGTGCAAAATTCCGAAGGAGCTTAAGTTTGACATTGGGATAGAAATTTCAAGATTTTTGGCTCTCTATAGATTTGAAAATGACAGCAATACCAGAGCCGGATACGTTAGCAATATTGGATCTGAGCCAAGCTTCCGCTAAGGACATAGGCATTGCCATTCTGATTGATCTGGCTCAACGAGGTGAAATTGATCCTTGGGATGTGCAGGTTATTGATGTTATTGATCGTTACTTAAGTCAATTAGCTCTGGCAACTGACACTGAAGCGGGTCGCCGAGATACAGATTTATCGGAATCTGGGCAAGCTTTTTTGTGGGCATCCATGCTGGTGTTATTAAAAGCTGATACCCTAGGTCGTCTGGATACTCCACCAGAAGATGATTTCATCGATCTGGAGGCGGAGGGAGAGGATAACTCTGGTCTGCGCTTACCAGCCAACTTAGAGCGGCATTTACGACGACGACCAACCGCCCAACCACTGCAACGACGGCCTGTCACCTTACAGGAGTTAATTGAGCAGCTACAGCAGATGGCAGCCTCTTTAGAGGAAAAACCTTTAACTGCTCGTCATCGTCGTCCAAAGGCTCAATCGCGGGCACAAGCAGCTCGGGCGATCGCCCAATTAGCCCATGATGAAAATCTGACGGAAACGGCTGGAAAACTCGATCAGTTTCTCACCCATCATTGTTCTCAGTTCACGCCGGGACAGGATTGGCTAGATTTAGAGCAGTTGCTAGAGTTATGGTCTAGAGTTTCGGCTGTTGAGCCAGCACTCTTAACCCCTGATGCGGAAACTCAGGCGCGATCGCACGATCGAGTCGGGGTATTTTGGGCACTGTTGCTACTTTCGGCTCAGTCTAAAGTGGAATTAAGCCAAGAAGAGTTTTATCAAGAGATTAAAATCCGTTCTTTATCCCCAAATGACTTAACGGCTTTGTAAGTCAGAGTCTTTTGCGGCTCATTGCTGACGATGACTCAAGCTGTGTAATGCTCTGGTGGGATAACTGATCCCAAGAATATAGACTAAAATGTTTGACTATTCGTCTGTTGTGGGCATAGAAGTCTTAGCTAAGTTCTACATCCTCAAAGATTGAGTAGTCGCACTTGAGATCATAACGCAACGTAAATTGCCATAAGTTTGAGGAATCAATATTCATGAAAGCCATGATTCTGGCGGCTGGTAAAGGGACTCGTGTTCGTCCGATCACCTATACCATTCCCAAACCATTAATCCCCATCATGCAAAAGCCAGTAATGGAGTTTTTACTGGAATTATTGCGTCAGCATGGGTTTGACCAGATTATGGTCAATGTCAGCCACCTGGCTCATGAAATTGAAGGTTATTTTCGGGATGGTCAAAAATTTGGTGTCCAGATTGCCTATTCTTTTGAAGGTCGCATTGAAGAAAATGGAGAGTTAGTTGGGGAAGCTGTCGGATCTGCGGGGGGAATGCGCCGCATCCAAGACTTTAATCCTTTTTTTGATGATACGTTTGTCGTTTTGTGTGGAGATGCTTTAATTGACCTTGACCTGACAGCAGCTGTCAAGTGGCACAAGGAAAAAGGCTCCATTGCCACCGTAGTCATGAAATCGGTTCCTAAAGAGGAAGTTCCTAGTTACGGGGTGGTTGTTACGGATGAGACAGGGCGAATTAAAGCGTTTCAGGAAAAGCCATCTGTCGAAGAAGCTCTCAGTACCGATATCAATACAGGAATTTATATTTTTGAACCGGAAGTATTGGACTACATTCCTTCCGGGCAAGAATATGATATTGGCAGTCAGCTATTTCCCAAACTGGTTGAGATAGACGCTCCCTTTTATGGGATCACTATGGACTTCCAATGGGTAGATATTGGCAAGGTTCCCGATTACTGGCGAGCGATTCGCAGCGTGTTATCTGGCGAAGTAAAAAATGTCGAGATTCCTGGGCAAAAAGTAGCCCCTGGTATCTATACAGGTTTAAACGTTGCTGTCAATTGGGACAAAGTTGATATTACAGGACCCGTTTATATTGGGGCAATGACCCGGATTGAAGACGGTGCAAAAATTGTGGGTCCGACAATGATTGGTCCAAATTGCTGGGTTTGTAGCGGAGCAACAGTGGATAATAGCGTGATTTTTGAATATTCTCGCTTAGGTCCCGGCGTGCGCTTGGTAGATAAGTTGGTGTTTGGACGCTATTGTGTTGATAAAACTGGGGCAACCATTGACGTGCAGGCGGCGGCTCTCGACTGGTTGATTACTGATGCACGGCAAGTATTACCTGCACACATTCGGGCAGAAAGACAGGCGATCGCAGAACTGCTCGGAACCGATTCCATCTAATCTGAAGATTGGAAAGTTGAGGTTTTCAACTTTCCAATCTTCACTCAAGACTACCAAGAGAGATAAGTATATCGACTGAGACTGCGCTCGTAGTTTTGCAACAGTCGTTGAGATTCTTGGAGGGTAATCCGTTTTTCCGTCAAAGCTTGCTCAGCGCGTCGCCGAATGCGTTCAACCAGATCTTCAGCATCATATTGGACATAACTCACCACTTCTGTCATGGTGTCGCCCTTGACGACATGTTCAATCTGATATCCCTTAGGAGTTAGCTGGATGTGAACAGCATTGGTATCGCCAAACAAGTTGTGCAAGTTGCCCATAATTTCTTGATAGGCTCCTGCAAGAAACAACCCTAGATAATAGGGTTCACCCGATTTAAGCGGATGCAACTCAAGAACAGGTTTGACATCCCGTAAGTCAATAAATTGGTCAATTTTGCCATCGCTATCGCAAGTCAGATCGGCCAGAATACAGCGTTGGGTTGGGTTTTCATCAAGCCGATGAATGGGCATAATCGGAAAGAGTTGGTCAATTGCCCAGCTATCAGGAGCAGATTGGAAAACCGACATATTGACGTAGTAAATCGACGCCATGATTTTTTCGAGATCTTCCAAGTCGTCTGGCACATAATCTTGTTGCCGAGCAATATCCAATATTTTCTTACAACAAGCCCAGTAAAACTGCTCGGCTCTGGCTCGCTGGGTCAGGCTAAGATAGCCTAATTTAAAGCGGCTGAGAGCTTCTTCTTTGAACTGAGTCGCGTCGTAGAAAGCTTCCTGATAATTCTCAACGTTGATGGTACAGTAAGTTTCCCAGAGGTTGCGGATAATTTGATGCTCTTCTTCTTGGACGGGTTCCGGTAAATCCGTGGGTACATCGCTAGTACTAAGGACATCAAAGATGAGCACAGATTGATGGGAGGCTACTGCACGACCGCTTTCACTAATCAGAATGGGTGGGGATAAGCGACGCTCTTCACAAGCTTCCTTGACTTCCGCAACAATATCATTGGCGTAGTTTTGCAGGTTGTAATTTTTTGAGGCGTGGAAGTTTGTTTGTGACCCATCGTAATCAACACCCAACCCGCCGCCAACATCTAAATATTTCATGTTGGCACCAAGTTGAGCCAACTCTACATAGATTTTGCTGGCTTCGAGGATAGCGTCTTTAATGACGCTAATCGAAGAGATTTGAGAACCGATGTGGAAATGTAAAAGCTGCAAGGCTCCCAGTAAGTCAGCTTCTCGGAGTTGATTCACGACTTGCAGAATTTCGGGAATCGTCAATCCAAACTTAGCGCGATCGCCTGAAGAGTCTCCCCAACGACCAATTCCTTTGGTACTGAGCTTGGCGCGAACACCTAAAAAGGGTTCAATGCCTAAGGAACGACTCGCTTCGATTACGAGCGGAATTTCTTCTACCTGCTCTAGCACAATGACGGGTGTATGCCCTAATCGCTGAGCTAAGATGGCTGTCTCGATATATTCTCGATCCTTATAGCCATTGCAAATCAGCAGCGCTCCCGGCGTATCTAGCATCGCCAGAGCAATCATCAGTTCGGGTTTCGAGCCTGCTTCTAAGCCAAATTGATGAGGTTTGCCAAAACGCACTAAGTCTTCCACTAAATGCCGTTGTTGGTTGCACTTAATGGGGAACAC